>Ga0222706_1000042_pt1 | contig 62722 bp, 59 predicted proteins | sample AntAcemetage1572_FD_179829 | JGI IMG/M metagenome (GOLD analysis project Ga0222706, IMG submission 179829) | Saline water microbial communities from Ace Lake, Antarctica - #1572 | ecosystem: Environmental > Aquatic > Non-marine Saline and Alkaline > Saline | place: Antarctica: Ace Lake...
CGATTGGCCTCCTGCTCTTTCCGACGGCTAGTAAAGATTGGGCGATTGTCTAATTTTGAGTCCATTTGCGGATTATAATTCGATTCTTCTTCTATGTGAAGTAGGATACCTAATTTCTTAGTAAAGGCCGAAACTTTGGCTACTTTGGCCAGTCGGTCTTCTTTTTCAATACCGTAAATCTGCTCAAACCACTTGCTGAGCTGGCTTTGTTGATCGTGTGCTTGTAGCAGCGCAGGTAATTGGGTGGCGTATTCGGTCAAAAAATGGCCTGAACCGCAGGCGTAGTCAATAGCTTTGAGCGGTTCGTTGCTGTCAGCAATAAGCTGCTCCAGTGGCAGACTGCTCACAATAAACTTGCATATTGGCACAGGGGTGAAAAATTGACCTTCGCTTTGTTTGATCCCATTGTCCAAAAAGTGCTCAAACATATCACCTAAAAACTGGTTTTGGCTGGTGCCTGTGAGGCGGTAGCCTTGCCACATTTGAATGATTTCAATCAGAATTTTTGCATTTTTGTCAAAATAGACTTGATTAAATACCTTAATGAACTCAAAATCCATTCCCTTATAGAACTTGAGCTCACGAAACAACCGTTTAATTTCATCTTTAACAGCACTGCGTTTTTTCTTGAAGGGCCAAAAAGCTTTATCAATATCAGCGTTGCTGACATAAACCGTATCCTGCTCTAAAAAACGCTGCATACCTGTTTTGTAGAGAAGTTGCAGCCGGTCAACCAAGTCATAGTAGTTGTCGTAAGCAATACCTTTCCAATAAAACCGCAAATCGTCAGGATGCTCCATTTCATCCACAATTTTGCAAACAAACAGATTGACCAAGACCTCAAACGCATTTTCGCGGCGTGACACATTGTGTTTGCGCAAAATAGTACGAAAATGATGGTATTTACCTTTAATATCCGAAGCGTTCAAGGGCTGCGTATCATCGGCAAAGGTATATTTACTTTTGCCGATTTGGTATGGTTGAATATTGTCCTCGAAAATACCAAGCTCGGTGAATTCTTGCCGATAGGTATCTTTCCAAACCCTGAAACGCTCTTTAGCGTTGGTTGCATCCTTGAAAGAAGGCGCCGTGGGCTGGTCTAACAGAATTTGAGGGTTGTCTTTGACGCTGATGATGCGCTGGTTGTTTTTGACCTGTGCTGTTTTTTCATCGAATTCACTAGCATAAAGACAAATGAATTGCGTGGCCTTTTCTTGCTCCACATAGCTGATAAGCTGTGCGCCGTCCTCCAGCGTATCTTTCCAGGCTTTATCGAATTCCCGACCCGCAGTTTTGCATTCAATAATCAGCAAAGCGGTGCCTTGTTGATCTCGCACCAAAATATCAGCGCGACCACTCTTACCGCCGTGACCTAGCTTCCATTCAGGTTCCAACTCAATGTGTTCAGGCTTGTAGCCTTTTTTCAGCAGTCGGTGAACACACTCTAAAACAACTGCATTTTCCGATGAAGAGAAATTGCAGGTGTCGGCGCGATTGACCTTAAAACCTTGAGCTTGCGGGTAATCAATACGTTCGCGGGTGAAGTCAATCCGAATGGCATCGCCATTGTCGCCATAAACTCTGCGTAAAATATCACTCACTTCTTCGCTGTCAGCTTCAAACCCAAGATGCAGAGCCAAAGCGCGAAAATTTTGTGTGTTGATCATGCTTATGCCTTTTAGAGATTAGTTTTTGTTGTTTCGAAAGAAAGATTTCTATTGCTTGGCACAGCGTAAAAATTCAAGCCAAAGTGTCGCAGCGGTAAGTGGGTAGCGGTAAGTTTCTCGGCAAGCGCCTCTCTCCTACGAAGACTTCCCCGCGAGAGGGATTGAATACCGAGGAACTTACCCATGGGCACTTACTGGCTCACGGTTTTGGCAACAGGCGAACAACATCCCAATCGGTAGGGATGTGTGGGCCATCCACTTGGATCATGCCAAAACCTTTTGGAGTAGTTGCTGTGCTGAGCGTGCGAGGCGCAGCGTGATGGTGGTGGCGTCGGCGCTCAGGTCGAATTCAACCAACTGACCGGGCAACAAACCCAAACGCTGGCGCAGAGCTTGTGGGATCGTGACCTGGCCTTTTCGGGTAACAGTGGACAGAAGCGTGTTTTCGCCCAACGCCATGTGAATCAACGACCCAGGGAATCAAATATCCACGTCGACCGAGTCGCCATGCAGCTCCATCAGCTCGCGCCTGGAAGCCGCCTCGCCTTTGCCCATGAGCTTGGTGATCAGCGCTTCTGTGGCGGCGAAGTCAATGGCGCCGAGCCTGACCGGCATCAGACGGCGCGTGTCGGGGTTGAGCGTGGTGTCCCAAAGCTGCTCGGCGTTCATCTCGCCCAATCCCTTGAAGCGGCTGATCTGGCATTTTTCGCGTGCCAGACCGTCTTTTTCGGCCTTGTCGAGGATCGCGTGCAGCTCTCCATCGTCCAGCGCGTACTGTTTGCTCGCAGGCTTCTTGCCGCGCGCGGGCACGTCAACCCGGAACAGCGGCGGGCGCGCCACGTACACATGGCCGGCCTCGATGAGCTTGGGGAAGTGGCGGAAGAACAGCGTGAGCAGCAACACCTGGATGTGCGATCCGTCCACGTCGGCATCGCTCAAGATGCAGACCTTGCCGTAGCGCAAACCGCTCATATCTGGCGTGTCCAACGGACCATGCGGATCGACGCCAATCGCCACCGAAATGTCGTGTATCTCGTTGTTGGCAAACAGGCGGTCGCGCTCGACTTCCCAGGTGTTGAGCACCTTGCCGCGCAGCGGCAGGATCGCCTGGCAGGCCTTGTCGCGGCCCATCTTGGCGCTGCCGCCAGCCGAGTCGCCTTCGACCAAAAACACCTCGTTGTTCGCCAGGTCGCGGCTCTCGCAATCGGTCAGCTTGCCTGGCAACACCGCCACGCCGGAGCCCTTGCGCTTCTCGACTTTCTGGCCGGCTTTCTGGCGCGACTGCGCCGCTTTGATCGCCAGCTCGGCGAGCTTCTTGCCGTAATCCACATGCTGGTTCAACCAGAGCTCCAGCGCCGGACGCACAAAGCTGCCCACCAAGCGAACCGCATCGCGCGAGTTCAGCCGCTCCTTGATCTGGCCCTGAAACTGCGGGTCCAGCACCTTGGCACTCAACACATACGAGGCGCGGGCGAACACGTCTTCGGGCAGCAACTTGACGCCCTTGGGCAAGAGCGCGTGCAGCTCGATGAAGCTTTTGACCGCCTGAAACAGGCCGTCGCGCAGGCCGCTTTCGTGCGTGCCGCCTGCGCTGGTGGGGATCAGGTTGACATAGCTCTCGCGTACCGGCGCGCCGTCTTCGGTGAACGCCACGCACCACGATGCACCCTCGCCTTCGGCAAAGCTGTCGCTGTTCTTGTCGGCAAAGCCCTCGCCCTCGAACAGCGGTATCACCGGCTCGCCATGCAGCGTTTGCTGCAAATAGTCGCGCAGCCCGCCCTTGTAGAGCCAGACCTGCGTGTCCTTGGTCTTCTCGTTCACCAGCGTCACGCTCACGCCCGGCATCAGCACCGCCTTGCTGCGCAGCAGGTGCGTGAGCTCGGCCATGGGCAGCGCAGCCGATTCGAAATACTTGGCATCGGGCCAGGCGCGCACCGTGGTGCCCAGCTTGCGATCGCCCTCGCCTTTGGGCAGGATCACCAGCGGCTCGATCACATCACCCGCAGAAAACGCAAGCCGGGCCACTTGGCCTTCGCGGTAGCTGGTCACCTCCAGCCGGGTGGAGAGCGCATTGGTCACGCTCACGCCCACACCGTGCAGGCCGCCAGAGAAGCTGTAAGCGCCACCTGTGCCTTTGTCAAATTTGCCGCCCGCGTGCAGCCGGGTGAACACCAGTTCAACCACCGGCGCCTTTTCTTCCGGGTGCATGCCAAACGGAATGCCACGGCCGTCATCGTCCACGCTGACCGAGCCATCGGTGTGCAACGTCACCTTGATTTTCTTGCCGTGTCCGGCGAGCGCTTCGTCGGCTGCGTTGTCCAGCACCTCCTGGATGATGTGCAGCGGGTTGTCGGTTCGGGTGTACATGCCCGGCCGCTGTTTCACCGGCTCCAAGCCTTTGAGAACGCGGATCGAGCCTTCGGAATAGTCGGAGGGAGATTGGCTTGCCATGGGCGCAGATTGTACGGGCAGGCTCACAAACCACTGTACAAAAATACAGATCGAAAGCCCAGTGGGTTGACGCCACCCTGCACCAGCCCACGCTCACGCAGCGAACGCACATCCGAAAGACGCCTGGGTGCAGGCGCTGCGGCGGCCGATTCGCTACATTTCCCGGATGTCCTCTGTTTCGCTTGGCGCCCCGCGCCTGTCTGCTGCCCAGGTGCTGATCTGCGGCGCCGCCATCGTCACCCTCTCGATGGGCGTGCGCCATGGCTTTGGTCTGTGGCTGCAACCCATCACCCAGGCCCAGGGCTGGACACGCGAGAGCTTCTCTTTGGCGCTCGCGATCCAGAACCTGTCATGGGGCGTGTTCGGCATCTTTGCCGGCATGGCGGCCGATCGCTTCGGCGCTTTGCGGGTGCTGATCGGTGGCGCCGTGCTGTATGCGCTGGGGCTGGTGGGCATGGCGCTGACGACCACCACGCTGGGCTTTGCGCTGACCACCGGTGTGCTGATTGGAGCCGCGCAGGCGGGCACCACCTACGCGGTGATTTACGGCGTGATCGGGCGCCAGATCCCGGCCGAGAAGCGCTCGTGGGCGATGGGCGTGGCGGCGGCGGCGGGTTCGTTCGGCCAATTCCTGATGGTGCCGGTGGAAGGCTGGTTGATCAGCGCCTTCGGCTGGCAAGAAGCCTTGCTGGCGCTGGGCGGTGCGGTGCTGCTGATCGCGCCGCTGGCCTTTGGTCTGCGCGAGCCGGGTTTTGTGGGTGGCGTGGCGCCCCCGCGTGAACAAACCATTGTTCAGGCGCTGACTGAGGCCATGCGCTACCGCAGTTTTCAGCTTCTGATGGCAGGCTATTTCGTTTGCGGTTTTCAGGTGGTGTTCATCGGTGTGCACATGCCCAGCTACCTGAAAGACAACGGCCTGTCGCCGCAGGTGGCGAGCTACTCGCTGGCGCTGATTGGTCTGTTCAATGTGATCGGTACTTACGCCGCTGGCTCGCTGGGCCAACGCCTGCCCAAGCGCTACATCCTGGCCTTCATCTACTTCGCGCGGGCGATCGTGATCAGCGTCTTTTTGATCGTGCCGCTGTCGCCCATGAGTGTGTATGTGTTCTCGGCCGTCATGGGCGTGTTGTGGCTGTCCACCGTGCCACCGACCAACGCAGCTGTGGCACAGATTTTTGGCGTGGCGCATTTGTCGATGCTGGGTGGCTTTGTGTTCTTCAGTCACCAGATCGGCAGCTTCATGGGTGTGTGGCTGGGCGGCTATTTGTACGACCGCACCGGCAGCTACGACATTGTCTGGATCATCGCGATCGTGCTGGGTGTGGCGGCGGCGCTGATCAACCTGCCGGTGCGCGAAACGCCGATTTTGCGTGGGCCGAAGCGCGTGGAGGCCTCGGCATGAAGCCGCTGGCGATCAAGGGGCTGGTCTGGTCCGCTGTGGCGCTGGCCTTGCTGGGCACGCTCACGCTCTACCAGCGGCCAGAATTTCTGGTGAGCCTGGCCGACCAGGTCTGGAGTTGCTTTTGACGACCCACGGTACTGAAGCGCCATCGGCCTGGGTACAACGCTGGAGCCACCTGGTGCCTCCTGGCGGGTCGGTACTTGACGTCGCCTGTGGCCATGGCCGGCACATGCGCTTGTTTGCGCAGCGCGGCAACGCAGTGACCGGCGTGGACCGCTCTGCCGAGGCGATTGCAGCGGTGGCGGGCCTGGGCCGCGCCATTGAAGCAGACATCGAAAACGGCCCCTGGCCACTGGAGGGCGAATGCTTCGACGCGGTGGTGGTCACCAACTACCTATGGCGCCCGCTTCTGCCCCACATCGTTGCCAGCGTGGCGCCAGGCGGCGTGCTGATTTACGAGACCTTTGCTGTGGGTAACGAGACTGTGGGCAAGCCTTCCAGGCCCGACTTTTTGCTCCGTGAAGGTGAGCTGCTGCTGGTGGTGGCCGGGCTGCAGGTGGTGGCATTCGAAGACGGCTTCAGCACCAACCCCGACCGCTTCGTGCAGCGCGTGGCAGCGGTGCGAAAACGCGTCACGCCAGCCGACCTGCCAGCCCGCTTTCGGTTGCCTGCCGCTGGGTAGAATGCATCCTTCGCGTGTCTGAACCCAGGCCGCTGGCCAGCGCCCATCCCCCCGAGACACCCGTCATGAAACCCATCACCGGCAGCATCGTCGCCCTGATCACCCCTTTCCAGGCCGACGGCCGCGTGGACTACGCCGCCCTGCGCAAACTCATCGACTGGCACATCGCAGAAGGCACCGATTGCCTGGGCGTGGTCGGCACCACCGGCGAGTCGCCCACGGTGACCACCGATGAGCACTGCGAAATCATTCGCGTGTCGGTGGAGCAGGCAGCCGGGCGTGTGCCGGTTATGGCGGGCTGCGGCTCCAACTCCACCGCCGAGGCGGTGAACCTTGCTCGTTTTGCGCAGCAGGTTGGCGCTGACTGCCAGCTGCAGGTGGTGCCTTACTACAACAAGCCCAGTCAAGAGGGCCAGTACCAGCACTTCAAAACCATCGCCGAGGCCACCGGTGACCTGCCGATGGTGCTGTACAACGTGCCTGGTCGCACCGTGGCCGATCTGCAGCTGGAGACCGTGTTGCGCCTGGCGCAACTGCCTGGCGTGATCGGCATCAAAGACGCCACCGGCAACATCGAGCGCGCGCAGTGGCTGATTCGCGAAGTGCCCGAGGATTTTGCGGTGTATTCCGGCGATGACCCAACCGCTGTGGCGCTTATGCTGTGCGGCGGCCAGGGCAATATCAGCGTGACCGCCAACATCGCGCCGCGCCTGATGCACGAGCTGTGTGTGGCGGCCATTGCGGGCGACAACAAGCGCGCCATGGCCATTCAGCTGCGGCTGATGCCGGTGCACAGAAACCTGTTTCTCGAAGGCAACCCGATCCCGTTGAAATGGGCGATGGCTCGTATGGGCTTGTGTGGCGGCACCCTTCGACTGCCGCTCACCCCCATGTCCAGCCACCTGGAACCGGTGCTGGAAGCGGCACTTAAAGACAGTGGCTTGATCGACTGACGCTTAAGCGCAACGCTCGCCGAATCCTCCCAAGCACCCGAATCTTGAACCGCTCCATGCCACACACCACCCCGCGCCTTTCGTCCTCCATGACCCGTTGGGCCGCGATCGCGCTGGTCGCGTCGCTCGCTTCGGGCTGCAGCGTGCTGCAAGAAGACAAGATCGACTACCAGAGCGCCAAGAAAGGCAACACGCTCGACGTACCGCCCGATCTCACCCAGCTCAACCGCGATGTGCGCTACCAGGTGCCAGGCTCGGTGGTCACTGCCAGCGGCTACCAGACCACCCAGCCCTCGACATTGACGGCTGCGTCCACGGCAGTCAACGCGGTGGCTGACGTGCGCATCGAGCGCTCAGGCAGCCAGCGTTGGCTGGTGGTGGATCGCCCAGCCGACAAGCTGTGGACGCCGGTGCGCGACTTCTGGCAGGAGAGCGGATTCGTGCTGGAGCTGGATCAAGAAAAGCTCGGCATCATGGAAACCGACTGGGCCGAGAACCGGGCCAAGCTGCCTCAGGACATCATTCGCCGCACCATTGGCCGAGTGTTCGAGAATCTGTATTCCACAGGCGAGCGCGACAAATTTCGCACCCGGCTGGAGCGCAGCGGCGACGGCAAGACCGAGATCTTTATCAGCCACCGCGGCATGATCGAGGTGTTTTCGAGTGCACAAAAAGACCAAACGATGTGGCAACCGCGCGATGCGGACCCCGAACTGGAGGCCGAGTTCCTCACCCGCTTGATGGTCAAGCTGGGCGCGAGCGAGGCACAGGCGCAAGCCGCCGTGGCCAGCGCACCGGCGCAAACCACCGCCCGCCTCACCACGGTCAACGGCCAGCCGGCGATCGAAGTCGGTGACGGATTCGACCGCGCCTGGCGCCGCGTGGGCCTGTCGCTGGACCGCAGTGGCTTTACGGTTGAGGACCGCGACCGCAGCCAAGGCATCTACTTCGTGCGCTATGTGACGCCAGGGACTGCGGACGAGAAGAAGCCCGGATTTTTAGGTCGCCTGTTCGGCGGCGCCCAAGCCGATGCCGCACCAGCCCGCTACCGCGTGCTGGTGCGCAGCCAAGACAACCGCAGCACCGTGACCGTGCTCGACGCTCAGGGACAGGCCGACACGACAGGCAACGCCGCACGCATTGCGCAGCTGCTGGTTGACGATCTGAAGTGAGATGGCACGGCGCGCGGGGATTTGGTGCCCCGTCCGCACTTTGATGAGCCCAAAGAAGAAGCCGCCCTGGGGCGGCTTCTTCTTTGGGCTCAAAACGCCTGAAAACAGGCGCCTAGCGCACCGCCAATTACTGCTTGGGTGCTGCGGCAGCGGCTTTGGCGGCTTCTGCAGCCTTGTCTGCTTCCATCTTGGCAGCGTCAGCGGAGGTTGCAGCGCTGTCAGCGGCGGCACCGGCTTCTTTGGCTGCGTCCACGGTAGACGGAGCGGCCGCAGGCTCGGGAGTAAGGATAACAACGGGCGCGACTGGAACAACAACGGGCGCAGCTGGCTCAACAGGCGCCACGGGCATTTCTTCCTTCTTGCCGCAAGCGGTCAAGGCGAAAGCGGCAAGCAAGGTAGCGAGCAGAACGGTTTTTTTCATGATGACTTTTCCAATGAATGAGGAGAAACACAAGGATTTTTGAGGGCACCAGCTCAGCCGATCTGAATACGATATTCGTACCGAGCTGGCCCAGTCAGACAACCGTTGAAATTGCGGCCTCAGACTGAAATTCGATCATATCCAGAAAAGCGCATCCGTATTTCCCCTCATGCTATTTTTCTTTTTTATACAAATTTTCGTTGTGGAGATGCAACCTACCCGGGCCGCAAGCCCAACAGGCTCCTGAGCGAAAAATCACAGCCCAAGGGTGGTCGCAGCAAAGGACGGGGAGCTTTTGTGCCAGCAGGCATCGATTCGCTCGCGCAGTCCCGTGCGACGCCGTGCATCGGTGCTGGCGACCAGGGTGCAGCGCACCGGATCCAGCCGTTCCAGCATCCAGCCCGGTGACCAGATCGCGCTGGGGAGTTCGCTGCCCGAGGCGCTCGGCATGGCGTGGGCTTGCACACGATGCGACCAGACGGTACGCCAGGCAACCAAGCGCGGATGGGTCAAGCGCAAGGGTCCGAAATTGCGCGCCAGAAAGCGGATTTCTCCGCCTTGGCGAGCCCACGCCTGCAAACTCTCGATCACCGCGCGCTCGCCCAGTGGCCAATCGCTGAAGTCGGTGTCGCTGAGCACCATATGCGGCCACTTTTCCTGGGCTGCCACTGCCAACGCCTGCCGCACCAAATCGCCAAACACCTGGCGTCCTTCCATGCGCCCGGTGGGCAGAGACGCTGGTCGCGCGGTTTCTAGCTTGGGGGCAGGTGTGTCGCCGGTCACAAGGTTCTCCTTCTGCTCGCTCAAGCCTCGACTGGCAGCGGATACAGCCAACCGGCCTCAAACCAATCACCCAGCAATGTCTGCGCGTCGGCACTGGCGCGGAGCACATCGTTGGCAGACAGCGTGCGTTGGTCGGCAAGGCGCCGCATGAGCCGCGCATCGGCGCCGCCAGCGCGAAAGCTCTCGCCGTTGATGAACACATGGCGCTCGTCGTACATCATGCGGGTGCGCCGGTCCAACTGGAGCGCACCGGCCTGCCAAGCCTGATCAGGTTCCTCGAACCAGACCCTGGGCTTGGGCTCGGTCATCACCTCGCCCAACGCGCAATCCAGCGAACCTCTCTCAGCCAGCAAACGCGCCAGACCCTCGCGCGCGAATTCGCGCAAGCCCTCCGGCATGGCTGCCGGTGTGGCGGTGGCACTTTGGCCAGGGTCGCGGTAGAGCGCCTCGTCTTCGCTGGCGTCGGCCATGCGCTGCAACAGCTCAGACGCCAGACCGCCGCGCTGCGGCGAACGAAAACCGAAAGACACCGTCATGCAGTCACCGCCCTCTGCCACACCGTCGTGTGCCCAGCGCGGCGGCAGGTACAGCATGTCGCCTGGGCCAAGCAGAAACTCCTCTTCCGGCTCAAAGTGGCTGAGGATTTTGAGCGGCACATCGGGCTGCAGCGACAGGTCTTTTTGTCGGCCGATACGCCAGCGCCGCTGGCCGGTGGCCTGCAGCAAGAACACGTCATAGCTGTCGAAATGCGGCCCCACGCCACCGCCGTCGCTGGCCCAGGACACCATCACATCGTCCAGCCGAGCATCGGGCACAAAGCGGAAGCGCTTGAGCAGCTCGTGGGCGGCGTCCAGATGCAGGTCCAATCCTTGAACCAGCAGGGTCCAGCGAGGTTGTTTGATCGCCGGCAAGGCTGCGCGCGGCAAGGGTCCGTGCTTGAGCGTCCAGCCAGTGTCCTTGTGCACGATCAAACGCGACTCGATGGCTTCATCTGCTGCCATGGCAAACAGCGCCTGGCGGCTGAGCAACGGCGCTTGACCCGGGAAGGCGTTGCGAATCAACAGCGGTTTCTTCTGCCAGTGGCGCCGCATGAACTGCGCTGGTGACAGGCCGCCGAGCATCTCTGTCGGGGTGTCAACAGCCGAGGCTGGCGCGACGGAACCGCTGGATGGACTGGGAGCCTGGGAAGAGATGGAGCGAGAAAAGCGTGCGGATGTCATGGGACAATTGTCGGATGAAAATCACCGAGCAATGTGTGGCCTCCCTGAGTTGGACCCTGAAAGACACCCTGGGCGAAGTCCTGGACACGCTGGAAGAACCCGTGGAATTCCTGATCGGCGGCTCCGACCTGCTGGCCAAGATCGAAGAAGCCTTGCAAGGGCACGAGCCTGGCGACCAGGTCGATTTGCACCTGGAGCCGCAAGATGCGTTTGGCGACTACGACGACCGGCTGCTGTTCTTAGAACCACGCCATCTGTTTCCCGAACAGCTTGAAGAGGGCATGGGTTTCGAGGGCCTGCCAGCGGGCTGCAGCCCAACCGCTCCCAAGGACCGCCTCTATTTCGTAAGCGACATCTACCCGGACCATGTGGTCATGGACGCCAACCACCCGCTGGCGGGGATTGCGCTGCGCATTCTCCTGAAGGTGCATGCGGTGCGCGAAGCGGAAGAAGATGAAATCGGCCTGGGCAGCCTGGGCACAGGCTTCTTCCGTATGCAGGTCGGTGACAGTGGCAGCGAATCAGGCGAACCCTCCACCCTGCACTGACTCAGGTTGCATGGGCCATCGCTGACAGGCGCGATTGGCCAGCAACCGTTTTTCCACCGCAGATCAGCTGCGCCCGGTCGAGCCGTAGCCGCCCGCCCCGCGCTCGCTGGGCTGATCGAACGCCGTCACCAGATTGAATTGCGCCTGAACCACCGGCACGATCACCATCTGTGCAATCCGCTCCAGCGGTTCGATGGTGAATGGCGTCGTGCTCCGATTCCAAGCGCTCACCATGAGCTGGCCTTGGTAATCGCTGTCGATCAGGCCGACCAGGTTGCCCAGGACGATGCCGTGTTTGTGGCCCAGGCCTGAGCGCGGCAGGATCATGGCCGCAAAGCCTGGGTCGGCCAGGTGGATCGCCAGCCCAGTGGGCACCAGTTGCCAGGCATTGGGTGCCAGGGTAAGCGGTGCGTCCAGACAGGCGCGCAAATCCAGACCAGCGCTACCGGGCGTAGCGTATTGGGGAAGCTGATCCATCAAACGCGGGTCCAGCACCTTCACATCGATCTGCATGAGAGGGCCGTGCTGCCTCACTCAGCCGACTTCTTGATCGCCTCTTCCAGCGCCTTGGCCGGGTCGACCTCCTCGTCGGCCGCAGGCGGCGCGTTGAGGTCGGTACCAGGCGTCTCGCCCAGTGGCACCCGTGGCGGCGGAACGTTGCCGACTTTCGGTGTGCTGTAGTCCTCGCCGGGCAGGTTGTCCAACATGTTTTGAAGCGCGTTCTCGTCCACCACCACCGGCTTGTCCAGGCTGTCGGTCACGATGCCCGGGTTGAGAACAATAACCGTCACCATGATGAGCTGCAAGAAGATAAAGGCTATCGACCCCTTGTAGATCTGTGCCGTGGTCACTGCTTTGATGCGCTCGCCGGTCACCACGTCGTTGTAGTCGGATCGCGCCGCCACACTGCGCAGATAGAACAGCGCAAAGCCAAACGGCGGCGTGAGAAACGAGGTCTGCAGGTTCATTGCCAGAATGATGCCGAACCAGATCAGGTTGATGTCCAGCTTGGTCGCCACTGGCACCAGCAGCGGCACCACGATGAAGGCGATCTCGAAGAAGTCGATGAACATGCCCAACACGAACACCAGCAGGTTCACCACCAGCAGGAAACCGAGTTGCCCACCCGGCAGCTTGTCAAACAGGTGCTCGACCCAGACGTGACCATCGGCGGCGTTGAAGGTGAAGGCGAAGACGGTGGAACCGATCAAGATGAACATCACGAAGATGGACAGCTTGGTGCTGTTTTCCAGCGCCTGCATGAGCAGCTTGAACGAGAGCGTGCGCCGTGCGGCGGCCATGATCAGGGCGCCGAGGGCGCCCATAGCACCGCCTTCGGTGGGCGTCGCAATACCCAGGAAAATGGTGCCCAACACCAAGAAAATCAACACCAGCGGCGGGATCAACACAAACGTGACCCGCTCGGTCAGGCGCGAGAGCAGCCCCAAGCGGAACACCTTGTTGATGAGCGCCAGCGACAGTGCCAGGAATGCGCCGATGGTGGTCGAGAGAATGAAAATCTCGTCGCGGCCAGGTGCCATCTCGCGACCCAACATCGGATTCAAGATCGACGTGTGCACCCGTGACCAAGCAAACGCCACGCCACCACAAAGCAACAACAGAATCAGCAGCGAACGGTGACCGCTGGCGCCACTGTCTTCAGAGTAAATGCGCGCCTCAAGCGGCAGCGCCGGCACCCATTTGGGCTTGACAAAGGCCACCACAACAATGAACAGCAGGTACAGGCCCACCAGACTCAGACCGGGCAGCAGCGCACCGGCGTACATGTCACCCACCGAGCGACCCAGCTGATCGGCCAGCACGATCAGCACCAGCGATGGCGGCAAGGCCTGTGCCAGGGTGCCCGAAGCGGTGATGGTGCCAGTTGCAATGGTGCGGTTGTAACCGTAGCGCAGCATGATGGGCATGGCAATCAAGCCCATCGAAATCACCGAAGCGGCGACCACGCCGGTGGTGGCTGCAAGCAGCGCGCCCACCAGCACCACCGCAATGCCGACACCGCCGCGCAGCGGACCAAACACCTGGCCCACCGTTTCCAGCAGGTCCTCAGCCATTCGGCTGCGCTCCAAGATGATGCCCATCAGCGTGAAGAACGGGATCGCCAGCAGCGTGTCGTTCTGCATGATGCCGAACACCCGCAGGGGCAACGCCTGGAACAGGTTGGAGGGGAACAGGCCCAACTCCATACCGATGAGACCGAAAAACAAACCTGTTGCCGCCAGCGAAAAAGCAACTGGAAAGCCGATGAGCAGAAACGCGATCAACCCAACGAACAACACCGGGACAAAATTGCCGGACAAAAATTCAACCATGGTGCAACCCGATCAGTGCTTGTTGGCAGAAGCGAGAGACGCTTCAAGCTTGAGTTTTTCTGCTTCGGCAATCTCTTTCGCGAGCAGCTCGGTTTCGCTGGGCCCGGTGTGGCTCAGGGGGTCAGGACCTTGGCCCGTCAAAAACGCCAGCCGTTTGACCAACTCGCTCAGCCCTTGCAGCATGAGCAGCGCAAAACCCAGCGGAATCAAGGCGTAGACCGGCCAGCGGATGAGTCCACCCGCGTTGGACGACATCTCGCCTGAATTCCAGGCGTTCACGAACAGGGGCCAGCCTTCATAGATCATCAGGTAGCACAAGGGCAGCAAGAAAATGACGATACCGCCCACGTCGATCCAGTTGCGTGTGCGGTCACTGAACTTGGAGGAAATGAAGTCGATGCGCACATGGGCATTGCGCAAAAAAGCGTAGCCCCCGCCCAGCAGAAAGATCGCCGCAAACAAATACCACTGAATTTCGAGCCATGCGTTGGAGCTGATGTCCAGTGTTTTGCGGATGATGGCGTTGCCCGCACTGATGAGGGTAGCGGCCAGGATCATCCACATGGCGAGCTTGCCAATGAGGTCGCTGAGGCCGTCGATCAGGCGCGAGAAGCGGAGGAGAAGTGACATGGAGATTCCCCGGTTTGGGAGAGTTGATGCACAGCACACCTGGCCGTTTTGCGGCAGTGGGTTGCTTGGTGCAGCGAGGCCAGTAGGTTGTGAGAGACGAATTTCAGACCGCGAAGTGGAACAGAAAAAACACAAAAAACCCCGCACAGGCGGGGTTTTTTTCAGCTGCAAAAAGCTTACAGCTTGGCCGACTGCATGTAACGGTCGAACGTCGCTTCGGTGAATCGGAACCAGAGGTTTTGATCTTTGCGGAATGCTGAGTAGTCCGTGTAAATCTTCTTCCAGTTCGGGTTGCTGGCGCTCAGCTCCGAATACAGGTCCATGGATTCCTTGAAGGCTGCGTCCATCACCGCCTTGGGGAACGGCAAGAGTTTGGCGCCACCTGCCACCAAGCGCTTCAACGCCGCCGGGTTGCGGGCATCGTAGCGAGCTTGCATTTCGGTGTGCGCGTAAGCAGCAGCAGACTCAACCATCGCTTGGTACTCTTTAGACAACCCGTTGAAAGCCGCCTTGTTGATGTAGAAGTCGAGCTGGGCGCCGCCTTCCCAGAAGCCTGGGTAATAGTAGTTCTTGGCCACTTTTTGGAAGCCAAGCTTCTCGTCGTCGTAAGGTCCGATCCACTCGGTGGCGTCGATGGTGCCTTTTTCCAGCGCTTGGTAAATCTCACCACCTGGAATGTTCTGTGGCACAACGCCCATGCGGGTCAGCACCTTGCCGGCAAAGCCGCCCAAGCGCATTTTCAGGCCCTTGAGGTCTTCCACGGTCTTGATTTCCTTGCGGAACCAGCCACCCATTTGGGCACCGGTGTTGCCACCAGGGAAGTTCACGATGTTGTACTGGTCGTAGAACTCGCGAAACAGCTTCGTGCCGTTGCCGTCGTAGTACCAAGCGGTGAGCTGGCGGCTGTTCAAACCAAAGGGAATGGCCGTGCCGAGGGCGAAAGTGTCGTCCTTGCCGAAGTAGTAATAGGGCGCGGTGTGACCGGCTTCAACCGTACCGGCCTGCACCGCATCGACCACGCCGAAAGCGGGTACGAGCTCGCCAGGTGCGTGAACCGTCACTTGGAACTTGCCGCCTGACATTTCACCGATTTTTTGGGCGAAAACATCGGCAGCGCCGTGAATGGTGTCCAGTGCCTTGGGAAAGCTGGAGGTCAGGCGCCAACGAATGGCTGCCTGCGCATGCACAGCGGGTGCTGCGCCTGCGACAAGCACGCCGGCAATGCCAGCGTGCTTGATGATTGATCGACGATCCATGGTGTTAAAACTCCATTAATAGGATTTACTTACTAGAAAACCAGTTCACCACGCACTCACTTTTGACGAGGCGGTAAACCTGCGGAATTGTAGGGCGCGACACACCCGTCCCCGACCGGGTTTTCCCGGGTTATTCGACCCATTTGGCGTTGATTTCACAAGGTTTTGCTGACTTCAAGAAATCACTTCACGAACGTGTTGAAAAACAGTCCGTTTGGTCCTGTTGGTGCCCAAGTAAACAGCCACAGGTGAAACGGGCGCAGGCCTTCGGTCCACCGACCACAGCTCACCGAACGTGCCCTGTCCTTGGCTCAGCCAACCACCTTCAAAGCGGTTGTGACATCCACCAGCGAAGCAAAGCGCTGGCGCACCGAGCGCTCGATACCTGCCGCATCCAGTCCCAGCATGGCCAGCAGCTTGGCGGGGTCGCCGTGTTCGATGAATTGATCGGGCAGGCCCAACTGCAGCACCGGAAGCTGCAAGCCTTCGGCCTGCAGCGCTTCCAGCACCGCTGAGCCTGCACCGCCCATCACGCAGCCCTCTTCCAGCGTTACGAAGGCCTCATGAGAAAGGGCCAGTTCGCGCAGCAGGTCCAGATCGATGGGTTTTGCCCAGCGCATGTTGGCCACGCTCGCACCCAGGCGCTCGGCGGCTTCGAGGGCCGGGTACAGCAGCGTACCGAAAGCCAAAATGGCCACGCCTCTGCCTTTGCGCATCCACTCACCCTGGCCATATGGCAAGGGTTCCAGACCAAGCGGTTGAACCACGCCAGCGCCGGCGCCGCGCGGGTAGCGAACGGCCACCGGGTGGTCTTGGGCGAATGCGCTGCTGAGCAGCTGGCGGCATTCGGCCTCGTCGGCTGGGCAAGCAACCGCCATGTTGGGAATGCAGCGCAGGTAAGCGATGTCGTAAGCCCCGGCGTGGGTGGCACCGTCGGCACCCACGATACCGGCGCGGTCGAGCGCGAACACCACCGGCAGGTTTTGCAGCGCCACGTCATGGATGAACTGGTCGTAGCCGCGCTGTAAAAAGGTGGAATAGATGGCGACCACTGGCTTAAGGCCTTCGCAGGCCATGCCAGCGGCAAATGTCACCGCGTGTTGCTCGGCGATGCCCACATCGAAATAGCGCGCTGGGAAACGCCGCTCAAATTCGACCATGCCCGATCCCTCGCGCATCGCGGGCGTGATACCCACCAAGCGCTTGTCGGCTGCCGCCATGTCACACAGCCACTGCCCGAAAACCTGGGTAAAGGTGGTCTTGGGCGCGGTGGCGGGCTTGACCAAGCCGATTGCCGGGTCGAATTTGCCCGGGCCGTGGTAGGCCACCGGATCGACCTCGGCCAGCTTGTAACCCTGGCCCTTTTTGGTGACCACATGCAGGAACTGCGGACCGCTGTCGGTTTCCAGCAGGTGGCGGATGTTCTCCAGCGTGGGAATCAGCGAGTCGAGGTCGTGGCCGTCGATCGGGCCGATGTAGTTGAAGCCGAACTTTTCGAACAGCGTCGCTGGAACCACCATGCCCTTGGCCTGCTCCTCCAGCCGCTTGGCCAACTCGAACAGCGGTGGCGCGTTCTTGAGCACCTGCTTGCCGACCTGTTTCGCGGTGGTGTAGAACTGCCCGCTCATCAGCTGGGCCAAGTAGCGGTTGAGCGCGCCCACCGGCGGTGAGATCGACATGTCGTTGTCGTTGAGCACCACCAGCAGGCGACCCTCAGCGATACCGGCGTTGTTCAGCGCCTCAAAGGCCATGCCAGCGGTCATGGCGCCATCGCCAATGATGGCCACCGCATTGCGCGCATGGCCCTGGATCTTGGCGGCCATGGCCATGCCGAGCGCAGCCGAAATGCTGGTGGACGAGTGCGCTGTGCCGAAGGTGTCGTACTCGCTCTCTTCGCGGCGGGGAAAGCCGCTGATGCCGCCAAACTGGCGCAAACTGTCCATGCGGTCACGCCGACCGGTCAGGATTTTGTGGGGATAGGTCTGGTGGCCCACGTCCCACACCAAGCGGTCTTCGGGGGTGTTGAACACATAGTGCAGCGCCACGGTGAGCTCGACCGTGCCCAAGTTGGAGCTGAGATGGCCGCCGGTGCGTGCCACACTGTCCAGCAGAAAACTGCGCAATTCGTCTGCCAGGGGCGACAACTGGTTGCGCGAGAGTTTGCGCAGGTCTGCGGGCGAGTGGATGGTGGAAAGCAAGGAACTCATGAGCGGTTGATCCAACGTTTCAGTGGTTGCGGCGACCGACCCAGTCGGCCAGGGCATGCAAAGGCGCCAGCTGCGCAAGCCTGGTGGCGCTTAGGGCTTCGTGGGCTTGCGACAACAGCTGGTCGGCGTAGGCCTGGGCTGGCGCCAGACCAAGCAGTGCCACAAAATTGGGTTTGTTGGCCGCAGCGTCTTTGCCAGCGGTTTTGCCCAGCGTGGTGGAGTCGGCGGTGACGTCGAGGATATCGTCCACCACCTGGAACGCCAGTCCCAGGCTGGCGCCGAAGCGCTGCAACTGCGACACAGCAGGGGCGTCGGGTGTGCCGCAGATGGCACCCATCAACACGCTGGCTTGCAACAACGCGCCGGTTTTCAGGCGGTGCATGCGCTCCAGCGCTGGCTGGTCCAGCACCAGCCCAACGCTGGCGAGGTCAACCGCCTGACCACCCGCCATGCCGTGAGCGCCAGCGGCACGCCCCAGCAGGCGGCACAGCGCGTTTGCCACAGCGGGATCGATGCCGGCTTCGGGCGTGAGCAGCTCAAAAGCCAGCGCTTGCAAGGCGTCCCCGGCCAGCAGCGCTTGCGCCTCGCCAAACTGTACGTGCACCGTGGGTTTGCCCCGGCGCAGCATGTCGTTGTCCATGCACGGCATGTCGTCGTGCACCAACGAGTAAGCATGAATCAGCTCAACCGCACAGGCCGCGCGCATCGCCGCCTCAGGCGCGCCACCCACCGCTTCAGCGGTAGCCAGCACCAACAACGGACGCAACCGCTTGCCGCCGTCAAGCACCGCGTAGCGCATCGCATCGCCCAGCCCGGCAGGCGCATCGGCCGAAACCCAATCGGACAACGCACGCTCTACCGCTGCCTGTTGGTTGCAGCGCCAAGTATCCCAATCAAAAAGAGATGGTGCTGCGCTGCTCACTCGGCGTTCCAAGTTTTGAGCTCACCGCCTTCGAGCACCTGAATCTGGTTTTCCACCGCGTCCAGCTTGGCGCGGCAAAACGCCAGCAACGCCGCGCCACGCTGGTACCGAGAGAGCAACTGATCCAGGGGCAACTGGCCAGCGTCCAGCTGCGCGACCAGTTGCTCCAATTCCTCGAGCGCGGCCTCGTAGCTTGACGAGACTTTTTGGTCAGCGCCCAGGGGGCTCGGGCTCTTGGCGGTGCGGCTGGTGGGAGGGGTCATGAGGGGATGTGGAGAACAGCCAAAGAAATGGGCTGGCAATGTGGACTGCAAAAGACCGGCTTGGCCGAAACGGAGACAGCAGAGCTCCCTGTCAACACAGGCAAATGATTCTAGCTGTCGCACCGATGGTGCCAGTCATGCCCATGCTGGTACCAGCCCCGAGCCTGTTTCAAGCGTCGCCAATGGAGGCTTGCAAAAAGCCCGTGGGGTAGACTCATTGCTTCTTTTTTCTTCACTGACGGGCCTCAACCGCCCGGAGGGACGCACCACACCACCCATCCCGCGCGAATTCGTTTTTCGACCAGCGCTTACCCTGCCCCTTCATAGGGGGAGTCTCTAGGTCAGGACCCCATGTCCGATTTAAGTCTTCAACTTCAGCAGGCCAGAAGCCAACTCCCGGTTTCCAGCTACTTTGACCCCGCGCTGTTCCAGCGCGAAATGGAAACCCTGTTCCAGCGAGGGCCCCGCTATGTTGGGCACCAGCTGGTGGTTCCCAACCCTGGTGACTACCACGCTCTGCCTCAGGAAGCTGGCGGGCGGGTGCTGGTCAACACCGGGCGCGGTGTGGAGCTGATCTCCAATGTTTGCCGCCACCGCCAGGCGATCATCCTGAAAGGTCGCGGCAACCTGAGCCAAACGCAGTCCGGCAGCGCTGGCGGCAACATCGTCTGTCCCCTGCACCGCTGGACGTACGGCGGTGGCCAAGGCCAGCAGCCCGCTGGCGGGTTGATCGGCGCACCGCATTTCTCTGACGACCCCTGCCTGGACCTGGACAACTACCCGCTGCGCGAGTGGAACGGCTTGCTGTTCGAAGACAACGGGCGCGACATCGAAGCAGACCTGGCAGGCCTGGGCCCGCGCGCCGCGCTCGATTTCGACGGCATGGTGCTCGACCACGTGGAGTTGCACACCTGCCACTACAACTGGAAGACCTTCATCGAGGTCTATCTGGAGGACTACCACGTCGGCCCGTTCCACCCCGGCCTGAGCCAGTTCGTCACCTGCGAAGACCTGCGCTGGGAGCTCAAGCCCGAGTATTCGGTCCAAACCGTGGGCGCGCGAAACCTGCTGGGCAAGGCGGGCAGTCCGGCCTACCAACGCTGGCACGAGGTGCTGATGCGCTACCGCAACGGCGAGCCGCCAGCGCACGGCGCCATCTGGCTCACCTACTACCCGCACATCATGATCGAGTGGTACCCGCATGTGCTCACCGTCTCCACGCTGCACCCGGTGAGCCCCACCGAAACGCTCAACATGGTGGCGTTTTATTACCCCGAAGAAATTGCGGCCTTCGAGCGCGAGTTTGTCGAGGCCCAGCGGGCGGCGTACATGGAAACCTGCGTTGAAGACGACGAGATCGCCGAGCGCATGGACGCCGGGCGCAAAGCCCTGCTGGCGCGCGGCGACAACGAAGTCGGTCCGTACCAAAGCCCGATGGAAGACGGCATGCAGCACTTCCATGAGTGGATCAACAGGAAGCTCCCCATCGCACCACGCTGACGCGTCATCCCCAAGGGGGGCGGCGCACTGCGGCCCGGCTGAGCCGGTTCCGCTGCACCACTGGATTTAACCTCCCCTCGGGCGTGAAGCCGATTGGGTCGTCGAAGACAGCGTTGCTGGGTGTTCGCTGACTATGATCGTGGGCGCCGAGCGGGCATCCGCTTCACCTCCTGGAAACCCACCCTATGCAAGCTCTCTGGATGCTGCTCGCGTCCTTTTTTTTCGCCAGCATGGGGGTGTGCATCAAGTTCGCCTCCGAGCACTTCAACAGTTTTGAGCTGGTCTGCTACCGCGGCATGTTCGGTGTGTTGTTCTTGTTTGGCCTGACGCGGGTGCGCGGGGTGTCTTTGCGCACCCAGCTGCCCATGATGCATTTTTGGCGCAGCGTGGTCGGCGTGATTGCGCTCACCGCTTGGTTTTACGCCATTGCCGCCCTGCCGCTGGCCACCGCGGTCACGCTCAACTACATGAGCAGTGTGTGGATCGCGGCCTTCTTGCTCGGTGGCGCGATTCTGGTGCAGAAAAACCAGATGCCGATGCGACACCAAGGACCGCTGTTCATTGCCGTTCTGGTGGGCTTTCTCGGCGTGGCGTTGATGCTGCGCCCCACCTTCAATCCGGATCAGATGCATGGTGCGCTGGTCGGTCTTTTCTCGGGCATCTTCTCGGCGTTCGCTTACCTGCAGGTGGCGGCGCTGTCTCGCGCGGGCGAGCCGGAAAGCCGCACGGTGTTCTATTTTTCAATCGGCGCGGTGATTGCGGGCGCGCTCGGCATGGTGTTCGCCGGCGTGAGCGCCTGGCACTGGCCCAGCGCGTTGTGGCTGCTGCCCATCGGCCTGTTGGCGGTGCTGGGCCAGCTCTGCATGACGCGGGCCTATTCGCGCGGCGCCACCATGGTGGTGGCCAACTTGCAGTACTCAGGCATCGTCTTCGCGGGTATCTACAGCCTTACCCTGTTTGGCGACCAGTTGCCCCTGATTGGCTGGATCGGCATGGGCCTGATCATCGTCAGCGGCATCACCGCCACCGCGCTGCGGGCGCGCGCCATTCCCAACGCGCCGGCCGAGGCCCAGTGAATCACGGTGGTGTGAACTGGGCGCACCGCATCAGAGGAACAGATAACCATTTGATCAATCCAGCAGCGCTGGCGCCACAATGGCGCCCATGTACACCACCCTAATCTCGGTCCAGCAACTTCAAGCCCTGCAAGCCAGCGACGAAGACTGCTTGTTGTTCGACTGCAGTTTCGAGCTGATGAATCCCACCGCAGGCGGCGCGCAGTTTCTCGAAGCACACCTGCCCGGCGCCCAGCGCGCCGATCTCGACAAGCATCTGAGCGGTCACGACCCAGCCCGCAACGCCAGCGGCGGCCGCCACCCGCTGCCCGAACGCGAGCAGTTCGCTGCCTGGCTGCGACAGCAAGGACTCAACCCTGGCACGCAGGTGGTGGTTTATGACCGGCAAGGCGTGAACTACTGCGGCCGGATGTGGTGGATGCTGAAGTGGTGCGGCTTTGAGGGGGTGGCGGTGCTCGATGGCGGACTGGCCGCCTGGCAGGCTCTCGGTGGCGAACTGGTGAGCGGCCCAGCGCCCGAGCCTGCGCAGGCTGGCAGTTTTGAGCTCGGTGCATCACTGGTCGACACTTGGCAGACGATCGACATCGCGGCGCAACTGGGGCACCCCACCATGACTCTGATCGACGCGCGGGCCACGCCCCGGTTTCGCGGCGAGACGGAAACCATTGATCCGGTGGCTGGCCACATCCCCGGCGCGTTGAACCGCCCCTTCGCCCAGAACATCGGTGCCGACGGGCGCTTCAAACCCGCCGAACAACTGCGCGCCGAGTTCAACACCCTGCTCGCGGGGCGCGACCCGCGCAGCGTGGTGCACCACTGCGGCAGCGGCGTGAGCGCCATCCCGAACCTGCTGGCGATGGAACTGGCGGGATTGGGGCGAAGCGCGCTCTACCCTGGCAGTTGGAGCGAGTGGTGCAGAACGCCCGGCGTGCCGGTGGCGCGCAGCTGAGACGGCGGGCAAGCAAGCGCAGCATGATGCCCATCAAGCCCATGCTGCTGATGCCGATATGTCTGTTGCAGGACAGAAGATTTGCGTTCTCGCGCCCTCCGCCATCGCTCTCTGGCCGTGTGGGACCGTTGTTGTGCGCCAAGCTTCCCCACCGGCTTCCTTCATGAGCTTCGACTTTTCCACCAGCATTTCCAAGCAGCCCGAGCGCGGTGGCCAGCGCGACACGCTCCGCAACCACCACCGCCAGTCCTTGCGGATGCTATTGCTCACGCTGTGCGCCATCACGCCTTGCGTCGTGCTGGCACTGTGGGCGCAGGGTGAGCGCGGATTCGTCCTGGGCATTCCAGCCGCTCTTGGGCTGGTGTCGCTCGCCTTGCTGCCGATGCTCAACAGTTCGCGCGCGGGCTGGGTGCCGGTGTTGCTGGTGTATACGGCACTGATCGCGGGCACGAGCATCGCGCTGGTGGACGGTTCGGTGCGAAGTGTCGGCGTGCTGGTGATGTTGGCGGGGGTCGTTGGCGCGGGCACCTATTTGCGACGCGCCACGATGCTGCTGAGCGTGGGCATGGCGGTTGCCGCGTTGGGCGCCCTGAATCTGGCGCAGCACCACGGCTGGATGCAGCCCCTCCAGAATCCGAGCGAGCTGGTGTTGTGGATGACCCAGGTAGCGGTGATGGTGTGTCTGCTGGTGATGTTGTTCTATGGGCGCAAGCGCCTGGAGACGGTACTTGAGACCCAGCAGCAAGCCCTAGAGCGCTGGGAACGGGTAGCGAAGGCTTTGCAGCTCAGCGAAGCCCGCTTCACCGCCCTGTTTCAAAACACGCCCGCGGCCACGCTGGTGCAACGCCACGGTACGCGCGAGGTGCTTGAGGTCAATCAGGCTTTTGCGCGCCTGGTCGGCCATGAAAGGAGCGCCTTGCTTGGGCACAAGCCACCCGACTTGTGGGCCAGCGAGAGCGATCAACAGCTGTTCCGGTCGTTGGTGGAATCCCAAGGCCGGGTGCACGCCATGCCGGCCACTGGCCGACGCAAAGACGGCAGCACCTTTGAATGCCTGGTGTTTGCCGAACTCGTCGAGGCTGGCGCGGACCGCTTGGTCATGACCATGCTGCTCGATGTCTCCGCCGAGGTCGCGGCCAAGCGCGCGCTGGCGAAGTCCGAGGCCCGCTTTGTCCAGAGTTTCAAATCCAGTCCGCTGAGCATGACCATCACCCGCATGTCCGATGGCCTGTTCTTGGAAGCGAATCCAGCCGACGAGCGGTTACTGGGCTTCAGCCGCGAAGACCTCATGGGACACACCTCGCTGCAGGTCGGGCTGTGGGTCACCGAAGCCGAGCGCAATACCTACATCACCGCCCTGGGCCGCGACGGGCGCCTGATGGGTTTTGAGACCCGCATGCGCAACAAGCGCGGCGATCTCGTCGATGTGCGCATCTGGTCGGAGCGCATCGAGCTCGACAACGAGCCGTGCGATCTCGCCTTCACCCTGAACGTGACCGAGGAAAAGCGGCAACAAGCGATGTGGCGCCAAGTGGCCAAGGGTGTCTCAGGCCAAACCGGGGAGGCCTTCTTTCGGTCGCTGGTGGAGCAGCTGGCCTGCGCGTTGGGCGCTGTGGGTGTGGTGGTGGCCAACATCGAAGACGCAGACCACATCGACGCAGTGACCCGCATGTGCGACGGCGTCCCCCTGCCCCCGGGGCCTTTGCCTTCGCAACACCCCTTGCTGCTGCCGGTGCTGGCACACGACGGGTTGCTTGTCACCTCGACCGACACAGCAGCGGTGCGCGATTTGTGCCACACCCGCGCCGCGACCGATCGCCTGTCGTTTGCCGCCATGGCTTTGCGCGATGACGACGGCAGCGCGATTGGCCTGATCGGCGCGTTCTGGCCCGACAGCCCCGAGCCAACGACCAACCTCGCCTCGCTCATGACCATCTTCGCCAGCCGCTGCAACGCCGAGCTGCTGCGCCTTCGGCGCGATCGCGAGCTGGTACGGCTCAACGCCACGCTGGAGCAGCGGGTGGCCGAGCGCACCGCCCAGTTGCAGATGCTCAACCGCGAGCTCGACACCTTCGCTTACTCGGTCTCACACGATCTGAAGTCGCCGCTGCGCTCCATCGACGGTTTCATGCACCTGCTGCAGGAGCAAACCAGCGGCCGCACCACCGAGGACGACCAGGCGCTGATGGCGCGGGTAATGGTCTCCACCCGCCGCATGGGCGGCCTGATCAACGATCTGCTGGCGCTGGCCCGGGTCAGCCAGACCCAGCTGCAACCTGTGGAAGTGAACCTGAGCGAAATGGCAGAAGAAGTGATTCAGCAGGAGAGGCTGCGCGACCCAACGCATGCGGCGCAGGTGCAGATAGAGCCTGGCCTCGTGGCGCAATGCGACCCGCGCATGGCCCGGATCGTGCTGGAAAACCTGCTGGGCAACGCCTGGAAATACAGCGCCCAAGCGGCGCAGCCGCGCATCGAACTGGTGGGCTTACCGCCCACGGCAGATGGTCTGCCGCGCTTCATGGTGCGCGACAACGGAGCCGGCTTTGAGATGACCCGCGCCGACCGCTTGTTCAAACCCTTCTCGCGGTTGCACCAACCCACCGAGTTTCAGGGCTCGGGCATTGGCTTGGCGACGGTGCGCCGCATCATCGAGCGCCACGGCGGCCAGATCAGCGGCGAGGGACAGGTGGGGCGCGGCGCCTCGTTCGAGTTCCACTTCGGGCGACCCGTGCAGGATTGATTCGCTGGCCATTGGCCAGCGCGGCTCAGTGACCGTGGGCCAGTCCGCTCACCACCGTCACCAGCGCGATACCCGACAGCAACCACGCCACCTGCGCCGCGGTTTCGCGCATGTCCAGGCGTGTCTGCAGCTGCGGAATGAGGTCGGCCAGCGCCACGTAGACAAAGCTGCTGGACGCCGCCACCAGAAAGTACGGCAGCAGCCCGTCGAACTGCGACAGCAGGAAATACCCCAACACGCCGCCCAGCGCGGTCACCGTGCCAGCCAGCGACACCTTCACCACCGCCGCGCGCGCGGAGCCCGAGGTCTGACGCAGCACCACCAGGTCGCCGATGTGGTGCGGCACCTCGTGCGCCAGCACCGCCAGCGAGGTGATCACGCCCAGGCGGGCGTCGGCAAGAAAGGCCGAGGCAATCAAAATGCCGTCGCCAAACGCGTGCACGCTGTCGCCCGCCAGCACGGCCCAACCGCCGGATCGCACCTCGCGGTGGTGGTGGCCGTGGCTTGTATGCGAATGGTCCACGTGTGAGTGGTCGTGTTCGGCCTTTGGGTGCTCAGCGTGCCGATGCTCGGTATGGGAATCGGGCTGGTGGTGTTCGTGCCCGTGGTGCCAGAGCTCAGCCTTGTCGAGCAGGAAGAAAAACACCAGGCCGGCCAGCAGCAACGCAAACAGCTCCTTCGCGCTGGCCTGGCTCTCGAACGCCTCGGGCAGCAGGTGCATGAACGCAGTGGCCAGCAACGCCCCCGCCGCCAGGCTCAGCATGTGCTGGGTGAAGCGCGCGAGCATCGCAAAACCAAGCAGAGCGGCCAGCCACACACTGCCCACACCAGCCGCCACCGTGCCCACCAAAATCCAGAGAAGCGTCATTGCGCAAGATCCAAAAAAACACACACCAGGCATCAGCTGGACATCAACCACCCGACAACCGACCACAAAAAAAGGGCCGCAAAGCGGCCCCAGAAACGCAAGCGGTGGCGATCAGGCCACGCCGTTCGCCTTGAACCAGGCGGTGGCCCGCTTCCAGCCGTCTTCTGCCGCCTCTTTGCGAAAACTCGGCCGGTAGTCGGCGTGGAACGCATGGGGCGCGTCGGGGTACACCACAAAAGTCGATGCCTTGGCAGCGGCATTCCCTGCCGCCAAAGCGGTCTTCATTCTATCGACCGTGTCCAGCGGGATGCCGGTGTCGGCGCCGCCGTAGAGCCCGAGCACCGGCCCGTTGAGTTTGGCGGCCACATCAACCGGGTGGGTGGGGTTGAGCTCGCTGGTCTGGCCCACCAGCCGGCCGTACCAGACCACGCCCGCTTTCACCGCAGGGTTGTGCGCCGCGTAGAGCCAAGTTTGGCGCCCGCCCCAGCAGAAACCAGTGACGCCCAGCTTGCGGGTGTCGCCGCCGTTGGCTGCAGCCCATTTCACGGTCGCGTCCAGATCGGCCATCACCTGCGCATCGGGCACCTTGGAGATCACCTCGGCGATCAGCTTGGCCATCTCGCCGTAGCTCTGGGCATCGCCTTGACGAATGAACAGCTCGGGCGCAATGGCCAGGTAGCCTGCCTGCGCGAAGCGGCGCGCGGTGTCGGCGATGTATTCGTGTACGCCAAAAATTTCTGAGAGCACCAGCACCACCGGCAGCCCGGTCTTGCCCTCGGGCGCGGCGCGGTAGGCCGGCATCTTGAAGCCGTTCACATCGATCATCACCTCGCCCACCGTGAGGCCGGTCGAGGGCGTCTTGATCGCGGTTTGTGCCATGACGGGCAGCACGGACGCGGCGTAGCCCACGCCCAAGGCGGCTATCAACGCCGTGCGGCGGGTGGCGCCGGCTGCGCTGGACTGGCCAGGCAACAAGGCATCGAGGTCTTGGGTGAGGTTGTCGTTGAGCATGGGTGTCTCCTATTGGGGTGGTGGGGGTGGCTTCAGAACCGCTGAAGAGTCTGTCACAGCGCCTGGGGTTCCGCTGGCGAAGGATTGATGCGTTGGCCGATTTCGGTCGGCATCGACGCCGGGCGATCTTCAAACGCCCACTGGCCCGGTATCACCCTGGCGAATGCGTGCGCAGCCAGTCTTTCAGAGCGTCGTCAATCCGCGTCTGCCAGCCCGCGCCGGTGGCCTTGAAGGCCGCCATCACCTCGGGCGAGAGGCGAATCGTGGTGGCCTGCTTGGTGGGCGCCTTCTGCGGCCCGCGCACACCGGTGCGCCGGTTCATCTCCAGCAGCGCGGCGTACAGCTCGGGGTCCAACACCTCGGCGGCGGGCTTGAAGTGGCGCAGGTCAGCCGCCGTCAGTTCTCGGACTTCGCCGTTTTCGTCAATCAATGGGGCGCGTTTGTTCATAGTCTCTTGCCTTTCTGGCATTGGCCTTGCGAAAGCTGATGACGCGCACGCCACCAGCCACAGGGGTGAAGCACAGCACGTGCAGCCGCGTACCCAGGAAGCCCACGGCCACAAAACGGTCTTCTGGGTAGGGCTTGCGCGTGTCTTGTTCGATGGCTGCCGCGCCAAAGTCGAACTGCGCCGCCAACTCGAAGCCCACCCCCCGTTCGCGGATGTTGGCCTCGCTTTTGGTGGCGTCGAATTCGATGCGCATGGTTTTTATTGTAATAACACTTTGCTGAACTGGTCAGGTAGTAGGCGCGGAATACCCTACAGCCTGCGGGCGTGAGCGACGCTTCACAGGTTCGTACAGACGCGGAGATGTCACGCGGCAATCTCAGATCGTCAACACCTCTTCGCAGATGATGTGCAAGCGGATCAGGCTGGGCACTTGCTCTGGCTCGAAATGGCACCGCACTGCGTCGCGCAAGCGCTGGTGCAAACCGAGCAGCGTGTCGGCTTCAGTGAAGATGTCGTGCCCTACCGACCGCGCCTGATAGCCCCCTTCCGGAGCTTGCCCAACCATGAAATGGATGCTGGTCATTTGGTGCTCCTTCAAATTTGGGACAACAAGCTGACCCTGCGGGCATGCACGACTCGTGCGTTCGCAAGGGTGGTCAGAGAAACTCCGCTGCAAGTCAAAGGACTCAATGCGCCTGATCCCAGTTTGGCCCGACACCCACCTCGGCCAGCAGCGGCACCTTGAGGGTGGCAACGCCCGCCATCAGGCGCGGAATCTCGGTCTTGACCCAGTCCACCTCGGCCTCGGGTACCTCGAACACCAGCTCGTCGTGCACCTGCATGATCATTTTGGTGCCCCTGCCCTGCTCGTCCAGCGCCTTTTGCACAGCGACCATGGCGAGTTTGATGAGGTCGGCTGCTGTGCCTTGCATGGGGGCGTTGATGGCGGCGCGCTCCAGCCCGGCGAGCTTGGCGCCCTTTTCGTTTTGGATGCCGGGGAGTTGCAAGCGGCGGCCAAACACGGTTTCGACATAGCCTTTTTCTTTGGCCATGGCGCGGGTGTCGTCCATGTATTGCTTGACGCCCGCAAAGCGTTCGAAATAGCGCTGGATGTAGTTTTTGGCGGCGGTGTTGTCGATGCCCAATGATTTGGCCAAGCCAAACGCGCCCATGCCGTAGATCAGCCCGAAGTTGATCACCTTGGCCGAACGGCGCTGCTCAACGCTCACCTGCGCCACTTCCACGCCAAACACCTCGGCGGCAGTGGCACGGTGTACGTCTTCGCCGGCCAGAAAGGCGCGCAGCAGGGCTTCGTCGCCGCTGATGTGGGCCATGATGCGCAGCTCGATCTGCGAGTAGTCGGCGCTGACGATGCAGCTGCCCGCTGGCGCCACGAAGGCTTCGCGCACTCGGCGCCCCTCGGGTGTGCGGATGGGGATGTTTTGCAGATTGGGGTCGTTGCTGGAGAGGCGCCCGGTCACCGCTACCGCTTGGGCGTAGTGCGTGTGCACCCTGCCTGTGCGCGGGTTGGCGAGCTGGGCCAGCTTGTCGGTGTAGGTGCCTTTGAGCTTGGACAGGCTGCGGTGCTCCAACAACTTGGCGGGCAACGGGTAGTCTTCGGCGAGCTTTTCCAACACCTCTTCGTCGGTGCTGCGCGCGCCGGTGGCGGTCTTTTTGACGACCGGCATGCCGAGTTTGTCGAAGAAAATTTCGCCCAGTTGCTTGGGGCTGGCGAGGTTGAACGGCTGACCAGCGATCTCGTAGGCTTCCTGCTCCAGCGCGTGAATGCGCTGGCCGAGTTCGTGGCTTTGCTTGGCGAGCGTGGGCGCGTCGATCAGCACGCCGTTGCGCTCGATGCGGTAAAGCGCTTCGCTGCTGGCGATCTCCAACTCGTAGACAAAACGGAGTTTGTCGTTGGCTTGCAGTTGCGGCCACAGCACGTTGTGCACATCGAGCGTCTGGTCACTGTCTTCACACGAGTACTCGGCCGCCTTGGCCACGTCGACCTGGGCAAACGGGATCTGGTGCGCGCCCTTGCCGCAAAGGTCCTCGTACTGAATGCCGCTGCGGCCCAGATGGCGCTCGGCCAGGCTGGCCAGCCCGTGCGGCTTGTGCACTTCGAGCACGTAGCTTTGCAGCATGGTGTCGTGCGCATAGCCCTGCACCTCAATGCCGTGGTTGGCGAACACATGGCGGTCGTACTTGATGTGCTGGCCGAGCTTTTGTTTGGCCGGGTTTTCCAGCCAGGGCTTGAGCCGGGCGAGCACCTCTTCAAACGGGAGTTGTTCGGGCGCGTCCGGGCCGGTGTGGGCCAGCGGGATGTAGGCGGCCTCGCCCGGCGTCACGCTGAAGCTGATGCCAACGATCTGCGCCAGCATCTCGTTGAGCGAGGTGGTTTCGGTGTCGACCGCCACCAGATCGGCTGCCTCCACACGGGCCAGCCAGGTGTCAAACGCTTCCCAGGTGAAGATGGTGTCGTAGCCCGCGTTCGACGCAGCGCTGGGCGCGGGCTCAGGGGCTGCTTCGTCGAACAAGCCGGGCGCGCCAGTCGCCACGGATTTCGGTGCTTTTGGCGCCTTCGGTGCCTTGGGCTCGGGCGCTGTTGGTGCCGCGCCGCCCACAGTCTTGGCCAGTCCCTTGAAACCGTAAGTCTCATAAAACGCTTTCAGTGGCTCGGCTTGCGGCGCGCCCATGCGCACGGCCTCCAGCGACGGCAGATCGGGTACCCAGCCGTTCAGATCGCAGTCGGTCTTGATGGTGAGCAGCTGGCGACCGATGGGCAGCCAGTCCAGCGCCTGGCGCAGGTTCTCGCCCACAGCGCCTTTGATCTGCTCGGCGTTGTCCACCAGCGCCTGCAGTGAGCCGTGTTCGGTGAGCCATTTCACGGCGGTTTTGGGGCCGACTTTGTTCACCCCAGGGACGTTGTCCACCGTGTCGCCCACCAGAATTTGGTAGTCCACCATCAGGCTGGCGGGCACGCCGAACTCGGCCAACACGCCTGCCAGATCGCGGCGCTTGCCGCTCATGGTGTCGATGATGGTGATGTCGTCGTTGACCAGCTGGGCCAGGTCTTTGTCTCCGCTGGACACGATCACCCGCATGCCCTGGCGGGACGCGGCCACCGCCAGCGTGCCGATCACGTCGTCGGCCTCCACGCCCGGCACATCGAGCACCGGCCAGCCCATGAGTTTCACCACCTCGTGAATCGGGGCGATCTGCGAGCGCAAATCGTCGGGCATGGGGCTGCGATGCGCTTTGTAAGCTGGGTAAATGGCGTCGCGAAAGGTGGGGCCCTTGGCGTCGAACACGCAGGCGGCGTAGGTGCTCGGGTAGTCTTTGAGCAGCTTTTGCATCATGTTGATCACGATGCGAATGGCGCCGGTTTTTTGCTCCGTGCCGTCGGCAAGGGTCACGCTCATGCTCTCGCCGCCGGCAAAAAACGCGCGGTAGAGGTAGCTGGAGCCGTCCACCAAGAGCAAGGTGGGGCGTTGGGCGTTCAAAGTGGGGTCGGTCATTCAGGGATTGTCAGACAATTTCTCTGGCTGTCGGCACATCCCGGCTGTCTGCGGGAACGGCCTTGCATGGCGAGCCGACCCAGCGGCTTGCCTACAATGGGGCATGCTTTTGCGCCACAACCTCCTGTCTGCCCTGGGCCTGGGTCTTTGTCTGTCTGCGGGGGCCCAGAGCCCGCTGCCCAACGAGGCGGTTCCTGCCGATCTCGGCCAGCGGGTGGAGCGCATCACCCACGAAGACAAGCTCACCCGCATCGATGAGTTGCGCGTGGGTGGGCAGACCCAACGCATCGAGGTCCAGCCTAAGAATGGCGCGCCTGCCTACGAGATTGCGCCACTGCGCTCGACTGAGTCGGCCGGTCAGGGCGCCGGTGGGCGCACTGGCAACAGTGGCAAAAGCAGCTGGCGCCTCTTCGACTTTTGATCCCATGGCCGTTTACACCGACGTTTCCTTCGCGGAAGCTGCCGCGCTGCTGCACACCCTGAACCTGGGTGATCTGACCGATCTTCAAGGCATTCAGGGCGGGATTGAGAACACCAATTACTTTGTCACCAGCGAGCGTGATGGGCAGACGCTGGAGCATGTGCTCACCGTTTTCGAGCGGCTGACCTTCGAGCAATTGCCTTACTACCTGCACCTGATGAAGCATTTGGCCAGCCGCGGTGTGCCGGTGCCCGACCCGGTACCCAATGCCAAGGGCGAAATTTTGCTGCGCGTGCAGGGCAAACCAGCGGCGGTGGTGAACAAGCTGGCCGGTCGCAGCGACCTCGCGCCCAGCCTCGCCCATTGCGAGGCGGTGGGTGCCACGCTGGCCCGCATGCACCTGGCCGGGCGCGATTTCGCGATGAACCAGCCCAACCTGCGCGGTCTGTCCTGGTGGAACGAGACGGTGCCGGTGGTGCTGCCGTTCCTCACGCCCGAGCAGGCGCAACTGATGCGCACTGAGTTGGCTTATCAAAACCATGTGGCTGCCAGCGCCGCTTACACCGCTTTGCCGCGCGGCGTGGTGCATGCTGATCTGTTTCGGGACAACGTGTTGTTCGACGGCGAGGCACTCAGCGGCTTTTTCGACTTTTACTTCGCGGGCGACGACAGTTTTTTGTTTGACATTGCGGTCTGCCTGAACGATTGGTGCGTGCAGCACAGCGCGGGCGCCGACGACGGCACCCACGACGAAGCCCGCGCCAGCGCATTCCTCAGCGCCTACCAGACGGTTCGCCCACTGAGCGCGGCCGAGCGCGGCTTGCTGGGCGCGATGCTGCGCGCCGGCGCGCTGCGGTTCTGGTTGTCCCGCCTGTGGGACCTGCACCTGCCGCGCGAAGCTTCGCTGCTGAAAGCCCACGACCCAGCGCATTTCGAGCGTGTGCTGCGCAACCGAGCGGCACAGGTGCAAGAGCAGGTGCCTGCGCTGTTAACCAACGCCCGCTTGACCCACGCCTGCCAGACCGCCTGAGAACGTTCCCTCCCCAACCGCATGAAACTTCAACTCGTTCCCGCCCGCACCGGCTTCACCTGGGTGCAGCTCGGTGTCAAAACCTTCGTCCGCCAGCCGCTGGCGCTGGCGGGCTTGTTTTTCATGTTCATGGCGATGGTCTCGGTGCTGTCCATCGTGCCGCTGGTGGGCAGCGCGGTGTCGCTGGCGCTGGTGCCTGCCGCCACGCTGGGCCTGATGGCTGCCACGCGCGAAGCCACCGAAGGCCGCTTTCCGATGCCGGCGACCCTGATCACCGCCTTTCGCGGTGGCTCGGCGCGCACCCGGCCGATGCTGATATTGGGCGCCATGTACGCGCTGGCCTTGTTGATGGTGCTGGGTGTGGCCTCGCTGTTCAGCGGCCCGACGCCGTTGCCGACCGATGTCACGGGGAGCGAAGTCACGCCCGAGATGGTGCAGGCGGCTGTTTTCAGCACCAGCCTGTGGGTGGGCTTGTTGTTCTATGTGCCGGTGGTCATGGCTTTCTGGCACGCGCCTGCGCTGGTGCACTGGCACGGCGTGAGCCCAGGCAAAAGCCTTTTTTTCAGCCTCGCGGCCTGTTGGGCCAACCGGGGCGCGATGCTGCTCTACGGCTTTGGCTGGCTGGGCGTGTTCCTGCTCGGCGGACTGCTCATGAGCCTGCTCGGTGCCTTGCTGGGCGGCGCGCAGGCGCTGGGTCTCTTGCTTTACCCGGTGGTGCTGCTGATGGCATCGATGTTCCACACCTCGATCTTTTTCAGCTACCGCGACAGCTTTTCTGACGACGCAGTCAAGCCATGAGCCAGCACACCCTGATTGGCCGCAAGCCCGCTGAGATGCTTTGGCACCAGCGCCGCCAAACGCTGCAAGCCGCCGCTGCCTGGTTGGCGCTGGCCGGGCTGCCAGCAGTGACGAGCGCACAGTCCGCGCGCAGCAACGTGGTGGAGTGGGTGGGCGACGTGCTGCTCAATGGCCGGCGCCTGATGGCGCAGCAAACGGTGCAGACCGGCGACGACATTCAGACTGGCCCCAACTCGCGTCTGGTGTTCGTGATCGGCAACGCGGCATTTCATGTGCGGCAGAACTCGCGTCTGGAGGTGGGCCGCGGCGCTACCCTGAACACGGTGAGCTTGGTGCGCCTGCTGAGCGGCGCAGTGGTCAGCGTGTTTGGCCGTGGCAGCACGCGCACCATCGCCACGCCCACGCTCACCGCTGGCATCTTGGGGACTGGCGTTTACGCCGAAGTGATGCCCGACAAAAACAGCTATTTCTGCAACTGCTACGGCGCGGTGGATCTGACGGCCAGTGGCGAGCGGGTGCAGTCGGTTTCGCGATACCACCAGTCGTTCTGGGGTGCGGCGCAGCCAACCGCCGGGCGCTTCATCGCGCCGGCGCCGGCGCTGAACCACACCGACACAGAATTGGAGTTTTTGGCCCGCCTGATCAATCAGCGCACCACTTGGCAGACCGCCCAAGCCAAAGGCACCAGAGACGGCAAGGGCTTCATGGGCGACAAACCTGGGCAGGTTCACCCTGCCGCCATGGCGCCGCTGATGCGATGAACACCCCTGCACGGCGAAGGCACACAGGGGTTAGCCCGGGTTCTTGGCCCGGTATTCGATCAAGGCCTTGGCCAGATCGGTGTATTCCTCGCAGGTCTTGTTGCCACAGAGCTGCGCCAAGGTTGCCAGGTGCTTCTCAGCCTCTGCAGGTTTTTTGTCCATCAGATACGCCTCGCCAATGTACTCATGCGCGCCTCGGTGCTTGGGATCAATCTGCAACGCGGTGTTGTAGTGCTCAAACGCTTTGGGGAGATTGGGTGTGGCCTGTTTGCGATGGCTGTAACCCAGTAGGTTGTGCACCTCGGCATTGCGTGGCTCCTCCCGCGCGGCGGTGTTGAGTTCGCGCAGCGCCCGTGCCCAGTCCTTGGTAGCGATCGCACTGCGGGCAAGGGTCAACCGCTCGGAGGCTGTCGGCGCGAGGTCGGACGGCGTGTCTGCGGCATGAACCGCGGGCAAGACCATGGCGGCCACAAGAAGAATACACAAGGCGAACGGTTTCATCGGGTGCTCCATCGGAGGTTTATCGGTAAGTGAGCGGTCATGGAATGGCTGCATTTTGTCCGCTGAGCCGCGACAAAACAGAAAAAAGCCCGAAACTCCATCAGGAGCCTCGGGCTTTCAAACTGCTAGGGAATTGGCCTTAGGCGCCGATCACGCCTCCATCGGTACGGCGGATCACGATGGTGGCAGAGCGGGGCCGACCGCTTGGACCATAGTTCTGGTTGCCCGGCCACTGGCTCTGGAGGTTGAACGCGGATGCCGTGCCAAGCGCAGGCGTGTCTTCACCTGGGTGCTGAATATTCACGAAGATCGTTTTGCCGTCGGGCGATTCGGTCAAGCCCGTGATCTCGCTGCCCTTGGGGCCGACCAAAAAGCGGCGCAGCTTGGCTTCACCGAGCGCAGCGCCCACAAAGGTCCGCTTGCTGCCTGTGTTGCCGCCCAGGCTGTTGTTCACCGTCACGGCAGCGCCATCGCCCACCGAGCCAGGAATGGCCGCAAGCAGCATGCAGTTGGTGACATCGGTGTAGGCGCCGTCGTCGGTCTGGATCCAGCAAATGCCGGTGGCTTCGCTGAACCACAGGCCATCGGGCGACGAAAAGTCGTTCTTTGCCGTCAGCCCCGAGAGGTTGATGCCAGCACCTGCGTCTTCTTCCGCGCCGAACAGGAAGATGTCCCAGTTGAAGACGCTGGCGGTGGCGCCACCCGTGCCTTCCTTGAAACGCACAATGTGGCCGTTGGGGTTGCCGCTGCGGGTTTTGCCGTCGTTGTCGGCGTAGGCGCGTGGGTTGGCTGCATCGCTGTTGGCCACAGTGCGGCTGCTGTTGTTGGTCATGGTGAAGTACACCTCACCGTTCTTCGGATTGACCGCGCCCCATTCAGGGCGGTCCATCTTGGTGGCGCCCACCGCGCTGGCCGCGTGGCGGGCATTCACCAGCACATCGGCTTGGTTGGCGAAGGTGTAGGCGGCGTAAGCGGCATAAGCGGGCGCTGCGGCCGCTCCGGCCACATTCAACTCCAGCCACACGCCAGTGCCGTCGTCGTTGAACTTGGCCGTGAAGAGCTTGCCTTCGTTGAGGTACTTGTCGCCAGCGGCCATGCCGCGGCCTACGTCAGCCGTATCCCAAACAGCGGTGGAGACGAACTTGTAGATGTATTCGTTTTGCGAGTCGCAACCCATGTAGAAGGCCAGCGGCTGGCCCACCACTGGAATGCCGCAAACCGCTGCTTCGTGTGCAAAGCGACCCATAGCGACGCGCTTGGCTGGCTGCGCGTTGGGGCGCAGCGGGTCGATCTCAACGTTGTAGCCGAAGGTGTTCGGCTCGTTGCGGAAGTCGCTGATTGCGGTGGCACCCTGGGCTGAAATGTTCCAGCGACCAAAGCGGTCATCGGTGGCCGCCGAGGCTACCGATGACCAGCCCTGCGAAGCGGCCGAGGTGGCGGTAGCGGCCAACGGGCCGGAGATCACACCGAATCGGGCGTGTGAGCTTTTGAGCTTTGGGCTCACATCGGTCGAGCCCTTGGGCATGAAGAAATACCTGGCCCAGTTTTCTTCACAACCCAGGTAGGTGCCCCAAGGCGTTTTGCCATGGCCGCAGTTGTTGAGCGTGCCGCGCGAGGTGGCACCGCTGGGGTCGTACTTCGTGGCCATGAAGGAGCGGATGTCGTTCAGGTGGGCAGCGGGGCCAGCAACGCGCATCACGGTCTGACCATTGACGCGGCGGTTGAACGTCGAGTCGATCTTGTAACTCCATGCGCCCGTGGCACTGCGGTTGATCTCCACCAACGAGATACCGTGGTGGTTGATCTCTTTGAGCACCTCGGACTCCAGGCGCGTGCCCAGATCCCAGCCGTTGAACTGGCTGAACTTCTTACCGTTAACGCCATTGGTGGTTTGACCGCGGGCGTGGAAAAAGTGGGCGTCGGCAGAGCTCTCGTGGTTCACCGCCAGCACCGCACGGCCGGTGTCCCGGGTGGTGTAGTTGCCCGAGGCGTCGATGAAGAAAATGTCCATGCCATCATGGTGATCGCCAATGCGGTTCGACCAGTCGTCGGTCTCGGTGCCGAGGTTGCTGTAAGCAGGCGTGCTGGGGTTGATGGTGTCGCCGGTGGCGTGCAGCACGGTGTAGGTGTATCCAGCGGGCAGGATGACGTTGTCTGCCAAGCTTTTGTCGATAGGCGAGAAGCTCAATGCCGAAGCGCGCTGGGTGGGCAGTGGTGTGCTCGCTGCAACCTCGTCGCCGCCACCACAAGCAGCCAACAAAGGCAAGGTCGAAAGCGCGGCCAGGCCCACGCTGCCTTGGATCAACTGGCGGCGCGAAACGCCTGCTTGCTGGCTTCGGGTCAAAACCTCTGCGAAATGCTCGTTGGACGAGTGGTTGCAAATTTCATCGGTGTGATCGGACATGTCGGATGTGCTCCATGCGGGTTGTTGAGGCTCGTATGATCTGCAACGCTTGTGACAAACACGTGACGCGCGGCCTTACAAGGGCTTCACACCAGAGTCATGGTTTCGTGCTAAGGCAACAACTCTGACTTGTCACCACTCTGTCATGAAATTTGATCATCGCTTCGCTATGCTTCGGCTGGGTTTGAGTTGCTCGCCACGCCCAAGCCTGGCGCCGGTCTCTGTTGAAGGAAAGTTCCATGCTCGCTCTCAAGAAAGCCCGAAAGCTCATCGAAAAGCAGCCCGACTCGGCGACCGCCAAGACCTTGTCTGCTTTGGTCGTGGCGCTGGAAACCGACAAGCTTTTGTGTTGGGAGAGCTTTACCGACTCGGCTATGACGATTTCGGTCTGGCGCTGGAACTGATGACCGAGTGGCGGCTGGACCGCTATTACGCCAGCAAGGGGCGCTTGTTGGACCTGTCGGTCCAGGTGGAAGAGATGCCCACTGCGGCTGGTGACCCGTCGAAAATCGACGAAAGGACCGGCAAGGCCGCCTGAGCCTTCAGTCTTCCACCGGCGTGAGCTTGGCCACGCTCAGCGCCAGCCACTTCACACCGTGGCGCGTGAAGCTCACCTGGGCGCGTGCATCGGCCCCCGCACCCTCCAGCGCGAGCACCTTGCCTTCACCAAACTTGTTGTGAAACACCTGCATGCCGGCGCGGATGTCGGTGCCGCGATCGGGCTCGGGGTTGTGCTTGCCGCCCAGGCCCTTGGGATCGCTGCCCGAGGCCCAGCCAGGTGACCAAGCGGGTTGCAACGCTGCGCCGCGCGCTGGCGTGCCGCGACCAGGCGTCCAGGCCGAGCCACCGCCACCGCCACCGCCACCGCCCCCGCCCCATGCCGGTTGCTGCGGGGTGAGCCACTTCAGACAAGCCTCGGGCAGCTCGTCGAAGAAGCGACTTTTCATGTTGTAGCGGGTCTGCCCGTGCAGCATACGGGTCTGCGAGTGGCTGAGATACAGGCGTTTTCGAGCACGCGTAATGGCGACGTACATCAGCCGGCGCTCTTCTTCCAGCCCATCGCGGTCACCCATCGCGTTTTCGTGGGGGAACAGGCCCTCTTCCATGCCGGTGATGAACACACAGTCGAACTCGAGCCCCTTGGCTGCGTGAACCGTCATGAGTTGCACGGCATCTTGACCGGCCTGGGCCTGGTTGTCGCCCGATTCGAGCGCGGCATGGGTCAAGAAAGCGGCCAGTGGGCTCATGGTTTCACCGGTATCGGTGTCGGGCGCCAGGGGCTCGTCGAACACCGGCAAGCTGGCGTCCAGCCCTTGGCTAGCGGGGCTTTGCGTGAGGGGCTGGCCTGTGGCGTCGAGCGTGCGCGCCACGGCATCGCGGCCAAAGCCTTCAATGCCCACAAAGCTCTTCGCTGCGCTCACCAGCTCTTCCAGGTTTTCCACCCGGTCCTGCCCTTCGCGCTCGGCGCGGTAGTGCTCCAGCAGGCCGCTGTGCGCCAGCACCAGTTCGATGATTTCTGACAATGTCATGCCCTCGGAGCGCTCGCGCAACACATCGAGTTTGGCCACGAAGCCGCCAATGGCCACGCCCGAGCGGCCGCTCACGCCGCTCACCGCGTCGTGCAGCGAGCAGCCCGACGAGCGCGACACATCTTGCAGCTGCTCGATGCTGCGCGCGCCGATGCCGCGCGGCGGGAAGTTCACCACCCGCATGAAGCTGGTGTCGTCGTGCGGGTTCTCCAGCAGGCGCAAGTAGGCCAGCGCGTGCTTGATCTCGGCACGCTCGAAAAAGCGCAGCCCACCGTAGACGCGGTACGGCATACCGGCGTTGAACAGCGCGGTCTCCACCACCCGGCTTTGCGCATTCGAGCGGTAGAGCACCGCCATCTCGCGCTTGGGCACGTCTTCGCGCGCGAGCTGCTTCATCTCGTCGACCATCCACTGCGCCTCGGCGAAGTCGCTGGTGGCCTCGAACACGCGCACCGGTTCTCCGGCGCCGGCGTCGGTGCGCAGGTTTTTGCCCAGCCGCCGGCTGTTGTTTGAGATCAGCTGGTTGGCCGAGTCCAGGATGTTGCTGGCGCTGCGGTAGTTTTGCTCCAGCTTGATCTGGTGCTGCACCCGGAACTCGCGCACAAAGTCGGCCATGTTGCCCACGCGCGCGCCGCGAAACGCGTAGATGCTCTGGTCGTCGTCGCCCACCGCAAACACCGCGTTGGCGGCTGGTGTGAGACCTTCGATTGGCGGTGTGCTGAACTGCTTGATCCAGGCGTATTGCAGTCGGTTGGTGTCTTGGAACTCGTCGATCAAAATGTGTTTAAACCGCCGCTGGTAGTGCTCGCGCACTGGGTCGTTGTCGCGCAGCACCTCGTAGCTGCGCAGCATCAGCTCGCCGAAATCCACAACGCCTTCGCGCTGACATTGCGCTTCGTACAGCGCGTACAGCTCGACCTTCTTGCGCGTCTCGTCGTCGCCCACCTTCACATCACCCGGCCGCTGCCCATCTTCCTTGCAGCCGCTGATGAAATACTGAATTTTTTTGGGCGGATAGCGCTCGTCGTCCACCTTGAACTGCTTGCACAGGCGCTTGACCGCCGAGAGCTGGTCTTGCGTGTCCAGAATCTGAAACGTGGCCGGCAGACCGGCAAGCTTGTGGTGGGCACGCAGGAAGCGGTTGCACAGGCCATGGAACGTGCCGATCCACATGCCGCGCACATTCACCGGCAGCATGCTGGAGAGTCGGGTCATCATCTCCTTGGCCGCCTTGTTGGTGAAGGTCACCGCCATCACCCCGCCCGGCCCCACTTGCCCGGTTTGCAGCAGCCAGGCGATGCGGGTGGTAAGCACCCGCGTCTTGCCCGAGCCGGCGCCGGCGAGAATGAGCGAGTGCTCTGGCGGCAAGGTCACGGCCGCGCCTTGTTCGGGGTTGAGGCCCGCGAGCAGCGGCGAGGGGTTGGCGGTGTCTTCGAAGAGCATGGGTTGATTGTAGAAAGCCCGTCGCCATACGGACTGGCGTATGGGCCTGATACGGCAGGGCGCTTCGGGCAAGCGTCGGCACAGAGACGACCCGCCTACAATCGCGCACCGGGCCCAAGCACATGTGCCCGGTTTTTTTTCGCCCGATCGGTGCGACAGAAACCGGTCCAGACCAAGCGCCTTTCCCCATTTGATGCAAGGAACTGGACCATGGAAATATTCGATTACGACAACATCCTGCTGCTGCCGCGCAAATGCCGCGTGGAGAGCCGCTCGGAATGCGACGCCAGCGTGGCGCTCGGTGGGCGCACATTTCGCTTACCAGTGGTCCCCGCCAACATGAAGACGGTGGTGGACGAAAAGATCAGCCTCTGGCTGGCGCAAAACGGCTACTTCTACGTGATGCACCGCTTCGACCTGGACAACGTGGCCTTTGTGCGCGCCATGCATGCCGAGGGCGTGTACGCCTCGATTTCGCTGGGCGTGAAGGCCACCGACCGCGCCACGGTGGACACGCTCACCGCCGAGGGTCTGGTGCCCGAATACATCACGATCGACATCGCCCACGGCCACGCCGACACGGTGCGCGACATGATTGGCTACCTGAAGGACAAGTTGCCCAAGAGCTTCGTGATCGCGGGCAATGTGGCCACGCCCGAGGCGGTGATCGATCTGGAGACCTGGGGTGCGGACGCGACCAAGGTCGGCGTCGGCCCGGGCAAGGTTTGCATCACCAAACTCAAGACCGGTTTTGGCACCGGCGGTTGGCAACTCTCGGCCTTGAAATGGTGCGCCCGCGTGGCCACCAAACCCATCATTGCCGACGGCGGCATCCGCAGCCACGGCGACATCGCCAAGAGCATCCGCTTCGGCGCCACCATGGTCATGATCGGCTCCTTGTTTGCCGGCCACGAAGAGTCTCCCGGCAAGACGGTGGAAGTCGACGGCGAGCTGTTCAAGGAGTACTACGGCTCGGCCAGCGACTTCAACAAGGGCGAGTACAAGCACGTTGAAGGCAAGCGCATCCTGGAGCCGATCAAGGGCAAGCTGGCTGGCACGCTGATCGAGATGGAGCAGGACGTGCAAAGCTCCATCAGCTACTCGGGCGGCACCAAGCTGTTGGACATCCGCAAGGTGAACTACGTGATTCTGGGCGGGGACAATGCGGGTGAGCACCTGTTGATGTGACCACCCCCGCGCCGGGCCTGCTGCGCGCACGAGCGCTAAAGGCTCGGGGCAACGTCAAGTCGTTAACAGCATCGACGCCAGTTTGTGCAGACGATGCTTCGGTTGCACCAGCGCTTCAAGCACGCTGAAATGGTTCAGTCCGGGCAAGGCTTCACACACCGGCACCACCTCGGCACCCCAGGCCTGCCGGATCAGCGCGTTTTGCCGCACGAACTCGTCGCTCTCGTTGGCGCCTGCCACTGCCACTAGGGTGCCGCGACCACCAACCACAGACGGCGCGGGGAAGCCTGCTGGACTGGCTTGGCGCACCTGCTGGGCATTGAGGCGCAGCGAGTCGCGCAAAAACGGGGTGTGGCGCAGCGGCTCCAGATCGAACACGCCCGAGATCGACAGCGCGTTTTTCACCAGCGACGCTGGCAGATCGGCGCCCACCTTCGCCCAGTCGCAGGCGAGCAGCATGGCCACGAGGTGCCCGCCTGCCGAATGCCCCACCAGCGTGATGCGCTGTGGGTCCCCGCCATGCGCGCCGATGTGGCGAACCACCCAGGCCAGCGCCTGCGTCATCTGCAAAGCAATTTGCGGAATGGTGACCGCTGGACACAGCGCGTAGTTCGGCACCACCACGCAAGCGCCTTGTTTGACGAACGCGGGCGCGAGAAAGCTGTGGTCCGACTTGTCCAAGCTGCGCCAATAGCCGCCGTGGATGAACACCAGCACCGGCGCGGGTGGCTGGCCCCGCTTGCGCAGCGCGGGAAACACATCCAGCGTCTCGCCCGCACCATGCCCATACGCCACATCCAGCAGACCGGGCAAGGCCTGACGCGCTTGAGCGGATTCGCTCGCCCAGCGCTCGAAGTGCGCCGCGTGTTCGGGCACCAGCGCGCGGTTGTTGTACTGCCGATCCAGCCAAGCGGGATCGGGGCGGGCGGGGGTGTTTTTGCTGTGGGCCATGGTCGGGCAATTGTGCGCGATGGGGTGAAACAGACGCCCACACTGTGGCGCTCACTTTTGTCCTCGCCGCGCTTGTGTGCACCTGAGCACCAGGCAAACTGCAGCCGCTGTTCAGCTGCGCAACAGGCAACAAAAAAACGGGCCATCTGGCCCGTTTTGGAGGAAACCGGGAAAAGCGATTACTTCTTTTCCGTCATCTTCTTACACTCGGCCTTCATTTTGTCGTCGGCCTTGGCCGGATCCATCTTTTTGCACGCTTCCATTTTTTGGGCATCGGTCATGGCGCCGCCATGAGAGCCTGCCAAGGCGCCAAACGAGGCGAAAGCAAAAGTTGAAGCGATCAGGGCTGGAATCAATTTACGCATGGGAAGTCTCCAATGGATCAAACAATGGCTAACACCAAAATAGGTGTCGAAGAAATGTACTGCAATCCACAGCCGTTGTTGTGGCGAAATTTATTGCCCCAGTGCGGCGGTTTTTGCGTGCTGATGGGCCTGCTCTTGGCGCTGAATGTGCAGGCTGCGCCACGCACGCCAGCGAGCGATACCGAGGTGTTGGAAAAGCTGCCCACACGCGCTGGTGACAACACGGCGCGCGAGCTGAGCAGCCTGCGGGCCGCGCTGGTTCAGGCCCCGACAGACGAGGCGAAAGCCACCGAACTGGCCACGCGGTACTTCGACCTGGCCATGGCCCGTGGCGATCCTCGCTACATCGGTTACGCCGATGCGGTGGTGCAACGCTTCCCCGCCACGCGCAGCGCGCCGCTGCTGACCCTGCGCGGCATGCTGCGCCAGTACCGGCACGACTTTGCTGGCGCGCTGGGAGACTTTGATGCCGCGCTGAAGCAGAACCCGAGCCACGCCGATGCCTACGCCTGGCGTGGCGCCATCTTTCTCGTGAAAGCCGACTATGCCGCAGCCCAACAGGCCTGCGATGGCCTACAGCGGCTGGAACGCGATGTCCTGGCCGGTGGCTGCCTGGGTCTGACCCAGGCCTACGGCGGCCAGCTCGACGCGGGCTATCAGACGCTGCAAAAAACGCTGGACCAGGCCGGCTTTCCTGACAACCAGCTTTGGTTGCTGACGCGCCTGGGCGAGGTGGCGGCCTGGCGCGGGCAGCCAGCGCAAGCCGAGGCGCATTACCGCGCGGCTCTGGCCCTGGGGCGGGACGATGTCTACCTGCTGGCCGCTTGGGCCGACTTCCTGCTGGACGCTGGTCAGCCCGCCGAGGTGGTGAAGTGGCTCCAGCCCTGGGAATCGGCCGACGGCTTGTTGCTGCGCTTGGCGGAAGCAGAGACGGCGTTGAAGCTGCCCGACGCAGCACGCCACCGCCAGATGCTGGCGGACCGCTTTGCCGCCGCCCGCGCCCGGGGCGACACCACCCACCGCGCCGAAGAGGCGCGTTTTGAGCTGCGTCTGCGTCAAGATGCCAAAACCGCGGTGCGCCTGGCAGCGGAAAATTACGCCGTGCAGCGCGAACCGCGCGATGCACGCATCCTGCTGGAAGCGGCCATCGCGGCGCAAGACAATGCCAGCGCCCAGCCAGCGCGCGATTGGTTGCGCAGCAGCGGCTTTGAAGATGCCCGCACGCGCCGCCTCGGGCAGGCCTCTGGCGACAGCGCAAAGACAGGGAGCACACGATGAGATGGCGCCAGCTGTTGGTCTGTTTCTGGCTGGTGTTGTGCGGCCCCGTTCTGGCCCACAAAGCCAGCGACAGCTACCTGGTAATCGACGTTCAAGGCGCACAGGTCAGCGGGCAGTGGGACATTGCCCTGCGCGACATCGACTTCGCCCTTGGGCTGGACACCGACGGCAACGGTGAAATCACCTGGGGCGAGCTGCGCGCCCGGCACGACGCGGTGGCGGCCTGGGCCTTCAATGCACTGACGTTGGAGCGTGGCGGTGCCTGCCCGCTGCAGGTCACACAGCACCAGGTCGACGAGCACACAGACGGCACCTACGCGGTGTTGAAGTTCATCGCCACCTGCCCGACCAGCACCGGCGATGTGGCGCTGGACTACCGCCTGCTGTTCGATCTGGACGGTTTGCACCGGGGCCTGCTGCGCCTCGACATCGACGGGCTGACGCATTCGAGCGTGATCGCGCCCGATTCCCGCCGCCAGACCTTCTCAGGCGAACGTGTCTCCCGATGGACCCAGCTCCAACAGTTCATGGAGCAAGGCGTCTGGCACATCTGGATCGGGTTTGACCACATCCTGTTTCTGCTGTCGCTGCTGCTGCCGGTGGTGCTGGTGCGCGTGAACGGTGGCTGGCGCGGGGTGGACCGCATGGGCGAATCGGTGCGCGAGGTGCTGTGGGTGGTGACCTCGTTCACCGTGGCGCACTCCATCACCTTGTCGCTGGCCGCTCTGGGCTTCATCTCGCTGCCATCGTGGCTGGTGGAGTCGGCGATTGCCTTGTCGGTGGTGGTGGCCGCGTTCAACAACATCGTGCCGATGTTCAACCGGCTGCGCTGGCTGGTGGCGTTCGGTTTTGGCCTGATCCACGGCTTCGGCTTTGCCAGCGTGCTGGCCGAACTGGGCCTGCCGCAGGACGCCCTGGTTTTGAGCCTGGTGGGTTTCAACCTCGGCGTGGAAGCCGGCCAGCTGGCCATCGTGGTGGCGCTGTTGCCGGTGATCTACTGGCTGCGCAACACGGCCTTCTATCGACGGGGCGTTCTGGTGGGCGGCTCGCTGCTGATCATGCTGCTGGCCTCGGTGTGGCTGGCCGAGCGGCTGTTCGACCTGAAGCTGATCACCACCTGAACCTCCGATTCAAGCGTGTCAAGCGTGTCTTGAGCGAAGGTTCAGCGGGCAGTCCATGCCAGGGCCACCAGCAACAAGGTGATGGCACTCAGCCAAGATGAAACGATGCGCACCGCAATGAGTGCCGGGCGCAGGCGGTAACGCACCACCAATTCGTCCACCCAGAACGCGATCTGCCCAACGAGGATCACCGCACCAACGCAGGCACCCGCAATCAAGATCAGGCGCGGGGAGCCGCTGAAAGCCGGGTCACCAGAACCCAGGGCCACGGCGGCGCCCAGGGCAAAGGTCAAGCTGGCCACCCACCAGCGCGGGCCTTGCCATTGGAAAGCCACCATGAGCGAGCACGCCAGCGCGAGCAGCAGCAGCGCGAGATCGGTGTTCGGATCGCCCAGCCTGCCCGCCAGCAAAGCGCCAGCGAGCAGGCCGAGCGCGAGCCCACCGATCACCAGTCCTTTGCGCGCCTCGCCTTGTCCGCCCAGCCACAAGGCGAGTGCGGCCAGGCTGATGGCGTGTGCGGGTGCCAGAAAAGGATGCAGAAAACCGTCGTAGAAAACGTTGGCGCCGGGAATGCTGCCATGCGCCCACGCAGGCAGCGGGGAGAGCAGAAGCGCCAGCAGCCACCAGCCCGGGTGGCTGCTTCGCACGCCCATCACAAGGTGCCTGTGAGGAACCCCACGCCGGCCAGCGAGATCAGGGCGCCCATGCCGCGAACCACCTTGGCACCAGTTGGCCAGCGCACGGCCAGACCCAACACAATGCCGCCCACATGCAGCAAGCCGGTAGCTACCATGAAGCCCGCGGTGTAGAGCAGCGGATTCGCCGCCTCGGGCAGCTCTGCACCGTGTGCATAGCCATGGAAGATGGCAAATGCACCCACCACAACGGCGGCCACCCACAGCGGTGGGCGCGAGGCGGTGGCGATCATGGCGCCGATGACGATGGCCGACAGCGCGATGCCCGCTTCGACGAAGGGCATGGGCACACCCAGCAGGCCAAGCACACCGCCGCCCGCCATCACGATGGGGAACACCACGGGCAAGGTCCAGACAGCCCGATCCCCGAGAAATGCGCCCCACAACCCCACCGCCACCATGGCGGCCACATGGTCCCAGCCCAGCACCGGGTGCATGAAGCCGGTGGCGAAACCGCCCGCCAAGGTGGCGGCATCGGCGTGCGCATGGGCCGATGCTGCAAACACCAGGGAGAGCAGGCATGCCGCTGCCGTTTTCCATGCCGTCATGGCCACTGGATTGGAGGTTTTCATGGGTTCCTTGGGTGAATGGGCTGATCGAGGTTAGCTGCCGGATGCTAAGTGCGTCCAGCACCGATGGCTAGGCGCTCCAAGTTTCGCTGGACAGCCGAAGTCGTCTTTGATACTGTATAAAAAAACAGTGTTTCGAAAATCTTCTGTTCAACCTGTCTCGTTGCTTTCGTTGTGCCTCCTATGCCACCCGTTTCCACTTTTCTCACCGACACCCCATCGGCCAGCGCTTGCGTCCCCCGCGCCGTCTTCGACGCTCGCGTTTTGCCGCCCAGCGTGGCGGCAGCGCTGTGGCGAGGCGACCAGCTCGGCAGCCCGGTGCAAACGGTACACCCCAGCGGCTTCGAGGCGCTTGACGCCGCACTGCCCGGTGGCGGCTGGCCAGGCCACAGCCTCACCGAGATCCTGAGCCCGCAAAGCGCCACGCTGGAGTGGCGGCTGCTCGGCCCGGCGCTGGCGCGCGCTGGTGCCGCCGGGCGCTCGGTGGTGCTGGTGGGGCCGCCGCGCCAGCCCCACCTGCCGGGCCTGCGGCTGGCCGGGCTGAACGAGCGGCATCTGGTCTGGATACAGGCCGAAACACCGGCCGAGCGCCTATGGTCAGCCGAGCAGCTGGTGAAGGGCCAGGCGGCGGGCGCTTTGGTGGTCTGGCTGCCCCAGGTGCGGCCCGAGCAGGTGCGCCGCTTGCAGGTGCTGGCCGCTGGCCATGCCGGGCCGGTGTTTGTGTGCCGGCCCAGCACAGCAGCGCAGGAATCGTCGGCCGCGCCGCTGCGCCTGCTGGCGCGCGTGGGACCAGACTGGACGCTGCAGGTCGATGTGTTCAAGCGCCAGGGCCCGCCGCTGCTTGAGCCGCTGCGGCTGCCCGCTGTGCCCGCCGGGTTGCAGGCCATCCTCACGCCCAGGTTGCGCCAGCCCAGCGCGTTGCGAGCGGGCGATGGGCCAGGTCCTCACCTGCCGTACTTGGCGCCGCACAACACCGACACCCGCCAACCCACCGAGACCGACCATGCTCTGGTCCGCACTCCTGCTGCCCCGCCCCGACGCCGCGTCACCGCCCATTGATGCCGCGCGCCAAGCGCTGGCGGTCTGGGCGCTGCAGTTCACGCCCCGGGTCGCCATCGCCGACGAAGCGGTGCTCATCGAGGTGGCGGGCAGCCTGCGCCTGTTTGGTGGCCGGCGCGCGCTGGCCGAGCGCTTATGGCTGGAAGGCCAGCAGCTCGGCGTACAGCGCATCGCCTGGGCGCCCAATGGCCTGGCCGCGCTGGCGTTGGCGCGCGCCAGCGCCGATCCGCCAGCCCGAGGCGTGTCGCTTCAAGCCGCGCTCGACGCCTTACCGATTTCGGTGTTGAGCGCTGTGCGCCCGCACGCCACCACACTGGCCCACATCGGCTGCCGCACCCTGGGCGATCTGCGCAACCTGCCACGCGGCGGTATCGCCCGGCGCTTCGACAAGGGCCTGCTGCACGCGCTCGACCAGGCTTACGGACTGGCGCCCGAGGTGCACCCCTGGGTCGAATTGCCCGAGGTGTTCGACGCCCGGCTGGAGCTGATGCATCGCGTGGAAGATGCCAGCGCCCTGCTGTTCGGTGCGCGGCGCTTGCTGCTGCAACTGTGCGGCTGGCTGGCCGCGCGCCACAGCGGCACCACCGCTTTCACCCTGCACTGGGCGCATGACGCCATGCGCTCGCGCGACGCGGGGGAAGGCGGTCACCTGACCATCAGAACCGCCCAGCCCACGCGCGACATCGAGCACCTCACCCGCCTGCTGGCCGAACACCTGGCCCAGGTGACGCTCGCCGCCCCCGTGGGCGACCTGCGCCTGAGCGCCGACGAGGTGCGTGCGCTCACCGAAGCCAGCCGCTCTTTCCTGCCCGACACGGCCGACCAAGGCGAGGCGCTGCACCGGGTGCTGGAGCGCTTGGCGGCACGCTTGGGGCCAGCGCGCGTGTTGCGCCCAGTGGTGCGAGAAGACCACCGGCCCGAGTGGATGTGCCGCTGGCAGGCCGCCCCACTGGCCCTGCCCCGGCAACCCGCGCTACGCGCCGAAGGGCCGCAGCCCAGCTTTTTGCTGCCCACGCCGCTCAAGCTCGCCCTGCGCGGCCACCGACCCATTTACCAGGGCGAGCTGCAGCTGCTGGCCGGCCCGCAGCGGGTCGAAGGCGGTTGGTGGGACCGCGTGGCTGGCGCCGGTGGCGACGAAGAACGCACCCGCAATGTCGTGCGCGATTACTGGGTGGCGCTGTCGGAACATGCGGGTGTGCTCTGGATCTTCCAGACCCGGCTGGACGAAGCCCCCGCCTGGTACTTGCACGGGCACTTTGCATGACATTGAGCCCCCTTGCGCTCGTCATCCTTCGGATGCCGTTCGCGGCTCCGCCGCTGCGCGGGTCGCTGCCCCCCGAGGGGGCTTGGCAGCCTTGGGAGCGGCCCGGCGTCGGCCCTTGCCCCTTCGCTCCGCCGCTGCGCGGGTCGTTCCTCCAATGAACCCCATCCCGCCCTACGCCGAGCTACGGTGCCTGTCCAACTTCAGCTTTCTGCGCGGCGCCAGCCGCCCGGAAGAGCTGGTCGAACGCGCCAAGGCGCTGGATTACACGGCCATTGCCCTCACCGACGAATGCTCGCTAGCAGGTATCGTGCGCGCCCATGTGGCAGCCAAGGAACACGGGCTCAAATTGCTGGTGGGCAGCCAGTTCAAGGTAAGCTGTGAGCACCCATTCACGCTGGTGGTGATCGCTTGCAACGGCAACGGCTACGGCAACCTGTGCGAGTTCATCACCCGACTGCGCAGAGCATCGCCCAAAGGCACTTACCAGCTCACGCTGGCTGGCATCAACGCAGCGAAATTGGCCGACTGCGTGGTCATCGCCGTACCCGAGCGCAGCAGCAGCCAAGCGCAAACCGACGACACCGCCCGCTGGTTGTTGCAGCAATTCCTCGGCCGCTGCTGGCTGGGCGTGGACCAGCTGCGCCGCATTGACGACGAGATGCTGCTGCACCGGCTGCGCGAAAGCAGCGCGCTCACCGCCGTGCCGCTGGTGGCGCTGGGCGATGTGCAGATGCACCTGCGCTCGCGCAAGCCGCTGCACGATGTGATCACCGCAACCCGCATCGGCCAGCCGCTCACCCAGTGCGGCCACGCGCTCGCGCCAAACGCCGAGCAGCGCCTGCGCTCGCGCCTGGCGCTGGCCCGGCTCTACCCCGAAGACCTGATGCGCGAGACCTTGCGCGTGGCCGAGCGCTGCGCGTTTTCGCTCGACGAACTGCGCTACCAGTACCCCGACGAGGTGGTGCCCGCTGGTGAAACGCCAGGCAGCTACCTGCGGCGCCTGGCCTGGGAAGGCGCGGGGCGGCGCTGGCCGCAAGGTGTGCCAGCCTCTGTGCACCACCAGATCGAACACGAGCTCGCTTTGATTGGCGAACTCAAATACGAGCACTACTTCCTCACCGTCTACGACATCGTGGCCTTCGCCCGCGCGCAGGGCATCTTGTGTCAGGGGCGCGGCTCGGCAGCCAACAGCGCGGTGTGCTACTGCCTGGGTGTGACCGAGGTCGACCCGGCGCGCACGGCGGTGCTGTTCGAGCGCTTCATCTCCAGAGAACGCAACGAGCCGCCCGATATCGATGTCGATTTCGAGCACGAGCGGCGCGAAGAAGTCATCCAGTACCTTTACGCCAAATACGGACGCGACCGCGCCGCGCTCACCGCTGCTGTCATCAGCTACCGGCCGCGCAGCGCCATCCGCGACGTGGGCAAGGCGCTGGGTTTTGATGAAGACACGCTGAGCCGCCTGGCCAAAGGTCTGTACTGGTGGGACGGCAAAGCCATTGACGCCGAACGCTTGGCCGAAGCGGGTTTGCAAGCGGACGACCTCGCGGTGCGCCAGCTGGTCGCGCTCACCAGCCAGATCATGGGTTTTCCGCGCCATTTGTCGCAGCACACTGGCGGCTTTGTGCTCACGCGCGGACCCCTCTCGCGCCTGGTACCGATCGAGAACGCCAGCATGGCCGACCGCACCGTGATCGAGTGGGACAAAGACGATCTGGACGCCATGGGCCTGCTGAAAGTCGACGTGCTCGCGCTCGGCATGCTGACCGCCATCCGCAAGTCGCTCGACCTCATCGGCGCGCGCCAGGGCCAGGTATTCCAGATGCAGGACATCCCGGCCGAAGATGCGAGTACCTACGACATGATCTGCGCCGCCGATACCGTGGGCGTGTTCCAGATCGAGAGCCGCGCGCAAATGAGCATGTTGCCGCGCCTGCGCCCCCGCTGCTTTTACGACCTGGTGATCGAAGTGGCGCTGGTGCGTCCTGGCCCGATCCAGGGTGGCGCGGTGCACCCGTATCTGGAGCGGCGCCAAGGCAAGGCGCCGGTGAGCTACCCGAGCGCGGCGCTGGAGCAGGCGCTGGGCCGCACGCTGGGCATTCCCATCTTTCAGGAGCAGTGCATGCAGATCGCCATCCTGGCCGCTGGCTTCTCGCCCGGCGAGGCCGACGGCCTGCGCCGCGCCATGGCGGCTTGGAAACGCAAGGGCGGTCTGGGCAAATACGAGCGCCGCCTGATCGATGGCATGACGGAGCGCGGCTACACGCCCGAGTTCGCGCAAGGCGTGTTCGAGCAGATCAAAGGCTTTTCCAGCTACGGCTTTCCGGAAAGCCACGCCGCCAGCTTCGCCCTGCTGGTCTACGCCAGCTGCTGGATCAAGCACCACCACCCGGCCGAATTCCTGGCCGCCATGCTCAACAGCCAGCCACTGGGCTTCTACACGCCCAGCCAGTTGGTGCAAGACGCCCAGCGCCACAGCGTGGAAGTTCGGCCTGTGGACGTGATGTGCAGCGATGGGGACTGCACGCTGGAAGAGACTGCAAGCGCTGTGCCCGCTGTGCGTCTGGGCCTGCGTCTGGTTTCTGGCCTCAAGACCGAGTTCGCCGAGCGCATCGTCGCCGCTCGTGCCGAGCATCCATTTCAAGATGCGCAAGATCTCGCCCATCGCGCGCGGCTTGACCAACAAGCCATGAAACAGCTCGCCGCCGCCGACGCGCTTCTATCCCTGAGTGGCCATCGACGCCAGCAGGTGTGGGACGCCGCCGCGCTCAAGCCCGCGCCCGCGCTGCTGCAACACGCACCGGTGGATGAAGAAATCTTGGAACTGCAGGCCGCGCCCGAGGGCGAAGCCATCGTGTGGGATTACGCCAGCCTGGGATTCACCCTGCGCCGCCACCCGCTCGCACTGCTGCGTCCGCTACTGACCAAGCGCCGTTTGCAGACCGCCGCCGAACTGCAACACGCGCCCAACGGCCGGCTGGTGCGCCACTGCGGCATCGTCACGCTGCGCCAGCAGCCCGAGACCGCACACGGCGTGGTGTTTGTGAGTCTGGAAGACGAGACCGGCGTGGTGCAGGTCATCGTCTGGAAAGCCCTGCGCGAACGCCAGCGCGCCGCCCTCACCCGCTCACGTCTGCTGGCGGTCTACGGCACCTGGCAGCGCGAAGGCGAGGTGAGGAACCTGATCGCCGGGCACCTGGAAGACCTCACGCCGCTGCTTGGCCGCTTGGCAGCAGGACGCAGCCGGGACTTTCATTAGGCTTTGATGAACCGCCTTGTCGTCGGCACCGAAGCGGGTGACAAGGCGGCACCGCTGGACAGCTCACCGCTGGCGGGCGGGCGATACTGTCGAGGAATTGCTCTCCCCCAACCCACCACGGACGGCTTGGTGCAACGCATGCACCGACCCGCATCACTTGTATGAAAACCTATTGGTGTGCCGGTGCACTGCTGGTGGCCTTCTCGGCCAGCGCGCACGAGTTCTGGATTCTCCCCGACCGTTTTGTGCCGCCAGCGAAAACGCCGGTGTCGCTGTCGCTTTTGGTGGGTGAAAACTTTGTGGGTGAAGTGGCCCCGTTTGGCCTTCCCCTGGTGGCCTCGCTGCGGCTGCACACCAGCGCCGGCATGCAAGACCTGCGGGCTGTGGTGCCCGCAGAGGTTTCGCAGGCGAGGGTGCCGATGGCATTTGCGCAGACCGGCACACACCTGCTGTCGCTGGACACCCATCCCCGCACCATCGAGCTGGCGGCCGACAAGTTCACCGCCTATCTGCATGAAGAGGGCTTGGACCGGGTGATCGCGCGGCGTGAGGCGCTGGGCCAGACCGCAACGCCTGGGCGCGAGCGCTTCCGCCGCCATGTGAAAACGCTGTTGAGCGTGGGCGGCGCCTCCGACGCGTCGTACGGCACCCGCACCGGCCAAATCCTGGAACTGTTGCCGCTGGCCAATCCGCAAACCCGCCTGGCCGACGGCGTTTTGCCCATGAAGTTGATGTTCAACGGTGAACCGCTGCAAGGCGCGCTGGTGAAGGCCTGGCACCAGGGCGAGCGCCAGCTCACCGTGCTGCGCGCGCGCACCGATGCCCGCGGGCGCATCACCTACCGTTTGCCGTGGAGCGGTGTCTGGATGGTCAGCGTGGTGCACATGGTGCCCGTCACCGGCGAGCCCGGCGTCGATTGGGACAGCCATTGGGGCAACCTGACGTTTGAATTGCCCCCCAAGGCCCTCGCCCGCTGAGCGCAAAAAGGCCGCTGCGGCTTACGCCACAGCGGCATTCATCCCATCAATTGACCTTTTGGGGTTCGCTGGTGTCGTCGGTGGGCAAAGTGACCATGCTGGTGTTCACGGGCTCCAGCGTATCGGCGGGCGCCGCGATCAGCGCTTGCAGATAGGCAACCAAACCGGCCACCGATTGATTCGCGCTTTGGGGCACCTCGCTCGTGACGGGAGGAGATCCCGCAACCGGGGGTGGGTCAGAGTCGCCGCCGCAGGCGGACAAAAGGGCCGCTGCCAGTGCGATGGTCATGCTTGAGGCAACGCGTTTGCGAGCTGTGTTCATGTGGGTGCTCCTTGGCTGCGGTTATGGGAAGGTGGTGCCAGCGTCGGCCGTGGGGTTGAAATTGCCTGGCAGCGGCGTGGTGAAGTACGGGAACGAGGCGCCGTAGTTGATCGAGGTCTTGCGCACGCCATCGGTGAACGCAAGTCCACCTGCGGGTGCGTCGGTCGGCGCGCAACCCACTTGCAGGGTGTCGGTGGGGCCGGTCAGCACGCACAGCGCGCCCATGGCCACACGCAGGGAAAGGTCCACCACGTCGTCGCCCGGGCGCCGTCCGTTCGGATAACCCGCGTTGTCACCACCGGCCACGCCCAAGGGGTTCTGCGCGCCAATCGCCACCACAGGGATTGCGGTGTTCAAGCGCATCATCTCGGCGGGCACCGCCACCGTGGTCGGCTGGTTCACCCCCTTGATACCTTTCAGAAACACGGTGACCAGGTCATTGCGCGGGAACTTGGTGGGGGCCACGGCAGATGGGAACAGCGTCTGGATCAGCGCTGGCAACGTCGGGTTGGTGACGTAATCGGCGAAGTTGGTCAAATCGTTTTTGGGCTTGGACGAATTGAATTTGTCTTTGTCGTCCAGGCCGATGACCACCTCATTGACCAGCGGGTTGCCCAGGCGCGACACCTGCGTCCAAGCGCCGCCTTCTTTACCTACCTTGTTCAAACCCGGAGGGGGTCCGTTGCTCAGCAAGCGGCCCTGGCGCAGACTGGCCGTGGTCCACGCGCCGATCACTGGGTCGCTTCCTGCGGTAAGACACGCGATCGGCACCTCAAGCGCCAGCGTGCTGATGTTCTTGCTTTCCAGATCGTTGTTGTTGCCACCCACCTCGGCGCCCAGCGGGTTCAGGTTGAAGAGATCGAAGGTGCGGCCAACAGCGATGTAGAAAGGCTCCTTGCGCTGGCCCACGAACACCCGGCCTGGTGTGGCGCACCCTGGAATGGCGACGTTGTGGATGAACTGGTTGGCGTAGGTTGCGTAGCCAGTCGATCCGCCGAAAGTCTTGTCGCCGATGTTGTCCACCGGCTTGGTGAACACGCTTGCGCCGCCTGCGGCGTTGGTGACGTTGCCAACGCTGCCAGTGCGTCGGTCACCTCGAACGAGCTTGAGCGTGTAGGACTCCGTCACATTGAGTGCGGCGGGCATTGGGCCAGAAAGGGGGCCGGTGTTGATAAGGGGCACTTTCACAGATTTGCCGCCCACCATCAGCGCGGCCCCTTTGGAGGTATTTGTGAAGCGGAACTGAAACGTCATGGCCTCTGAGCCCGCGCCCGTGTTGTCGATGTGAATCTCGTACAGCGCATCGGGGTTGAACATGTAGAAGTTCGGGCCGCCCTGTGGGTCTTGGAACGGCATGTAGTTGGCCAGCAGGGTGACGAAGCCGGCACGCCCGGTTTCGTAGCTGCGGAACACGTAGAGGTCGGTTGCGTCGATCGTGGGGTTCATCGCGGTATAGGGCGCCTCGCGGTGACTCGAGGACCAGGCCACGGAAGCAGAAGCTCCCAAAGCGATGGCGGCGCACGTCGGCAGAATGGCCGAGGGCAGACGGCTGTTGCGAAAGCGTGTCATGTGAGTTCCTAAACGTTGTGGAGGTAATTGGGCCTACCACGGCCGAGGAACGATGTTGACGCCATCGAGTTCAGCGAATCCTATGTCTGTGTCGGCGAAGTATCGGGAGCTGTATGTGCAGGCGTCTGTTTGTTATCGAACACAGCAAATTTGGTCCGCTCCGCGGCACCAATACCTGGCGCTGGCAGCACCAAGAGCGCTCACGCCTTCTGGTGGGTCTGCGGTACCGAGGCGCACAACAAGCGCTGGTGAATCTCGCTCTCGCGGTCCAGCAACAGGTTGCGTTTGGCGCTCAGGTAGTGGGCGGTGAACACGTCAAGATAGGCCGCGAGGATGTCGGCGGCCTGGGGCTCGCCAGCCAGCCCCAGACACTGCGCGGCCACCTCGGCGGTGCAAAAGTGGTCGGCGCGGGAAGATCGGCGCAGGCGGTAGTTGGACGAGGTGCCCGGCTGCAGGCTGAGCACCGGCAGATGGTCGAGGTATGGGCTCTTGCGAAACATCTTGCGGGCCTCGGCCCAGGTGCCGTCCAGCAACACAAACAGCGGGCGCTTTGCAGCTGCTCCGGTGATCCGGTCGACCGCCTCAGGATCAGCACGCGCCGCTGGCAGCAGCTCGGTCACCACCCGGGCTGGGTCGGCAAACTCGCCGGGGAACACCAGGTGTGCTTGCCATTGCGGATCAGCCAGCAAGGTGAGCAAATCAGGGTGGACGGCGGTGCGCGACCAGCCAAAGGCCCAGGTATCGCTCACCACGTCGGCCACCAGCCAGCCGGTGTTGCTGGGTTTGAGCGCCTCGATGTCGCCCATAAGCAGGCAGACGCCAGCGCGCGTGGGCAGCACGGGGCGCAACGCACACAGGCAGTGGCTGACAACCAGGCGGCAACCCGGGCAACGCCCGCCGCCCGAGCCGCGCGCCAGAAACGGCTTGGCGCTGGCCGCCAGGCGCGTCGCCCGCAGGCGCGCCACAGCGTGGGCGGGATACACCGGGTTTATCAGCATGCAGCGGGCCAGGGAAGCGGTGCAAAGGACATGACAGCAATGTAGCCCGGCAGGCCGCATGGATCAGATAACACGCTGTGCGCCGCGCTTGCTGCTGTTTGTCTGTATAAAAAGACGATGAACGCCACAACGCAAGACACGCCGACCATCCACGGTTACCACGCCCATGTGTATTTCAACGCCGAGACACAGGCGCAGGCTCGCGCCCTGTGTGAAGCGGCGGCAGCGCGCTTCTCCGTGCAGATGGGCCACATGCACCCGCATCCGGTGGGGCCGCACCCAGACGGGAGCTGCCAGCTCGCGTTCAAGGCGGCGCTGTTTGGCGAGGTGGTTCCCTGGCTGGCGCTGTACCGTGCGGGCTTGGTGGTGTTCGTCCACCCGCTCACCGGGCAAGACCTGGCCGATCACCGAGACCGGGCGATCTGGATGGGCTCGGTGCGACCGCTCGATCTGAGCGTGCTGCCCGAGTCGTCAAGACTGGGCGCCCTGTGAGCAGCGCCAGCCACACCCTGCACCTGCTGCCGGTCAACGCTGGCGTGTTCGGTGTGCACGGCCCCGATGGCCAGCACCTGGGCAACCTCAAGCAGGTGGGCGAGGTGTGGAAATTCAAGGCGGTGGGCTACGACGCAGCAGGCCAGGTGGAGCCCGGCGGCGGGCCTCTGACCGATGGCCACAACACGGTGTTTGCTGAACCCGACGCGGCGGCGGTGAATGCCGCGCTGGCATCGCTGCTGGCCTGATCACAGATTCGGCGCAGGGCCGTTGAACGACATCCCCTGCATTGCCGACCACGCCTGGGAGCCCCGAACCTGAGCGGGACATCCGCACAAACCCTGTGCGGGCTCGACAAATCGCCTCAGCTGCGTATGCTGGCGTTTTTGACTCATTTCAGCGGGATACAACCATGCACAAGATCCGCGCGGCACTCGCTTTGTTGAGCAACCCGATCACCGTGGTGTTTGGTATGGATGGCATGGATTTGGCACCGGCCGGGATGGAGCGAGCGGCCACTGGCCACCACCATTTGCTGATCGATGTCAACGCTTGGGACAGCAACGCACCGCTGCCCGCCACCGACAACATCCGCCACTTCGGCGGTGGCCAAACCCAGACCACCTTCGACCTCAAGCCTGAACAGCACACGCTGAAACATGTGCTGAGTGATCAAAATCACATTCCACACCACCCGGTGGTGATGGGCGAGCGCATCACCACCACGGTGCGTTGACGCTCTAACGCTCTTGTTTTTTTACCCAACAGAACCCACCAGGAGACCCCAACATGAAATCAGTTGCTGAACTGCTCAAACAAAGAGACGGGCCGCTTCACACCGTCACGTCTGGTGCATCGGTGTTCGAGGCTTTGCAGATTCTGGCAAAAAACGACATCGGCGCGCTGCCGGTGGTGGAAGGCGACAAGCTGGTCGGTATCGTCTCCGAGCGCGACTACACGCGCAAGATCGCGCTGCAGGGCAAAAGCTCGCGCGACTGTCTGGTGGCCGACATCATGACGAAAGAGGTGCTGGTGGTGACCCTCACCACGCGTGCTCGCGCATGCATGGCTCTCATGAGCAGCAAACACATTCGCCATCTGCCGGTGATGGACGGCGAGAAGCTGATGGGCATGATCTCCATCCGCGACATCCTCGACGCAGTGATTGCTGACCAGGCAGCCACCATCGAGCAGCTGGAGACTTACATCCACTCCTGATGCATGACCAGTGCGGCGGGCAGCGCTGCGTCAGTGGGTCGGCACCAAGAAGTCTTTGCTGATGCGCACGCCCAGCTCGTTGATGCGGTCAAGAAACTGGGTCAGAAAAGCGTGCAGCCCGGTGGCCAGGATCTCGTCGATGCGCGCGTACTGTAAGTCGGCCTTGAGCTTGCCGGCTCGGCGCTGGGTTTCGCCCGAGTGGTCGTTGGAGACGGTGTTCAAGCGGTCGACCACCTCGTTGACACAGGCGGACATGCTGCGCGGCATGTCGGCGCGCAGGATCAACAACTCGGCCACTTTGAGCGGCGTGATGACGTCGCGGTAGACCTTCCGGTAGACCTCGAAGGCGCTCACGCTGCGCAAAATCGCGCTCCACTGGTAGAAGTCGAAGTCTTCCTCCATCGCGGCGGCGTCGCTGGTGTGGTCTTGGTAAGCAGCGTGGTACTTCACATCGAGCAGGCGCGCGGTGTTGTCGGCGCGCTCCAGAAAGGTGCCCATGCGGTAGAAATGAAACGCGTCGTCGCGCAGCATGGTGCCGATCGCCACGCCACGCGAAAGGTGCGAGCGAAACTTGACCCATTCGAAAAACTGGCTCGGGTCGCGCTCGAAGCTGTTGCCCTTGAGCATGCGCGAGAGCTCCAGCCAGGTCTGGTTTTGGGTTTCCCAGTATTCCGTGGTCAGCGTGCCGCGCACGGCGCGCGCATTCTCTCGCGCGGCTCGCAAACAAGTCGCAATGCTCGACGGGTTGCGCTCATCGCGCACCATGAAATCGAGCACGTTGCGCGGCGTGATCTCGGCGCCGTACTTCTCGGTGTAGGTCGGCATGAGCTCGCTGATGCTGAGCAGCCCCTCCCAACCGGCCTGGGCCTCGTGGCTGGATTGCGGCAGCAGCGAGGTCAGGTAGTTCACATCGAGCAAGCGAGCGGTGTTCTCGGCGCGCTCGGTGTAACGGGACATCCAGAACAAATGGTCAGCGGTGCGTGAAAGCATCAGGGTCTCCTACGTGCAACGCAAAAAAGCGCTGTGAATTGCAAAGGTATCACTCCAAATTGTCGAGGCGATCCGCGCGAGGGGAAGTCGTTCCAGGGCACCGCGGAACTGGCTTTGCCAGGCCGCCAGTGCCGCCCCCTGGGGGGTGACGCGAAGCGGCACGGGGGGTCATTCGAGCACCCATGTGTCCTTCGTACCCCCGCCCTGCGACGAGTTCACCACCAGCGAGCCTTCCTTGAGCGCGACCCGGGTCAGGCCGCCGGGCACCATCTGCACCTCGGTGCCGGAAAGCACGAAGGGGCGCAGGTCGATGTGGCGCGGCGCGATGCCGTTTTTCACGTACGTGGGGCAGGTCGACAGCGACAGCGTGGGCTGGCCGATGTAGCCATCGGGCTTGGCGAGAATGGCTTTGCGGAAGTCCTCGATCTCGGCTTTTGTCGACGCCGGACCGACCAACATGCCGTAGCCGCCAGCGCCGTGCACCTCTTTGACCACCAAGTCCTTGAGGTTGTCCAGGATGTACTTCAGGTCGTCGGGCTTGCGGCCCATGAAGGTCGGCACGTTCTTCAAAATGGGCTTCTCGCCGAGGTAGAACTCGATCATCTTGGGCACGTAGGGATAGATCGACTTGTCGTCGGCCACGCCGGTGCCCACCGCGTTGCAGATGTTCACGTTGCCGGCGCGGTAAGCGCTCATGAGGCCGGGGCAGCCCAGCGTGGAGCTGGGGCGAAACACCTCAGGATCGAGAAAGTCGTCATCGACCCGGCGGTAAATCACATCGACCCGCTGTGGGCCCTTTGTGGTGCGCATGAAAACGAAGTTGTCTTTGACGAACAGGTCTTGTCCTTCAACCAATTCGATGCCCATTTGCTGCGCGAGGAAGGCGTGTTCGAAGTAAGCGCTGTTGTGCATGCCCGGCGTGAGCACCACCACCGTGGGCTCGCCCGCTGCGGCAGGCGCCACCGCGCGCAAGGTCTCCAGCAGCAGATCCGGGTAATGCGCGACGGGCGCGACGCGGTTTTGGCTGAACAGCTCGGGGAAGAGCCGCATCATCATCTTGCGGTCTTCGAGCATGTAGCTCACGCCGCTGGGCACACGCAGGTTGTCTTCCAACACGTAGTACTCGCCCACACCCTCGGCATTGGGCGCGCGCACCATGTCGACACCCGAGATGTGCGAATACACGCCATTGAACAGGTCCACGCCCTTCATCTCCGGGCGGTACTGTGCGTTTTGCAGAATCTGCTCGGCCGGTACATGCCCAGCCTGAATGATCTCTTGCTCGTGGTAAATGTCGTGCAGGAAGCGGTTGAGGGCGGTGACCCGCTGCACCAGGCCCTCCTTCATGGTCCGCCACTCGTCGTTCGGGATGATGCGCGGGATGAGGTCAAAAGGGATCAGCCGCTCATTGCCCGAAGCGTCTTCGTCTTTGTCGCCATACACAGCAAAGGTGATGCCCACCCGCCGAAAGATCACCTCGGCCTCCTCGCGCCGGTCGGCCATCACCTCGGGCGGCTGCTCGGCGAGCCATCGCGCATAACCCTGGTAGTGGGCGCGGACCTCGTCGGGCGAGGCATGCATTTCGTCGAACATCAATCGATTCATGGGTGTTTTTCTCCTGAAGTCAGCATAGCAAGGTTCGCGCCAAGGCCAGGGATTTTCACCGGAAAACCTGCCAAAAGTGGATGGCCGAGACGCTCAATTGGTGTCTGGCGACGTCTCGCTGTTTGCCCATTCCCGCTCGGCAAACCCCAGGTCCTGAAAGTCAGCCTCCTCGACCACCGCTGTCTTCACTGCATCGCCAGTCTCCCAGGCCAACGCTTCATCGCTGGGCTGGCCGACGATCTCAGGCCGCTCCGGCAGACTCCCCCGCCCAAACAGCTGGCCCACCAAGACCTCGCGCAGGAACGGTGACAGACCGACGCCCGCGTGGGTCGCCAGCGCACTCAAGTCGCTCTGCATCTGCTCACCCATCCACACCTTGAAGGCCACAGCGTTCTTCCCCAACTGCGGCACCTTGTAAATCCACCGCCCAAGCGCTTGCTTTCCGCCGCTCCTGCTGAACCGGATATCGCCGTTGCCCGCGCGTTTTGCGCGAATGCGGTATGCCAGCAAAGCCGCCTGTCCGTACACATAGCCCATCAGGTGCTCACGCACCCAGCTTGACTGGCTAACGCCCTCATGGTCGGCCACCCATTTCAAGGTTTGCGCCACCACCTCGGGCAGCCACACCTTGACGGCCACGTCATGTTGGGCCAGCTGCCCCATGTCGGGCAGAGAAGCCAACAGCTGTTCTTCGGCCCAGATGTTTTCGCTGACCAAGCGGGCCTGCTTCTCCGGCTGGCCTTTCCTGACGAACCACCACATACCAGCTCCTGTTCATTTTTTGCGGGGAATTTTGGCGCACAGCCAGCCAGCTTTTTACGCTGGCTGGCATGAACAAACGCCCCTTTTGCACCACCGAACTTTACCCAGAAGGCAGTCCCGTCTGGCGCCTGATTCAAGCGCGCTTGCGGCGCTCAACAGCAGATCGGGCCGCCGACACACGACCCCGACCAGCCAACATTCGCCCAGCTGAAAACTTCCACGAAGACCTGTTCAACCGCGCCACCCAAGCCCTCGTGGCGCATGTTCTGCGCCAACTTCAGCAAGCGCCCCTGAAGGTTCTTCGAGACCCACAAGGGCGTCGGCGCGTGCGTGTGATGGGCGCGCTGGACTACCTGATCGACGCCACCGCCTGCAAAGTTTGGGTGGAGCCCAGCCCCTTCACCAAGAAAGAGCAGCGCAGCCAAGCCGCTGCCCCTTGGGGATGCATGTCGCGTCGGCCGCTTGACAAGGTAGACCTGCTCAACCCTTTGTGCAAACCCGCCTGGCTGGAGTACGTGGCCACCCGCAGTGGCTGGTTTGCATCGCCCTTTGCCAAGCACCAACCCCAACAGGCGCAGCTCTTTATGCAGCCGAGTGAACGCCTGCATTTGCTGCGGTATGTCGCGCATGCCGCCTTCTTGCGGCTGCGTCACACACCAGCGCTCGCCGAGCTTCAGAGTGACATTGCGGCCGCACTCGCCGCCCAACTGGGCGCCGACCTGCTTGAACTCGGTTTGCGCTCCCGCCCATTCACCCGCAACAACTGCCTGCGCGCCGACCACTTCAACCGGGTGTGGCAGCACCGCAGCGCGTTTGAGACCATGGCCCGGGAGAATCCGCGGCTGCTGAGCGCCTTGGCCGCTTGGCTGGAGGATGGTGGCGCTCCCCTAGTGGACAGCCCCAAAGACACCCTCCCCGCCATGCGCAAAGACCTGCTCGCCAGCGGCCTGCCGCCCAAAGCCTGGCGCGTATTGACCCAAAAGGGGCTGCACAAATTGCTGCCCTCCCAAGCTCGGCACCCCCTGTGGAAAACCATGACGCAGACCCTGTGGTCGCTGCACCACGCGCAATGGCCACCGGTGCCGCCCCGAGCATTCATTCAATTGTTGAACGACGTGGCTGGTCGGCCCCAAACCTTTCACGACGCCAGAGGCGCGCTCGGCGGCTGGTTTTGGCGCGTGGCCTGTACCGAGGCCGATCGGTTGCGCCAGCAGGCGGGTGCTTTCGAGGCATTGGTGAGGCAGATGCCCCAGCACACCCACATGCTCCATGAAACCGGCTGGCGGCCCGACACCAACCAGTTGCGCGTGGGCATGGCGTGGCTGCAAGCCCAAACGCGCCGGTATCTGCTGTTCGCTCAAGCGTGCCCGCAAGCCCTTTGGCTCCCCTGGCTGCCAGACCCAACCGAGCCAGAACCCCAGCGCCGCTTGACCTGGGTGGTGCTGCGGTCCCCGCGCGATCTGCTGGAAGAATCCATGGCCCTGCACAACTGCGCCACCGACTACCAAGACCGTTGCAGCAGCGGCACTTGGGCCATGGTCAGCCTTCGACAAGCCCGTACCGGCAAGCGGCTGGCCTTGGCTGGCTTGGAACTGCACGCAGGGCAATGGCGGTTGGCGCAGGTGGCAGGCCCCTGCAACCGGCTGGTGTCCACCACCCTGCACCAGCAAGCCCGTTTGGCGCTGGAATGGGTGCGCTACCATCACCAGCGCTTGCAGCCCAGCCCGCCGCCAACGCCCTTGGACCCTGTGGATTCGGCGTGGGATTTTCCCGCGCTGGCGCAGCCCCCAGAACCCATCAACCCACCCGCACCCCTCTGCTTGCACCCATGAACCTGCCCGACCAAGGCCTGCAACTCGGCTGGACAGGCAAGACCGCTGCCCAGCGCGTCGCTCGCGAAACCCCGTTTCACGCGCTCGAACCTGTCAGCACCCACGGCGAGCCCGGCAGCGGCAACCTGCTGATTCAGGGCGACAACCTGGCTGCCCTCAAAAGCCTGCTGCCCTTTTAGAGCCTGTTTGCAATCTTTCCACAAGGGCTAGAAAATAGCGGGATGAGACAGAGATACGCCAGCGACATCAGTCGAGAGAAGTTTGAAGAGATATTGCCCGTGCTGCAAGGCGTGCGCCGACGCAC
>Ga0222706_1000043_pt1 | contig 61193 bp, 52 predicted proteins | sample AntAcemetage1572_FD_179829 | JGI IMG/M metagenome (GOLD analysis project Ga0222706, IMG submission 179829) | Saline water microbial communities from Ace Lake, Antarctica - #1572 | ecosystem: Environmental > Aquatic > Non-marine Saline and Alkaline > Saline | place: Antarctica: Ace Lake...
CCCTTTATGTCTGACGACCATAGCAAGGTGGTACCACTCCTTCCCATCCCGAACAGGACAGTGAAACGCTTTTGCGCCGATGATAGTGCGGGTTCCCGTGTGAAAGTAGGTCATCGTCAGACTCTTATAGCCAGCAATACCCCCATTTGAAGAGATTCAGATGGGGGTTTTGTCTTTGGGGAAACGGATTTTATGGCGATGTTTCTTGATCATCCCGATTCTGTTTGATAAAGAGTTGTGCTCTTGTTCAGCAGATCCCTGTACCGAGGTAAATTTGTGAATTTGATGCAGATATGAGATCCCTGTCAGTCAAACTCGCACCAAAAAAAACGGATGCACCGTGTCGGTGCTGGAATTTGTGTGGGATTTTTTGCCTTTGCGTCTCTTTGACGGGGTGCGCTTTGCCGTTGGGCGGTGCGTCACTCAATCGTGAGGATAAGCTACAACAAGCGGCAACCTCGCTGCTGTCTACACCTTCCACAGCGCCGCGTTGGGAGCAATTGGTTTTGCCTGGCAAGCGCAGTGAGCCTTTTGAAGCCACGCATGTGTTGGGACAAGACGCGTTGCGTGTGAGAGCCAACAATTCCGTCAGCATTTTGCGTCAGCGTTTTGGCGATGGTATGCCTACAGTGGGCGGGCTGACATTTTCATGGAAAGTGGATGCTTTGCCGCTTGGTGCCGATTTGCGAGACCCTCAAAGTGAGGACGCCCCAGTTCGTATCGTGCTCGCGTTTGGCGGTGATCGCTCTTTGCTCAGTCCCCGCACCCATCGGCTCTCTGAGCTCAGTCGCCTTTTGACGGGCGAAGAGTTGCCGTACGCCACCCTGGCCTATGTGTGGAGTGCAAGTGAGCCATTGGAGACTGTGGTGCACAACCCGCGCACCGATCGCATCCGCAAATTGGTGGTGCAAACCGGTGACCTGTCACTCGGCCAATGGCTGACCTATAAGCGTGATGTGCATGCGGATTTCATTCGTGCGTTTGGAGAGATGCCAGGCCCGCTGCTGGCTGTGGCGCTGATGACAGACACCGACAACACCTCGAGTCAGTTGCAGGCTTGGTACGGTCGTTTGCAGCTTGAAGCAGCAAAAGGGCAGGGCGGTAAGACAACACAGACAGATGCAAGTACCAAGGTCGCTGCCCCCAGTGGTCTTTCTCACCGCTGAGACGGGGATATTCGGGTTACCCCGATTCCGTTGCAGGCATGAATGTTGCATAGTAGCTGCTTTGCGTTTATATAAGGATTCGACCAATGAAACTCACCGCAACGATGCTGGCCTGTGCGCTGGCCTTGGGTACCGTCGGCGTCCAAGCCAAGACTTTCAAGTGGACCAGCGCCAGTGACATCCCCACTTGGGATATCCATTCGCAAAACAACGCGCTGTCAAATGGCATACACGCAGCGGTATACGAGTCGCTGGTGTACTACAACAGCCGCACCTTCAAGCCTGAGCCTGTGTTGGCCACTGCCTGGAAGCAGGTGTCGCCGACACAGCTGCGCCTGACGCTGCGCACTGGCGTTAAATTCCACGATGGCAGCCCTTTCAGTGCCGACGATGCGGTGTTTTCTATCGACAGGGCAATGAGCAAAACCTCAAACTTCGCGGTCTACACCGCCGGTATCGACCGGGTGGCAAAGGTGGACGCCAACACCATCGACATCTTCACCAAAGACCCCAATCCGGCCCTGGTCAGCCAGCTCACAGAGCTGCGCATGATGAACAAGGCCTGGGCAGAGAAGAACAACTCGATCGCGCCAAAAGACATCAAAACCCAAGACGAAAACTTCGCCCACCGCAACGCAAATGGCACCGGCCCATTCATGCTCAAGGAGTGGCAGCCAGATCAAAAAATGGTGCTCAACCGCAACCCGGCTTGGTGGGGCAAGTCCGAGGGCAACGTGACCGAAATCGTCTACACGCCGGTGCGCAACGTATCCACCCGCATGGCCGCACTGCTGTCGGGCGCAGTCGATCTGGTGCTCGATCCGAGTCCGCAGGACTTGGGGCGGATCCGTTCCTCGCCAGAGTTCAAGGTGGTCGATGGGGTGGAGAACCGCACCATCTTTTTCGGTATGGATCAGTTTCGCAACGAGCTGCCCGGCAGTGACGTGAAGGGCAAAAACCCGTTGAAAGATCAGCGTGTGCGCCAGGCGCTCTACCAAGCGATCGATATCGACACCATCGCCCGTGTGACCTTGCGCGGCTTGGGTCAGCCCACTGGCGCACTGGTATCGCCTCAGGTGACAGGCTGGACCGAGGCGGTTCACAAGCGTTACCCCTTCGACGCTGCCGCCGCACAAAAGCTGCTGGCCGACGCCGGCTACCCGACTGGGTTTGAGGTCGATTTCGCCTGCCCGAACAACCGGTACATCAACGACGAGGCCATTTGCCAGGCGGTCACCGCGATGTGGGCAAGGGTGGGCGTTAGGGCCAAGCTGCGCACGCTGCCGCTGGTGACCTACTTTCCCATGATTCAGCGCTATGAGGCCAGCATCTACATGCTGGGCTGGGGCGTACCGACCTTTGACGCGATGTATTCGTTGCAGTCGCTGGTGCGTACAGTGGGCGCACAAGGGGATGGTAACTACAACGTGGGCCGCTACAGCAACCCGCAAATGGACGCTTTGATCGAGCGCGCCAAGAAAGAAACCGACCTGAAACTGCGCACCGAACTCATGACCAAAGCGCTCGCGCTGCAGAACCAGGACGTGGCCCACATCCCCCTGCACAACCAGGTGATCCCTTGGGCGATGAAGAAGAACATTGATGTGGTGCACCGCGCCGACAACCGGCTTGACTGGCGCCTGGTCAAGGTAAACTGACCGCCTTTTGGCCTAAGGGGCCGCCCTGTGCGGCCCTCTCTTTTTGGACTCGCACAACCGATGTTTGCCTTCATTCTCCGACGGCTGGCGCAGGCCGTGTTGGTTATGGTCAGTGTGGCGCTGATCGCCTTCATGCTGTTCCAGTACGTAGGCGACCCAGTGGTATTTTTGCTGGGTCAGGACGCAACGCCTGAGCAAGTGCGCGAGCTGCGCGGTCAGCTGGGGCTGGACCAGCCCTTTTTGATTCAGTTTTGGTATTTTCTGGTCAATGCGGTGCAGGGTGAGTTCGGTATCAGCCTGCGCCAGGGCGCGAAAGTGTCGCGCCTGATTGCCGAACGTCTGCCGGCCACGTTGGAACTGGCACTGGTGGCGGGTGTGCTGGCGTTGGCTGCGGGCATTCCGATGGGCGTTTATGCGGCGCTCAAACGCGGCAGCTTCGTGAGCCAGCTGTTCATGACGATCTCCTTGCTTGGCGTGTCGTTGCCCACGTTTTTGATCGGCATTTTGTTGATTTTGGTGTTCTCGGTCTATCTGGGCTGGATGCCAAGCTTTGGCCGCGGTGAGGTGGTGCAGGTGGGTTGGTGGAGCTCGGGATTGCTGACGGCCAACGGGTGGATTCACATTATTCTGCCGGCCATCACGCTGGCCATTTTTCAGCTCACACTGATCATGCGGTTGGTGCGCGCGGAAATGCTGGAGGTGCTGCGCACCGACTACATCAAGTTCGCCCGTGCCCGTGGCCTGACCAACCGTGCGGTGCATTTCGGCCACGCACTCAAGAACACGCTGGTGCCGGTGATGACGATCACGGGTCTGCAACTTGGTGGTCTGATCGCGTTTGCCATCATCACCGAAACGGTGTTCCAGTGGCCCGGGATGGGCCTGCTGTTCATCCAAGCAGTGACCTTTGCCGATATCCCGGTGATGGCTGCCTATCTGTGTCTGATCGCCCTGATCTTCGTGATCATCAACCTGATCGTGGATTTGCTGTATTTCGCGGTGGATCCGCGGTTGCGCGTGGAGAAAGCGGGGGGGCACTGAAATGCTCGCCCCTCGCATCAAGGCCCATGGTCGCGCTTTCGCCCACATCGCCGCTTTTCACCCCGAGCTCACCGCCCTGCGGCGCGATCTTCACGCCCATCCTGAAATCGGGTTTGAAGAGCACTACACCGCACAGCGTGTGGTGGAGTCGCTCAAGGTGTGTGGCGTTGATGAAATTCACATCGGTATCGGCAAGACGGGTGTGGTTGCGCTGATCCACGGCAAACAGCGCGGCAGCGGTCAGATGATGGGGTTGCGCGCCGACATGGACGCGCTGCCCATCACCGAGCAAAACGACTTCGCCTGGAAGTCCACCCGGCCAGGGATGATGCATGGCTGCGGACACGACGGTCACACCGCGATGCTGGTGGGTGCTGCGCGCTACCTGGCTGAAACGCGGCAGTTCGATGGCACAGCGGTGCTGATTTTCCAGCCTGGCGAAGAGGGTTTTGCTGGCGCCAAAGCGATGATCGAAGACGGTTTGTTTGATCGCTTCCCGGTCAAGTCGGTCTATGGCATGCACAACTGGCCTCAAATGAAACCGGGTACGGTGGGCGTGAACTCAGGGCCGATGATGGCGGCGGCGGATCGCATCACGATCGAGATCACTGGCAAGGGCGGGCACGGTGCACATCCCTATCTTGCGGTCGACCCGGTGCTGGTGGCGGCTCACATCATCACAGCGGTGCAGAGCATTGTTTCGCGCAATGTGCGCGCGATCGACAGCGCGGTGATCAGCCTGTGTGCCATGCAGGCGGGCGACATGGGCGCCTTCAGTGTGGTGCCGAGCAAGGCGAAGCTGGTGGGCACGGTGCGCAGCTTCAGCGCGGAAGTGCGTGACCTCGTTGAGAGGCGTCTGCATGAGGTGTGTTCGGGTGTGGCGTTGGGCCTGGGCGCCTCAGCCCATGTGAACTACGAACGCATATATCCCGCCACCATCAACACCGATGCTGAGGCTCGCTTTGCCGCTGATGTGGCGCAAAGGCTCGTCGGCCACGAGCACGTAGACCGCCACATGGACCCAAGCATGGGTGCTGAAGATTTCTCCTTCATGCTGCAGGTCAAGCCCGGTGCCTATTTGCGCCTTGGGCAAGGCGGCGAGGGCAGCTGTTTCCTGCACAACACCCGCTGCGATTTCAACGACGATGTGTTGCCGCTGGGCGCTGCGCTGCATGCCAGTTTGATTGAGCACGGCATGCCGTTGCAGAGCGCATCCTGAGCAGACTTCGCAGTCTGTCACTTTTTCTCCCACTTACCGTCATCCATCCATCCAGGAGCGACCTATGAAATTCCAACGTGCACTTTCCACTTCGCTCGTACTCGCCGCTCTCAGCGGCGCGGCCCTGGCACAAACTGTTCGCATCGGCAACCAGGGCGATGCGCTGTCGATGGATCCGCACTCGCTCAACGAAACCACGCAGCTCAGCGTGACCGGGAACGTTTACGAGCCCTTGGTGGCGCGGGATCGCAATCTGCAACTTGCGCCCGGCCTGGCCACCAGCTGGAAGCAGACCTCGCCCAACATCTGGCGCTTCGAGTTGCGCAAGGGCGTGAAATTCCACGACGGCACGCCCTTCACCGCAGACGACGTGGTGTTCAGCTTCGCGCGCGGATCGGGCGACGGCTCCGACATGAAGACCTACACCAACGACATCCAAGCGGTGCGCAAGGTCGACAGCCACACAGTGGAGTTCGAGACCAAGGCGCCGTTTCCCATCCTGCCCGACGTGTTTTCGTTCTTCTACATCATGAGCAAGGACTGGTCGGAAAAGAACGGTGCGACCAAGCCGGTGGACCGCCGCAAAGGCATCGAGAACGCCGCTTCGTTCCAAGCCAATGGCACCGGGCCATTCCGCCTGCGCGAGCGCCAGCCAAACATCAAGACCACCTTTGTTCGCAACGGCAACTACTGGGGCAAGATTGAGGGCAACGTGATCAATGTGGAATTCACGCCGATTGGCAACGATGCCACCCGCGTGGCTGCGCTGCTGTCTGGCCAAGTGGACGTGATTGAGCCGGTGCCCTTGCAGGACGTGGCACGTATTACCAGTGGTGGCAAAGCCCGCGTGCTGCAAGGCCCGGAATTGCGCACTATTTTTCTGGGCATGGACCAAAAGCGTGATGAGCTGCTGTTTTCCAATGTGAAGGGCAAGAACCCGTTCAAAGACAAGCGGGTGCGCCAGGCGTTCTACCAAGCAATCGACATTGATGGCATCCAGAAAACCGTGATGCGCGGTGCCTCGCGCCCCACAGGCCTGATGGTGGGCCCGGGCATCAATGGCTTTGACGAAACCATGGACAAGCGCCTGCCCTACGACCCGGAAGCGGCCAAGAAGCTGCTGGCCGACGCGGGCTACCCCAGCGGTTTCGAGGTTGCCATGAACTGCCCCAACGACCGCTATGTGAACGACAGCAACATCTGCCAGGCGGTGGCAGCGAACTTGGCGCGCATCGGAGTGAAGATCAATTTGCAGGCCGAAACCAAGGGCACCTATTTCCCCAAAATTCTGAGCCGAAACACCAGCTTCTACATGCTCGGCTGGACCCCCAGCACCTACGACGCGCACAACGCACTCAATGCTTTGATGCGATGCGCGGACGACAAAGGCGCGGGCCAGTTCAACCTGGGCTCGTACTGCAACCCCAAAGTGGACGAGCTGATCTTGAAGATCCAGTCAGAAACCGACAAGACCAAGCGCAACGCGATGATCAAGGAAGCCTTCACGCTGCATGCAGCCGACATCGGCCATCTGCCGCTGCACCAGCAGGCCTTGGCCTGGGGCGTCGCCAACAACGTGGAGCTGGTGCAGTTGGCCGACAACGTGATGCCATTCCGCTACATCTCGGTGAAATAAGCTCCCCCCTGCGCCACTTCGCGACTTCCCCCAAGGGGGACAATGCCTGTGGCCCGGCGAAGCCGGTTCCATGGCACCCCCGCTTTAAGGCATGTTGTGCCGAACAGATGTGAGCGGGACGGTACGAGGCTGGCTTCGTGCTGGACCCGGTTTCAAGCTACTTCATGCACTTTTTTTGCTAAGGCATCACCTTGATTGCAGCTACCCGCCGCTGGCTCGATGGCGACATCGGCCACAGTTTTCGCAACTCACCGACCGCCATCGTGGCGGCGCTGATTGCGTTCGTTTGTATCTTTTGTGCGGTATTTGCGCCTTGGGTTGCGCCACACAACCCGTTTGATCTGGCCACGCTGGAGCTGTCCAACGCGCGTCTGCCACCCGCCTGGCACGAGGGCGGCAGCAGCAATTTTTTGCTGGGGACTGATGATCAAGGACGGGACATTCTTTCGGCGCTGATGTACGGCGCGCGCATTTCGCTGGCCGTGGGTTTTGCCTCCGTGGTGCTGTCTGTCGTGATTGGCGTCGCTTTTGGTTTGGCCGCTGGCTTTCTTGGCGGATGGGTCGATAGCGTGCTTATGCGCCTGTGCGACGTGATGCTGTCGTTTCCCGCCATCTTGGTGGCGCTGCTGATCGCTGGCGTGGGCCGTGCGCTGTTTCCCAACGCCCACGAAGCGCTGGCCTTTGGCGTGCTGATTGTCTCCATCACGCTCACCGGCTGGGTGCAATACGCGCGCACCGTGCGCGGCTCCACGCTGGTGGAGCGCAACAAAGAGTACGTGCAGGCCGCCCGCGTGACCGGCGTGGCGCCGATGCGCATCATGCGCGGCCACGTGTTGCCCAATGTGATGGGGCCGGTGCTGGTTCTCGCCACCATTCAGGTGGCCACCGCCATCATCACCGAGGCCACACTGTCGTTCCTCGGCGTGGGCGCCCCACCCACCTCGCCGTCGCTGGGCACGCTGATCCGCGTGGGCAACGACTACTTGTTCTCCGGCGAATACTGGATCACCATTTTCCCCGGCCTGATGCTGGTGCTGATTGCGCTGTCGGTCAACCTGCTCGGTGACTGGCTGCGCGACGCCCTCAACCCAAGACTCCGATGAGCCTGCTTGAAGTCAAAAATCTCGTTGTCGAGTTCCCCAGTCGACGCGGCACACTGCGCGCGCTGGACGATATATCGTTCTCCATCGCACCGGGCGAAATTCTGGGGGTGGTGGGCGAGTCGGGTGCAGGCAAGTCGCTCACCGGCGCGTCCATCATTGGTCTGCTGGAGCCGCCGGGGCGCGTCGCTTCCGGGCAAATTCTGTTGCACGGGCAGCGCATCGACAACCTGCCGTATGAAGAAATGCGCAAGGTGCGCGGGCGCAAGATCGGCGCGATTTTTCAAGACCCGCTGACCTCGCTCAACCCGCTGTATTCGGTGGGGCGCCAGCTCATCGAAACCATCACCACCCACCTGCCACTGAACCAAGCCCAAGCGCGCAAGCGGGCCATCGATTTGCTCAAAGACACGGGCATTCCCGCCGCCGAACAGCGCATTGACCACTTCCCGCACCAGTTCTCTGGCGGTATGCGTCAGCGCGTGGTAATTGCGCTGGCGCTGGCCGCCGAGCCCCAGCTCATCGTGGCGGATGAGCCCACCACCGCGCTGGACGTGTCGATCCAGGCACAGATCATCACGTTGCTCAAAACCATCTGCAAGGACCGCGGCGCGGCGGTGATGCTGATCACGCACGACATGGGCGTGATCGCTGAAACCTGTGACCGGGTGGCGGTGATGTACGCCGGGCGCATTGCCGAGATAGGCCCGGTGCACGAGGTGATCAACCACCCGGCGCATCCCTACACCGCTGGCCTCATGGCCTGCATCCCCGACATGAGCGTGGACCGCGAACGGCTGCACCAGATTGATGGCGCCATGCCTCGGTTGAACGCCATTCCCACCGGCTGCGCCTACAACCCGCGTTGCGAGCAGGTGTTCGATCGTTGCCGAGAAGAGCGGCCCGACCTGCTCGACGCGGGCGCCACCCGCGCCGCCTGCTGGCTGCACGCGCAACAGCTAGCGAAGACCCCGGGAGTAGCAGCATGAGCACCATTGAGAAGGCCGTCCAGGCCCACACCGAGCGAAATGCGCCACCTTTGGCTGTCGACGCCACATCTGCCAACACCGCCCCGCTGGTGCGCGCCACCGACTTGGCGAAGACCTTCGATGTCTCTGCTCCCTGGCTCAACCGCGTGTTGGAGCGCCAACCGCGTCAGCTGCTGCGCGCGGTTGATGGTGTGTCGTTCGACATTGCGCGCGGCGAAACGCTGGCGTTGGTGGGTGAATCCGGCTGTGGCAAGAGCACCGTGGCGCGTTTGCTGGTGGGCTTGTACGAGCCCACCCGAGGCGGCTTCGAGTTCGACGGGCAAGACGCCCATGCCGCTTTCAAGACGCCGCAAGGGCGCCAGTTGCGTCGGCGCATTCAGATGATTTTTCAGGATCCGTACGCGAGCCTGAACCCGCGCTGGATCGTGCAAGACATCATCGCCGAGCCGCTGCGCGAGCATGCGATCGAGACCGATCCCGATGCCTTGAGCGCTCGGGTTGACGATTTGCTGCGCTCGGTCGGCTTGTCACCACAAGACCGGGTGAAGTACCCGCATCAGTTCTCGGGCGGACAGCGCCAGCGCATCTCGATCGCGCGCGCGCTGGCCACGCAGCCCGAGTTTCTGGTGTGCGACGAGCCCACCTCAGCGCTGGATGTGAGCGTGCAGGCGCAGGTGCTGAACATCATGAAGGACCTGCAGCGCGAGCGCGGGTTGACCTATTTGTTCATCAGTCACAACCTGGCCGTGGTGCGGCATGTGAGCGATCAGGTGGGCGTGATGTACCTCGGGCGGCTGGTCGAGCTTGCGCCCAAGCACACGCTGTTTGACAGCCCGCGTCACCCCTATACGCGCATGCTGCTCGATGCGATTCCAAAGATGCACGACACCGGCCGGGCGCGCACGCCGGTGAATGGCGAGGTGCCGAACCCGCTGAATCCACCGGCTGGCTGCGCGTTCAATCCGCGCTGCCCGCATGCCAATGACCGCTGCCGCAACGAGCGGCCGGTGTTGCAGAGCATTGGCGGTGTTCGGGTGGCTTGTCATGCGGTGGAGGAGGGGCGGATTTGACGCGCTGACTCGGTTGGCGTTGGCGTTGGCGCGGACAACGGGCGCTCCCCGCCGCGAATGTCCCCCGACCTGCTTTGCAGGTCTCCTCCTTGACTTCGCTGTGGGGAGCACCCGTTGCCCTGTCGCACTGGCGCGATGAAGTCTCAAATCCCGTTTTGGCTGATCTGGTCGTTGTTCGGTGCTGGCGGGGCTTTGGCAAGGTGAGCCTTCAAGACTTCGTCGGGTCGGATCTGTATGGCGTATCCGATCCGAAATCCTTTTTCAACGGGGCTGTGGGCGACGGCTCCTTGCCTGTCTGCGCAGGCTTGGACAGCCCGAAAAGGCAGCGCCTCTGGCGCCGACGCGGCCTACAGGGCATGCCGAAGGCGGCGCGAGGCTGCTTCAAATTCTGCGGAGCAGCGGGACACTTGTCGGTGCGCAACGCGCACGTTCAGGCATACCGTTTACTTTTCAAATTGTTCTTCATCTCTTTAAGCAGCGGATGCAGCTGCGCGCTGCCAATGCGCAGCGCCACGCAGGTGGCCACCACGTCGATCACCATCAGGTGCATCAGCCGTGAGGTCATCGGGCTGTAACGGTCGTAGCCCTCGGGGTGGTCGGCGGCGAGGTGAATGTGGCCGGTTTGCGCCAACGGTGAGCCGCTGGTGGTGATGCAGATCACGGTGGCGCCGTGCTTGCGCGCGATGTCGGCAGCGTCCATCAGGTCGCGGGTGCGGCCTGAGTTGGAGACGATCACCAAACAGTCACCAGCGCGCAGCAGCGAGGCGCTCATCACCTGCATGTGGCCGTCGCTGTAAGCGATCGTGTTGATGCCGAGGCGGAAGAACTTGTGTTGCGCATCCTGCGCCACGATGCCCGAGTTGCCCGCTCCATAGAACTCGATGCGGCCCCGGTTCTCATAGGTGCTCACCAGCGCGTCCACCGCCTTCTCGATCGACAGCGTGGAGGCGTCGTTGCGGTATTTCAAGAAGGCGGCCACCGTGTTGTCGATCACCTTCACCAGCACATCGCCCACCTTGTCGTCGGCATCCACGCTGCGGTGGATGAAGGGAACGCCCTCACTGACTGTACCGGCCAGCTTGAGTTTGAAATCCACCAGGCCGTCGTAACCCATGCTGCGGCAAAAGCGCACCACGGTCGGCTTGCTCACATGTGAGCGCAGAGCCAGCTCGGTCACCGGCAAGCTGGCGAAACTGCGGGGGTCGCGCAGCACGAGCTTGCCGACGCGTTGTTCGGCGGGCGCCAGCGAAGGCAGTGAGGCTTTGATACGGTCGAGCATGGCCGCATGGTAACTTGGTTACATCGTTCACAAGAGTCGGTGAAACCCGAGGCGCCGATAATCGGACCATGAACCAGCTCGATGCCCTCAAACACCTGACCACCGTTGTCGCCGACACCGGCGACTTTCACCAACTTGCGGCCTACGCGCCGCAGGATGCGACCACCAACCCGTCGCTGATCTTAAAAGCGGTGCAAAAGCCAGACTACGCCCACTTGCTGACGGAGGCCGTGACGCGGTACGGTGCGCAGGGGCCGATTGAGACCATGAATCGCCTGCTGGTGCGTTTTGGTTGTGAAATTCTCCAACACATTCCTGGCCGTGTTTCCACCGAGGTGGACGCGCGCCTGAGCTTCGACACCGAAGCCACCGTCACGCGCGCGCGCCGGATCATCGACCTGTACCAGGGCGAGGGCGTGCATGTGGATCGGGTTCTGATCAAGGTCGCGTCCACCTGGGAGGGTATCCAAGCCGCCGAGCGTCTGGAGCTCGACGGCATTCACACCAACCTCACGCTGCTGTTTTCCTTTGCCCAGGCGGTTGCCTGCGGTCAGGCCAAAGTGCAGCTGATCTCGCCTTTTGTTGGCCGCATTTACGACTGGTACAAGAAAAGCGCGGGCGCTGCCTGGGTTGAGACTGACAAGGCGAGCGCTCACGATCCTGGCGTGCAGTCGGTCAAGGCGATCTACAACTTCTATAAAAAACACGGTATCGCCACCGAGGTGATGGGTGCCAGTTTTCGCAACGTGGGCCAGATCACCGCACTGGCTGGCTGCGACCTGCTCACCATCAGCCCCGAGCTGCTGTCGCAGCTGGCCGCCAGCGACGCCGAGCTGCCCCGGGCGCTCGATGCCGAGGCTGCGAAAGCGATGGACATTCCCTTCGTTCAATACAACGAAGCCGCTTTCCGTTTTGCCATGAACGAAGATGCCATGGCCACTGAGAAACTGGCCGAGGGCATCCGGGCATTTGTGGTCGACACGATCAAGCTCGAAGGCATGATGAAGTAAAAAGAGATCGGTCAAGAAAAGGCCCGCCCAAGAAAAAAACCCCGCGAAGCGATTCGCGGGGTTTTCTCTTGGGACTCCATCAGAAAGAAAAAACGCATTCCGACGCAGCATGAGGTTTCAGGCCTAGGCGCAAGGGCGTAGAGCAGTGGCAGCGCCACGGCAAGCCCTTGCAACAACGGCCTGGAGCCTCGTGCAAGGAGAGCAGGAGCAATTACATGCCCATGCCGCCCATATCACCCATCCCACCCATACCGCCGCCCATGCCGCCAGCGCCTGCTTCGTCTTTTGGTGACTCAGCAATCATGCACTCGGTGGTCAGCATCAGCGAGGACACCGAAGCGGCGTTCTGCAGTGCGGTGCGGGTCACTTTCGTTGGGTCCAGAATGCCCATTTCGATCATGTCGCCGTAGGTGTCGTTGGCGGCGTTGAAGCCGTAGTTGCCCTTGCCAGCCAGAATAGCGTTGACCACCACCGAAGGCTCGCCACCGGCGTTGGCCACGATTTCGCGCAGAGGCGCTTCAACCGCTTTCATCACCAGCTTGATGCCGGCGTCTTGATCGGCGTTGTCGCCCTTGATCACACCAGCGGACTGACGGGCGCGCAGCAGAGCCACACCACCACCGGCCACGATGCCTTCTTCCACCGCAGCGCGGGTCGCGTGCAGGGCGTCTTCCACGCGGGCTTTCTTCTCCTTCATCTCGACTTCGGTGGCAGCGCCGACCTTGATCACGGCAACACCGCCGGCCAGCTTGGCCACGCGCTCTTGCAGCTTCTCGCGGTCGTAGTCGCTGGTGGCTTCTTCGATCTGCACGCGAACCTGCTTGACGCGGGCTTCGATGTCAGCGGAGGCGCCGGCGCCGTCGATGATGGTGGTGTTTTCCTTGCCCACTTCGATGCTCTTGGCAGAGCCGAGGTCGGCCAGGGTCACTTTTTCCAGCGTCAGGCCGACTTCTTCAGCGATCACTTTGCCGCCGGTCAGGATGGCGATGTCTTCCAGCATGGCTTTGCGGCGGTCGCCGAAGCCAGGGGCCTTCACAGCCACCACTTTCAGAATGCCGCGAATGGTGTTGACCACCAGCGTAGCCAGGGCTTCGCCTTCGACGTCTTCGGCAATGATCAGCAGCGGGCGTCCTGCCTTGGCAACCTGCTCCAACACGGGCAGCAGGTCACGGATGTTGGAGACTTTCTTGTCGTACAGCAGCACGAAAGGGTTGTCCAACAGCGCAGCTTGCTTCTCTGGGTTGTTGATGAAGTAAGGGCTCAGGTAGCCGCGGTCGAACTGCATGCCTTCAACCACGTCGAGCTCGGAATCCAGCGACTTGCCGTCTTCGACGGTGATCACGCCTTCTTTGCCGACCTTGTCCATTGCATCGGCAATGATCTTGCCGATGGTCTCGTCCGAGTTGGCCGAGATGGAGCCGACCTGAGCGATTTCCTTGGAGGTGGTGGTGGCCTTGGAGGCCTTCTTCAGCTCCTCGACCAGCACGGTCACAGCCTTGTCGATGCCGCGCTTGAGGTCCATCGGGTTCATGCCTGCGGCCACGTACTTCATGCCTTCGCGCACGATGGCTTGGGCCAGCACGGTGGCGGTGGTGGTGCCGTCGCCAGCGATGTCGGAGGTCTTGGAAGCAACTTCCTTGACCATCTGGGCGCCCATGTTCTGGAGCTTGTCTTTCAGTTCGATCTCTTTGGCGACCGAAACACCGTCTTTCGTGACGGTTGGGGCGCCGAACGAGCGCTCGAGCACCACGTTGCGACCTTTGGGGCCCAGGGTGACCTTGACCGCGTTGGCCAGGATGTTCACACCCTCGACCATGCGTGCGCGGGCTTCGCCGCCGAAAATGACGTCTTTTGCTGCCATGTTAATTTCTCCGAAAATTGATTGATCAGTTGAGGGAAAGAGCGACCCGCGCCATGCGCGTTCTCACGTCAGTCCCACAGTGCCTGGGGTTTACTTGCCTTCAACGACCGCGAACAGGTCGTCTTCTTTCATGACCAGCAGTTCGTTGCCATCGACCTTGACGGTCTGACCGCTGTACTTGCCGAACAAAACGCGGTCACCGACCTTGACATTCATCGCGGCGATTTCGCCCTTGTCGTTTTTCTTGCCAGGGCCGACGGCCATGACTTCGCCCTGATCGGGCTTTTCGGCGGCGGCGTCGGGGATCACGATGCCCGAGGCGGTCTTGGTTTCGCTGTCAATGCGCTTGACGATCACGCGATCGGCGAGTGGACGTAGGTTCATAGCATCTCCTGATGGGAACGGTTGAGAAAATTCACATTGGCTCGGACGCGAGTGCGCCAGAGCCGTTGATCGACTTGAAGATGGGTGCGTTGGGTGTTAGCACTCATATCCAGCGAGTGCCAATGATAAGGGCGACAGCATCCTTTTTCAAGGCTTGGGGGCCATCTTGAGCGCGATTTGGGTGGCTCCACCGTCTGGCTTGGGTGCTGGACGGTCGGTGTTGGCGGGTGCTGCTGCTCGCGGCCCAGGTGAACTGGTTGTGCAAACCACGCCATGGTTTCGCCTTGGTGCGGTTTCCAATTTCTCTTGGCCGAAGCCGCCCGTTGCCCAGCGCGGTCAAGACTTTGGCAGGGTGAACAGTCAAGACTTCGTTGGGTCAGGTCAACAGGAAAACGAGGCACACGACGGGTGCTGAGCGTGCGCAGGTGGGGTGCCCGCGCGGCCTGGCCCGCCAGGGTTTGGCCGAAGGCCTCTGCTCAGACGGTGAGCTCTGAGACGGCCGATGATGGGAAGTCCAACTCAAGCTCCAGGCCTTCAAACGGCAAGGTGAAGAAGAAGGTGCAGCCCTTGCCCAATTCGGTCTCCGCCCAAATGCGTCCGCTGTGCCGTTCGATGATGCGTTGCGTGAGCGCCAGCCCGGTGCCGATGCCTTCGAAGTCCATCGAGTGGTGCTGGCGCTGGAACATGACGAACAGGTTGTGCGCTTTGGCCAAGTCGAACCCCACGCCGTTGTCGCGCACATAGAAGGTGCGTCCCTCAACCGGATTGACCTTCCAGCCAATCTCGATCTTCGCCCTCTCGCGCGCCCGGCTGTATTTCACCGAGTTGCTCAGCAGGTTGCCCCAGACTTGGGCCAGCAGCATCGCATCGCCGCGCACCACCGGCAGGTCTTCTTCGATCACCCACTCAATGTTGCGCTCGGGGTTGTCTTGGCATAGGTGCGCTATCACGCCTTCGAGCAGCGGTGCCAGCGGCACTGGCTGCGCGTCGATGGTGAACCGGCCCAGTCGCGCGTATTCGAGAAGGCCTTCAATCATGTGGCCCATGCGTTTGCTGGACTTGGCGATGCTGTTGAGGTATTGCAGCGCGAGCTTGTCACCGGTTTCCCCCATGTGTTCCAGCAGCAGGCTCACAAAACTGGAGATGTGGCGCAGTGGCGCGCGCAGGTCATGCGACACCATGTGTGAAAAAACGTCCAGATCCTTGTTGGCTGCCACCAGCTGTTGGGTGCGTTCTGCCACCCGGTTTTCCAGCTCGCGGTTGAGGTCGTTCATGACGTCCTCCAGGCTCTTGGCCGCGGTCATGTCGCGTGTGATCGCGGACAGCCCTTGCAGCTCGCCCGCTTCGTTGCGCAGCGCGGTGAGCACCGTGTGGGCCCAGAAGCGCGAGCCATCGTCGCGCAAGCGCCAGCCACGGGTTTCCCACTGGCCGTGGGCCTGAGCCAGCCGCATCACCTGGGCGGCGTCCACTTCGTCTTCGCCATCGGTGCCAATGGCCAGCAGATCCTGGTGAGGCTTGCCCACCATTTGCGAATGGCTGTGACCATGCAGACGCTGAGCGCTCTCAGTCCAGTCGGTGACCACACCCTCGGCGTCCACGAAATAAATGCAGTAGTCCTGGATCGCGTCGACCATCAGGCGGTAACGCTGCTCGCTCTGGAACAGCTCGGCGCTGCCCTCACGCACCCGCTCTTCAAGATCGCGATTGGCCTCCAGCACAAATTCTTCGGTGCGTTTGCGGTCGGTGATGTCGTGCAACTCGATGAAGATGCCCTCCACCCAACCATTCTGGACGTCTGGTATGTAGTGAACCTGGTAGCAAGATCGGGAACCATCCGCGTTTTCTCGATCGGCGTCAAAAGTCTGCCATTCACCAGAAAGTGCCTTGGCCACCCGCGGCAAAATCTCTGGCAGGACCTCGGGGCGCACCACATCGTTCAGATGCGATCCCACCAGTTCACCGGCCAGCTTTCCATAGCGGTTGGCGTGGGCCGAATTGGCGAATCGGCAAATCAGGTCTTTGTCGTAGTAAGCCAGTCGTGCGGGGATGCGGTCGGTGATGGAACGCAGCAGGACATCCTGCGCGGCCAGCCGCTCCTCAACGGCGCGGCGCTCGCCAATGTCTTGCACCATGGTGTTGCAGTGCAGGAATTGCCCGTTCGCGTCCTGCACAGCGGTCGAAATGAACAGGGCGTGCAGGGCAGAACCATCGCGCCGACGGAGAGTCAGCTCCAGTGGCGCGCTTTTTCCCTGCGTGCTCAGTTCGGCCATCCGGGTCCTGAGAGCGGGATGCCATTGCGGATCGACAAGGCTGAACACCTCCGGTTGACCAGATAAATCCGCTTTCGAGACACCCAGCCAGTCCATCAGGGTGTGGTTGATGTTGACGATCCGCAGTTGGGCGTCGATCGATAGGCAGCCGCACGGCGCTTGCTCGTACAGGCACTGAGCGCGCGCCAGTGCCTGCTCAAGTTCTTCGATGCGTTGCGCTGCCACAAAGTCTGCGTCAACGGTGCCGGATGTGGCGTGATCGGTGCTGGCAGAGGGTTGCATGCTTCAAGACTCCGGTTCGTTTCAATCGCAGGGCTTCTGCTTTGTACGTTGTTTATCGGAGTTTGTGGGGGAAAATTCAGCCCCGTTTGTCTGTGCAACTGCCTGTGCCGAGCCAGTACAAAAAAAGCCCCCACCGCAGGGGCCAGGTGCTGGGTTGTTTGGGGTCTTTTGACTTATGAACAACTTGGCTCGGCGTTGACCACCAAAAAATCCTGAGTCAGCGAGCCAGACGCGTTCGTGGCGCTCAGCGTCTCAAAGACCCGCAGCAGCCCGCAGTGTCGCTGCCTTGTCGGTCCGTTCCCAGGTGAACTCGGGTTCTTCACGGCCAAAGTGGCCGTAAGCCGCGGTCTTCTGGTAGATCGGGCGCAGCAGGTCAAGCATTTGCACAATGCCTTTGGGGCGCAGATCGAAATGGGCTGCGACCAGCTTCGCGATATCGGCATCGGGGATCACGCCAGTGCCTTCGGTGTAGACCGTGATGTTCATCGGCCGCGCCACGCCAATCGCGTAGGCCACCTGCACTTGGCATTGCCTCGCCAGCCCGGCAGCCACCACGTTTTTCGCCACGTAGCGAGCGGCGTAAGCGGCCGAACGGTCGACCTTGCTCGGGTCTTTGCCGCTGAAGGCTCCACCGCCGTGCGGGCAGGCGCCGCCATAGGTGTCGACAATGATCTTGCGCCCGGTCAGCCCGCAGTCGCCTTGCGGACCGCCGATCACGAAGCGACCGGTGGGGTTGATCAGGTACTCGGTGTCTTTGAGCCACTCGGCCGGCAACACCGGCTTGATGATGTTTTCGATGATGGACTCGATAAACGAGGCCTTCATTTTGGTGGCGGTCTCGCTTTGGTCGGGGCTGTGCTGGGTGGACAGCACCACGGTGGCGATGCTGTGCGGCTTGCCGTCGACATAGCGCATGGTCACCTGGCTCTTGGCGTCCGGGCGCAGAAAGGGCAGGCGGCCGTCTTTGCGCAACTGGGCTTGCCGCTCGACCAAGCGGTGGGCGTAGTAGATGGGCGCGGGCATGAGTTCGGGCGTCTCGTCGCACGCGTAGCCGAACATCAGACCCTGGTCGCCGGCGCCGGTGTTGAGGTGGTCGTCGCTCGCGTGGTCCACGCCCTGGGCGATGTCGTTGCTCTGCTTGTCGTAGCAGACCATGACCGCGCAGCCTTTGTAGTCGATGCCGTATTCGGTGTTGTCGTAACCGATGCGCTTCAAGGTGTCGCGCGCGACCTGGATGTAGTCAACATGCGCGTTGGTCGAGACTTCACCCGCCAGCACCACCAAGCCGGTGTTGCACAGCGTCTCTGCCGCCACGCGGCTGCGTGGGTCTTGCTGGAATATCGCGTCGAGGATTGCGTCAGAAATCTGGTCGGCCACCTTGTCGGGATGGCCTTCGGATACGGATTCGGACGTGAAGAGAAAGTCGTTCGCCATGTAGATAAACTCCAAAAAGGTTAATCGGCGTTGCCGGCCTGTCGGAGTTCGGCGAACGCTTTAGCGGAATTTGTGAATCGCCCCGCAATTAGTTCAGTAACTCGGCGATGGGTGAATTCTAGAACAAAGCCGCTGCCTGGCGCTTCCCGAGCCTGCCGATCCCGCCTCAACTTGGTGGGCGGAGAGGCCCGCAATTTTCTTGTGACTTGAATTCTCTGTCCGGCTTAAACACACCGTGCTGCGTATCTTTTTCATCACCCTGAGCCGCTTCCCACTGCCGCTGTTGCACGCGCTGGGCTGGGTGCTGGGATGGCTGAGTTTTTTAGCGTCGAACCGCTACCGTCGGCGGCTGATGGCCCACGCTAGGCAGGCCGGTTATGGCTGGCGCGTGGCACTGTCGTCGGTGGGCGAGGCGGGCAAGCTGGTGGCCGAGCTGCCGCGTTTGTGGCTGGGGCGCCCGGTGCGGGTGGGCTGGGAAGGGGCTGCCTGCATCGAGGCGGCGCAGGCTCACGGCGCAGGGGTGTTGTTCCTTACCCCGCACATGGGCTGTTTTGAGATCGCCGCCCAAGCCTACGCCCAGCGCTTTGGCGCGCGCCAGCCGATCACAGTGCTGTTTCGACCAGCGCGCCAGACTTGGTTGAGGGACCTCATGACCACAGCGCGCGAGCGCCCTGGCCTGCACACCGCACCGACCACGCTGGCTGGGGTGAAGCAGCTCATCAAGGCGTTGAGGGCGGGGCATGTGGTCGGCCTGTTGCCCGATCAGGTGCCACCCGAGGGGCAGGGCGTATGGGCGCCCTTTTTTGGCCGCGACGCCTACACCATGACGCTCTCAGTCCGCTTGGCCCAGACCACGAGCACCCAGATCGTGCTGGTCTGGGGCGAGCGCTTGTCTTGGGGCCGCGGCTACCTGGTGCATGTGCGGCCGTTCAATCACATACCGGGCGATGCTCTCGCCTCCGACCCAGCGCAGGCGGCGCAGCAGATCAACCGGGCAATGGAGCGGCTGGTGCGAGAATGCCCGCGCCAATATCTGTGGTCGTACGACCGCTACAAGCCGCCTCGCGCAGCCACACCACCGCCCCGCTCCTGACTCGTCCTGTGGCCCTCCATTTTTTTCTGCTTTTGTCGCAGCGCCATGAGCACCACGCCTGACGCCCCCAGGCCAGAGTTGCCACCGTCGCGTTGGAGCAACCGCCTCGGCTTGCTCTTCATGCGCGCTCTGGCTTGGCTGCCGCTGCCCTGGGTGCGCGCGCTGGGCTGGCTGCTCGGGCAAGGCCTGCACACCGTGGCGGCACGTCGGCGCCGGATCGCGCGCACCAACTGGGCGTTGTGTTTCCCCGGCGCCAGCGAGCGCGAGACCCGGCGCGCGGTGCGGCGCCATTTCGTGTTGTTTGCCCAGGCCTGGCTGGACCGCAGCTGGCTCTGGGAAGGGCGCGCCGAGGTGGTGGCGCGCCGCCTCACGCTCAACGGCGACTTGCAGGCACTGGCCGGGACGCGCCCCACGGTGCTGTTTGCCTCGCATTTTGTCGGCATGGACGCCGGCTGGACCGCGCTCACCGTGCATTCACCGAGGCGGTGTTGCGGGCTGTATGCAGCCCAGCAAAATCCGGATGTTGACCGCTGGATGGCGCAAGGGCGCCAGCGCTTTGGCGACCCGCACATCGTCGCCATGCGCAACGGCCTCAAGCCCCTGGTGGCGGCGCTGCGCAGCGGCGAGCCCCTGTATCTGTTGCCCGACATGGACTATGGCGCGCGCGATTCGATGTTTGTGCCGTTCTTCGGCGTGCCGGCCGCCACCATACCCTCGCTGTCGCGCTTCGCCCGCCTGGCAGATGCACAGGTGGTGCCGGTGGTCAGTCGACTCACGCCGCAGGGCTACGAGGTCACAGTAATGCCGGCTTGGGCCGACTACCCCACGCGCGATGCACTGGCCGATACCGCTTTGATGAATCGCCGATTGGAGGCCTTCATTGCGGCCATGCCCGAGCAGTACTACTGGGTCCACAAACGCTTCAAAACCCGCCCGCCGGGCGAGCCCGGTTTCTACGGCAAGGACTGAATTGCGGCTGGGCGGCTCAGTCCAGCGCCGGTGGCTCGTCTTCTTCGCCTTGTGGCGCTGCATCGGCAGGCTTCGGCGCATCCTCGGGCCCATGGCTCCAATCCCAGAGCAGCGTAGCCACCTCGTCGAGGCCCTGTTTTTTCAGTGCCGAGAACAATTTGGCCTCTCCGCCGCCGCACTGCAGCTTGGCGATTGACAGGGCTTTTTGCGCCTCGGCGTGGCTGAGCTTGTCGGCCTTGGTCAGCAAAATCAGGAATTTAAGCCCTTCTGCAACCCGGGGGCGGATGACGTCGAGCAGGATTTCATCGAGCTCGGTCAGCCCCAGACGCGGGTCGCACATCAGCACCACGGCCTTGAGGTTTTCGCGCGTGATCAGGTAATTGCCCATCACCCGCTGCCAGCGCAGCTTGGCTTCGCGCGGCACGGCGGCGTATCCGTAGCCCGGCAGGTCGGCCAGCACCGCATCGGTCACGCCCTGTTTGCCCAAGGAAAACAGGTTGATGCTTTGGGTGCGCCCCGGCGTTTTGGACGCGAAGGCCAGCCGCTTTTGCTGCGTGAGCGTGTTGATGCAGGTGGACTTGCCCGCGTTGGAGCGCCCGACGAAAGCAAACTCGGGCACCTCCAGCGCTGGCAGGTGTTCCAGCTGTGGTGCTGTGGTGAGAAAGCGCGCGGTGTGCAGCCAAGCGTGGGCGCGTTTGGCCTCTGGTGTTGTCTCGGCGGGCTTGCGCAGGTGAGCGGGTGCTGAGGCTGGCGCGGGTGATTTGCGGGAAATGGGAGAGTGGTTCATGGGGGGCTTTCCCGGAACAGCCCGGTGTGGCATTGTAAAATTGAAAGTCTGCGCTGCTCTTATGTGCAGCCCTGTGCAACCAGAACCTGTCGCTAGCGACGCCCGTCCGTCATGAAATTGTCCGTTTCGCTCCTCTGTGCCGCCGCCGTGTTGGCCTTCTCCTTCGGCGCTCAAGCGCAGGCAGCCAAACCCGATCTGGTCAAGGGCGCGGCCTTATTTGGCGGTGTGTGCATCGCCTGCCACGGAGCAGACGGCAACTCGCTGGCCCCGGCCAACCCCAAGTTGGCGCAGCAACACCCGGAGTACTTGGTCAAGCAGTTGCAAGAGTACAAGTCGGGCAAACGCGAAAACGCGATCATGAAGGGCTTCGCTTCCGCCCTGTCTGACGAAGACATGGTGAATATTTCCTTCTGGCTGGCCAGTCAGAAGGGAACTCCTGGCTTCGCGACGAGCAAAGAGACGGTAGCGCTTGGTGAGCGCATCTACCGCGGCGGTATTCCCGATCGCCAAATTGCCGCTTGCGCAGCCTGTCACAGCCCCAATGGTGCTGGTCTGCCCATCCAGAATCCGCGTCTCTCGGGACAGCACGCCGAGTACACCGCTACCCAACTCAACTACTTCCGCTCGGGTTTGCGTGCCAACAACGCGTCCATGACCAGCGTTGCTGCCAAGCTCAACGACCGTGAGATCAAGGCGGTTTCTGACTACATAGCTGGGCTGCGCTGACCGGATTCTTAAGGCTGGCTTAAGCTGCTGCGCGTACCATCACTTGATGGTGATATCTGCGGTCAGAATGCTTTCAAGTGGTACCCGGTGGACCCACTGAATACAACCGACACCACGATGGGGCGCGCACCGGAATCTTCGGGCGCCCCGTTTTTTTTGGTGTATTCAACCGCTGTTGAGTCGTCATGACCGCGTCCACCCAAGGCCTGGAGCTGAAGACGGGCTCACGCGTGATGAGCGCTCTGGTCGAGCTGCTGTCTTCGATGCGGTTTGCAATCTCGCTGCTGACGGTGATTTGCATCGCCTCGGTGATCGGCACGGTGATCAAGCAGCACGAGCCGCTGAACAACTATGTGAACCAGTTCGGCCCGTTTTGGGCCGACGTGTTCGCCAGCGCCAACCTGTTTTCGGTCTACAGCGCCTGGTGGTTTCTGCTGATTTTGGCGTTCTTGGTCACCAGCACCAGCCTGTGCATTGCGCGCAACACGCCGAAGATTTTTGCCGACTTCAAGACCTACAAGGAAAACGTTCGCGAGCAAAGCCTCAAGGCGTTTCCCAACCGCGCCGAACAGGTGCTTGATGAGCGCGCCGAGACCGCAGCCAACCGCATTGGGCAGACGCTGCTGTCCAGTGGCTGGAAGGTCAAATTGCAGTCGCGCGAACGCGCGGGTGGTACTGGCTGGATGGTGGCGGCCAAAAAGGGCCAGGCCAACAAGATCGGTTATCTGGCCGCGCACAGCGCGATCGTGCTGGTGTGCATCGGCGGTCTGCTCGATGGCGATCTCATGGTGCGTGGGCAGATGTGGTTCAACGGCAAGACGCCGTTCACCGGCGGTGGGCTGATTGCTGATGTGCCCGTGCAGCACCGGCTTCCCCCCAGCAACCCCACCTTTCGCGGCAACCTGCTGGTGACCGAAGGCACGACCGCTGGCACGGCCATCCTGGCCCAGCCCACTGGCGTCTTGTTGCAGGACCTGCCGTTCTCGGTTGAGCTGAAAAAATTCATCGTCGAGTATTACGACACCGGTATGCCCAAGCTGTTCGCCAGCGACATCGTGATCCACGACCACGAAACCGGCGAGCAGAAAACGGCCCGGGTCGAGGTCAACCACCCGGCGAGTCACCGCGGCATCAACATTTACCAGTCGAGCTTCGATGATGGCGGCTCCAAGGTCACGTTGCAGGCATTGCCGCTCAATGGCCTGACCAAGCCGTTCGAGGTTTCGGGTGTGATCGGCAGTTCTGCGCCGCTGTCCAACGGCAACGAAAAGCTCACGCTGGAGTTCACTGGGCTGCGCGTCATCAACGTCGAGAATTTCGCGGGTGACAGCGTCTCAGGCACCGATGTGCGCAAGGTCGATTTGCGCACCGCGATCGAGAGCCGGTTGGGTTCGGGCCACAAGACGGTGACCGAGAAGGTGCTGCGCAATGTGGGCCCCAGCATCAGCTACAAGCTGCGCGATGCGTCAGGCCAAGCGGTCGAATACAACAACTACATGCTGCCGATCGAGATCGATGGCGCCCGCATGTACCTGCTGGGCATGCGCGAATCACCTGCAGATCCGATGCGCTACCTGCGCGTACCGGTGGACCGCGACGACAGCATGGGCGATTTCGTGCGCTTGCGCGCGGCGCTGGCCGATCCTGCCTTGCGCGCGCTGGCTGTCAAGCGCTATGCCGACGTGGCGGTGGAGCGCGGGCGCGCTGGGCTGTCCGATGCGCTGCAGGCCTCTGCGGGTCGTGCCCTGGATCTGTTTGCTGGCGCTGAGCGGATCAACATCCCAGGCAATGCAGACATGGCTTCGCAGCCCGCCAAGGGGGGCTTGCCGGCCATCTCGGCGTTTCTGGAAATCAATGTGCCTGCTGTCGAGCGCGAGCGTGCCAGCGACGTGCTGGTGCGCATCCTCAATGGCACCCTTTTTGAGCTGATGCAGATCAGCCGCGAGCGCGCGGGTTTGGCGCTGCTGCCGCTCGACGAGACCACCCGGACCTTCATGACCACCACCGTGCTCAGCCTGAGCGACGCGTTTTATTACCCGGCGCCTGTGACCTTTGAGCTCAAGGATTTCGAGCACATCCAGGCCAGCGTGTTTCAGGTGGCGCGTGCGCCGGGGCAAAACATCGTTTACCTGGGTTGCCTGTTGCTCATCCTGGGCGTTTTTGCGATGTTGTATGTGCGCGAACGCCGCATCTGGGTGTGGCTCGCGCCCGTAGCCGAGGGTCGTTCACAGGCCAACATGGCTCTGTCGTCCAACCGCAAGACCATGGAATCCGATCAGGAGTTTGAAGTGTTGAAGAAACAACTGTTGAAGGTGCCCGCGTGAACACCGCGACCGCCACCCACACCATCGAGCTGAAGAACAACGGCTCAGGCCAGCAACCCGGTTACTTCACCCGGCGAGATGTCTGGGACTGGCTGTTTGCCGCCCTGGTCGTCGGCGGTGCTGCGCTGGCGTTTGTGCGCTACGGCGCATCGATGGATTTTTACGAAACCGCCATCCTGGCTGGTGCGGCACCCAGCCTGATCTGGCTGGGCTGGTTTTGGCGTCCGCTGCGCGCGCTCAGCTTGGCGGTTGCGGCGGTCTCGTTGCTGGCGATCTGGCTTTACCAGATGCCAGCCGGTGGCGCAGATTTGGCGCGCGCCGACCAGGTCTTCATGCTGAAGTACTTCATCTCCAGCCAGTCGGCCATTCTGTGGATGAGCATGCTGTTCTTCATGAGCACGCTGTTTTACTGGGTGGGCATGTTGACGCGTGCCGGCGAGACCTTCGAGCTGCTGGGTTCGCGCATCGCCTGGGTGGCGGTGACGCTGGCGCTGGTGGGCACGATGGTGCGCTGGTACGAAAGCCACCAGATCGGCCCCGACATTGGTCACATCCCGGTCAGCAACCTTTACGAGGTTTTTGTGCTGTTTTGCTGGATGACCACCACGTTTTATCTTTATTACGAAGACCAGTACAAAACCCGCTCCATGGGCGGGTTTGCCATGCTGGTGGTCAGTGCGGCGGTGGGCTTTTTGCTTTGGTACACCGTGGTGCGCGAAGCCCACGCGATCCAGCCGCTGGTGCCCGCCTTGCAGAGTTGGTGGATGAAGCTGCATGTGCCAGCCAACTTCATCGGCTACGGCACGTTTGCCATCGCTGCCATGCTGGGTTTTGCCTATCTCATCAAACAAAGCGCGACAGAAACCCGCTGGTACAAGCTGGCACCGCTGTGGGTGCTGGGCTTGGTGCTGTGTCTGGAACCGCTGGTGTTCCGGCAGTCGGCGGCTGAGAAGGGCGGGAGTTATTGGTTCGTTTACTTTGGCGTGTCGGCGCTGATCGTGGCCTCGATCATGTTCGGGCGGCAGCGCATTGCCGAGCGCCTCCCGAGTTTCGAGGTGCTGGACGACGTGATGTACAAAGCCATTGCGGTGGGCTTTGCGTTTTTCACGATTGCCACCGTGCTGGGTGCCCTTTGGGCCGCCGAGGCCTGGGGCGGCTACTGGAGCTGGGACCCGAAAGAGACCTGGGCGCTCATCGTCTGGCTCAACTACGCGGCCTGGCTGCACATGCGGCTGATGAAGGGCTTGCGCGGTACGGTGGCGGCTTGGTGGGCTTTGACGGGCCTTGCAATCACCTCGTTTGCATTCCTGGGCGTAAACATGTTCCTTTCGGGCCTGCACAGCTACGGGGAGCTTTGAGGCGGTGGTTGCCGATCTGACTTGCGGCAATCGGTCAGGTCGGAACTTTGTAAGAAGGGGGCGTCTCGGACGACCCACCGTCATTCTGGAGCGTCGCATGATCATCCGTACCGCCGGCAACGGCTTTCAACATCCCACGACCAGCGACATCACGCCACAGGCTGCTTACCTGGGTCGGCGCGCCTGGCTGCAGCAAGCAGCCTTTGGTGCCGGTGGCATCGCTTTAAGCGCTTGGGCAGTGCGTGACGCCTTGGCGCAGACCGGTACGCCCCGCCCAGGCAAGCTGGCGCCTTTGAGCGGCGCGCGCTCGGCGGTGGCGGGCGCGGGCACGATGGAGGCGCTGACGCGCTACGAACACGCGTCCACTTACAACAATTTCTTTGAATTCGGCACCGACAAAGCCGACCCGGCGGCCAAGGCGAACACCCTTCGCACACGCCCCTGGACGGTGTCTGTGGAAGGCTTGGTCGGCAAGCCACGCACCTTTGATATGGACGGCTTGCTCAAGCTCAGCGCCATGGAAGAGCGGGTGTACCGACTGCGCTGTGTAGAAGGCTGGTCGATGGTCATCCCTTGGGTGGGCTACTCGCTCTCAGCGCTGATCAACCAGGTGCAGCCGCTGGGCGGCGCCAAATACGTGGAGTTTGTGACGCTGGCCGATCCAAAGACCATGCCAGGATTGGGCTCGAACGTGCTCAACTGGCCGTATGTGGAAGGTCTGCGGATCGACGAGGCCATGCACCCCCTGACCCTGCTGACCTTCGGCATGTACGGCGAGGTGCTGCCGAATCAAAACGGCGCGCCGCTGCGGCTGGTGGCGCCCTGGAAGTACGGTTTCAAAAGCGGCAAGTCGCTGGTCAAAATCCGCTTCACCGACAAGGAGCCGCGCACCGCCTGGAACCGGTCTGCGCCAGAGGAGTACGGTTTTTATTCCAACGTCAACCCCGACGTGTCCCACCCACGCTGGAGCCAGTCGACCGAGCGGCGCATCGGTGAAGAGGGCGGCCTGCTGGCCAAACGCCGCAAGACGCTGATGTTCAACGGCTATGAGCCGCAGGTGGGCCAGTTGTACGCCGGCATGGACTTGCGCAAGTTCTTCTGAGATGGCAACGGACACGGCCCAGGTGCAGCCGCGAGCGGCGCCACCAAGCGCGACCACGCCAGCGGGTGCATCACTGCGCAGCCGTATGAACCGCGTGATGGGTCATGGACTGGTCAAGCCCACGCTGTTCTTGCTCTGCCTGCTGCCAGCGGCCTGGCTGTTCTGGGCCGCCGCGTCCGATCAGCTGGGCGCCAATCCGGCGGAAGCGCTGATTCGGTCGCTGGGCGACTGGACGCTGCGCTTCCTGGTGATCGTGCTGGCGGTGACGCCGTTGCGGGTCGCGTCAGGCCTGACCGCCATGGCGCGCTGGCGTCGCATGCTGGGCTTGTTTGTCTTCTTCTACGCCAGCCTGCACCTGCTGGCCTATGCCTGGTTTGATCAAGGGCTGGTGCTGGTTGCGGTGGTCGACGACGTGATCAAGCGGCCGTTCATCCTGGTGGGCATGCTCGCTTGGAGCTTGCTGCTGCTGCTCGCAGCCACCTCGTTCAACCGCGCCGTGCGATGGTTGGGCGCCCGGCGTTGGCAGCTGCTGCACCGGGCTGTTTATGGCATCGCCGGTCTGGCGGTGCTGCATTTCTACTGGATGCGCAGCGGCAAAAACGATTTCGCCGAGGTGGCTGTTTACGCCGCGATTCTGGGCAGCCTGCTGGCTTGGCGCGTGTGGCGCCGGGTTCAGGGCAGCAGGCGCTCCAGCCTCAGCTGATCGTCCACGCTCTCGCGCTTGCGGATTAACGTCGCCCGGACGCCATCCACCAGCACCTCGGCCGCACGGCCGCGCGTGTTGTAGTTGCTGGCCATGCTCATGCAGTAGGCGCCAGCCGAAAGCACCGCCAGCAGATCACCGGGCTGTACCGCCAGCGCGCGGTCGCGGCCCAGCCAGTCGCCGCTCTCGCACACCGGCCCGACCACATCCCAGGTGGTGGCGTCTGAGGTGCGCGGCACCACCGGCTCGATGCGGTGAAACGCCTGGTACATCGCAGGTCGCGGCAGGTCGTTCATGGCGGCGTCCACGATCAGGAAATTCTTTTGCTCGCCCGGTTTCAGATACAGCACCTCGGTCACACAAACGCCTGCGTTGCCGACCAGCGAGCGGCCTGGCTCCAGCATCAGCTTGCGGTCGCCAAAGCCCCGTGTGTCCAGCTTGTGCAGCAGCTGCTGCCAGAGCGCGTCGGCGGCAGGGGGCGTGTCCCCGTTGTAGTCAATGCCCAGGCCGCCGCCGAAATCGATGTGTTCGATCGGCACGCCTGCGGCCTCGACCCCCTGCACCAGGTCCAGCACCCGGTCCATCGCGTCCAAATAAGGGCCGGTCTCGGTGATTTGCGAGCCGATGTGGCAATCGATGCCGATCACCCGCAATCCGCTGCAGGCCGCTGCGTGCTGGTAGGTGGACACCACGTCCTCCTGGGCAATGCCGAACTTGTTGCCTTTGAGGCCAGTGGAAATATAGGGGTGGGTTTTGGCGTCAACGTTGGGGTTGACGCGGATGCTCACCGGCGCCACCAGCCCCATGTCTTGCGCCACCGCGTTCAGCACATCGAGCTCGGCCGTACTTTCCACGTTGAAACAACCGATGCCCACCACCAGCGCGCGGCGCATCTCTTGCCGCGTTTTGCCGACGCCTGAAAAGATGATCTTCTCGGGTGCGACACCAGCGGCCAGCGCGCGCTCCAGCTCGCCGCCGGAAACGATATCCAGGCCGCAACCGGCCCGCACCAAAGTTTGTAGCAGGGCCAGCGTCGAGTTGGCTTTCATCGCGTAGCAGATCAAATGCGAGCGGCCTGCCAGCGCGCGCTGGTAGCTTGCCAATGCATCGAGCATCGCGGATCGGCTGTAGACGAACAAAGGTGTGCCGTGGATCTGCGCGAGTGCGTCCAGCGGCTGCCCCTCCACGCACAGACGACCGTCAAGGTACGCGAAATAAGCGGGCAGGTGGGTCGACGGGAGCGTCGGCGTTTGGGCTGTGGTGAGTGCGTTCATGTCGGGAGGCGCCGCCTGTGCGGCAGGGGCAGATGCGCTGCAAGATCAGCGGGGAGCGGCGTCGTTGCGCGCGGGAACGGTATTGTCTGCAGCCGGGGCTGGGACTGCTGCTGGCAGGGCTGTTTGGACCTTGGCCGGTGAGGCCGAAGGCAGCATGAGCGGGCCTTTCTGGCCGCAGCCAGCGAGCAGCAACCCGGCCAACATGAGGGCGGCGAGCGCAGTGCTTCGACTGCCACACGGGGTGGCGCCTAAAATTTCCTTTTCCCGCTTCTTTTTCATCACCGAATTGTAATGACCGACCTCGAATACCAAGACCATGCGGAGCGCCTGTTGCGTGCCGTGGAGCTGGCCTGCGACCGCATCAACGACAGCACCGACGCCGACATCGACAACCAGCGCGTGGGCGGCATGATCACCCTCAGCTTTGCCAGCGGCAGCCAGATCATCATCAACCTGCAAAAGCCCCTGCAAGAGGTCTGGCTGGCGGCGCGCGCTGGCGGCTTTCACTATCGATTTGACGGTCAGCAATGGCAAGACACCAAAGGGCAGGGCGAGTTTTTCGAGCATCTGAGCCGCTTCGCCAGCGAGCAATCGGGTTTGAGCCTGAGTTTTCCGTGATTCAGCCAAGCATCTGCTGAGCAGGTCGCCTTGAGACAGGCGACCTGCTCAGCCCGAGCGCAGCAGCACCACCAACGCCCCTGCGCCGCCATCTGCTGGGCGGGCCTGCACAAATGCCATCACCTCGTGCTTTTGCACCAGCCAGCGCTGCACCCGGGCCTTGAGCACCGGCACACGTCCGGGTGAGCCAAGCCCCTTGCCGTGCACCACGCGCACACACCGCATGCCGCTGTGATGGGCATCACGAATAAAGCGCCCCAGCGCCTCGCGCGCCTCGTCGGTGCGCAGACCGTGCAGATCGAGGTGGCGCTGGATGCTCCAGCGGCCTTCGCGCAGCTTGCGCAGTACGTCTGCCCCCAAGCGCGGCACGCCGTAGCTCAGCAGGTCGTCGGTGTGCAGCAGGGTTTCCACATCGAAGTCGTCTGACAGCGCTTCGCGCATCACCGACTGCTCATCGAGCAAGCGCTGAAACGGATACGGCTGTAGCGGCTCGGGGGTGTGCTGCACACGCCGCGCCACGCGCAGCGGCTGCACCGGGCCCACCGCGAGTTCAAACAGCCGGCGTTCGCGGTCTTCGCGCTCGGCCAACGCACGTGCTGCAGCCATCACGGCCGCTTCGGCAGCCGCTCGCTGTGCGATCACTTTTTGAAGTGCGCCGAGTTCGAACAATGAGCGAACCTTCATGCACGGGATTTTCCCCCATGGCAGATGACCCCGTTGGTTTGAGAGCGTCGGCCAAGTGGGGATAAACGCTGGCGCGCAGGTCCCTCTCGCTTCGAAGACAGGGTTATCTGCGCTCTACAAAGCCCGGTCAAAGTGATGAATTTGTAGGAGAGGCACTGCCGCGATGGCGTTGGCTGGTGGTGGCGCTGACTGGTCGCGGCAATGCCGCTCGCTACGAAGACGCTGCTTTCTGCGCTTTACAAAAGCTCAGCCTAAGCCAAGAGGGAAAGCAGGAAAGCTGTCCAAAGAACTTGAAAGAGATGGCTCCTAAACCAAGCCCATTTCGGCCATGGACGCTGCCCGGTCCCGGGTGACGATGAAATGGTCGAGCACCCGCACGTCGACCAACGCCAGCGCCGCCTTGAGTGACTGGGTCAGTGCTTCATCGGCGCGCGACGGCTGGGCGGTGCCGCTGGGGTGGTTGTGCGCCAGCACCACGGCGGCGGCGTGGTGGTGCAGCGCGCGCAGCACGACCTCGCGCGGATACACGCTGGTCTGGCTTAGCGTGCCCCGAAACAGTTCCTCAAACGCCAGCAGGCGGTTCTGGCTGTCCAGAAACAGCACCGCAAACACCTCGTGATTGCGCGCGCCGAGTTGCAGTTGCAGGTAGTCGCGCACAGCGGTTGGGCTGTCGAACAGCGGCTGCTGGCGCAGCTCTTGCGCCAGAGCGCGGCGCGCCAGCTCCAGTACCGCGACCACCTCGGCGCGTTTGGCAGGCCCCAGGCCTTTCACGACCTTGAGCGCGTCGATGCCGGTGTGCAGCAGGCCAGCCACGCCGCCAAAGCGATCCAAAATTTCCTGCGCCAGTTGCAGCACATGTTTGCCCGGCAGGCCGGTGCGCAGCAGCAGCGCGAGCAGTTCGGCGTCGCTGAGGGCGCCAGCGCCGCGCGCCAGCAGCTTCTCGCGCGGCCTGGATTCCTCGGGCAGACTCTTCAAACCGGTGGCAATAAGGCTATCCATGGGGCTCTCTTCCTGGGTGGTCCCGCTTTTTACAATAGACACTGTTGCCCGCTGGGTCGCCGCGCCTCCCCCGTGTGCGGTTTGATCACCCCACACCCCCATTCCTACCCAATACGTCCATGTCCCAGGTTCAAGAAGCTTCTTTTCTCACGCTGCACTACCGCATGTCGGGACCGCAGGGGCAGGTTGTCATCGACACCTTTGGCGGCCAGCCGGCCACGCTCAGCCTGGGGGCGGGCGAGCTCTCGCCGGCCATCGAACAGCGGTTGATGGGGCTGGAAGAGGGCAGCCGCACGGTGATCGAACTGGCTGCGGGCGAGGCGTTTGGCGAGCGCCAGCCCGAGATGGTGCAGTGGGTGGCGCGCAAGCTGCTGAGCGACCTGGGCGATCCCAACGAGCAATACAAGCCGGGCGATGTGGTGCAGTTCCCCACGCCCGACGGCTTGGGTACCTATGCAGGCTCGGCGTTGCAGGTGCGCGAAGACGGCGCGGTGCTGTTCGATTTCAACCACCCGCTGGCGGGCCTGCCGGTGGTGTTCGAAGTTCAATTGATTGGAGTGCTTTGATGAGTGAAAAAAACGCTGCAGTCGCCGCTTTAGTCGATCTGGTGGCCCCGGGTGCCGAGATTCTGTTGGCCGAGCCGCGCGGCTTTTGTGCCGGGGTCGACCGTGCAATCGAAATCGTAGAGCGCGCGCTGGTGAAGTTCGGCCGGCCGATTTACGTGCGTCATGAAATCGTGCACAACACCTACGTGGTCAACGACCTCAAGGCCAAAGGCGCGATCTTCATCGAAGAACTGTCCGACGTGCCGCCCGGCGCCACGCTGGTGTTTTCCGCCCACGGCGTGAGCAAAGCGGTGCAAGACGAAGCGAAGCGGCGCGGCTTCACCATTTTCGACGCCACCTGTCCGCTGGTGACCAAGGTGCATGTGGAGGTGGCCAAGCTGCACCGCGAGGGCTACGAATTCATCATGATCGGCCACAAAGGCCACCCCGAGGTCGAGGGCACCATGGGCCAGCTTGACGCTGGTATTCACCTGGTGGAAGACGTGGCCGATGTGGCCCGCGTGCGCCCGCTGCAAACGAAGAAGCTTGCGGTGGTCACGCAGACCACACTCTCGGTGGACGACACGGCTGTCATTCTGGCTGCGGTGAAAGCGCAGTTTCCCAGCGTGCGCGAGCCTAAGCAGCAGGACATTTGTTACGCCACCCAGAACCGGCAAGACGCGGTCAAGCTGCTCAGCCCGCAGGTGGACATCGTGATCGTGGTGGGCAGCGCCACCAGCTCCAACAGCAACCGCCTGCGCGAGGTGGCGCTCAAGCTCGGCACCGAGAGTTACATGGTCGACAGCGCCGACGAGCTGCAGGCGAGTTGGTTCGAGGGCAAGGCGCGCGTCGGGCTGACCGCTGGCGCTTCGGCGCCTGAAATTCTGGTGCGCCAAGTGATTGAACGCATCAAGGCGCTGGGCGCCATCTCGGTGCGCACCATGGATGGCCTCACCGAGTCGGTCAAGTTTCCGTTGCCCAAGGGGCTGAAGATCGGCGGCAGCGATGTGGAGCTGATCGACCATCTGAAGTGAGCGCTGCGGCGGCAAACCTACAATCGCCGCATGCTTGACATTGCCCAACTCAGAAAAGACCTGCCCGGCGTGATTGCTCGGCTGCAAACCCGAAAACAGCCCCAGCCCTTTCTGGACGTGGCCGCGTTTGAGGCGCTGGAAGCTGAGCGCAAAACCCTGCAAACGCGCACCGAATCGCTGCAGAGTCAGCGCAACCAGCTCTCGAAACAAATCGGCATGCTCAAGGGCAAAGGCCAACATGCCGAGGCCGATGCGGCGATGGCACAGGTCAATGCGCTCAAGGGTGAGCTGGAGCAGTCGGCACAGCGCCTTGAGGTGATCCAGGCCGAGTTGTCCACCCTGTTGCTCGCGGTGCCCAATCTGCCTCACGAGAGCGTGCCCATCGGTGCCGGTGAAGAAGGCAACATGGAACTGCGTCGCTGGGGCACGCCCCGGGTGTTTGACTTCCCGGTGCGCGACCATGTCGACCTCGGCGAGCCGCTGGGGCTGGACTTCGAGACCGGCGCCAAACTGGCCGGCGCCCGCTTCAGCTTTCTGCGCGGCCCGATTGCCCGATTGCACCGCGCACTCGCCCAGTTCATGCTTGACGTGCAGACGCAGGAGCACGGCTACACCGAGTGCTACACGCCCTACATCGTCAACGCCGAATCGCTGCGCGGCACCGGGCAACTGCCCAAGTTTGAGGCCGATCTTTTTGCCGTGAACAAGGGCGGCCAGGACGGCGGCGACGACAACCAAGCGCTCTACCTCATCCCCACCTCCGAAGTGCCGCTGACCAATGTGGTCCGCGACACCGTGGTGGCTGAGGCCGAACTGCCGATCAAGCTCACCGCCCACACGCCATGCTTCCGCTCCGAGGCCGGCAGCGCCGGGCGCGACACCCGCGGCCTGATCCGCCAGCACCAGTTCGACAAGGTGGAAATGGTGCAGATCGTGCATCCCGACCAAAGCGATGCCGCGCTGGAGGCCATGACCGGCCACGCCGAAGCCATTTTGCAAAAGCTCGGTCTGCCGTACCGGGTGATGGGCCTGTGCACCGGCGACATGGGCTTTGGCGCCAGCAAGACTTACGATCTGGAGGTGTGGGTCCCTGCCCAAGGCGTCTACCGCGAGATCAGCTCGATCTCCAACTGCGACGCCTTTCAGGCGCGCCGCTTGCAAGCGCGCTTCAAAAACGCCCAAGGCAAGAACGAGCTGGTGCACACCCTCAACGGCTCGGGCTTGGCGGTCGGTCGAGCACTGGTCGTGGTGCTGGAAAACAACCAGCAGGCCGACGGCAGCGTGACCGTACCCGAAGTGTTGCGGCCTTACATGGGCGGCCTGGAGCGCCTCGCACCAGCCTGAGGCCCCGGACCCGCGCTCTCGACCCAACCAGCCCCGCGTCGCCGGGGCTTTTCTGTGTCTGGGCCTCAACCTGCAGCCCCAGCTGCCTCTGTAGCGATTCGCAGCGCCGCTACAAGCCAGGCAAAGCACTGGCATTGGTCCAGGCCTTGCCTTGAAAAAATCAGCCAAGATCAGGAAAACGCCATGCAGCGTTGGCCCACCGATCAACCCAGTAGACCGCATGCCCCGCCCCGATTTCCGTTTCTGGTCCGACCGAACCGCGTGATGCGGGCACCGCCTGAAACGCGCAAACGAGCCAAACTTTATGACCCTTCTGCAAGCCATGCACATCCCGCCAGCCGTGCGGGGGTTCAATTCCACAGCGCCCGAAGGCACGGTGTTCAACGTGTCTTGGGCCGGCGGCCATGTCACCACCATCGAGCCGTGTGCGCCCGGTACCGAGGCTGTGGGCCTCCTGCTGCCCACCCTGGTGGACATCCACCTGCACCTCGACAAAACCCACACGGTGCATGAGACGGGCGCGGCCAACGGGGATCTGTTTCGGGCCATCGAGATGATCGCCCAGCACCGCGAAACCTGGACCGAAGCCGACCTGCGCCAGCGCATGGAGCGCGGCTTGCAAGAGGCTTGGCGCAGCGGTGTGCGCGCGCTGCGCACGCACCTCGACTGGATGACAACCAGCGAGCGTCCGCTGTCGGCAAACGTGCTGAACGATCTGCGCATGCAGTGGCGCGAACGGCTGGATATCCAATGGGTCTCGCTCACCGCGCTGGACCACTTCGACGATCTGCCATGGGCGCAGGGCATGGCGTCGCAGGTGAAGTCGATGGGCGGAGTGCTGGGCTGTTTCGTTTACCGAAACGATGCGCTCAAGCGCAAGCTGCAAAGGGTGTTTGAGCTGGCTGCCGAGTTCGATCTCGATCTGGATTTCCATGTGGACGAGGGCCTGGACGTGGACGCCAACGGTCTGCATGCCATCGCCGAGCTCACGCTCGCACACGGCTGGCAGGGCCGCGTGGCGTGTGGCCATGCATGCTCTCTCTCGGTGCAACCGATCAAGCAGGCGCGCGCCACGCTGGCCCTGCTGGCACAGGCGGACATCACCCTCACCGCGCTGCCCACCACCAACCTCTATCTCCAGGGCTCGTGGAACGAAACACCGGTGCCGCGTGGCATCACGCGTCTGCAAGAAGCTCGGCAGTTGGGCGTGCGCACCTGCATCGCCAGCGACAACGTGGCCGATCCGTTCTTTCCCTATGGCTGTTACGACCCGCTGGAAGCTTGGGCGCTGGGTGTGCAAATGGCGCACCTGGCCCCAGCCGAAGACTGGTTGGACACCGTGACCGTGGCGCCTGCCCAAGCCATGAAGCTGGCCTGGGACGGGCGCATCGCGCTTGGCTGCCCAGCCGACTTTGTGCTGCTGAATGCACACGACGGTCTGCAAGCCATGACCCCCGCCGGCCGACACCGCCGCATCTGCAGACAGGGACACTGGATATGAACGCCTCCCCCGCCCTTTCGCTCACTGCCCTTCCGATGGCTTTTCCCATGCTCAAAGGCATGCTGGCCACCTGCTGCGGCGAGGTGATCCTGCAGTCCACCCGATCCGCGTCCTCTTATGCGAAAGCGTTTGGGGAGCGTTTCCCGCTGGGGAACGACGCTGTTTTTTCGATGGCCAACCCACGTGACCGCTGCGGCTGTCGCGCACCAGGGATGACCGGACTGCCAAGCTCAGTCAAACAGACAGCGCTTCATGCCGACGGTGCGGGGCGGTCAGTTCTGCCCGCTGCGGTGCGCCCAGCCTGTCGTGTGCTTTTCGATGAAGCTGAACAGCTCGTACATCGCCATCGCCATCGCGCCCACGACCAGCAAGCCGCTGAAGGCCAGCCCCATCTGCATCGAGCTGCCAGCAGAAATCAGCAGGTAGCCGATACCTTCGTTGGAGGCCGTCATCTCAGACACGGTCGTGCCCACGAACGCCAGCGTGATGGCAACCTTGAGCGAACCAAAGAAATACGGCATGGAGCGCGGCAGGCCGACTTTGGTCAGTACGTCCCAGCGCTTGGCGCCCAGCACGCGCAACACGTCTTCCAGCTCGGGCTCCAGCGTGGCCAGGCCGGTGGCGATGTTCACCATGATGGGGAAGAAGCTGATGAGAAAGGCGGTGAGGATGGCCGGACCCGCGCCGATCCCGAACCAGACCACCAGAATCGGCACGAACGCCGCCTTGGGCAGCGCGTTGAACGCGGTCATCAGTGGGTACACCGCCGAGTAAGCCAAGCGTGAACTGCCGATCAAAAAGCCCAGCAGCACGCCAACGACGATGGCGATGCCAAACCCCACCATCGTCACCCAATAGGTGCGCCAGGCGTGGCCCAAGATGGTGGTCTTGTGCTCCAGCGTCTGCTCCCAGATGCGCGAGGGGCTGGGGAAGATGAATTCGGAAATGCCAAAGCCGCGCGTGATCGCTTCCCAGATCAGGACGATGACCACCAGCAGCATCAGCGGCGACCAGCGTTCGAGTTGTTTCTTGTTCATGGGTGGTGTTCCGAGTGAGATGTCTTAAACCAGGACACCGCGGAACCGGCTTCGCCGGGCCGCCAGTGTCGCCCCCTTGAGGGGGTGACGGCCCCTTAGGGCCGGCGCGGGGGGGAGCCTCTTTGTCCGCCAATATGGCCGCGCAGCTCGTGCACGATGTTGGTGAATTCTGGCGTGTAGGTCACTTCCAAGTCGCGGGTGCGTGGGATCGGAATCTCGCGCTGCACCACAAAGCGGCCCGGGCTCCTGCTCATGCAGTACACGGTGTCGGCCAGAAACACGCTCTCGCGCAGATCGTGGGTGACCAAAATCACGTTGAAGCGCTGCGCCTCCCACAGGTCGCGCAGCGTGCACCACAGCTCTTCGCGGGTAAAAGCGTCGAGCGCGCCAAACGGCTCGTCGAGCAGCAGCATCTTGGGCTCGTGGATCAGCGCGCGGCAGATGCTGGCGCGCTGCTGCATGCCGCCGGAGAGCTCCCAGGGAAACTTTTTCTCCATGCCGCCCAGGCCCACGCTTTCCAGCAGCCGGCTCGCACGTTCTGCGTATTCCTTGCGCCGGTCTTTGAACTGGCTGCGAAAAGGCTCCACGATTTCCAGCGGCAGCAACACGTTGTCCAGCGTGGTGCGCCAGGGCAGCAGCGAGGGCGCCTGAAACGCCATACCGGAAATTTTCAGCGGGCCGGTGACGGGCTGGCCGTCGATTGTGATCTTGCCCAGGCTGGGCATTTTGAGCCCGGTGGTGAGCTTCATGAAGGTGGACTTGCCACAGCCCGAAGGGCCGACGATGGCGATGAACTCGCCTCGCTTCACCTGCAGGTTGATGTCTTCGACGGCAAAGACGTTCTGGGCTTTGAGCTCGTCGTTGTACGCCAGCCAAACGTCATGAAAATCGACGAAGGCGGTGTCTGTGTGGGTGGGTGCGGTGACGGACATGGCAGCTTTGAAAAAAGGCCAGCCTCACAACGGATCGGGGCTGGCCTGCGGCCTGCAATGGCCTGGAACGGTGGTTTTGCTGGCTGGCTTATTTTTTCACCGGTGGCAAAACATTGAGCTCGGCCGCGCTCGGCAGCATGGAGCCATCCCACACCGCCTTGGGGTCGATGCGGGTCTTGGTGCCGTAGGCATCTGACACTTGGGAGGCCATCAGCGCCAGCCGGCCTGGCACCACTTGGCCAAAGCCTTCGCGGCGCGCGTCGGGACTGGCCACCACCGAATCGATCGCGAGTTGCAGGCGCCGCGTCTCCAGCGCCACGTTGATGATGCCGTCGCGCGCTTTCACGGTATCGATCGAAGCGGCTGGGTTGGCCATCACTTCCTTCGCACCTTTGGCAAAGGCGGTCAAGAAGGCCTTGACGGCTGCCGGGTTTTCTTTGATCAACTTGGGGCTTGCGATGATGGCATTGCCGTAGAGCTTCACGCCGTTGTCGGCGTAGGGCAGCACCACAATGTCTTCTGCTTTAACGCCGCGCGCCTCCAGATTGAGGATCGAAGTGAAACCAAAGCCGGTGATGGCGTCGATGTCACCGCGCACCAGCATGGTTTCGCGCAGCGGTGGGTCCATTGATGTCCATGCCACGTTGGAGATGTCGTTGACCTTCTGGAACAGCGGGAAGGCTTTGCGGCCAGCGTCGAACACCGGGGCACCGAGTTTCTTGCCGTTGAGGTCGGCCGCTTTGGTGATGCCGCTTTTCTTGAGCGCGAGCACGGCCGCCGGCGTGTTGTTGTAGACCATCATGACCGCGACCGGCTTGTTGGGCGCCTCGGGGTTGTTGGCGTGGAATTCCATCAGGGCAGCCAGGTCGGCAAAACCCATGTCGTAGGTGCCAGACGCCACCCGGGTGACGGCGCCGCCCGAGCCGTTGCCCGAGTCGACTGTGACGTCCAGGCCAGCGGCCTTGAAATGCCCCTTGGCCACCGGCTGCAGGAACAGCGCGGCCGGGCCTTCAAAGCGCCAGTCGAGCTGGAATTTGATGGGCGTTTGGGCGTGTGCACTGCCCAAAGTGAGCAGTGTGGCGGTGGCGACAGCGGCTTGGAGGAAATGGCGTTTGTGCATGGAGGGTCTCCGAAACAGGTGGACAGGGATTGGCGATCGGTTTGAGCAAGAACACAGGGCTGCAAGAACGGTGCCAGGGCATGGGCTGGGAGCGGTCTTCCGAAGCGGGGTCGCTCAGGGGCTTGGATACAGAAGGTGTATACAGATTGTTCTGCCTTGCTGTGCAGCCGTCATCATGGCTAACCCTCAAATGGTGCGCAATCGGGTTTTGATGCACCACTTCGGGGCAAGTTCGGCAGGTGAATGCCACTGGTCGGTGCCAGGTCGGGCATTCGGGGGGTTGGCCTACCCAGCCTGCGCGATTAAGGGCTGCTTGCCTTGACCAGCGGACCTTCGTGACCAGACTGCTTGTAGGCCCCTGGCAAGGCCACGCCGCCCGCCGCGCGGCCGGTGCGGGCCTGCTCGCCCAGCCCGGCGTGGATGTCGGTGGTGCGGTAGCGCTCGCGCAAGGTTCGTGCGCGAACGGTCAAAGCGGCTTCGTCGGCAATGCGACCGGTGTAGCGTTGCAGCACCAAGTGGGCCGACTCGATCAGCTTGGCGTTGAGCGTGCGTTCGCCATGCGCCAGCAGAGATTCGGCCGCCTGTTGGGGCTCGTCCTTGAGGCTCAGCGCCATGGCCTCTTCGGTGAGCTTGAGGATGTCGGTCTGGGCGGCGCGGATGCGCTGGGCGAAGTCGTCGCGCCCGCCTGCCGAGCAGGCCAGCAGCTCGGTCAGCGCGCGGCTGGTGCAAAAGCGCAGACCCAGGGTGTCGATCACCGCGTCCACCTCGTAGAGCTGAATCGAGCGCATGGCCAGCCGCGTCATGAGCGCGAGCAGGTTGCTGGCCGACTCAAAATCGAAGCTGGGCTCGTGCACCAGTTTGGCCAGGCGGCGCACCTCGTCAAGCGTGCGGGCGGTCTGCTGGTCTTGCAGCGCCAGCAGAGACCGCACCACATCGAGCAACCGCTGCAGACGCGGGTTGCTGGCCTGGCGCAGGCTCAGGCGCTGCATCTGCTCATGGCAGCGCTGCAAACCCTTCTGGTCGTTGTTGTCCAGCCGGGCGAACGCCAGCAGCACCAGCGCCTGAGGGTCGTACAGCTTGGACGCCATGCCAATGCGGGTGGCGCGCTCCAGCAGCTCCACACCTTCTTCGCGGTCGCCAGCGTGGTAGGCCAGCATGCCGTGCTTGAGCAGCCGGTTCACCGAGCCGGGGGTGAGTTTGCTCGCCACGCCGAAGGTGTTGAGCGCGTTCTGGAAGTTGCCCAGTTCGAACTGCGCGCGGCCCATCAAATCGTAAGCGTCGGTGTAGTCAGGATCGCTTTCGATCAGGCTCTCCAGCGTGGTGCTGGCTCGCGTGGTTTGGCCCGCTTCCAGCTGGGTTCTCGCCACCCCAAGTTTGGCCCAGGGCAAGGTGTTGGCCGTCACCACCGCTTCAAAGAGCTGCTGCGCTTCAAGGAGCTGACCAGTGCGCAGCATCAGCTCGGCGCCGATGCGTGCGGCATACAGCCCGTAGGGACCGCGCTCCGTGAAGCGCTGGGTACACAGCACGCCCGCCTCTGTGAAACGCTGCTGCTCAATGGCGGCAAAGATGGCTTTCAGCGAAAGCTTGCGCTGGCGGGCTTGGGTGATGCGGGAAGACAGGCCGTTGGCGGTGTGGGGCTTGACCAGGTAGGCGTCGAGTGCGGATTCCGCTGCCTCGGCCACTTTGGTGTAAGTCGCCTCGGCGGTGACGATCGCGAACACGGTGTGAAACGGCAGCAATTGGTTGCGCCGCAAGTCATCCAGCAGGTCCTGCCCCGTGGTCTCTTCGCGCTCGAAATGCTGTTCGCACAAAATGATGTCAAAGCTGCCGATCTGCAGCTTGGCTCGCGCTTCAGACAACTTGCCACACTGCACGACCGACCCCACACCCAGGTCGCGCAGCTGCGAGGCCAGAAGGGTGCGCGACTGCAGGTTGCCGTCCACGACGAGTGCCTTGGTGTCTTGGAACTCATTCGGTGGGGGCAACATCTGGAATTGGTCGGAGCGTGAGTGGGGTGGATGGATGGGTGCGGTGGATGGCGCCCATGCCCGCGCTGAATCGCCGTGCGATCCACCCCATTTTGTGTCCTGTCCCTTGGCGTCGATGGCTGGAACTGGACGCTGATGACCGGTCTGTTTGCAGGGCTGCGCCGCAAGCCCGCCACAAAGGGGCGGACAAAATCAGCCCACTTTTGGCGAGGATTTTTAAGATGCATAAAATGTGAATCTATGAAATCGGGGTTGCTTGCGGCCAGACAGTTGCATCCGCATTTGCGCAAATCGGCATGGCCCATCCCTTCTTCAGCGCCCAGCCCTTGTTGTCCTGCCATGGCGTGCCCTGAGTCCGAATCTGGACGCAGTGCACTGCTCACCCGATGCCTGGCATGCGCAAGCTGCACGGCCCGCCAATCCAAACCCCCTCTGTTTTTCCCAGCCCACCCACCCCCATGACCTTGAACATTCTCCTGCTTGAAGACGTGCACGACAGTGCCACCCCCATTCTGAACGCGGTGCCCGGCGCCCACACCGTGCGCCTCAAACACGCGCCCGACGCCAGCGAACTGGCCGCGCTGCTGCCGGGCGTGCACCTGCTGGGTTTGCGCTCGCGCACCGCGCTCAACCGCGAGATGCTCGCCCATGCGACCTCGCTGATGGCGGTGGGGGCCTATTGCACCGGCACCAACAACATCGACCTGGCGGCGGCCAGTGAGCGCGGCGTGGCGGTGTTCAACGGCCCGTTCTCCAACACCCGCTCGGTGGCCGAGCTGGTGATCGGCCACGCCATCGAGCTGATGCGCCGCGTGCCCGAGCGCCACGCGGCGGCGCGGCGCGGCGTCTGGCTGAAAGATTCACGCGGCTCCAACGAGGTGCGCGGCAAGACGCTGGGCATCGTGGGCTACGGCAAGATCGGCACGCAGGTTGGCCTCTTAGCTGAAGCGATCGGCATGCGCGTGATTTACCACGACATCGAAGCACGCCTGCCGCTGGGCAACGCCAGCGCGGCGCCCACGCTGGAGGCGCTGTTGCGCGTTGCCGATGTGGTCAGCCTGCATGTGCCGCAAACCGAGCGCACCCGGCTGCTGATCGACGCCGAGCGCCTGGCGCAGATGAAGCCTGGCGCGGTGTTCATCAACCTCGCACGCGGCCACGCGGTCGATATCGATGCGTTGCACGCCGCTTTGAAGTCGGAGCACCTGCGCGGTGCGGCGATCGATGTGTTCCCGGTTGAGCCGGCGTCCAACAGCGCCGAGTTCGAGTCGCCGCTGCGCGAGCTCGACAACGTGATCCTCACGCCCCACGTGGGCGGCTCCACGGTAGAGGCGCAGCGCAACCTGGGGGTCGAGGTGTCGGAGAAACTGCGCGACTACCTGTTGCTGGGCGCCGTCAATGGCAGCGTCAACCTGCCCGCCCTGTCGGTGGGCGCGCGGCGCTCTGCCGCGCGGCTGGTGCATGTGCACCGCGACCAGCCCGGCGTGATGTCGCAGCTCAACCGCGCGCTGGCCGACGCGGGCATCAACGTCTCGTTGCTGCACCTGGAAACCGAGGCCGGCATGGGCGTGGCGGTGATCGATCTGAGTGTGGTGCCCGATGCAACCACGCTCGCTGCGCTGCGCGGCGCCGATGGCACCGTCACCGCGTTTTTGGCGCTGGCCACTGCGCCCTGAGCGCAGAACTCGGCGTGTGGCGCACAGGTTGTGCCGTGGCCTTGCATGTCCAGCGGTTGCGTCCTCAGCGCATCAGCTGGTCGCGCTTGTCTTTCACCTCGCTCCATGCATCAGCGTCTGGCAAGGCCGGCTTGGTCCGTGTGATGGTCTTCCACCTGCGCGAGAGTTCGGCGTTGAGCGGTGTGAAGTCCTGCTGATCGCTTGGCACGTCTTCTTCGGCGTAAATGGCTGAAACCGGGCACTCGGGCACGCAGACCGCGCAGTCGATGCACTCGTCGGGATCGATCACCAAAAAGTTGTGGCCTTCTCGAAACGCGTCGACCGGGCACACATCCACGCAATCGGTGTACTTGCACCGAATGCACGATTCGGTCACCACAAAGGTCATGGCCGTGGCTCCCGATCAGCTGCCGCCACAGGCGCCGCAGCAGGCATCCACGCCGTGGACGTGCTGGGTGGCCAAGGGCTTGACGATTTCCACCCGCCATTGCTCGGGCCCGCTCTTCAGCGAGTTCCATTGGAAGGCACCGAAGAGGCCGCTCTCGAATTGTCCGAGCAGGGGTTTAGGGTTGTGGTCGTTGACGAGCTCCATCGCTTCGCCGGGCTGCAAGGCTTTGAAGGTCGAGAACACCAGCGGGTGACGCTCGCGGGGGGGCAGGGCGCGCAGGTCGACGGTGGGGATGGAAGCGGCGGTCGTGTTCATGATTGGGTGGGTCCTGCAGTGAGCAAAAAAGGTGTGGAGGAAAGCTGCGCGGGCGTCAGCCGTCCTTGCCGTCAACGCGGGTCTGGAGCAGCCAGGGCGTGTAGATGAAAAGGTAAATGGCGAACGCCAGCGACCAGGCCACGGCGGCGATCACCAGCGCCAGCGGCAGCCACTGCGGCACCGCCAGTGGCTGCAACACGCGAACAACAGCAGCGACCATCACAAGGACGTAAGCCACGATCTCCGGGCGGGACACCTGCAACGCGCGCCCAGTGTGGCCACGCGCGGTGCGGGTCAGCATGCCGATGATGAGCCCGGCGGTGGCGCCGATGGCCAGCGCGTGCACGCCGCTGGAGGTGCCGAGCAAGCCAAATTGGGCCATCGCCAGCAAAGCCAGGCCGAGCGGAATCCAGGCATACGACAGATGCAAGATCCAAAGGATCGGGCGGTGCCGGGTCACCCAGGGCCGCCATTGCATCAGCCGCAGCACATGGGCCACGGCCGCCAGCGAAAACGCCAGGCCACCGGCCAGGTTCCAGCCAGCCGTGGCGGGCGCCAGCACCCACAGCAGCAAGGCCAGCGCGGTGAGCGCCAGCGTGGCGCGCTCCACAGAAGGGCGCACGGTGAGCTTGAGGCCCGGCTTGGCGCTCATGGTGAAGGCTGGGATCACCCGGCCAGTGATCACGCATTCGATCATCACGATCAAACCCAGCGCAGCGTACAGCGGGGTCATGGGCGCGATGTCGATAACGCCGATCACCGACAGGTGAAAAGCGCCGTTGGCCACCGCGAGCAGCATCAGCATCCCGGCCAGCGGCAGGTTGCGCCGGTTGCGGGCGCGCAGCAGCACGCTGGTGAGCACCACCGCTACCAATGGCAGTAACAGCAGATCGAGTACAGCGTAGACCGCATAGGGCCCGGTGATTGCAGCCACGCGCGCAGCGAGCCACAACAAGGCCAGCGCCCCCAGGAATACCCCGCGCGGTGTGGCCAGGCCAGTCCAGGCGTTCACCGCAGTCAACAGGAAACCCACGATGACCGCGATCGCAAAGCCGAACAGCATTTCGTGCGCGTGCCACAGCAGCGACGGCAACGCCATCGTGAGTTCAAGCTGGCCCAGGAAGATCGCCACCCACAGGGGGATGGCCAGCAGCGCGAACAGCGCAGCACCCAAGTAGAACGGCCGAAAGCCCAGGCGCAGGAGCGGCCATCCGGGCAGCGTGGGGGTTGTTGGCTGGACCAAGGAACTGGCGCGCTCGGCAAGAGACAAAGGGGTGTGGGCCATGGGGTGGAGGTTTAGGAGATCCAGGCAGTTTGCCCAGCGTGTCCAAACAAAGAAGTATTTGAAATGAATGTTATGTCTTTCACGCGGCAAAAGCAATACACTGAGTGCATCTTTAAGGATTTTTGATGCGTCTTGCCGAATACACCGACTACACGCTGCGTGTGCTGATGTACTGCGCGGCCCGCCCAGAGCAGCTGGTGACCATTGGCGAGCTGGCCGATGTTCACGGTGTGTCGAAGAACCACCTGATGAAGATCGTCAACGACCTGGCGCGCCAGGGCGTGCTGGAAACCACGCGCGGCCGAGGCGGCGGACTGCGGCTGATGAAAGACGCGAAGCAGATTCGGGTGGGTGATGTGGTGCGGGCGTCCGAGACCGATTTCCGTCTGGTCGAGTGCTTCGATCCCGAGACCAACCAGTGCACGCTCAGCCCTTCGTGTCGCTTGAAGGGCCTGCTCGACGAGGCTTTGAAGGCCTATTTCAAAACGCTGGACAGCATGACGCTGGCCGAGCTGTCCGCGCCAGCGCCGCTTGGCGCTCCACCAGGTGCAACCCTGTCTCGGGTGACCGCGCCGGTGAGCCGCCGCTCGTCAAGCCCAGCAGGCTCCAACGCGCTTTGAAACCGCGCTGAGCGCAACGCCATCAATCGATTCACCCAAGCAAAAGCCCACCCAGCGCTCGACGCGCTGGGTGGGCTTTTGCTTGAAGACGGCGGTGCCGCTGCCGTTCAGTCGCCTGGGTTCAGTGGGCGTCGGCCTGTTTGGCGGCGTCGATAGCGGCCTGCGAATCGCCCTGGCCGCCGTTGAAGAACAGGTTGAGCAGCACGGCCGACAGAGAAGCCAGCAAAATGCCCGACTCGATCAGCGGGTGGATGCCGTGGGGCATCCACTGCAGGTACTTCGGCGCGATCAGCGGCACCATGCCAAAGCCGATCGAGATGGCGACGATGAACAGGTTGTTGCGGTTGTTCTTGTAGTCCACGTTGGCCAGGATCCGAATGCCGGTGGCGGCCACCATACCGAACATCACCAGGCCTGCGCCACCGAGCACGAAGGTGGGCAGCGACTCGACCAGCGCGGCCATCTTGGGCAGCAGGCCCAGCACGACCAGAATCACGCCGCCCGCCACGCAAACCCAGCGACTCTTGACACCCGTGACGCCCACCAAGCCCACGTTTTGCGAGAAGCTGGTGTAGGGGAAGGTGTTGAAGATGCCGCCAATCAGCGTGCCCAGGCCGTCGGTGCGCAGACCGGCGGTGAGCATCTTTTGATCCACTTTTTTGCCGGTGAGGTCGCCGATGGCGAGGAACATGCCGGTGGACTCGATCATCACCACGATCATCACCAAGGTCATGGTGAGGATGAGGATGGGGTCGAAAATCGGGTAGGCGATCTCGAACGGCAGCACCAGATCGAACCAATGCGCTTTGCCCACTTTCTCGAACGTCATCAGGCCGGATGCGGTGGCGATCACGCCGCCGATGACGATGCCCAACAACACCGAGATGTTGGCAATAAAGCCCTTGGCGTACTTGGCGATCAACAGGATGGAGACCAGCACGATCGAGGCAATGCCGATGTGGGTCAGCTGGGCGTACTTGGGGTTGGGGACCGTGCCCACGATGCTCAGGCCCTTGGGCAATTCGGGCAGCGCGCCACTGGCGGCGGCTTGTTTCGCGGCTTCCAGCCAGGCGGCGTTTTCCGGGCTCACGATGCTGGGCGCGGTGGGGCCAAAGGGGTTGCCAAAAATCCAGTTGATGCCGACCCGCATCAGGCTGATGCCGATCACCGCGATGATCGTGCCGGTGACCACCGGCGGGAAGAACCGCAGCATGCGGCTCACGATGGGCGCGATCAGGATCGAGATCACACCCGCGCCGATGATGGCGCCAAAGATCAGCCCCGCGCCTTGCACGCCGGGGTTGCTGTTGGCCATGGCCACCATGGGCGCCACCGACGCAAAGGTCACGCCCATCATCACCGGCAGCTTGATGCCAAACCACTGGGTGGCGCCGAACGACTGGATCAGGGTGACGATGCCGCAGCAGAACAGATCGGCCGAGATCAGCATCGCCACCTGCTCGGGCGTGAGGTTGAGCGCGCGGCCCACGATCAGAGGCACAGCCACCGCGCCGGCGTACATGACCAGCACATGCTGAAAGCCCAGGGCGGCCATCTTGCCGGTAGGCAGAACCTCGTCCACCGGGTGAACGGTGGAACCCATCTTGCCGGGGGGCAAAACATCGTTTGCCGGGTGAACGGTGGAGCTCATGGGGTTGTCTCTTTCTCAGGATGAAAAGCGGAGCGGGAGCACGGCGCTGTTGACGACGCACACAGTCTTTGTGTGAGCAAAAACTGTATACAAATTATGTGTACGATTGAATGAGGTCTTGATGGGGAAAACCCTGTCTTTCCCGGTCCATCCGCCGAACAGACGAAAAAAAGGGCGCCTGAGCGCCCCGGTGAAAGGAGGGTGTTCGCCTCAGCGTCAGCGCCCGGCACTGGCAGCCGCCAGCGCCGTCATGTTGAGCACCCGGCGCACCGTGGCGGCTGGTGTGAGGATGTGGGCGGTGGCCGCGCCGCCCATCAGCATCGGCCCCACGGTGACGCCCCCGCTGGTGGTGGTCTTGAGCACGTTGTAGAGGATGTTGGCCGCATCCAGGTTCGGGCAGATCAGCAGGTTGGCTGCGCCGCTGAGGGTGGACTCGGCGTAGTAGCTGCTGCGAATTTCGGGCTGCAATGCCGCATCGCCGTGCAGCTCACCGTCGCATTCGATCTCGGGGTGCGCGGCCACAAACAGGTCGCGCGCCTGGCGCATTTTCTTGGCCGAGGCGCGTTTGCTGGAGCCGAAGCTGGAGTGCGACAGAAAGGCGACCTTGGGCGGAATACCAAAGCGCTGCACCTGCTGCGCCGCCATCCACGCGATCTCGGCCAGTTGCTCGGCGCTGGGGTCTTCGTTCACGTAGGTGTCGGCCACAAACAGCGGCCCCTTGTCGGTCATCAGCGCGTTGACCGCCGCGTAGTTGTTCACGCCCGCGCGCTTGCCCAAAATGCTGTCGATGCGCTCCAGGTGCGTCATGAAGCTGCCGGCCAGGCCGCAGATCAGCGCGTCGGCGTCGCCCAGCGCGACCATGAGCGAGCCGATGATGGTGTTGGAGCGGCGCACGGCGGCCTTGGCCACATCGGGGGTGCCGCCGTTGCGGCCCATGAGCTGGTGGTAGTGCTCCCAGTACTGGCGAAAACGCGGGTCGTCTTCGGGGTTGCAGTTCTCCACGTCCACCCCCAGGCGCATGCGCAGGCCGGCCTTTTCGATGCGCGCGGCGATCACCGCCGGGCGGCCGATCAGGATCGGCGTGGCCAGCTCGTCGTCGATCGCCATCTGCGCGGCGCGCAGGGTGCGCTCGTCTTCGCCATCGGCGTAGGCCACCCGCTTTTTGTCCTTGGGAATGAGCTTGGCAGCACTGAAGATCGGCCGCATCAAGATGCCGGTCTGGTAGACGAAGCGGCCCAGGCTTTCCTTGTAAGCCGCCATGTCTTCGATCGGCCGGGTCGCCACGCCCGAGTCGGCGGCTGCTTGCGCCACAGCGGGCGCGATCTTGAGAATGAGGCGCGAGTCGAACGGCTTCGGGATCAGGTAGTCGGGGCCGAACACCAGCTCTTGACCAGCGTAGGCGTTGGCCACTTCTTCGCTGGTTTCGCTTTTGACCAGATCGGCGATCTGGCGCACGCAAGCCAGCTTCATCTCTTCGGTGATGCGGGTCGCGCCGCAGTCGAGCGCGCCACGGAAGATGTACGGGAAACAGAGAACGTTGTTGACCTGGTTCGGGTAGTCGCTGCGGCCGGTGGCGATGATGCAGTCGGGCCGCGCCGCCTTGGCCAGCTCGGGCCGGATCTCGGGCTCGGGGTTGGCCAGCGCCAGGATGATGGGTTTGTTGGCCATGGTTTTCACCATCTCGACCGTCATCACGCCGGGGGCTGAGCAGCCCAGAAAAACGTCGGCGCCTTTTACCGCGTCGGCCAGGGTGCGGTCGCTGGTGATGCTGCAGTAGCGCTGCTTGGAGGCGTCAAGCTTGCCGGCCTTGGCGTCTTCGCGCTCGGACTGGATCACGCCCTTGGAATCGCAGACCAGGATGTTCTCGGGCTTCACGCCCAGCCCGACCATCACGTCGAGGCAGGCGATGGCCGCTGCGCCCGCGCCTGAGACCGCCAACTTGACCGCGCCGATGTCCTTGCCCACCAGCTCCAAGCCGTTGAGCAGCGCCGCGCTGGAGATGATGGCGGTGCCGTGCTGGTCGTCGTGGAACACTGGGATGTTCATGCGCTCGCGCAGCTTCTTCTCGATGTAGAAGCACTCGGGCGCTTTGATGTCTTCCAGGTTGATGCCGCCCAGGGTGGGCTCCAGCGCGGCGATGATCTCGACCAGCTTGTCGGGGTCCTTCTCGGCCAGCTCGATGTCAAACACGTCGATGCCGGCGAACTTCTTGAACAGGCAGCCCTTGCCCTCCATCACCGGCTTGGCCGCCAGCGGGCCGATGTCGCCCAGGCCGAGCACCGCCGTGCCGTTGGTGATCACCCCTACCAGGTTGCCGCGCGAGGTGTATTCAAAGGCGAGCGATGGGTCGGCTTCTATCGCCAGACACGGGTAGGCCACGCCGGGTGAGTAGGCCAAGGAGAGGTCGCGCTGGTTGCTCAGCGGCTTGGTGGGCGAGAGCGCAATTTTTCCGCGTGTGGGGCTGCGGTGGTAGTCCAGGGCGGCGTCGCGCAGGGCTTGTTCGGCGGGGGTCATGGTTGTCTCCTGTTTTGTTTTGAATCGGCTACCAGTGTCCACCAAAAAAAGAGCCCGCACGAACGCGTGCGGGCTTTGGCGTGGTGCGATGCCGCTCAGGCCGGTTGCAACAGATCGAACAGGGTGCGGGCCACGACCTTGGTGCCAGCGCGCAAATCTTTCAGATCCAGGCGCTCGTCAGCCCGCTTGGCGTGCGACTCCAGCACGGTGCGCGGACCGGCGCCGTAGATCACACCGGGAATGCCGCGCTCCACGTACAGGCGCACGTCGGTGTACAGCGGTGTGCCGAGTGCGGGGATGGCTTCGCCCAAAACTTCCTGCGCGTTTTTCTGGATGGCCTGCACCAGCGCCTGGTTGCCCGGCAGCGGCTTCATGGCGCGCGAGAGCAGCATGCGCCGCACGTCCACCGTGATGTGCCTGCCGCCGCGTGGCGGGTTGAAGCTGGCGGCCGCGTCTGCAATCGTTTGCCGAATCGACGCTTCCACCTCAGTTGGATCTTCCTCGGGAATCATGCGGCGGTCGATGTTGAGCACCACCTTGCCGGGGATCACGTTGGTGTTGGTGCCGCCCACGATCTGGCCCACGTTGAGATAGGGGTGGGTGATGCCCTCGACGGCCGAGATGACGTGCAGGTACTCGGTGTTGAGGGCATAAAGCGCATTCAGGATGTGGGTGGCGGCCTGCAGTGCGTCGGTGCCGCTGTCGGGAATGGCGGCGTGCGCCATGTCGCCGTTGACCGTGGCTTGCAGCTGTAGACAGCCGTTGTGCGCCACGATCACCTGGTAGCTGAAGCCGGCAGCGATCAGCAGGTCGGGCTTGGTCAGGCCGTGGTTGAGCAGCCAGTCGGGGCCGACCACACCGCCAAACTCTTCGTCGTAGGTCACGTGCAGTTCCACGCTGCCAGCGAGTTGGGCGCCCAGCGATTCGAGCGCGCGGATGGCGAAAGTGAAGCTGGCGATGTCGCACTTGCTCACCGCCGTGGCGCGGCCGTACATCTTGCCGTCCACCACTTCGCCACCGTAGGGATCGTGCGTCCAGCCTTCGCCGGGCGGCACCACGTCACCGTGGGCGTTAAGTGCAATGGTCTTGCCACCATCGCCGTAGCGCCGGCGCAGGATCAGGTTGGTGACAGACTCCATACCGACTGCTTTCACCTCGGCCTCGGGCACCGCGTGCTTCTCCGCGTCCAGCCCCATGGCGGCCAGCAGCTCTGCGGTGCGTTCGGCGTGGGGCGCGTTGTTGCCGGGCGGCGTGTCGGTGGGCACGCGCACGAGCTCTTGCAAAAAGCGCACTTCGTCATCGAAGTGGGCATCGACCCAGGCGTCGATGTGGTCATGGGGGGCGGTCATCTCGGTGTCTCTTTCGTGGTGGTCAAAGGGAAGATTCAGTGCTTCTCAATCGCGAGCTGGTGCAGCAGATGCGAGAACGCCCGCACACACAGGTCGATGTCGTCGTTGGTGCTGGACTCCAGCGGGTTGTGGCTGATGCCGCTGTTCAAACCACGAATGAACAGCATCGCCTGCGGCATGACCTCGTGCAGCTTCATCGCATCGTGACCGGCGCCGCTGGGCAGGCGGTACATCGGCACCCCGAGCGCGTTCACCGCGTTTTCCCAGTGTGCTTGCCACTCAGGCGCGCTCGGGGCCGCGGCGGCGCGCATGGTTTCTTCCAGGCTGTGCTGCACGCCTCTGCGCTCGCAGATCGCCGCCAGCTCGGCCAGCACATCCTGGGCCAGCGCGTCGCGCCGCGCGTTGCTCGGCGCGCGCAGGTCGAGCGAGAAGGTGCAGCGCCCGGGCACCACGTTGATCGAGCCGTTGGGCACCTGCAGCATGCCGATGGTGGCCACCGAGTCGCCGTCTTGCAGCGCACGCTTTTCGGCGAACAGCGCGAGCTCGGCCACGGCGCACGCAGCGTCGCGGCGGCGGTTCATCGGCGTGGTGCCGGCGTGGCAGGCCATGCCGGTCACCACGCCCTGGTAGCGCACGCTGGCGTTGATGGAGGTGACCACGCCCAGCGGAATGTCCAGCTCGTTGAGCACCGGCCCTTGCTCGATGTGCACCTCAACAAAACCCAGGTAGTTCACCGGGTCGCGTTGCAGCGCGCCAATCGCCTCCAGCGTGCCTGGCAGGCCGGCGTGGTGCATCGCTTCGCGCATCGTTATGCCGTCGGCGTCTTTCTGCTCCAGCCAGGCCGGGTTGAAGTGGCCGGTGAGCGCGCCCGAACCAAGGAAGGTGGCCTTGTAACGCTGGCCTTCCTCTTCGGCAAAGCCCACGACTTCGATGGCGAACGACAGACGTTGCTTGGCCTGGTGCAGTTCTTTGACGCAGGCCATCGGCACAAAAATGCCAAGCCTGCCGTCGTACTTGCCGCCGTTGCGCACCGTGTCGAAATGGCTGCCGGTCAGCAAGGCGGGCGCGTCGGGTGTGGCGCTGCGGTACACGCCCACCACGTTGCCCACCGCGTCGATGTGCGCTTCATCAAAGCCGCAGCCCAGCATGTCTTGGCGCAGTTGGGCAGCGCAGGCGCGGTGCGCGTCGGTGAGGTAGGTCACGGTGAGCTGGCCGAGCTCGGCATAGCCGGGGTCGGTGTGCTTTGCCAGGGCTTCCTGCCAATCCCAAACCGTGTTGCCCAGCGTGGGCTCAAAACCAAACTTGTCGTTCAGGCGAATCTCGGCGATGCGGTGGATGTGGCGCAGGCACTCGGCGCGCTCGAAGTCGACCGGGTTGTGCAGGCGCCGCTCGAAGGTGGCGATGATTTCGGCCTTAGAGAGACCCAGCCCGCGCGGGCCGCGCACCGCCAAGATGAACGGGAAGCCGAACTTCGCGTTGTAGTCGGCGTTGAGCTGCTGGATGTGGCCGAACTCCTCGGGCGTGCAGTTCGTGAGGCCTGCCTTGCTCTGCTCGTTGGTCGACTCGGCGGTGAGCGTGTTGCTGACCATGGCCTTGCCGGCCAGCTCCGGGTGCGCGCGGATGAGGCCGAGCTGGGGCGCCACGCCGGCGTCGTTCAGCACCGTGACCATCGCGTGTTTGAGCGCGGCGAGCGATACAAATGGCCGACGGGCCAGAGCCTGCTCAGCGATCCACGGTGAGTGCTCGTACAAGCCGTCGAGCAGGTGCGCGGCCTCGGCCAGGGGCGCGGTGTTGAGTTGGTCTAGCGTGATGGGCATGGGACTTTTCCTGTGGGTCAGGCGGTGATGGGGTGGGTGGTGGTCCAGTGGCGCGCGATGTCCAGGCGGCTGGCCACCCAGACCTGGTCGTGCTGCTGGATGTGATCGAGAAAACGCTGCAGCGCGGTGATGCGGCCTGGGCGGCCGAGCAGGCGGCAATGCATGCCGATGCTCATCATCTTGGGCCGATCCAAGCCGGCCGGGTCGCCCTCGGCGTACAGCGCATCGAACGTGTCTTTCAGGTACTGGAAGAACGGGTCGGCGTGGGAATAGCCCTGGGGCAGGGCGAAGCGCATGTCGTTGCAATCCAGCGTGTAAGGCACGATGAGCTGGTGCGCGTCGCTGCCATCGGTTTTTTGGACCTTCATCCAGAACGGCAGGTCGTCGCCGTAGTAGTCGCTGTCGTACGCGAAGCCGCCGAAGTCGGCCACCAGTCGGCGGGTGTTGGGGCTGTCGCGCCCGGTGTACCAGCCCAGCGGTCGGTCGCCGGTGAGCTGCTCGATGATCGCCATCGCCTCGGCCATGTGGGCGCGTTCGGTGTCTTCATCAACAAGCTGGTAGCTGATCCATTTGAGACCGTGGCAAGCAATCTCATGGCCAAGCTCTTTGAATGCAGCGGTGATATCGGGCGAGCGCTGCAAGGCGCTGGCGACACCAAACACGGTGAGCGGCAGCCCGCGCCGCTCGAACTCGCGCAGCACGCGCCACACTCCCGCCCGCGAGCCGTATTCGTAAATGCCCTCCATGCTGATGTGGCGCTCGGGGAAGGTCGGCGGGTTGAACATTTCCGAGAGGAACTGCTCCGAGCCCGCATCGCCGTGCAACACGCTGTTCTCGCCACCTTCTTCGTAGTTCAGCACGAACTGCACCGCCACCCGCGCTGCATCCGGCCAGCGCGCGTGCGGCACATCGCGGCCGTAGCCGATCAGATCGCGGGGGTAGGGGGCGGTGGAGTCGTAGAGAGAGGTCATATAAAAAGAGCGATGCGCTGAGTGAAGTGCCTTATTCCAGGATGCCGCGGAACCGGCTTTGCCGGGCCGCCAGCATCGTCCCCTGGGGGGTGACGCGAAGCGGCGCGGGGGGAGCTTAAGTTCTCGGGGCGCCAGCATCGCCCCCTGGGGGGTGACGCGAAGCGGCGCGGGGGGGTCAACCCAAAGCCAGCGAAAGTTCGCTCGCTGGCAGCTTGCGGTCGAAAGTCAGGTTTTCTTCGACATGCAGCAGGTGCTCGTTCATCAGGCGAACCGCCAGCTCCTCGTCTTTGGCGGCGAGCGCCTTCACGATCTCCGCATGCTCGTCGTTGGAGTGCTCGGCCGCATGGGTGCTCTGGTACATCAGCGTGATCAGTGCGCAGCGCGAAATCAGCTCGCTCAGCAACTCGGCCAGCACCTGGTTGCCCATGAGCTCAGCCATGCGCACGTGAAAGTCTCCCAGCAACTCGGTGCGGCTGGGCACGTCTTCCTTCTGCACAGCCAGCTTTTCCTGCGCCACGTGCTCGCGCAGCGCCTTGATGCGTGCCGGCGTCGCGGTGCGTGCAAAAGCGCGCGCCATCTCGGCCTCCAACATGCGGCGCACCGCGAACACCTGCTTGGCTTCTTCCACCGAGGGCGCGGCCACGAAAGCACCGCGCGCCGGCTCCAGCTTGATCAGCCGGTTTTGTGACAGCTGAAACAGCGCTTGGCGAACGAGGGTGCGCGAGACGCCAAAGTGGTCGGCCAGCTTTTGCTCGGCCAGCTTGGTGCCCGGGTGCAGCCGGTGCTCCACGATGGCGCGGGTCAGCGACTCGACGATGAGGTGGGTGCTGGAGATTTCCATGAAATCATCATATCGAGAAAAACAAAAAGTGTATACACTTTCAGTCTACTGGTTTCCACCAGCCTGACGCTTCAAGGAGATCTCCATGGGACTGAGCACCCACGTTCTGGACACCATGCACGGCTGCCCCGCCGCTGGCATGGGCGTCGAGCTGTACACCACCGAAGGCGATCAGGCCGCACTGGTCAAGCGCTTCAACCTGAACCAAGACGGCCGCAACCCCGACGGCCCGCTGTACGACAACGCCAGTCTCGAAGTCGGCACCTACCGCCTGGTGTTCGACGTCAAGGGCTATTTCGCGGCCAAGGGCGTGACGCTGCCTGAGCCCAACTTCCTCAACCGTGTGGCACTTGATTTCGGCGTGGCGCATGTAGAGCAGCACTATCATGTGCCGCTCTTGGTGAGCCCCTGGAGTTACTCCACCTACCGGGGCAGTTGAGCGGCTTAGGTGCTGAGCAAACCAAGGCGCCAGTGAGGACAAGAAAGAGCCCGCTGCGCGCGGGCTCTTAAGCCTCTGAACAGCGCGGGTAAAACCTACCGCAGGCGCTGGCCTTCGGTGAGGGTGTCGAGCTGGAAATTGCCGCTGCGGTCCCACAGCCAGATGTCGCGGTAGGTCACGCCACCAAGCCGCATGGGCGCGGGGAAGGGGGCTGCCGCACGCACCGTGCGCTCGATTTCGCGCATCACATGGGGCACGTGGGAAGGCGCGCGCATCCAGCTCACGTTGCGCACATTGCCGCGATCGTCAAGTTCCACATCGAGCACACCCACCGCTTGCATCAGCGGCGGCATCTGGCCTTTGTAAATACGGTGGGCATTCAGCCCGTAGAGGTGGCGTGCGCCATCTTTGCGGTATTCCTTGGGCGTGAGAGCCTCGGAGATCAGCGCCGGCGCGGGCAAGACCGCAACGGGCGGGGGCGGCGGCTGATACGGCTGCGGTATCGGCACGGGGATCGGCGGTGGCGCAGGGGGCGGCGCGGGCGGCGGCGGCGCGGCGCAAGCGGCGAGCAGTACCGCCGAGCACAGGCCCAGCCAACGCCAGATGCTGCCGTGTCGGGCAGAGATTTTTGTCTTCATGGTGGTGTTCCCAGAAGCCCGATCGCAGGGGGCCGAGGTGAAAGGCTGAAGCCCAGCCGTTGCCGGCAGGCGTGTGGAGTGTATGGCGATTTGTGCATGGGTCAATGGCGGCGTCGGCGCCATACTCCGCGCTCAGCGTCAGCTTTACGATTCCACACAAGTCCCCTGCATCTGCGCCACAACCCACTTTTTATGGCCCACCATTTGGACGACTGTTTGCGCCGTTTGGCACTTGAGCCCGCTGTTCTGGTCAGCGTGACCCGGGCGCGCGGCTCGGTGCCGCGCGAGGTCGGCACTTGGATGGCTGTGTTCGCCGATGCCTTGGTCGGCACCATCGGCGGCGGGCATCTGGAGTGGGACGCGATCACCCAAGCACGCACCCAGTTGCAAGCCTTGCCTAAACACCCACACAGCTGGACGCGCGACGTCGTGCTCGGCCCCAGCCTGGGCCAGTGTTGCGGCGGTGCGCTCACGCTCCGTTTCGAGCCCGTCGCCGCCGTCGATGCGTCGGCGTTGCGCGAGAGGCTCACGACTCCCGTCACGCCCCTGGCGCTGTTCGGTGGCGGCCATGTTGGCCGCGCGCTGGTGCAGGCGCTCTCGCCGCTGCCGTTCGGTGTGCGCTGGATCGACAGCCGCGACGAGGTGTTTCCCGACCCACTGCCACCGGGTGTGCTGGCCGAGCATTCGGATCCGGTGGCGGCTGCGGTGCGCGACCTGGCGCCCGGCTCGCGGGTGCTGATCATGAGCTTTTCCCACGCCGAAGACCTGGAGGTCGTGGCCGCTTGCCTGCTCCGGGTGCGCGTCCAGGCCGATTTGCCGTTTGTGGGGCTGATCGGCAGCGCCACCAAGTGGGCCAGCTTTCGCAGCCGGTTGCGCGCGCGCGGATTTGCCGACGCCGAGATGGACCGCGTCACCTGCCCGATCGGCCTGCCGGGCATCGCGGGCAAGGCGCCCGAGGTGATTGCGGCCTCGGTGGTGGCCCAGTTGTTGCATGCGCTCTGATCAACGAGAAAAGCTGGTTGTCCGAATCTCACCGCAATCGAATGTTTCCAGAAACTGTATACAATTTCCACTCGGTCGCAGCGGAGCGGATACCAAGCCCAGTCTTGGCATTCAATCGCGGCCCTCAGCCGACTCAGAGCCTCCGCGGTGGTGGGTCGCACGAACCGACGGCTTCGCTGTCTTGTTGAGGCGCCATGGATACCTACCTGCTCGATTGGGGCAATCTGCTGCTGCGTTGGCTGCATGTCATCGTGGCCATTGCCTGGATTGGCTCTTCTTTCTACTTCGTCTTTCTCGACAGCAGCCTCACGCCGCCCGAAGACGAGCAACTGAAAAAAGACGGCGTGAGCGGCGAGCTCTGGGCCGTTCACGGCGGCGGCTTCTACCACCCGGTGAAGTTCGCGGTGTCGCCACCCAAGCTGCCTGAGAACCTGCACTGGTTTTACTGGGAAAGCTATTCCACCTGGCTCTCGGGCTTTGCGCTGTTCCTGATCTCCTACCTGTGGAGCCCCAGCGTTTATTTGATTGACCCCAAGGTCATGGCGTGGAGCCCGGTTGGTGCCATCGCTGCCGCGCTGGCTTTCCTGGTCGTTTTCTGGCTGCTGTACGACGCCATCTGCCGCACCCTGGGCGAGAGCAAAAATGGCGACGCCAAGGTGGGCGCGCTGGTGCTGGTGCTGGTCTGTGTGGCGGCCTACGCGTCCACCCACATGTTCGCTGGCAGAGCCGCTTTCTTGATCACCGGCGCCATGATCGCCACCGCCATGAGCGCCAACGTGTTCTTCTGGATCATCCCCGGCCAGCGCACCGTGGTGGCCGATTTGAAAGCCGGCAAACCAGTGGACCCGATCCACGGCAAGCGCGGCAAACAGCGCAGCGTGCACAACACCTACTTCACGCTGCCGGTGCTGTTTGCCATGCTGAGCAACCACTACAGCTTCACCTACGCGCATCCGCAGAACTGGCTGATCTTGATCGGCATGATGTTCGCCGGTGCCGCCATCCGTCAATTCTTCGTGCTGCGCCACGGCTTCAAGCTCGGCCGCAACCCGCATCCGTGGAAGTACGCCGCTGTGGGCGTGGTGGTGTTGATCGCGCTGATTGTCTGGCTCAGGCCCGCGCCGGTTGTGGCCGTGGTGTTGCCCGAGACGGTCGGCTATGCCGAGATCCAGCCGGTTGTCGAGCAGCGGTGCGTGATGTGCCACGGCGCGGCGCTGGCCTCCAAGGGTGTGCGGCTCGATTCGCCCGAGGAGCTGAAGCTGCATGCCCAGGCGGTGTACCAGCAGGTGGTGGTGTCCAAAATCATGCCCATGAACAACGCCACCGGCATCACCGACACCGAGCGCGCGCTGTTCGGCAAATGGTTCAAGGACGGCGCGAAGGTGGACTGACCCCCGCGCCGGCTTCGCCGTCACCCCCCAAGGGGGCAACGCTGGCGGCCCGGCGAAGCCGGTTCCGCGGCGTTCCGGGTTGGGGCATTTCGCGCCGGTGAGGTGTTGGTGGCTCTGGCGGTTTGCCGGGTAACCGGCTGGGCTTGCCTTCTGCTTGGTGGACCTGCGTTACCCTTGAGCGGATGTTCAACACTCGAGGTCGCCTGCCATGAAAACCCGCGCCGCCGTCGCCTGGAAAGCAGGCCAACCGCTCACCATCGAAACCGTGGACCTGCAGGGTCCGAAGCTGGGCGAGGTGTTGGTAGAAATCAAGGCCACCGGCATTTGTCACACCGATTACTACACGCTCTCGGGCGCTGATCCCGAGGGCATCTTCCCGGCCATCCTGGGCCACGAAGGCGCGGGTGTTGTGGTGGATGTAGGCCCCGGTGTGACCTCGCTCAAAAAGGGCGACCATGTCATTCCGCTCTACACACCCGAGTGCCGCCAGTGCAAGTTCTGCCTGAGCCGCAAGACCAACCTGTGCCAGCTGATTCGCGGCACCCAAGGCAAGGGCCTGATGCCCGACGCGACTTCCCGCTTCAGCCTGGACGGCAAGCCCATCTTTCACTACATGGGCACCAGCACTTTCAGCAACTACACGGTGGCGCCCGAGATTTCGCTGGCCAAGATCCGCGAAGACGCACCATTTGACAAGGTGTGCTACATCGGCTGCGGTGTGACCACCGGCATCGGCGCGGTGCTGTTCACCGCCAAGGTGGAGGCGGGCGCCAACGTGGTGGTGTTCGGCCTGGGCGGCATTGGCCTGAACGTGATCCAGGGCGCCAAGATGGTAGGGGCCGACAAGATCATCGGTGTTGACATCAACCCGGCGCGCCAAGAGATGGCGCTCAAATTCGGCATGACGCACTTCATCAACCCCAAGGAGGTGGAGAACGTGGTCGACGCCATCGTTCAGCTCACCGATGGTGGCGCCGACTATTCCTTCGAGTGCATCGGCAACACCCAGGTGATGCGCCAGGCGCTGGAGTGCACCCACAAAGGCTGGGGCCGCAGCATCATCATCGGCGTGGCCGAGGCCGGTGCTGAAATTTCTACCCGCCCGTTTCAGCTGGTCACCGGGCGCAAGTGGGAAGGCTCGGCTTTCGGTGGCGCGCGCGGGCGCACCGACGTGCCGAAAATCGTGGACTGGTACATGGAAGGCAAGATCAACATCGACGATCTGATCACCCACACCATGCCGCTGGAAGACATCAACAAAGGGTTCGATTTGATGAAGCGCGGCGAGTCGATTCGGGGCGTGGTGATTTACTGAGGCAACAGCCATGAATGGTTCGATGGCGCCTCTGCAGTCGGTGCGCGCGGGCGTGCTGGACGTGTCGTATTTCAGCGCCGGTCCGGCCGACGGCCCACCGGTGCTGCTCATGCACGGCTTTCCGTACGACATCCATGCCTATGCCGAGGTCGCGCCCGTGCTCGCCGCAGCGGGTTGCCGCGTTGTTGTGCCCTGTTTGCGTGGTTTCGGTGGCACGCGTTTTCTGAGCGCCGACACGCCCCGCTCGGGCGAGCAGGCCGCTCTCGGCGCCGACCTGCTGGCGCTGCTCGATGGGCTTGGCATCGAACGCGCTGTGCTCGCCGGTTACGACTGGGGTGGCCGCGCCGCTTGCGTGGTTGCAGCGCTCTGGCCCGAGCGCTGCGCCGGGTTGGTGTCGCTCAACAGCTACAACATCCAGAACATCGCGCACGCCATGGTGCCCGATGCCCCGGCCAACGAGCACCGGCTCTGGTACCAGTACTACTTTCACAGCGAGCGGGGCCGCGCCGCGCTGGTGGCCGACCGGCGCGCCGTGTGCCGCTTGCTGTGGCAGCTCTGGTCGCCCAGCTGGCATTTTGATGACGCCACCTTTGAGCGCAGCGCGGCAGCCCTGGACAACCCCGACTTCGTCGAGGTGGTGATCCACTCCTACCGGCACCGCTTTGGTCTGGTGCCTAGCGACCCGGCTTGCGCCGAGATCGAGCGCCGTCTCGCGGCACAACCCGCGATCACCGTGCCTGCCATCACCTTCGATGGTGAGGACGACGGCGTGCGTTCGCCCGATCAAGAATCGGTGCAGGCTGCGCGGTTCTCGGGGCCGCGCTCACACCGCACCGTCCCGGGTGCAGGACACAACCTGCCGCAGGAAAAGCCGCAGGTCTTTGCCGACGCCGTGCTGGAGATGGTGCGCTCGGCTTGGCCGGCCCGGCCTTAGTTCACCGCCTTCCAACGTTTTTGCCCATGCACACCGCCTTCAACCACCTCGAACTCCTCAGCGAACACGCCTGCTTTGGTGGTGTGCAGCGTTTCTACCAACACGCATCGGGCGCGATCGGCTTGCCGATGCGCTTTGGCCTGTTCCTCCCGCCGCAGGTGCTGGCGGGCGAACCGGTGCCGATGCTCACCTTTTTGGCGGGCCTGACCTGCACCGAAGAAACCTTTGCCATCAAGGCGGGCGCCCAGCGCCTGGCGGCCGAGCTGGGTCTGGCGCTGCTCACGCCCGACACCAGCCCGCGCCACACCGGGGTTGACAGCCCGGACTGGGACTTCGGCGTGGGCGCGGGCTTTTACCTCGACGCCACGCAGGCGCCCTGGTCGGCCCACTGGCGCATGGAAAGCTACCTGTTGCAGGAGTTGCTGCCCGCTGTGGCGGCCGAGTTCGGTCTGGACGCCCAGCGCCAGGGCCTGTTCGGTCACTCCATGGGGGGCCACGGCGCGCTCGCCCTGGCGTTGCGCCATCCGGGTGTGTTTCGCAGCGTGTCGGCCTTGGCGCCGATCTGCGCGCCCACTCTATGCCCCTGGGGCCGCAAAGCCTTCACTGGCTACTTGGGGCAAGACGAGGCCACTTGGGCGGCCCACGATGCCAGCGCCTTGATGAGCGCGCAAAAAACAGCGCCATACCCCAGCGCCATCTTGATCGACCAGGGCCTGGCCGACAAGTTCTTGGCGGAACAATTGCACCCGGAAGCCTTCGAGGCCGCCTGCGCCCAGGTGGGCCAGCCGCTCACCCTGCGCCGTCACGCGGGCTACGACCACAGCTACTGTTTCATCAGCACCTTCATGGGCGATCACCTGCGCCAGCATGCCTTTGCACTGTTCGCCTGATGGCAGGCATCTTGTCTGCGAAGACCATAAAAAAAGCCACCGGGAAACGGTGGCTTTTGACTGCAGCCGCTGCAAATTGCAGCGTGACCACATGCTGGCCATTCAGGCCTTTTTGCCTTTGGCCACACGCCGGCTTGCGACCACACCCAACAGTCCCAGACCCAGCAAGGCAAGCGAAGCGGGCTCAGGCACTTCTTCTTGGGGTGGCCGAACGCCGGTGTCATAGAACGTAAGGTGTGACAAACCGGCAGGATTTCCGCCACCGTTTGTCGGGGTGAACCACCCGCCACTGTTTGGATCACCATCGTTGCTGAACAGGTTGAAGGAACTGCCTCCCTTCGCAACGTAATAGGTGATGAGCGGATCATTTCCAGCTGGGTTGTAAGTCCATGTTCCTGTTCCGCCTATACCGAAGGCGAATGTCCATTCGTCTCCTGTCACTGAAGGAAAGAGAGATGTGTTGATTTCGGACGTCGATACCGTGCCAGCGTCATTAAATAGGACTTACGCAGAACCATCTAAAATTTCGCATGATGAAAAATCATGCGACTCAGTCTCGTGAGCAAGAGAACTTAACAGAAGGGCTTCGAAGCTCCTGTTTCAGGTATCCTGTGAGTAAA
>Ga0222706_1000046_pt1 | contig 56197 bp, 59 predicted proteins | sample AntAcemetage1572_FD_179829 | JGI IMG/M metagenome (GOLD analysis project Ga0222706, IMG submission 179829) | Saline water microbial communities from Ace Lake, Antarctica - #1572 | ecosystem: Environmental > Aquatic > Non-marine Saline and Alkaline > Saline | place: Antarctica: Ace Lake...
CGCTTGTCCGTAAAAGCAATAAACGTATTATATGCTATAACGATGATGCGTTGATTAAAGTAATTGATAAATTAATTTAACAACTATTTGCTTTGCGTAAGTCCTAATAAAGATACAAGTACGAGAACGAACCACTGAGGTCGCTCTATACTCCGTATAGCAATATTAATATGTTAAAATGAGTTTACTTCCAACGCAAAGCCTGTTTTTCCACAAGGTGCCAAGACAGTCCAGCGAGGGCAAACGTAATCACTGTGCAGGTTAGCACATAGCCAACAAATGTGGCTTCATGCAGCTTAAAATGTGCTAGGACCTGCTGGACTGGAAATCCATAAAGATATGCGCCGTAAGACCAGTCGCCAACGCGCTGCGGAATACGCGGAAGCCACTTGGCGTTGAGTGCCAGCCAAAGCGTCAAGGTGCTCAAACCCAGCACATATGCTATTAACTGCCAGGCGCTGTAGCCCATGAAATACACCGCGACCAGCATGAGGGCGGCAGGCAAAAACATTGGTCGGATGCGTTCGCGCCAACAGGCAAAAACAGCGCCCAGCGCAAACAACAGACCCAACTTTGTATGGTAATAATCCAGCCCAAGAAACTTGTCGAACGGGCCAGTCGGGGGTACTGGCGGACGAACCATCATCAGCACGGCTAGACCGGCTGCTACCAACGACACCTTCAAGCGAAGCGAACCGGGCACTAGACCCAACAGCGCCAAGACTACATAGCAGCGTATTTCGTATGGTAGCGACCACAGCGACCCGTTGATTGCATGCGGAGCAGGGTTGTCTGCAAAGACACCCGGTAGGGGGTACTTGACGACCCAGGCGCTGGCTGTCATTAAATAGTCCCAAGTCATGCTGTGGCGCCAGTACACCGGCTGTGACAGCGTGGTCATGAGTGGCCCAAGCACCAGTACGCTCAAGAGGCTGATTGCGATCAATGCAGGGTAGATGCGGAGCAATCGGCGCCGGGCAAAGTCACCCAAGCTATGACTTCGCTCCAGAGATATGGTGATCAGATAACCGCTGAGCACAAAAAATATTGCTACGCCTACGCCTCCCAGCGTATCAATACCCAGCGTACTGGCTAACGGCTCGCTTTCTGGCCGCCCGCCCAGCGGATAGCAGTGGCTGAACAGCACAAGCCAAGCAGCAAATAGACGCAGAATATCAAAACGATTATCGTCGCGGTTCAAGTACATAAGATGAGTTACTCAGATCAGAAATTTGATCTAACGCCATTGGGCCTGGTAGCTCCAGCGATTACGCAAACAGCCACGATGAAAATAGCGATTAATTTCTCGTAACGGGACCTAGCAGCATAGAAACCGATAATTAAAGAATGCGTGGCATTTGCAGAATCAAAAAAATGCATCAAGAAAATCTTGCCTCGAAGTCGAAATATATGGTGCTATTTTAACCTCCAAAGTTGAATTTATGCGTTTTATCGTTTCTTGATAGCGATGTAAACAATGGGTATGTAGCCCTCAAAATCTTGATTCCATTATTGCAATATTTAGGAATTCAAGCATCTGGGTTTATATACATTGGATCAGTATAACTATCGCTGTTAGCAAATTGCATTAGTTTGCAAGTTAGTCTTAACCAAGATGGCGTCGGGTCGATGGCTGCACGAGCGAAAAATTATTATCAATACCAATAAGTAAAAGGGAAAGCTTGCAATCAAGTAAAAACCTCTGCTTGTAGAAGACGGTTTCCGTGCTGGTCTTTTACAGAAAGAGATGGTTGCGCTTCGATATTGGGCCAGTCAATACCGATTTTTGGGTCGTTCCACGCGATACATCGATCATGCTGCGGCGCATAGTAATCGGTGGTTTTGTACAAAAACTCCGCCGATTCGCTCAGCGTCAAAAAGCCATGTGCAAACCCGGGCGGCACCCACAGCTGGCGGTGGTTATCGGCGCTCAGCTCGACCCCCACCCATCGGCCGAAGGTGGGCGAGCTTTTGCGGATGTCCACCGCCACATCGAACACGGCGCCCTGCACCACCCGCACCAGCTTGCCCTGGGGTTGCTGAATTTGGTAGTGCAAGCCGCGTAGCACGCCTTTGGTGCTGCGGCTGTGGTTGTCTTGCACAAATTGGTGGTTGGTGCCGGTGGCTTCGTTGAAGGCTTTTTGGTTGAAGCTCTCAAAGAAAAAACCGCGTGCGTCGCCGAACACCTTGGGCTCGATCAGCAAAACATCGGGAATGGCCAGTGGGGTGACTTGCATGAGGCGTTCAATAGACTTTTTCTTGGAGCAGGCGCAGCAGGTACTGGCCATAGCCGTTTTTTGCCAAGGGCTGGGCGAGGCGCGCGAGCTGTTCGTTGTCGATCCACTGGCTGCGCCAAGCGATCTCTTCTGGGCAGGCGATTTTAAGAGCCTGCCTGCGCTCCAGCGTGGCGATGAACTGGCCCGCGTCCAGCAGGCTGTCGTGGGTGCCGGTGTCGAGCCAGGCATAACCGCGTTGCATGATCTGCACGTTCAGCTGGTTTTGGTCCAGATAGGCTTGGTTGACAGCGGTGATCTCCAGCTCGCCACGCGCGCTTGGTTGCACGGCGCGGGCGATATCGATCACCTGGTTGTCGTAGAAGTACAGGCCGGTGACGGCGTAGTTGCTTTTGGGCTGGAGGGGTTTTTCTTCGATGCTGCTGGCTTTCCCGCCGGCATCGAAGGCCACCACGCCGTAGCGCTCGGGGTCTTGCACATGGTAGGCGAACACGGTGGCGCCTTGGGTTTTGGCGTCGGCACTCGACAGCAGGTGCGCAAAGTCGTGGCCGTAGAAGATGTTGTCGCCCAGCACCAGCGCGCTGGGGGCGTTGCCCACAAAGTCGGCGCCGATGATGAAGGCCTGCGCCAGCCCTTCGGGGTTGGGCTGCACCGCGTATTGCAGGTTCATGCCCCAGGCACTGCCGTCGCCCAGCAGTTGCGCAAAGCGCGGGGTGTCTTGCGGGGTGCTGATGATGAGCACCTCGCGAATCGCCGCCAGCATGAGCGTGCTGAGCGGGTAATAAATCATCGGTTTGTCGTACACCGGCAGCAGTTGCTTGCTGATGGACAGGGTGGCGGGGTGCAAGCGGGTGCCGGAGCCGCCGGCGAGGACGATGCCTTTGCGTTGGGTCATGTCGATGAAGGGGCCGTGATTTTTAAAGGATTTCCGCCAGCATGCGCGCCACACCATCGCGCCAGTGCGGCAACCGCAGACCGAAGGTGGCTTGCAGCCGCGCGGTATTCAGGCGCGAGTTGTGCGGGCGTTGAGCGGGCGTGGGGAATGCGCTGGTGGGTACAGGGGCCACTTCAGCGGCTTTGAAAGCAAGGGTTGGTTGCACTTGAGTCGCCAGCGCCAGCACCGCTTGGGCGTATTGATGCCAGTTGGTTTCGCCAGCTGCCACGCAGTGATAAAGCCCGCTGTCTTGGGGCCGCTGTGCTAGGTGGCGGATGGCGTGAGCGGTGACGTCGGCCAGCAGGTCGGCGCCGGTGGGCGCACCCCATTGGTCGTCGATGACGGTGAGACGTTCGCGCTCTTGCGCCAAGCGCAACATGGTTTTGGCGAAGTTGCCACCGCGAGCAGCAAAGACCCAGCTGGTGCGCAGAATGAGATGTTGGGCGCCCGACTGCTGGATCAGTTGCTCGCCTTCGAGCTTGGTGCGGCCGTAGACGCTGAGTGGCGCGGGCGCATCGGTCTCCAGCCAGGGCTGGTTGCCGCTGCCGTCAAACACGTAGTCGGTGCTGTAGTGCACCAGCATAGCGCCCAAGCGCGCGGCCTCAGCGGCCAGCACGCCGGGGGTGGTGGCGTTGAGCAAGCAGGCGAATTCGGGCTCGCTTTCGGCTTTGTCCACAGCGGTGTGGGCAGCGGCGTTGACGATGACATCAGGGCGCAGGGCGCGCACGGTGTCGGCGATGCCGGTGGGTTGAGCGAAGTCGCCACAGTGCTCGGTGCTGTCGAAGTCGAGCGCGGTGACTTGGCCCAGAGGCGACAGGCTGCGCTGCAGCTCCCAACCAACTTGGCCGTTTTTGCCGAGCAACAGAATTTTCTTTTTCATTGACATCCGTTTTGTGCGTGGAGCCGACTTCAAAGCCACCGGGCTTGCGCGCGAGCCAGCAAGGCCGCATCAGCCACGGTGCGGATCGTGTTGTGTGCGCAGTCGAATCGGGTCTCCAAGCTGTTTTCGGTGCGCAGGGCATCGGCCAGCCGGGTGTGCGCAGCCTGAAGCATGCGTGCGCGCAGCTGGGGGGATGCAGGCACAACATCCAGCAACCCGATGCGCTGCAGGTTCATTGGGGGCTCAGAGCTCATCTTGCGCTCCCATCAGCAGCAACCGGGGCTTGGACAGCAGGTCTTGCACGAAGCCATCACCTGCAGCCTTGCGGCTGTGCCACTCGGACAGCGTCATCACCTTGGGGTTCACCTCGCGCCCCAACATGGCTTGGCTGTCGTACAGCGCATTCACCGCGTCGCCAAAGCCAAGCTCGCCCAGAACCATGAGGTCCACGTCGCTGTGCGGGCCTTCGCTGCCCAGCGCCATCGACCCGTAGACAAACGCCACCTGAATCTGCCCAGCCAGTGGTGCCAATGCTTCCTGCAACACCTCCACCAGCCCGATGCTCTTGCGCACCAAGCCCAGCAGATCCGGATACACCGGGTGGTCTGCGTTGGCGCAGAACTGCGTCTGGTTGCCCACTTTTTGCACTTTTAACAACCCCACGACCACCAACAAGTCGAGTTCTTTCTTGACGGAGCCCACGGACGCGGCCGCTGTCAAGCGGGCCAACTCGCGCAGATGAAACCACTGCCCCGCGTGCATCAACAGCACCGCCAGCAACCGGCGCCGGTATTGCAACGGAAACAGGATGCGCCCCAGCGAAGTGTTCTCCATGAAAGACCATTTGTTCTAATTGGTAGAACATTTTATCTCGAATACCGCCATTTTTTGACGGGTTTAAGCGGACGCCTTCTGTTGAGGAGGTCACAGCGCCCATTCCTCCACGGCGAGCCCGGGAACGCGCAAAAACGCGCGGGCGTTGTTGGTGACGACCACCGAGTCTTCTGCCATGGCGTGGGCTGCAACCATCAGATCCATACCGCCGATGAGCTGGCCGGTGCGCTCCAGCGCGGCGCGCGTTTGGGCGTAGCAATGCGTGGCGGCCAGCGGCCAGGGCTGCACGTCAAAACCAGCAATCCACGATTCCACAGCCGATGAGAAACGGGGCGACGCCAGCTTGGCAGCCCCGAAGCGAAGCTCGGCCGCCACGATGCCAGACAGCCAGATTTGGTCGCGCGCCAAGCCGGCAAAGCGCTCCAGCATGGCAGCCGGGTGGCGACGCAGCACATAACTGCAAATGTTGGTGTCCAGCGTGCGGCGCATTTTGGAGGTGCAGAGTGAGGCTCAGGTCCAGTCGCGTACTTGGGGCGCGGCGTCGGCTCGGTCTTGCAAGAATTGCTCGGGCAGTTTTTCGGTGGATGCATAGAAGGCCGCGAGCCAATCGGCCGGACTTTCGTTCGCTGCGGGCTCGGGTTGTACCCACAGGGCACTGCCAATGCGCTCGATGCGCACCTCGCTCGCGTCCAGCCGAAGGCGTGCGGGCAGACGAATGGCCTGGCTGCGGCCGCTCATAAAAAGCTTTGCGGTGGTGGTCATCGGCTGCTCCTATTTGTCATATGCCTTTGTATTATGACAACTCAAACGTACTGTGTTTGTACCCACTCGCGGTAGGCGCCGCTTTGCACATGGGCAACCCAATCGGGGTGGTCTAGGTACCACTGCACTGTCTTGCGGATGCCGGTTTCGAAGGTTTCGGCGGGCTTCCAACCGAGCTCTTGCTCGATTTTGCGGGCGTCGATGGCGTAGCGCCGGTCGTGGCCGGGGCGGTCTTTCACGTAGGCGATCTGCGTCGCGTAGGGCTGGCCGTCGGCGCGCGGGCGCAGTTCGTCGAGCAGGGCGCAGACGGTGTGGACGATGTCGAGGTTGGGCTTCTCATTCCAGCCGCCCACGTTGTAGACCTCGCCGAGTCGGCCGGCTTCGAGCACCCGGCGGATGGCGCTGCAATGGTCTTTGACGTACAGCCAGTCGCGCACCTGCATGCCGTCTCCATACACCGGCAAGGGCTTGCCAGCCAGGGCGTTGACGATCATCAGCGGGATCAGTTTTTCGGGGAAATGGAACGGACCGTAGTTGTTGCTGCAGTTGGTGGTGAGCACCGGCAGGCCGTGGGTGTGGTGCCAGGCGCGCACCAGGTGGTCGCTGGCGGCTTTGCTGGCTGAATAGGGGCTGTTGGGCTCGACGCGGTGCAGTTCGGTAAACGCCGGGTCGTCTTTGGCCAGGCTGCCGTACACCTCGTCGGTGGAAACATGCAGCAGGCGGAATGCGGCTTTGTCGCTCTCGGGCAGGCCGCTCCAGTAAGCCCGCACGGCTTCGAGCAGGTGGAAGGTGCCGACGATGTTGGTCTGGATGAAGTCTTCCGGGCCATGGATGGAACGGTCGACGTGGCTTTCGGCGGCGAAGTTGACCACCGCGCGCGGCCGGTGTTCAGCCAGCAGGCGACTGACCAAAGCGGTGTCGCCAATGTCGCCTTGCACAAAGATGTGGCGCGTGTCGCCGGCCAGGATGGCGAGGTTGTCGCGGTTGCCGGCGTAGGTGAGCTTGTCGAGGTTGACGACAGGCTCGTCGCATGCTGCCAGCCAGTCGAGAACGAAATTGGCGCCGATAAAGCCGGCGCCGCCTGTGACGAGAATCATGTGTTGTCCAGATGAAAGTTTGAAGCTGCGCGTCGTTTAGGCCGAGCGCCCATAGACATCTTCCAGCCGAACAATGTCGTCTTCGCCCAAATAGCTGCCCGACTGTACCTCGATCATCTCCAACTCAAGCTTGCCGGGGTTGTGCAGCCGGTGTACCTCGCCAATCGGGATGTAAGTGGACTGGTTTTCTGACAACAGGTAGATCTCGGTGCCACGCGTGACCTCGGCCGTGCCTTGCACCACGATCCAGTGTTCGGCGCGGTGGTGGTGCTTTTGCAGGCTGAGGCTGGCGCCGGGTTTGACGCCGATGCGCTTGACTTGGAAGCGCTCGCCGGCGTCCACGCTGTCGTACCAGCCCCAGGGGCGGGCCACGCGGCGGTGCGCGGCGGCTTGGGGAATGGCACAGGCGGTGAGGTGGGCAACCACGTCTTTCACCTGCTCGGCGTGGTCGCGGCTGGCGACCAGCAGCGCGTCGGGTGTGTCGATGATGAGCAGGTCTTGCGTGCCCAGCGCCACCACGGTGCGGCCGGGCGCGTGAATGAAGGTGTTGCGCGCTTGCAGGGCGTGGCCCTGGCCGGTGATGCGGTTGCCGGCGTCGTCGGCCGGGGTGAGATCGGCCACCGCGTTCCAGCTGCCCACATCGCTCCACTGACCCTGGAACGGCACCACGGCCACGTTGTCATGCGGCTCCATCACGGCGTAGTCGATGCTTTGCGAGCGGCAGGCCAGAAAGGGCTCGGGCTGCGGGCGCACGAAGCCGATGCGCTCAGTGCCACTGCCCACCGTGTCGCAGCGCGGGCTGGCCATGGCCTGCTCGCAGCTCAACAAAATATCGGGCGCGTGTTGTTTGAGGGCGGCAAGCAGCCTGCTTGCACGGTTGAGGAAGATGCCGGCGTTCCACAACACGTTGCCTTGCAGCAGCAGGGCTTGGGCGGCGGCGGGCGCGGGCTTTTCGATGAAGCGGGCCACGCAGCGGCTGCCGTCGGCGCGGTCGTCGCCCTGCTGGATGTAGCCGTAGGCGCTGCTGGGGAAGCTGGGGACCACGCCGTAGGTGACGATGGCGCCAGCCTCGGCGGCAGGCACGCCTTGGCGGATGGTCTGGGCGAAGGCGGTGACGTCGGGGATGTGGTGGTCGGCCGGGCAAAACAGCAGCAGCGGGTCGGCGCCGTCTTGGCGCGCGAGCAAAGCGGCCAGCGCCATGGCGGCGGCGGTGTTGCGCCCGGCGGGCTCCAGCAGCACTTGGCTGCCGCAGGATGGGCTACTTTTGTTGTTGCTGCCCGCGCTTTGGCTGCCAATGGCGTCGGCCACCAAAAAGCGGTGGTCTTCCGCCGCCACACACACCACCGGCTGGCCACACCACGCGAGCCGCGCCAGCGTGAGCTGCAACAGGCTTTGGCCGTCGACCAGCGGCACGAACTGCTTGGGGAAACTCTGGCGGCTCAGTGGCCACAGGCGGGTGCCGGAGCCGCCGCAAAGGATGACCGGGGTGATGGCGGTAGGGGCAGTCAAGAGAACATCCTTGGTTGCGCAGTGTGGACCTATGCAGATGGCAATGCCGCACAGCGCTGGGTGGGCGGTTGGCCGCCAGACAACCCACCATTTTATCGAGCCAAAAGTGGCAGTGGCTGGATGGCGCACCGGGTGGCCGTTTGCGCGGTGCTTGGCTTGGGGGAAGTGCGCGGGGTTTGTCGTGCTGGGATGCTGGGGAGTTCTTGCGGGAACGGCGCTCCCGCGCTGGTGTTGGCTTGCGTTGTTGCTGGCGGGTCGCGGCAGTGCGGCGCGCTAACGGGAGACGTCTTCGGCCGAGGTCCGTGGTGTTTTTGATAACAGCGGCGATGGCGCCGCGCCGCCGCACGCCTCAGACGACGCTGCGCCCGGCTGGTTTTCCAAGCGCGCGCGCTTTACCCAGTCCACCACCGCGCCCTCGGGCGTGTACCCCGTGAGGCGTTGCAGCAGGGCCCTTACCGCCTGCAAATCAGAGGTTTGAAGCGCGCCATCGAGCTCGGCGAGTTCGGCCTCCAATTCGGACCAAGGCAGGAAATGTTCACGTGCCTTCATGACCCGCGCCAGTTCGGTGGATTGGGGGTCATCGCCGATCAGCAGCTCCTCGAAGAGTTTTTCGCCCGGGCGCAAACCGGTCACCTGAATTTCGATCTGCCCGTGAGGCGTGTGGGCGTCGCGCACCCGCAGGCCCGCGAGTTCCACCATGCGCACCGCCAAGTCGTAAATGCGCACAGGCTCGCCCATGTCCAGCACAAACACATCCCCGCCACTGGCCATGGCGCCGGCTTGAATCACCAGCTCGGAGGCCTCGGGAATGGTCATGAAATAGCGGGTGACCTCGGCGTGGGTGAGCGTGATCGGCCCGCCTTGCTCGATCTGCCGGCGAAACAGCGGCACCACCGAGCCGGAAGAACCGAGCACATTGCCAAACCGCACGACAGAAAAGCAAGTGCCCTCGCCTTCCCGCAAATCCATTTGCCCTGCAGTTTCCGCCGCGTCGGCATAAGCCTGAATGACCAGCTCGGCCAACCGCTTGCTGGCGCCCATGATGTTGGTCGGGCGCACCGCTTTGTCGGTGCTCACCAGCACAAAGCTCTGCACGCCATGGCGCGCTGCCACTTGGGCGCAGATCATCGTGCCCCAAACGTTGTTGCGCAGCCCCTCGGCTGGGTTGTATTCCACCAGTGGCACATGCTTGTAAGCAGCGGCGTGGTAAATGGTGTGCGGCTGCCAGGCGCCGATGATGTCGTCCATGCGGCGCTCGTCCTGCACCGATGCCAAAAGCGCAATCAGTTTGGGTCGCTGCTCGGGCGGCAGCAGTGCCTTGGCGGCACTGAGCTCTTGGTGGATCTGGTAGAGCGCAAATTCGTTCATGTCCACCAGCAACAACCGCGCTGGCGCGCACTTCATCGCCTGGCGGCACAGCTCGCTGCCGATCGATCCGCCAGCACCCGTGACCAGCACCGCCTTGCCGCGAATGTTCTGGCTCATCAGGCGCGCATCGGGCGCCACCGCGTCGCGCCCCAGAATGTCGGCAGAGTCCAGTTCCTGCACATCTTTGAGGCTGACCAAGCCCGACGCCAGCTCAGACATGCCCGGAAGCGTGCGCACATGAACCGCATGCTGCCGCATCTTGTGCAAAATCGTGTTGCGCGCCGACCGCTTCAGCGAAGGCACCGCGAGCAGCAGTTGTTGCACCCGGCTTTTTTCGATCACCTCTTCGAGCTTCTCCGGGGAAAACACCGTCAAACCATCCACCGTGTTGCCGTGCAGCCTGCGGTCGTCGTCCACAAACCCCACCACGCGTTGCTCCACGCTCTTGCGCAAACCCGAGGCCAATTGCCGCCCCGCCGAGCCTGCGCCATAAATCAGCACCCCGGGCACCGCACCGTCTTTGAGGATGCGGCGGTAGAGATCCCCAAGGAAAAAACTCACCAACATGCGGCTGCTGCCCACCGCAACAAGCAGCAGCAGCGGCTGGATGATGCCCACCGTGCGCGGAATGCCTGGCACCGCGATCAGCGTGAACGCCAATGCATACAGAAGCCCATAGAGCGCCATCGCCTTCACCAGAATCAGCATGGCATGCCAACCCGCATGTCGAAAAATGGTTCGGTACAGCCCGGTGCGCACAAAAATGGGCAAAGCCAGCACGATCGAGCCCATCACCGCTGGCAGATATCGGCCTTCCAAGCCGACCCAGGCTTCCAGCCGCAGATACAGCGCCAGCCAAACCGCCAAGACGCAAAAGGAAGCGTCCAGCGCCAACGCCAGCGCTCGCTTGAGCGGGCGCGGCATGGCCAGCAGCCATTGGGAGAAGGGATGGGATTGCATAAAAAAAGCGAAGCGTCAGACGGGCGCCTGCGGTCAATGCGACACGCCATCGCGGCGCACCACCTTCACCAAGGTCAGCCAGAGTATGCGCAGATCGAACCCCAGGGACTTGCGCTGCAGGTATTGCGCATCAAGCGCTACTTTGTCGGGAATGGGCAGCTCGTCGCGCCCGTTCACTTGTGCCCAGCCTGTGAGCCCGGGTGTGATCGCATGCAAGCCTTGCTCCGTGCGCAACGCGATCAAATCGTGTTGGTTGAAAAGAGCCGGTCGCGGCCCCACAAAACTCATGTCACCCACCAATATGCTCCAAAGTTGCGGCAGCTCATCCAGGCTGCTCTTGCGCAAGAAGCCGCCGATGGGCGTGAGGTGAGCAGCAGCGTTGGTGAGCAAGTGCGTGGCCAGCGCGGGCGTTCCCACCCGCATGCTGCGGAACTTGGGCATGCAAAAGGTCTTGTTCTCACGGCCTACCCGTTTCGACCAATACAGCACAGGCCCAGGCGAGGTGAGGCGAACCGCCAACGCCACCAACGCCACAGGCAGCGCCAGCACGATGACCGCGCCACATGCAAGCAGCAAATCAAACAGCCGCTTCACGCCAAAACCCTTCTGCCGCCCTTCGCAGCCCTTCATCAACCGAAATGGGCGGGCTCCACCCAAGCAACTGCCGGGTTTTGACCATGTCCACCTGCAAAGAGCCACACAAACGCTGCGCCAACTCAGGTTTACCCAATAGCGCTGCACCGGCTTGGAGCAGCACTTGCGGAACGGGGATCAGCCGAGCTGGCCGACCCATGGCCTGCCCCAAGCGCTGCAGCAGGTGGGTGGTGGACAAATCTTCTCCATCGGACACAAGAAACGTTTGGTTGGCCGCCGCCGGGTGGTGGGTGCAGGTCACGATCAGGTCCACTAGGTTGTCCAATGCCACCAAGCTGCGTTTATTGTGGACAGCACCCAATGGCAAAGGGATGCCGCGGGATAGCCAGCGCATGAGGACACCAAAATTTCCGGGCGCATTTGGGCCATACACCAAGGGCGGCCGAACAATCACCATCTCCATACCGGTCTCTTTTGCTAAGACGTTTAAGCGCAGTTCGGCTTCGTATTTGGATGTCGTGTAGGGTGAAAGTGGTCTGGGAACATCTTGATCTGTAAAGAGAGTCTTGGTTGTTTCTGCGCCGTTGACACCAATCGAGCTGATAAACATAAACCGCCGTACGCCCGCCGCAGCGGCCTGTTTCGCAAGATTCAAGGTACCCTGCACATTGACGATACGGTACTCCGCCAGCGGATCAGCGGCGCTGTCTCTCGCCACATGAACCCGCGCGGCGGTGTGCACCACGCAATCAACACCTTTTGTGGCGTTTGACCAGTCGGTTTCCCCATTCAAACAGCCAGTTGCCCAACAACCTGATGCACTTGTTGTGCCTGCTGTGCCTGATGCTGGTTGGCGCACGCTGCCCGTTGCGGTCACGCCTGCTTGCTGTTGCAGCGCAGCCAAAACCCGGCTTCCCACAAAACCGTTGCCGCCTGTCACAAGCAATTTCATTCGACGCCGACCTGTTTGTTTTGACTACTCCCCAGCCTGAAGGCCGAGGATTCTGGTCCTCGGTTCTCATGCTGGGGTTCCTTCTGCAAGACGCGCTAGCCCGCGCGCAGCGATGTTTCTCGCGGCGTTGACATCGCGGTCGTGTACCGCTGCGCATCCGCAAGTCCATTGCCTTATTTGCAAGCCATTTAAGCCTTTCGGCCCCTCAATACTTCCACATTGAGAACATGCTTGAGTTGAATACGCTTCGTTCACTTCCTCAAAGACGACACCGGCCTGATGGCCCTTGTATTCCAACATCGTCTTGAACATCGACCAGCCCGCATCCAGCGTTGACTTGGCCATCTTGGTTTTGACCAGCTTTGAGCTGGCCACATCGCCCACGAAAATGGCGGCGTTTTCTCGCACCAGCTGGGTGCTGAACTTGTGCAACGCGTCCTTGCGTTGGTTTTTGATCTTGGCGTGGATGGCCTTGATCCGGCCTTTTTTCTTGGCGCGCTGCGCAGTGGCCAGCGCTTTCTCGTTCGCCCGATACCAACGCCCAACGAGCTTCTCGCCCGCCGATGTGGTGGCGCATTCCTTGAGGCCCAAGTCGATGCCGAGTGCAGCAGTACCCGCCGATGGCTTGGCCTCCACCTGCACCGCCACATTGAAATACCAGCGCCCCCTGGAATCTTGCGAGAACGAGCCCGCGCGCAGCGCAAACTTGCTCAAGCCGTGGCTGTCCCACAGGCTGAATTTGTGCCCGGCGAATTCAATCTGCCCGGCCTTGTACTTCGCGTGCCCGCCCTTGAACGGCACCCAGCCCAAGGAGTGCTTGGCTGACTTCCGGTTGGAGACACGCCAGTTCAGCCGCGCTTTTTTGAACTGCCTGCGTCGGGTGGCGTACTCAGCGCAGACCAGCTGAACGGTGCCACTGCCGACCGTGACGCCCTCGCATTGGCTGTAGCCCGCCGTGAGCTTTTGCAGGTCGTAGCCAGACAGCCACTGGTGGCGCTCGCGGATGGCGCGCATGCTGGTTTCGTTGCAGAAGTTGAAGACCTGATTGACCTCGCGCGCCATCTGACCCAGCACGCGGGCGTGCTTGTCTTTGATGCGCAGTTTGAGGGTTTTGATCGCCAACATGGTCTTGAAATGTACGTGGTCTGAGCCTTGAGGAGCAGGCCGTTTCGGCCTGATCGCTCGAACCCCGGGCTGAACCCTGCGGCTTGCCACTCAATGCGGGTCAAGGATGGGCGTGCTGCGGGCTGTTGGTGAGCAACTCGCGCGGGAGCGCCAATGGCGATCGTACTCTCAGGCCTTTTCTGGATGCCAGATACCGCTGACACCAGCCGAGACTGGCGACCAACGACAATCTGCCAGCCAAGCCTTCGCGATGGGGGTTTGGCTCAAACCAACAGCCTCCAAGAAGACCGGGGCAATTCAATCTCTAGGTTCAAAAAGAAAGGCAGTCGATGATCAAAAAAGCCGTTTTCCCCGTGGGTGGCCTTGGCACCCGGTTCCTGCCCGCCACCAAGGCGGTGCCCAAAGAAATGCTGCCGGTGGTGGACAAGCCGCTGATCCAGTACGCGGTGGAAGAGGCTTACGCGGCTGGCATTCGCGAGATGATTTTTGTCACCGGGCGCCACAAGCGCGCGATCGAAGACCATTTCGACACCGCGTTCGAGCTTGAGTTCGAGCTGGAGGCGCTGAACAAGCGGGCGCTGCTGGAGGTGGTGCACGCGATCAAGCCCAACGACATGGACTGTGTGTATGTGCGCCAGCCGCGCGCGCTGGGCCTGGGGCACGCGGTGTTGTGCGCCGAGCGCCTGGTGGGCGATGAGCCGTTTGCGGTGCTGCTGGCCGACGATTTGATGATTGGGCGCAATCAGCGCCAAGGCGGGCCAACTGTGTTGCAGCAAATGGTGCAGGCCTTTGAGCGCAGCCCGGGGCTGGTGCTGGCGGTGCAAGACGTGCCCCTGGCCGACACGCGGCGCTACGGGGTGGTGGATGTGCACGGCGCCACCGAGCAGCTGGCCGAGGTGTTCGCCATGGTGGAAAAGCCAGCGCCAGAAGACGCGCCTTCCACGCTCGCGGTGGCGGGCCGCTACATCCTCACGCCGGGGGTGTTCGAGAGCATCCGGCGCCAACCACGCGGCGCGGGTGGTGAAATTCAGCTGACCGATGGCATTGCGGGGCTCATTGGCACCGAGCGGGTGCAGGCGCTTCGCTACGACGGCTTGCGCTACGACTGCGGCAGCAAAGACGGTTTTCTGGAAGCCACGTTGGCCCTGGCCTTGCAGAACCCAGAACTCAGAGACGGTTTGCTGGCGCAGATCCGGCGCATGGCGGCCGAGTGAGCGAGGGGCGCGTCAGCGCCCGATCAAAAACACGCAGGGCAGCGACAGCGGCAAGCTGTTTGGTGACGTGAGCGAGCGCTTCCAGTCGCGTGCCGTTTGGCTGATGCAGCGCTGTTGCTCAGGCAGGCCCAACCCGAAGCAGGCTGCTAGCCGGGTGTTGGGTTGCAGTGTTTGCGCCAGCGCCTGCATCAGCGCGGCATTGCGGTAAGGCGTTTCGATCAGGATCTGGGTTTGCCCGGTGGTCAGCGCCGTGGCTTCGAGCTCGCGCAGGCGCCGCGCACGCTCGGTGCTTTCCTGCGGCGTGTAGCCGACAAACGCGAAGTTTTGCCCGTTGAGGCCGCTGGCGGCCAGCGCCAGCATGAGTGAGACCGGACCGCTCAAGGGCACCACCGACAAGCCCAAAGCGTGGGCGGCGCGCACCACCGAACTGCCGGGGTCGGCAATGGCGGGCATGCCGGCCTCGCTGACCATGCCGATGTTGTGCCCGGCCAGGGCGGGGGCGAGCAAGGCGCGGGCGGCGGCGTCGAGCGCGGCATCGGGCGCGTGGTCGCCTTTTTTGTGGGCGGCTCTGGGTAGTTCGCTGATGTGTTGCGCTTGCAGGCTGGCCGCCAAGCCGTGCGTCTGCTCCACCCGCTTCAGGAAGGCGCGCGTGCTTTTGGCGTTTTCGGTGATCCAGTGGCTGAGTTGGCTGGCTACGGCCAGTGTGGCGCCGGGCAACAGCTGGTCGATGGCGGCGGGCGGTTGATCGGTGCAGCCGAAATCGAGCGGGGTGGGCACGAGGTAGAGCGTGCCTTTTTTGGTATCGGCGGACTGGTTCACGGGACGGACAGGCCAGCGGCGCGCAGCATCTGGCAGGTGCGGATCAGCGGCAGGCCGATGAGTGCGGTGGGGTCGTCGTTGTCGATCTGCTCCAGCAGCGCGATGCCGAGCCCCTCGCTCTTGGCGCTGCCCGCGCAGTCGTAGGGCTGCTCGGCGCGCAGGTAGCGCTCGATCTCGTCGGCGCCCAAATGCCGGAATACCACGCGCACCGCCGCCACCGCGCTTTGCTCGAAGCCGCTCTCCAGACACTGCACCGAGAGTGCGGTTTGAAACACCACGGTTTGGCCACTCATGCGCGCCAGCTGAGCCTGAGCGCGCTCGTGGTTGCCCGGCTTGCCCAGCGGCTCGCCGTGTAAATCGGCCACTTGGTCGCTGCCGATCACGATCGCCTGCGGGTGGCGCCGCGCGACGGAGGCTGCTTTTTCGCGCGCCAGACGCAGGGCGAGCTCGACCGGCGTCTCGCCAAGCAGCGGGGTTTCATCGACCTCGGGGCTCACGGTCTGAAACAGCAGGCCCAGGCGCGAGAGCAAGGCGTGGCGATAAGGCGAGGTGGAGCCTAGGATGAGCGGGCGCTGGAGCATGGTCTGGGTGGCGGGTGGCTGGGGTGTCATGGGTGAATTGTCCTTGCATTCATTCATTACACTGGCGCGATGAAGCCGACACCACCCTCCCCCTGGAACCCCACCCGTCTGGACGCGCGCCGCTTTGCTGAGACGGGCGGCCACTTGCGGGGCGAATGCGCGGCCAGCGAGTTCACGCGGTTGGCGGTCGATCTGCATCCAGACGGTCTGATGGGTGTGCCTGCCTCGGTGGTTTGGCAGGTCGATGGCGAACTGCGCGGGGCTGACCAGGCTGCTGCGTCGGCGGTTTGGTTGCACCTGCAAGCGCAAGCGACGGTGCCACTGACTTGCCAGCGCTGCCTGGGTCCGGTGCAGACGCCGCTGGTGGTCGATCGCTGGTTTCGCTTCGTTGCCACCGAATCCCAAGCAGAGGCAGAGGACGACGATGCCGAAGAAGACCTGCTGGCACTGGAGCCACGCCCCGACCTGATGGCTGTGCTCGAAGACGAGCTGCTGATGGCGCTGCCGCTGGTGCCCATGCACGAGGTGTGCCCGCAAACCCTGCCGTCATCGGCTGGCACCTTGCCTGATGGTGAACAGCAGCGCCGGGAAAACCCGTTTCAAGCGCTGTCAAAACTGAAAAAGTAGCCAGGTCTGTTGTAGCGAGCGGCACTGCCGCAACCGGGTGGCGATAGCGCAAGCCAACGCCAACGCGGCGGTGCCGCTTCTACAAAGACATCGCGTGCTTGGGCATTGCAACAAAGACATCGCGTGCTGGGTGTCTGCTTTTGTAGCGAGCGGCACTGCCGCGACTGGCTGGCGACAGCGCAAGCCATCGCCATCGCCAACGCCAACGCCAACGCGGCGGTGCTGCTCCTACAGGGGATGTCCTGACTTGGGCAGCCGGTATCGCGCTATAATCGCGGGCTTCGCGCTGGAAACCGGCTTTCTGTCTTCAGATCGCCCGGCTTCAAAAGCCCACCGTCGCGCTACCGAATTCACCCATTTCTTCAGGAGCCCACCATGGCTGTTCAGCAAAACAAAAAGTCCCCGTCCAAGCGCGGCATGCACCGTTCGCACAATGCGTTGGACGTGCCTGGAATCGCGGTAGAGCCCACCACCGGCGAAATCCACCTGCGTCACCACATCAGCCCCAACGGTTTTTACCGTGGCCGCCAGGTGCTGAAAAACAAATCTGAAGCCTGAATGCTGTGTGACCTCCGGCCTCGCCACCTGGGCGTGCCTGAGGCCATGCAGTCGGTTCAAGCACTGGCCCGCATGCTGCATGCGGGCTTTTTGCGTTGTTGGGCCACACCCAAGATTCACAGGGAAACGCCAGCATGATCACCATCGCGGTCGATTGCATGGGGGGCGACGTCGGCCCTGCGGTCACGCTGCCGGCTTGCGACGCCTTTTTGTCCAGCCACTCCCAGGCCCAGCTGCTGTTGGTGGGCCGCCCCGAGTCGTTTGCACCATGGCCGCAGGTGCTCAACAACGTGCGTTGCCGCGTGGTGCCAGCCACCGAGGTGGTGGAGATGGACGACGCGATTGAAGTGGCGCTGCGGCGCAAAAAAGACTCGTCCATGCGCGTGGCGGCGCAGCAGCTCAAAGACGGCGCAGCGCAGGCCATGGTGTCGGCCGGCAACACCGGCGCGCTGATGGCGATCGCCCGCTATGTGCTCAAAACGCTGGACGGCATTGACCGCCCCGCCATTGCCAGCCAGCTGCCCAATGCCCGTGGCGGCGGCACCACTGTGCTCGATCTCGGTGCCAACGTGGACTGCACGGCGGAGAACCTGCTGCAATTCGCGGTGATGGGTTCGGCGTTGGTCTCAGCGATGACCGGTGAGCAGGAACCCAGCGTTGGGTTGCTCAATGTGGGTGAAGAAGCCATCAAAGGCAGCGAAGTGATCAAAAAAGCCGGTGTTCTGCTGCGAAATGCGGGCAACGCCGGGGATCTGAATTTTTTCGGCAACGTCGAAGGCAACGATATCTTCAAGGGCACGGTGGACATCGTGGTCTGCGACGGGTTTGTTGGCAACGTCGCGCTGAAAGCCAGCGAAGGATTGGCCACCATGGTGGGTGGCTTTCTTCGGGAAGAGTTCTCGAAGAACATTTTTCGGAAAATGGCCGCCATCGTGGCTTATCGGTCGCTAATGTCGTTCAAAAACCGGGTAGATCACCGGCGCTACAACGGCGCTGCTTTGCTGGGCCTGCGCGGACTGGTTTTCAAGAGCCACGGCTCGGCTGACGCCTTTGCTTTTGAACAAGCGCTGGCGCGCGCTTATGATGCGGCCCACCATGGGATGTTGGATAACGTACGCGAGCGCATCACCCGCGCCGCCCCCTTGATCGCAGGCGCCGCTGCCGCCATCGAACTCAAGAGCATCCCGGTCCCTTAACCTCGCCGCCCTGCCCCAACGCTTCCGCTGCATGACACGCTTTGCCCGCATCACCGGCACCGGCAGTTCGCTGCCACCCCGGCGCCTCACCAACGACGACATGGTCGCGCTGCTCGCGGAGCGCGGCGTGGAAACGAGCGACGACTGGATTGTTGAGCGCACCGGCATTCGAGCCCGCCACTTCGCAGCCGACGGCGTGTTCGTGAGCGATCTGGCCGCTGAGGCTTGCCGCCAAGCGATGGCTGCTGCACAGGTGGCACCAGCCGACATCGATCTCATCATCGTCGCCACCTCCACACCCGACATGGTGTTTCCCTCGTCGGCCGCCATCCTGCAGCACAAGCTGGGCATCGCCGGTTGCCCGGTGTTCGATGTGCAAGCGGTCTGCAGCGGGTTCATTTACGCGCTGACCGTGGCCAACGCGCTGATCCAGACGGGCACCGCGAGCAAGGCATTGGTGGTGGGCGCTGAAATTTTCAGCCGCATCTTGGATTTCAACGACCGCACCACCTGCGTGTTGTTTGGCGACGGTGCGGGCGCGGTGGTGCTGCAGGCCAGCGACACGCCCGGCATTCTGGCGACCGACATCCACGCCGACGGCAAGCACGCCGGTATTTTGTGTGTACCGGGGCATGTGTCGGGCGGCTTGGTGCTGGGTGATCCCCTGCTCAAAATGGATGGGCAAGCGGTGTTCAAGCTGGCGGTGGGCGTGTTGGACGAAACCGCGCGCGCCTCGCTGGCCAAGGCCGGTCGCAGCGCTGCCGACATCGACTGGCTGATCCCGCACCAGGCCAACATCCGCATCATGCAAAGCACGGCGCGCAAGCTCAAACTGCCGATGGACAAGGTGGTGGTCACGGTGGACCAGCACGGCAACACCTCGGCCGCCTCGATCCCGCTGGCGCTGGACCACGCGGTGCGCGCGGGCCAGATTCAGCGCGGCCAAACCTTGCTGCTCGAAGGCGTGGGCGGCGGCTTCACTTGGGGCTCGGTGCTGCTCGACTTTTGAGCGCCCGGTTCGCTCCAAGCCCCCTCTCTCACAGAAAAAACATGACTTCTTTTGCTTTTGTATTTCCTGGCCAGGGCTCGCAGGCCGTGGGCATGTTGGACGCCTGGGGCGATCACCCGGCGGTGTTGGGCGCTTTGCGGGAAGCCTCGGACGCGCTCGGCGAAAACCTCGCGCGCCTGATCCATGAAGGCCCGAAAGAAGCACTGGCACTCACCACCAACACGCAGCCGGTGATGCTGGTTGCGGGCGTGGCGGCGTGGAGGGTGTGGCTGGCTGAAGGCGGTGCCCGACCCGCCGTGCTGGCTGGGCATTCGCTGGGTGAGTATTCGGCGCTGGTGGCCTCGGGCGTGCTCACCCTGACGCAGGCCGCACCTCTGGTGCGCTTTCGCGCCGCTGCCATGCAAGAAGCGGTGCCGACGGGCACGGGTGCGATGGCCGCTATTTTGGGCATGGACGCCGAGCGCGTGGTGGCTGGTTGCATGGAGGCGCAGGCCACGTTTGGCCCGAGCAGCGCCGAGGTGGTGGAAGCAGCGAACTTCAACGACCCGGAGCAAACGGTGATTTCTGGCACCAAGGCGGCGGTGGACAAGGCTTGCGAACTGCTCAAGGCGCAAGGCGCCAAACGCGCCTTGCTGCTGCCCGTGTCGGCGCCGTTCCACTCCAGCCTGATGCAGCCTGCCGCCGAAAAGCTCAAGGAAAAACTCGCTGCCACCACGTTCGCCGCTCCGCGGATACCCGTGGTGAACAACATTGATGTGGCGGTGGAAACCGACCCGGATCGCATCCGCGACGCCTTGTACCGCCAGGCGTTTGGCCCAGTGCGCTGGGTGTCTTGCGTGCAGGCGATTCAAGCGCGCGGCGTGTCCACGCTGGTCGAATGCGGGCCGGGCAAGGTGCTGGCCGGTATGGCCAAACGCATCGACGCGGGGCTCACCGGCCTTCCGCTGTACGACCTGGCCACGTTGGCCGAGGTGAAAAGCCAGTTGGGTTTGGCTCGGGAGTGCCTGCATGTCTGAAGTGAAATTGGCGGGCCAGGTGGCCTTGGTCACGGGCGCCTCACGCGGCATTGGCGCGGCCATCGCCAATGAGCTGGCAACGCGCGGCTTGATCGTGATCGGCACCGCCACCAGCGTCGAGGGCGCGGCCAAAATCAGCGCGGCGTTGGGCAAGGTGTCAAGTGCAACGCCTGGCTGCCGAGGCGCGTGTCTCAACGTGAACGATGCCGCCGCCGCTGAAGCGCTGATCGATGAAATCACCAAGGCCCACGGTGGCCTGCAGGTGTTGGTGAACAACGCCGGCATCACCCGCGACATGCTGGCCATGCGCCTGAAAGACGACGACTGGGACGCGGTGCTCGACACCAACCTGAAAGCGGTGTTTCGCATGAGCCGCGCGGTGATCCGCCCGATGATGAAGCAGCGCTATGGCCGCATCATCAGCATCACCAGCGTGGTGGGCTCATCGGGCAATGCGGGGCAGGCCAACTACGCCGCAGCCAAGGCCGGCGTGGCGGGCATGACGCGCGCGCTGGCGCGCGAACTGGGCAGCCGCAACATCACGGTCAATTGCGTGGCACCCGGTTTTATTGAAACCGACATGACGGCCTCTTTGCCCGAAGAGCAGCAAAAGGCGCTGCTCGGACAGATCCCGCTCGGCCATCTGGGCAAGCCGGCCGACATCGCTCACGCAGTGGCCTACCTCGCCAGCCCGCAAGCGGCCTATGTGACGGGGCAGGAACTGCATGTCAACGGCGGCATGTTCATGGCCTGAACAGCCCATGTTTTTATCGAATCCCGCCGTTAAGCCGCCCGGCGGGCCGTCTAGAGCCAGCTCTCTAGCCCGGCTAAAATGGCGGACTGTATTCCAACCACCCTCAGAGGGATTTATGAGCGATATCGAAGCACGTGTAAAGAAAATCATTGCCGAACAACTTGGCGTGGAAGAGGGGCAGGTCACCAACGAGAAGTCCTTTGTGGCCGACCTGGGCGCTGACTCGCTGGACACGGTCGAGCTGGTGATGGCTTTGGAAGACGAATTCGGTATCGAAATTCCGGACGAAGACGCCGAGAAGATCACCACGGTGCAAAACGCCGTCGACTACGCCACCACGCACCAGAAGGCCTGACCGCTTTCATGATCCGCCGCGAGGCCCTGCCCCACGCGCTTGGCGCTGCCGGGAGGCTTCGCATGACATGCAGCGCGGCGTTTTCCAGCCCGCGCGGCGCAGCACAGGGGTTATAGATGAGTCGTCGTCGAGTTGTGGTGACTGGCCTGGGGTGTGTGAGCCCCGTGGGCAACACGGTGGACGAGGCCTGGCGCAATTTGCTGGCTGGGCGCTCGGGCATCGATCGAATCACCAAATTTGACCCAGCCGCGTTCTCTTGCCAGATCGCCGGGGAGGTCAAGAACCTGGATTTGGAGTCCTACATCAGCGCCAAAGAAGCGCGTGGCATGGACTCCTTCATCCATTTCGGCATTGCCGCTGCGCATCAGGCGGTGATGGATGCTGGATTGCCCGTGGGCGATGCCCTGGGAGAAGAAGCCTCGCATCGCGTGGCCTGCCTGATCGGCTCGGGCATCGGCGGACTGCCGCTGATCGAAGCCACCCACACCGAGTATGTGAGCCGTGGTCCGCGCCGCATCTCGCCGTTTTTTGTGCCGGCATCGATCATCAACATGATTGCTGGCCATGTGTCGATGCGCTATGGCTTCAAGGGCCCCAATTTCGCGGTGGTGAGCGCCTGCACCACCGGCCTGCACTGCATCGGTGAGGCCGCGCGAAAAATCGAATACGGCGACGCCGACGTGGTGGTTGCCGGCGGATCTGAGGCCACCGTGTCGCCGCTGGGCGTGGGTGGTTTTGCCTCCATGCGAGCGCTGTCGACCCGCAACGACGACCCAACCACCGCTTCGCGACCTTGGGATCGGGACCGCGACGGTTTTGTGCTCGGCGAAGGCGCTGGCGTGATGGTGCTGGAATCCTACGAACACGCCAGCGCACGCGGCGCCAAAATTTACGCCGAGGTGGCGGGCTACGGTATGAGCGCCGATGCTGGTCATATGACCGCACCCAACATGGACGGTCCTCGCCGCGCCATGCTGAACGCCCTGCGCAATGCGGGCTTGAATGCCGATGCGGTGCAATACCTGAACGCCCATGGCACGTCCACACCCCTGGGTGATGTGAACGAAACCAACGCCATCAAGGCCGCGCTGGGCGACCATGCTCACAAGGTGGTGGTCAACTCCACCAAATCCATGACCGGGCACCTGCTCGGCGGCGCGGGCGGCATTGAGAGCGTGTTCACCGTGCTCGCGCTGCACCACCAGAAAAGCCCACCCACCATCAACATCTTCAACCAGGACCCTGATTGCGACCTGGATTACTGCGCCAATGTGGCGCGTGACATGAAGATCGATGTCGCGCTGAAAAACAACTTTGGTTTTGGTGGCACCAACGGCTCGCTGGTCTTCCGGCGGGTGTGACATCCCTCTGGTGCCCACACTGAGAACCCGCCATGCGCAACGCCCCATCGGTGAAGTACCCGGTGGGGCGTTGCGCGTTTCACGTCAAGTTGTTGCTGGTGCTCGCTGCGGTTGTGGCTGCATCGCTCTGGGGCTGGCGCAGCTCCGGGGTCGACACGCGGCTGTGGCTGACCACGCTGGCGGGCGCACTGCTCTGGTTGATCTGGGCGCTGAGCAATTGGTGGCGCGCACCGACAGGGCAATTGCATTGGGATGCGCTGGCCTCAGGTTTGCAAAGCAACGAAGCGGGCGCTTGGTTCTGGCTCGACAGCGCAGGGCTGGCGTCGCAGCCTGTGCTGGGCGTGGAGCAGGCGCTCGATCTGCAACGGGTGGTGTTGCTGCGGCTGCGTTCAACGGCCTCGGTTCCGCGCTGGGTGTGGGTGCAGCAGCCCAGCGACCCAGCGCGCTGGCTCGACCTGCGCCGAGCCCTGCAGCGGGCCTCTGCTTGAGCAGCGCAGCGCAGTGTGCACGGTGCGTTATATTTCCGCGCGCATGACGACGCCCGAAGACCACACCGCCCCACCACCGCCCGACAGCGATGTCATGCTGGTGCAGCGCACGCTCGCCGGGGAGAAAAAAGCCTTCGATTTGCTGGTGATCAAGTACCAGCGCCGGGTGGAGCGCTTGATTGGCCGCATGGTGCGCGATGTGGACCTGGTGCCCGACATCGCCCAGGAAACATTCATCCGTGCCTACCGCGCGCTGGGTCAGTTTCGGGGCGATGCGCAGTTCTACACCTGGCTGTACCGGATCGCGGTCAACACCGCCAAGAAGCAGCTGCTGGAACTCAAGCGCGATCCGCTGATCTTCCAGTCGCAGATGAGATCGAACGACGACGATGAAACTTCCTCGTCGGAACGCGAACTAAATCCCAGTGTGGCGGACGAAGCAACACCTGAAGCTTTGTTGGCCAGCAAAGAGATTGCCCAAGCGGTGAACGCCGCCATGGACGATTTGCCGGAAGAGCTGCGCATGGCGATCACGTTGCGGGAAATTGAAGGTTTGAGCTATGCAGAGATTGCGCAGGCGCTGGAATGCCCGATCGGCACGGTTCGGTCGCGCATTTTTCGCGCCCGCGAGGCGATCTCCAACCGCATCCGGCCGATGTTGGACCATCAAACAGGCAAGCGCTGGTGAAGGCCTGCACAAACCGATCGCAGGAAAAACCCAAGGCCCATCAGGCGCCACCGCCCGGTAGTGAGTCAGGAAGTCAGAAAGTTGGACATGAACGCGAAACACGCCCCCAAGGCACAACCTCAGCACAAGCCTGTACAAGAGGCTGGACCAGCTTCTTTTTTTGAGGCCGAGAGCGACGAGGTGCTGCTCTGCGCGCTGCTGGATGGCGAGCTGAGCGAGGCCGAGTTGAGCGACTGGCTCTCGCGAGAGCAAGACATGGACGATGCCGCCATCTGCGCGCAGACCCACCAGTTCATTGGCGATGTGTTGCGCGGGCAAACGTCGTTGGCGGGCCGCACACCGGCCTCGGTGTTTCTGGCGGGCGTAGAAGCCCGGTTGCGCAACGAGGTGCCTTTGAAGGTGGTGCCCACGGAATCGACCCTGCCAGCCCCAGCCATGGAAGTGGCGCAGGTGCGCGCGCCCGCCGCCAACGACGCGGTCTTCCGCTGGAAACTTGTGGCTGGCTTGGCATCGCTGGCGGCGGTGATGGCTGTGAGCTGGAGCGTGTTGGAAACCGCACCGATGGGTGCGGTGCCAAGCGCGGTCGCGCCGCAATTGGCGCTCTCCCAGCCAGCGCCAGACGACGCCGGTGCGGTGCGCTCGGTGGCAACCGCCACGCCTGTTGCCGCGCCGTTGGCGATCAACACCCGCCAGGGTGTGTTGATTCGAGACGCCGAACTGGAAGCCCTGATGGCCGAGCATCGGCAGCATGGGGGCGTGTCGGCGCTGCAGATGCCCGCTGGCTTTCTGCGCAATGCCACCTTCGATTCCAACGCCCGTTGAAAACGATGGCTGTTTTTCGGCGCCAGTCGCCTGTTCTGCGGGGCTGTGGTTCCCTCGTCCAGCCTGCCTCTGCTCTCTTGCGTTGGTTGCAGCGGCTTGGTGGCGCTTTGTTGCTGGTGCTGGCCACGGCCTTGGCCGCCGCGCCAGCCATGGCGCAAACCCTTGCCCCAACCAACGCCAAGGAGCCCTCGCGCAGCCTGACCGAGTGGCTCACGCGCATGCACGAGGCTTCGCGCCAGCGCGCCTACCAGGGCACGCTGGTGGTGTCGGCTGGGGCCAATATGTCGGCGTCCAAGATCTGGCATGTGTGCGACGGGGTGCAGCAGATGGAACGGGTGGAAACACTCACCGGCGCCCCGCGCACCACCATCCGCCGCAACAACGATGTGATCACGTTCGCGCCCGACTCCAAAACCGCTTGGGTGGAAAAGCGCGAATCTCTGGGCCTGTTCCCCGAGCTGTTGCGCGCACCCAGCAACGCCATCCCCGAACACTACGACGTGCGCGAGCTGGGCGTGGACCGCGTGGCCGGGCATTTGGCTGACCGCATCGAGGTGGTGCCGCGCGACGCCCTGCGGTTCGGCTACCAGATCTGGGCCGAGCAAAAAACTGGGCTGGTGGTGAAAATGCAGACGCTGGGTGTGCAGGGATCGGTGCTGGAGCAGGTGGCGTTTTCCGAGCTGCAGCTGAACGCGCCGGTTCGCATGGATGAGCTCAAGCGCCAGATGGGCGACACCCGCGGCTATGAGGTTCACAAGCCGACGATGAAGAAAACCACAGCGGCGGCCGAGGGCTGGCGACTGAAAGATCCGATTCCTGGTTTTGCCTCCATGAGCTGCCACACCCGAGGCGCAACGGGTGGCGCAGAGCCCGCTTCGATGCAATGGGTGTTCTCAGACGGGCTGGCGTCGGTCTCGCTGTTTGTGGAAAATTTCGATCCCCAGCGCCACAACGCGGAAAAAAGCGCCGCTGTCGGTGCAACCCATTCGTTTGCCCGCAGGATAGATGACCACTGGGTCACGGCCTTGGGCGAAGTGCCCACCGCAACCCTTCGCCGTTTCGTTCAGGCCCTGGAGCGCACGCGCTGAATCTGCTGTGTGTTTTTTTAATGGGTCGCTGGTGAGCGCGCTGTTTTCCCAGCAGACCCAAGCTTTTTGTTTTGTCAAAGGATCTCCATGTTGCTTCGCTCTTGGTTGATGGTTCCCCGTGTGGCGGTATTGGCCGCTTCGATGTTGATCGCCGGTGGCGTCATGCCATCGGTCGCGCTCGCCCAGGCCCCAGCGACCGTGGCGCCCAGCGTGCGCGGCCTGCCAGACTTCACCGATCTGGTGGATTTGGTTGGCCCCTCGGTGGTGAACATCCGCACCCTGGAGCGGGCCAAGGCCGAGGCAGGCGCCGCACCGGACGAGCAGATGCTGGAGTTCTTCCGCCGCTTCGGCATTCCAATTCCGCCCGGCGCGATTCCCCGTGGCCCCAGGCTAGACCGAGGCCCCTCCGACGAAGCGCAGCCGCGCGGTGTCGGCTCGGGCTTCATTTTGAGCGCCGATGGCCTGATCATGACGAACGCCCATGTGGTCGACGGCGCCGACGAGCTGATCGTGACCTTGACCGATCGGCGTGAGTACAAAGCCAAGATCGTGGGCGCCGATAAACGCACCGACGTGGCGTTGGTCAAGATCGAGGCCAGTGGGCTGAGCCCAGTGAAGATCGGCGATGTGGAGCGGCTGCGCGTGGGCGAGTGGGTGATGGCCATCGGTTCGCCGTTTGGCCTGGACAACACAGTGACCGCTGGCATCGTGAGCGCAAAAAAGCGCGACACCGGTGACTTCCTGCCCTTCATCCAGACCGACGTGGCGATCAACCCGGGCAACTCCGGCGGCCCGCTGATCAACATGCGCGGCGAGGTGGTGGGCATCAACAGCCAGATCTATTCGCGCTCGGGCGGCTTCCAAGGCATTTCGTTTGCGATCCCGATCGACGAGGCCACCCGGGTGTCCGATCAGCTCCGAACCACCGGGCGAGTCACCCGTGGGCGCATCGGTGTGCAGATCGATCAGGTCAGCAAAGAAGTGGCCGAGTCGATCGGTCTGGGAGCGCCACGGGGTGCGTTGGTGCGTGGGGTTGAGCCCAATGCGCCAGCGGCCAAGGCGGGCGTGGAGCCCGGCGACATCATCGTGAAATTTGACGGCAAGGCGATCGACAAGTCGGTTGATTTGCCGCGCCTGGTGGGCAACACCAAGCCTGGTACCAAAAGCAGCATGACCGTCTTTCGCCGTGGCGCTGAGCGCAACCTGTCCATCGTGATCGCCGAGCTGGAGCCCGAGCGTGCCGAACAACGCGCCGAAGCGCCGCCAACGCCCAAAGCCCCAGCCAGCAGCGCGGTGCAGTCGCTGGGTCTCACGCTGGCCGAACTCACCGCCGCTCAGAAGAAGGAACTTGACCTGAAAGGTGGCGTGCGGGTGGCCGCCGCCGAGGGCGTGGCAGCGCGTGCCGGGCTGCGGGAAAACGATGTCATCGTGCAAGTCGCCAACACAGAAACCGCCGGCATCAAGGAGTTCGAGGTGGCGCTGGCCAAGCTGGACAAAACCAAGCCCATCAACGTGCTGTTTCGCCGCGGTGAGTGGGCGCAGTACGCGGTGATTCGTCCAGCGCGCTGACCGCCCAGCGTTTGTCAAACCCCCAATTTTTTGAGGGAATTGGGGGTTTTTGATGAGTTGGTCGTTTTGCGACACACCTGTCGGCTGGCCCACACGCCGCCCGTCACCTTGTGAGGTGAGTTACCACTCACCTATTTCCTGGTTTACAAACCAAATTCGATAAAATCCAGAGCTTTCTCAGCAATTTCACGCTAGAAATCCCATGGGCATGTCCACCATGCGAAAAACTGTGAAATCTGGGCACTGGTTATCGGCAGGATCCGTTGGTGGCCCAGATGAAATTGTGGATAGGCTGTGCATAAGTACATTGTTGCCGCGCCGCGACAAAGCCTGCTGTTTCTCTCGGGGGTGTGCATTTCGGGCTTTTTGCCTACAATGAAACCCCAACGAATGCAGTTGCCATTGCTTGTTGGTTCTGGGCGCGTCACCACCTGACGCGCCCTTTTTTATGTGCCTGCGCCGCCGCGATGTGGCGCCGTGTTCTGTTTCTCTTGAGCCCGTTTTTCTGATGAATCACATCCGCAATTTCTCGATCATCGCGCACATCGACCATGGCAAGTCCACCCTGGCCGATCGCATCATCTCGCTCTGCGGAGGTCTGGCCGATCGTGAGATGAGTGCGCAGGTGCTCGATTCGATGGACATCGAAAAGGAGCGCGGCATCACCATCAAGGCGCAGACCGCAGCGCTCCATTACAAAGCGCGCGATGGTCAGGTCTACAACCTCAATTTGATCGACACGCCCGGCCATGTGGACTTCTCTTATGAGGTGAGCCGCTCGCTCTCGGCTTGCGAAGGCGCGCTGCTGGTGGTGGACGCCAGCCAGGGCGTGGAGGCGCAGACGGTGGCCAACTGCTACACCGCGCTGGAGCTGGGGGTGGAGGTGGTGCCGGTGCTCAACAAGATGGATCTGCCCAACGCCGATCCCGACAACGCGCGGTTTGAAATCGAAGATGTGATCGGGATCGACGCCACCGATGCGATCCCCTGCTCGGCCAAAAGCGGCATGGGCGTGGAGGACATTCTGGAAGCGGTGGTGGCGCGCATTCCAGCACCCAAAGGCAATCCCGACGCACCGCTTCGCGCCATGATTGTGGACAGCTGGTACGACGCCTACGTGGGCGTGGTGATGCTGGTGCGGGTGGTCGACGGGCACCTGCTGAAAGGCGAGCGCTTTCGCATGATGGCGACCAACACGGTCTACAACGCAGACAGCCTGGGCGTGTTCACGCCCGCGACCGAGCCGCGCGAATCGCTGGAGGCGGGCGAGGTCGGCTTCATCATCGCGGGCATCAAGGAATTGCAGGCGGCCAAGGTGGGCGACACCATCACGCTGGAGAAAAAGCTGCCCAACAACCTGGGGCCAGCCACCCAGGCATTGCCTGGCTTCAAGGCGGTGCAGCCGCAGGTGTTTGCCGGCCTGTACCCGACCGAGGCCAGCGAATACGACGCGCTGCGCGATGCGCTGGAAAAGCTCAAGCTCAACGACGCTGCGCTGCATTACGAGGCCGAGGTGTCGCAGGCGCTGGGGTTTGGTTTTCGCTGCGGTTTTTTGGGCCTGCTGCACATGGAAATCGTGCAGGAGCGGCTTGAGCGCGAGTTCGACCAAGACCTGATCACCACCGCACCCAGCGTGGTCTACCAGGTGGTGAAGCCCGATGGCGAGGTGATGATGGTGGAGAACCCCTCAAAGATGCCCGATGTGGGCCGCATCGAAGAGATCCGCGAGCCCATCGTCACCGTGCACCTTTACATGCCGCAGGAGTACGTGGGCGCGGTGATGACGCTGGCCAACCAGAAACGCGGCATGCAGCTCAACATGGCGTACCACGGCAAGCAGGTGATGCTCACCTACGACATGCCGCTGGGCGAGATCGTGCTGGATTTCTTCGACAAACTGAAATCGGTCAGCCGAGGTTACGCGTCGATGGACTACGAGTTCAAGGAGTACCGCGCGTCTGATGTGGTGAAGGTCGACATCATGCTCAACGGCGAGAAGGTGGATGCGCTGTCGATCATCGTGCACCGCAGCCAGTCGCAGTACCGCGGCCGCGCGGTCGTGGCCAAGATGCGCGAAATTATCAGCCGCCAGATGTTTGATGTGGCGATACAGGCCGCGATTGGGGGCACCATCATCGCCCGCGAATCCATCAAGGCGCTGCGCAAAAACGTGCTGGCAAAATGCTACGGCGGTGACATTTCCCGCAAACGCAAACTCCTGGAAAAACAGAAAGCGGGCAAGAAACGCATGAAGCAAATCGGTTCGGTGGAGGTGCCGCAAGAGGCGTTCCTGGCGATTCTGCAGGTGCAAGACTGATGGGTGCCGCCATGGGCTCGATCACGGCGGTGATCTTGGCGGCTTTTGTTGGCTACGCGGTGGCTTGGTACACCGGCGCTGTTCAGGGCAATTTCGCGCTGTTGCTGATGCTGGCGGTCCTCGTCACCGGCATCTACTGGGTCGCGGAGAAGCTGGTGTTTCTGCCGCGTCGTCGGCAGGCGGCCGAGCGCTTGGTGCAGGAACACCAGGGCCGCAAGGACGCGCTGCTGAAGCAGGGCTTCAGCAATGTGGAGGGCGACATCGAGACGGCGAGCCGCCAGCTGCTGGCGCAACCTTGGTGGCTCGACTGGACCGCGGGCCTGTTCCCGGTGATCCTGGCGGTGTTCGTGCTGCGCTCGTTCCTGTTCGAGCCGTTCAAGATTCCTTCTGGCTCCATGATCCCGACACTGCGGATTGGCGACCTGATCCTGGTCAACAAATTCCACTACGGTCTGCACATGCCGGTGTTCACCACCAAGCTCTGGGCCAACAACGATCCCAAGCGCGGCGACGTGATGGTGTTTCGCTATCCTCCGCAGCCCAGCCTGGACTACATCAAGCGCGTTGTCGGTGTACCGGGCGATGAGGTGGCTTATTTGAATAAGCGGCTTACCGTCAATGGCCAGCTGGTGCCCACCCAGCCGCAGCCCGATTTTTTTGATGGCGACACCATGCGCTATTCCAAGCAGTTCACCGAAACGGTGGGTGCGCTGCGCTACAACACGCTCAACGACGACGATCGCCCCGCCTTTGTGCCTGGTGCCAGCGACTTCCCTTACAAGGACAATTGCAACTACACGGTTGAGGGCGTGGTGTGCAAAGTGCCCCAGGGTCACTACTTCATGATGGGTGACAATCGCGACAACTCCCTGGACTCGCGCTATTGGGGCTTTGTGCCCGATGCGAATATCGTGGGCAAGGCGTTTTTTGTCTGGATGAACTTTGGCGACCTGGGTCGCATTGGCCCATTCGAATGAGCGGTGGATGTCTGCTGACACAGGCAGGCGTTGCAGTGAGAAAAGCAAACAAATGACAAACCGAAAACAGCAGCGCGGCCTCACCTTCTTGGGACTGCTCGTCGTGGGCATCTTGCTGGCACTGGCCGGTGTGGTGTTCGCTCAGGTGGTGCCCACCTACATCGAGTACCTGGCGGTACAAAAAGCAGTCGACAAGGCCTCCGCTGGTGAGACCGTGGCCGAGGTGCGCAGCATTTTCGACAAGGCCGCCACGATCGACAACATCACTACCATCTCGGGCAAGAACCTGGAGGTGGGCAAAGAAGGCAACAAGGTGGTGGTGTCGTACGCTTACGAGCGCGACATCCACTTGACCGGCCCCGCCTACCTGGTGATGCGGTACACGGGCCGCTCCAAGTGAGTGTTGTGTCCACGCGCGCTTTGGCGCACCGCCAGGTTTGAGTCCCGAGCTGCTGGCGCTGCAACAGCGTCTGAACCATGTATTTGCCAATCCGCGCCTACTGGAGCGGGCACTGACGCACCGGAGCTTTTCCGCCGATCACAACGAACGCCTGGAATTTCTGGGCGACTCGGTACTGGGCTTGGCGATCTCGGGCCTGCTGTTCGAGAAGCTCAACCAACTGCCCGAAGGCGACCTATCACGCGTGCGCGCCAACCTGGTGAAACAGGAGACGCTGTTCGAGATCGCGCTGCGGCTCCATCTCGCGCTGCCTCTGCGTCTGGGTGAGGGCGAAAAACGCTCTGGGGGCCACAAGCGCCCGTCCATCCTGGCCGATGCGCTGGAGGCGGTGATCGGTGCGGTGTATCTGGATGGTGGCTTCGAGGCCGCTGCTGCGTTGGTGCACCGGCTCTATGCCAATGTGGAGCTCAATGCGCAGATGAGCGCGATGGGCAAAGACCCCAAGACCGAGTTGCAAGAGTGGCTGCAGGCGCGCAAGATGAAGCTACCCAGTTACCGCGTGGTGGCCACATTGGGCGAAGCCCACAAGCAAACCTTCGATGTGGAATGCATGGTGGTGGAAACCGGTCACAGCGAGCGCGGCATTGGCGCCTCGCGCCGCGCTGGCGAGCAAGCAGCGGCCGCCGCCATGCTGCAGCACCTCGCCCAAGCCAAACCCGGCCGCCCCTGAAGCCCACCGGCTCCCAAAGCCCAACCTATTTCAAATTCAGTCGATATGCCCCGATACAAAGTCCCCCCAGAGCCCACTTCGGCTCCCGCCAATCCCGAACTCAATGCGATGCTGGCGCGTACGCTGGGCAAAGACGACGCCACAACCGATCCCAGTGCTGGTGACCCCGCTGACGCCGCGCTGGAGGTTCCTGAACCCGAGCCGGTCGATCCAGCGCAGCAGCGTTGTGGACTGGTCGCGATCGTGGGCAAACCCAATGTGGGCAAGTCGACCCTGCTCAACGCCTTGGTTGGGCAGAAGATCAGCATCACCTCGCGCAAGGCGCAAACCACACGCCACCGCATCACCGGCTACCGCACAGCGGGTGTCAGCCAGTTTGTGTTTGTCGATACGCCAGGCTTCCAGACCCGGCACGGCAACGCGCTCAACCGCGCGCTGAACAAGACCGTGATCGGTGCTGTCGCCGACGTCGATCTGGTGCTGTTCGTGGTGGAGGCCGGGAATTTCAACCAGGCAGACGCCAAGGTGCTCGAACTGCTGCCGAGCAACATCCCGGTGATCTTGGTGGCCAACAAGTTCGATCTGGTGCACCGGCGTGGCGAGCTCGCGCCCTGGCTGCGCAGCATGCAGGAACGCCACCCGTTCACCGAATACGTGCCGATGTCGGCCAAGAACCAGCGCGACATCGCGCGCCTGTTCACCATCTGCGAGCCCTTTTTGCCGCAACAGCCCTGGATGCACGCGCCAGAAGAACTCACGGACCGCAGCGAGCGCTTCATGGCCGCCGAGATGGTGCGCGAGAAGCTGTTCCGCCTGACCGGTGACGAGCTGCCCTACACCTCCACCGTGGTGATCGACAAGTTTGAGCTGGAGGGCACGATGCGGCGCATTGCTGTGACCATCATCGTCGAGCGCGACGGCCACAAGGGCATGGTGATTGGTGACAAGGGCGAGAAGCTCAAGCGCATCGGCACCGAAGCGCGGCAGGAGCTGGAAAGGCTCTGGGACTGCAAGGTGTTCTTGGAGATTTGGGTGAAGGTGCGATCGGGCTGGGCGGACGACGATGCGCGCGTTCGCTCCTTTGGCTACGAGTAACCGGATTTCTCAAGCGCTCCCCTGAACGGTCTGCCCGCTGATCGCACGCCCCATGGTCACGCGACGCACCGCTGAAGAGCCAGCCTTTGTGCTGCACCGCTACGACTGGAGCGAGTCGAGCCTGATCCTGGAAACCTTCACCCGACGCGAAGGTCGGATCGCGATCGTGGCCAAGGGCGTCAAGCGGCCGACCTCGCAGTTCCGTCCGGTGTTGCTGCCGCTGCAGCCGTTGCTGCTGAGCTGGGGCGGAGACGCCGAGGTGCGCACGCTCAGGTCGGCCCAGTGGCAGGGTGGGCATGTGATGCCCACGGGCGAAGCGCTGCTCTCGGGCAGTTACCTCAACGAGTTGTTGATGCGCCTGCTGGCGCGCGACGATCCGCATCCGCGCCTGTTCGACCACTATGCGTTGGCGGTGGCGCTGCTGGCCGAGCGCGCCGATGTGCAGGCGCTGGTGTTGCGTGCTTTTGAATTGCTGCTGCTGCGCGATGTGGGCTTTCTCTCTGATCTGGCACACGAAGGCAGTTCGCTGGCGCCGTTGGACCCAGAGGCGCGCTATGTGCTCGCGCCCGAGAGCGGCCTGCGGCTGGCCCATGGCGACGATACGCACAGCCTGAGTGGCGCGCAATGGCTGGACCTGCACGCCGCTATGCAATCAGACGACGCATTGTTGGCCACGATGCGCGCCTGCGCGCCTGCGCTGCTGGCCTTGCGTGCCCAGTTGCGCGCGGTGCTGCACTACCATTGCGGTGTGCGGGTGTTCCAGACCCGCCAGCTGATGCTTGACATCCAGGCCATGCGCCGAGTGCCCGAGGCCGAGGGCACACCCAACACCCCGCTTTGACCATGTCCACCGCTCACGCCACACACGCTATCCACACCGCCCTCTCGGTCAACCTCAACAAGGTGGCTCTGGTGCGCAACACGCGCCACCTCGGGATTCCGTCGGTGCTGCGAGCCGCCACGCTGTGTCTGCAAGCGGGCGCGCGGGGCATCACCATCCACCCGCGACCCGACGAGCGCCACATCCGCCTGCACGATGTGTTCGAGCTGGCCGCGCTGATGCAAGCGTGGCCCGATCGCGAGTTCAACATCGAAGGCAACCCGTTTCAAAATCTGATGGGCATCGCCACCGAGGTGCATGCCCGTGGTCTGCCGCTGCACCAGCTCACCTTTGTGCCCGACAGCGAAGGCCAGTTCACCAGCGACCACGGCTGGCGCTTTCCCGCCGACGCCGCGCGGCTGCAGCCCGTGGTGGCGCAGGCGCGGGCTTTGGGCGCGCGGGTGAGCCTGTTCATGGACGCCGATGTTGAAGCCATGGCAGGAGCCAAAGCCGTGGGCGCCGATCGGGTGGAGTTGTACACCGAGCCATTTGCCGCTGCCTGGAACACCCCGGCCCGCGCCGAGCAATTGGCTCGGTTTGCGGCGGCTGCGCAAGCAGCGATGGATGCTGGGCTGGGCGTGAACGCCGGCCACGATCTGAACCGCGACAACCTCACCGAATTTCTGCGCACCGTGCCAGGCGTGCGCGAGGTATCGATCGGCCATGCGCTGATCGCCGACGCACTCGAATTGGGCTACGCCGCCACGGTGGCCGCGTACAACCGCTGTATTGACCAAGCGCATGCCTAGGGCATCCCTACCCTGCCCGGCTCGCCGGGAGCGAGGCGATGCGCGGTCCGAGCAGACAGGGCATGCGCAGAGTCGCTCGCGAGGCAAGTTCCCATGATTTTCGGTATCGGTACCGACGTCTGCGACATCCGCCGAATCGAAGCCACGCTCGCCCGCCAGGGCGATCGCTTTGTGCACAAGGTGCTGGGTGACGCCGAGCTGGCCGTGTGGGCCCGGCGCGGCGCGCGCTGGCCGCAGCGCGGCGTGCGCTACCTGGCGACACGCTTCTCAGCCAAAGAGGCATTTTCCAAAGCCATCGGGCTGGGCATGCGCATGCCCATGAGCTGGCGGCGCTGTGAAATTCTCAACCACCCCAGCGGCATGCCCCACATCGTGCTGCACGGCGAACTCAAGGCCTGGTTCGACGCGCAGGGCCTGCGAGCCCATGTGACCGTTACCGACGAGACCGACTACGCGGCCAGCTTTGTGGTCGTGGAACGCGATGAAATCCACATGAAAGCCACCAGCACATGAACCACCACGCCCCTTTGATCATCGACGTTGCCGGCCTGTCGCTCACAGCGGACGACCAGAAGCGCCTGGCGCACCCCTTGGTGGGCGGCGTCATTTTGTTTGGCCGAAATTGGCAGGACCGCGAGCAACTGACGCGCTTGTGTGGGCAGATCAAAGCGGTGCGCGCCGATTTGCTGATCGCGGTGGACCACGAAGGCGGGCGGGTGCAGCGCTTTCGCACCGACGGCTTCACCCACCTGCCGCCAATGGCCGCGCTGGGCGACCTGTGGATGGTGCCGGAAAAGAAGGGTGAGATCGCCGGTGCGTCGGCTCTGCGTGCCACCAACGCGGCCACGGCGGTGGGCTATGTGCTGGGCGCCGAGCTGCGCGCTTGCGGCGTGGACCTGAGCTTCGCCCCGGTGCTCGATCTGCACCACGGCGGCAGCTCGGTGATCGGCGACCGCGCGTTGGGGCGCGATGCGCAGGTGGTCACGCTGCTGGCGCAGGCGCTGATGCTGGGGCTCAAGCAAAGCGGCATGGGCAACTGCGGCAAACATTTTCCGGGCCATGGCTTCGTCAAGGCCGACTCGCACCTGGCGATTCCCATGGATCGGCGCAGCCTCACCGCCATCCTGAGTGAAGACGCCGCACCCTATGGCTGGCTTTCCAGCAGCCTGGACGCCGTGATGCCCGCGCATGTGATCTACCCCAAGGTCGACAGCCGGCCGGCCGGTTTCTCGGCCCGCTGGTTGCAAGACATCCTGCGCCGCCGCCTGGGTTTCACCGGCGCCATCTTCAGTGACGATCTCAGCATGGAAGCGGCCTGCTTCCTTGACGGCCAACGGGTCGGCTTCACCGATGCCGCGCTGGCCGCGCTCGGCGCCGGCGCCGATCTGGCCGTGTTGTGCAACCAGTCGCTGGTGGACGGTGGTGAACCGCTCGATACCTTGATCGACGGCCTGTCCCGCGCGGTGATCGAAAACCGCTGGCAGCCCAACCCCGCCAGCGACGCGCGCCGCCGCGCGCTGGTGCCCAGCAGCACCGCGATGGCGTGGGACGAGCTGATGGTGAGCGAGCGCTACATGCACGCGCTGTCGCTGCTGCCCTGAAGCGCCGACTCTGCGGTCGGGCTTCGACCTGAGCAACACCATCGCGGCAGTGCCGCTCCCACAAAATCCATCGCTTCGGCCCACGAGTCGCCCGTCGGGCAGCGTGGCTTTGCCGCCGGTTACGGGACTGCTGTAGCGGTGCTGTTGGTGAGCGGCTGGTGACGCGCAGCACTGCGAAAGCCCGCCATCATGTCATTGCGCTCTGGTGTGAAGTAATTGCGGTACTTTGGGTGGCGCATGCGCAGCATGGTCGCGGCACTAGCGCCCTTGAGCACCGGCCGGCCGTCGAACCAGGGCCGCGAGTAGTCCACATAGGGATGGGCGACGAAGCCAGGGTAAGGCGCAAACGCGCTGGCTGTCCATTCCCACACCTCGCCCCAGGACCAATCGGGGGTGGTGTGGGCGGCGCACTCCCATTCGGCCTCGGTCGGCAGACGCCGCCCGGCCCAGGCGCACCAGGCCTCGGCCTCAAAGGCGGTGAGGTAGCAGGCGGCGGCTTGCGCGTCCGGCGGCTGCCAGACGCCCCAGCGTTGTTGCTGCCAACCCTCGGCGCTGTGACGCAGATAGCGCGGCGCACCGACACCCGTTTCTGTCAGCCAGCGCCAGCCGGCATCGCTCCAGAACGCCCGGTCACGGTAGCCGCCTTGTTCCACAAACGGGAGGAAACGCGCCCAGCGCACCGCCTCGGTGTCGATCTCGAAGGCGGGCATGGGCACGCTGTGTGCGCTGCGCTCGTTGTCGAACGCGAAACCCGGGGCGTCGTGGCCGAGAACCCAGCGGGTGGCTGGCACAGTGGCCGCTTGCGGACCCGGTGCGCCGCGATGCTCTGGCGCGTCCAAAATTTCACCCGGATCGAACCCCAGCGACTGCGCCATGTAGACCGCCGCCTCGGCGTGCATGTCTTCGTGGAACAGCACCAGGCGGAAGAAGTACAGACCGTCATCGTCCTCGGCGGCGGTTTGCAGCAGCGCCAGGGTGTCGGCCAGACTGGCTTCGAGGTGATCGCGGGTGGCAGCGGCGTTGGGCAACGGGAGCTGCCAGCGGCGGTCGTGCGCCACGGTGCTGGAGTTGTAAAAGCTGTCGGCTTCCGCGCCGCGCGCTGCTTGGTGGGGCTGGGTGCGCGGCAGGTCGGGATCGGCCTGAGCACCTCGCTCGCGATCGGGGTTGCGGGTGATCCACCAGTCGGCAAACCAGCCCACGTGGCCGAGCTCCCACAGCGGCAGGTTGAGCTCGGGCTGGCAGGGCACGCGCAGCGCGGGGCCAAGCGCGGTCTCGTAGGCGGCAAACAGGCGCAATGTGCGCGCGCGTGCATCGAGCAGCAGCTGTTCCAGCGCAGCCCTGTCGGCATTTCTGGCGTGGTGGGCTGCGCGGGCCACCGCCATGTTGTGTGATCCTTGCGCCATGTCTAAACCCTCTCTTTGCATCGTCACGCCCGCGTTGGCCGACGCCAACAACGGCAACTGGCAAACCGCGCGCCGCTGGGCGCAGCTCTTGTCTGGTCATTATCGGGTTCGCCTCAGCCGTCAGTGGACTGGCCAGCTTGAGGGTGACGCCAGCACCGACCTGCTGCTCGCGCTGCACGCGCGGCGCTCGGCCGATTCGATCGCTGCCTGGGCGCGCTTGCGGCAAGGCCAGGGGCTGGTGGTCGCGCTCACCGGCACCGACCTGTACCGCGACATCACCAGCGATGCCGACGCTCAACGCTCGCTGGTGCTGGCGCAGCGCCTGATCGTATTGCAAGAGCAGGGTCCACAGGCTTTGCCCGAAGCGCTGCGCGAGAAATGCCGGGTGGTGTTTCAGTCCACCACCCCGCGCGCCAAGCTTTCCAAAACCACACACCACCTGCGCGCGGTGGTGGTCGGCCACTTGCGGGCTGAGAAAGCGCCGCAAATGGTGTGGGACGCGGCGCGCTTGCTGGCGCGCGACGAGGGCATCTGCATCAACCATCTGGGGAACGCCCTCGACCCCGCGCTGGGCGAGGCCGCGCGCCAGACCCAGGCCGAATGCCCGCACTACCGCTGGCTCGGCGGCGTGTCCCATGCCAGCGCGCGCGATCGCATCCAGCGCGCCCATCTGCTGCTGCACCCGAGCGAGATGGAAGGCGGTGCCCACGTGATCATGGAAGCGGTGCTCAGTGGCACGCCGGTGCTCGCTTCGCGCGTGGCCGGCAATGTGGGCATGCTGGGCACTGGCTATGGCGGTTACTTCCCGCCCGGCGACGCTGCCGCGTTGGTGCGTTTGCTGCGCGCCTGCCGCGCGGACATCGCCGCGCCCGTCGACACGCTGGCGCGGCTGCAAGCACAATGTGCGGTTCGCGCGCCGCTGTTTCAGCGCGACGCCGAGCGCCGCCACCTGCTGCAGGCGCTGGCCGGCGTGCCCGGCGCGGCGCCTTGATTTCTGCCCTTGGCAAACCCCTTTTCGATCACCCGTCCACCGGAGACCCCATGAACGCAACGACCCCCACCAGCGCCACCCAGCCCCGCCTCACAAGCCTTTCGCACGGCGGCGGCTGCGGCTGCAAGATCGCGCCCGGCGTGCTCAGCGAAATCCTCAAAGGCCTGAGCGCCATGCCGGTGCCCAAAGAGCTGTTGGTGGGCATAGAGACGGCCGACGACGCAGCGGTGTACTGGCTCAACGACGAGCAGGCGCTGATCGCCACCACCGACTTCTTCATGCCGATCGTGGACGACCCGTTCGACTTCGGCCGCATCGCCGCCACCAACGCGATCAGCGATGTGTACGCCATGGGCGGCACACCCATCATGGCGCTGGCGATCGTGGGCATGCCGGTCAATGTGCTGTCCACCGAGACCATCGCCAAGATCCTCGACGGTGGCCAGAGCGTCTGCCGCGAGGCTGGCATCCCGATCGCTGGGGGCCACACCATCGACTCGGTCGAGCCGATCTATGGCTTGGTTGTGATGGGTCTGGTGCACCCCAAGCGCATCAAGCGCAATGGCGACGCCAAAGTGGGCGATCGCCTCATTCTCGGCAAGCCGCTGGGCGTGGGCGTGTTGTCGGCCGCGCTCAAGAAAGACGCGCTCGATGCCGAGGGCTACGCGCAGATGATCGCCAACACCACCAAGCTCAACACGCCCGGCCCCGATTTGGCGGCGCTCGACGGTGTACACGGGTTGACCGATATCACCGGCTTCGGCCTGGCTGGCCACGCGCTGGAGATGGCGCGCGGCGCCAAGGCGGCGATTCACATCACGATGGACCGTGTGCCTTTGCTGCCCAACGTGCGCGAACTCGCCGCCCAGGGCATGGTGACCGGCGCTTCAGGCCGCAACTGGGCCGCGTTTGGCGCCGAGGTGAAGCTCGGGTCGAACCTGCATCCGGTCGACCAAGACTTGCTGAGCGACCCGCAAACCAGCGGCGGCCTGCTGGTGGCCTGCACGCCCGAATCGGTGGATGAAGTGCTGGCGATCTTCGCGCGCCACGGCTTCGCCGCCGCTGCCGATGTGGGTGAGATCGTGGCCGATGCGGCCGACGGCGTGCGCTTGATGGTGGATTGATTCCCGCGCGCGGGCCCGCCAGCCAGCCTGCCTGCCTGCTGCGGCCAGCGCATGCGTCCATCGGCCACACAAGCGCAGCGGTCACCGCCTCGCCTTCACCCTCACCCATTCCACATGAACCACCTGCGCGACCCTTTGATGCTGGCTTTGCTGGCTGCCGGCTTGGCACCCCAGGCCCAAGCCCAAGCCAATGACTGGCTGAGTTGCACCACCATCACCGCCGTGCCAGAGCGCCTGGCCTGTTTCGACCAGAAAGCAAGCCAGTTTGCCAATCCGGTGGCGCTCCAAAGCCCGCCGCCCGTGCCATATGGACCCGATGTGGCCGCGGTGGCGCCAGCGCCTGTGCCCTCGGCGGCGCAGCGCGCCAGCGCCCAGCCCAGTGAAATCACACGCTTTTGGGACCTGGAAAACGCCATTGCCCGCGACAATTTCGAGCTGCGCGCCTACCGGCCGGCATCGCTTTCACTGAGCGGCGGCTCGCAGGTGAACCGACTGCCCAGCCCATCGGCCACCAGCGTCTTGCCCACCAACCGGGTCGATTACCAGCCGGGCGAGCTCAAGGTCAACCTGAGCGTACGCACCAAAATCGTGAGCGGCGTCTTGCGCAGCGGCGACGATCCGTTGCGCGACTCGCTGTGGTTTGGCTACACACAGCAGAGCTACTGGCAGCTGTTCAACAAGGACATCTCGCGACCGTTTCGCAACACCGACCACGAGCCCGAGCTAATCTATGTGTTCCCGCATTTCGCGGCGCTCCCCGGCGGGTGGACGTACCGCATGAGCGGGGCCGGTTTGGTGCACCAGTCCAACGGCCAGAGCCTGCCGCTGTCGCGCAGCTGGAACCGCACCTATGTGATGGGTGCTGCCGACAAGATCGCCGACAACGGCGACCGTTTCACGCTGCAAGCCCGTGTGTGGCGGCGCTTGACGGAGAACGCGGGCAGAGACGACAACCCCGACATCAGCGACTTCGTGGGGCGCGGCGAACTCATCGGCCGCTGGAGCTTCGACGAGGGCACTGGCGCCGACCGCACGCTGCACACCCTGGGTATGACCGTGCGCCACTCGCTGCGCAGCACCAACAGAGGTTCGCTGCGGCTTGAATACCTGCGCAGCATCGGCTCGGCCGACAGCGGGCTGCGCTTTCACGCCCAGCTCTTCAGCGGCTACGGCGAGAACCTGCTCGACTACAACCGCAACCGCACCGTGGCCTCGGTCGGTCTGAGCTTGGTGGACTGGTGAACACCCACGCGCTGGAAACCCGCATCCCGCCCCCGGTGGTAGCACTGGTGATGTTGCTGCTGATGTGGAACCTGGCGGCCTGGCTGCCCAGCCCCCTGGCACCCAGCTGGCATGTGTCTACGGCACTCGCGCTGGTGGCGATCGGCGCAGCCTTCGATCTGGCTGCCCTGTGGGCATTTCACCGGGCGCGCACCACCATCAACCCGATGAAGCCTCAGGCCACCGCCCATCTGGTCACCGGCGGCGTGTATCGCCTCACGCGCAACCCGATGTACCTGGGGCTTGTGCTGTTTCTGTCGGCAGCGGTGTCGTATTTGTGGTCGCCCTGGGCGGTGCTCGGCCCGGTGGGATTTGTGGCCTACATCAACCGCTTTCAAATCACACCCGAAGAGCGCGTGATGCGCGAGCGCTTTGGGGCGAACTACACCGCCTGGTGCGCTCGTGTGCGGCGCTGGCTGTGACACCGCTGGAACACACCATGCCCACACCTCAGGTTCTCGCCTTCGACATCTTCGGCACCGTGGTCGACTGGCACGGCAGCATCGCGCGCGAAGTGGCCGCCCTGTATCCAGCGGTCGACGCCAATGCGTTTGCGCTCGCCTGGCGCGCCGGCTACCAGCCCGCCATGCAGCGCGTGCGCTCGGGCGAACTCGGCTGGACGCGCATCGACGAGCTGCACCGCTTGATTCTCGACAAGATCCTGCCGCGCTTCGGTCTGACTTACCTGGACGAGGAAGAGCGCGCCCACCTCAACCGCGCCTGGCACCGCCTCGATCCCTGGCCCGACACGGTGGCCGGCCTCACCCGGCTGAAATCGAGGTTCACGGTCTGCACCCTGTCCAACGGCAACATCGGCCTGCTGACCAACATGGCCAAACGCGCCGGCCTGCCCTGGGACTGCATCCTGAGCGCGGAGGTGTTTCGCGCCTACAAACCCGACCCACGCACCTACTTGGGCGTGGCGCAGACCTTTGACTTGGCGCCCGAGCGGGTCATGTTGGTGGCAGCCCACCAAGACGACCTGGCGGCGGCACTCGCCTGCGGGTTGCAGACGGCCTACATCGAACGGCCGTTTGAGTTTGGGCTGGAGCAAGCAAAAGACGTGTCACCTGACTTGGCGAACACGCTGCACGCGCGGGACTTGCTGCAACTGGCCGAACAGCTCGGCTGCTGAGATGAAGCGTACGGGGCTTTGAGAGCGCTCAGCGCACGGTCAGCCGCGCCGCAAGATCGCGCTATCGCGGCAGTGCCGCTCCTACAAAACCCGCACGTCCAGAGCCGCATCAACCGCCGTGCCTTTGTCTTGAGCGGCCATGCCGCGACCGCCAGCCACACCACAAACCAGCGCCAGCGCATGGGCTGCTCAAAGGTCGGTTCGGTACCATCACGCGGTTGACTCGGCCACCTGCCGCCGACCAGTATTGGCGGTGAAAGCGCCCGGAAAAAACCCTGGCGGTTTGAGCTGCCAGGCCCGTTTGACACACACCACACAGAGGAAAAAAATGATATCCACAGAACAGAACTTCACCATCGACGGTACGGAATACCCGCTCAACAGCCTGAGCGAGGAGGCCCGGTCGCAGCTGCAGATGCTGCGCATCACCGACCAGGAAATTCAGCGTCTTCAGTGGCAACTGGCGATCGCCCAGACCGCCCGCAACGCCTACGCGCAGGCGCTAAAAGCGAAGCTGCCCTCGCCCACCGAGCTGGCGCTGCAAAACGACACGCTTCAGCTGAACTGAGCAAACGATGCGCTGAAGTTGAGCCGAACGCCTGACGACTCCGAGCGGATCGTGTTGCGCGAAAACAACACTTCCCACCTCCTACATGAAGTTCATATAGGAAGCGCGTAAACTCGCGCTTTCTTATGAACTCCGTGCTGCGCATTCCCCTCAACGCCGAGCCTGAAGCGCTGCAGCGCCTGCTGGCTTTGCAGCAGGGTTTTGCCAAGGTGTGCAATGCCTTGGCACCGCTGGTTCAGCAAACGCGGGTGTGGAACCGGGTGACGCTGCACCACTTGGCCTATCGGCAACTGCGCGAACAGTTTCCCGAGATGGGTTCGCAGATGGTGTGCAACGCGATTTATTCGGTGTCGCGCACCGGGCGGCTGGTGTTTCAGCACCCGCAAAGCCCGTTCAATCTGGCGCGGCTGGGCGACAAGCCGTTGCCCTTGCTGCGCTTTGCCGACACCTGCCCGGTGTATTTCGATCGGCACACGCTGAGCCTGAAAGACGGCCAGCTGTCGATGTTCACGCTGGACGGTCGGCTGCGCTTTCAGCTGGCGCTCTCGGCGCAGGACGAGGCGCGGTTTCACACCGGCAAGCTGAGCGAGGTGGTGCTGTCGCGCCAGGCCGACGGGGTGTTTGCGCTCACGTTTCAGCTGGAGAACGCGCAACCTGCGGACGCCGAGCAGGCTGGCCAGAAACCGCAGGCCGGGCCCACAAGCGCTGCTGCAGCCGAAGTAGGGCCAGGCTCCAGCGGCGAGATTCCACCCTACGTGATGGTCGAGCCAATGCCATCGATTCCAAAACTCCAAGCAACACGATGAAACCCAAATCTGCGATGAGCCCGAAACCCGGGACTTCCGAGCTGCGCGAGGCGGTGACCGCGCTGCGGCCTTTCTTTGTGCGCTCGCTGTGGTTCAGCCTGGTGTGCAGCGTGCTGGTGCTGGCGCCTTCGGTCTACATGTTGGAGGTGTACGAGCGGGTGGTGAACAGCCGCAGTCACATGACGCTCTGGATGCTCACGCTGGTGGTGCTGGGGGCTTTTGTGGTGATGGAGCTGCTGGAATGGGCGCGCAGCGAAGTGATGCGATCGGCCAGTATCGCGCTGGACCGCAAGCTGAGCGGGCGGGTGTTCAGCGCGATTTTCGAGGCCAATCTGAAGAAGCTGCCGGGCGGCACGCAGCAGCCCATGAACGACTTTCGGCAGGTGCGCGATTTTCTGTTCTCGCCGGTGTTGCTGGCTTTGATGGAGTCGCCGGTGTCGCTGCTGATGATGGTGCTGCTGTTTTTGATCAGCCCGGTGCTGGGCTGGACGGCGCTGGTGTTTGCCCTGGTGACCACGGTGGTGGGCTGGTTCAACGAACGCAGCACCAAGCCGCCGCTGATGCAAGCCAACCGGGCGGCGATCGAGGCGCAGCAATACGCGGACAATGCGCTGCGCAACGCCGAGGTGGTGGAGTCGATGGGGATGCTGCGCAACACGCAAAAGCGCTGGCTGGAACGACAGCGCGAGTTTCTGGGGCTGCAGGCCCAGGCCTCGTCGAGCGCAGGGGGTTACCGGGCGGTGTCCAAGCTGCTGCAAACCACACTGGCCTCGGCGCTGCTGGGGCTGGCCTGCTGGCTGTTGCTGCACAACCAGCTCAATGGCGGGGCGGGAATGATGATCGTGGCCTCCATCTTGGGCGGGCGCATGCTGGCGCCGCTGGTGCAGACGGTGTCGCAGTGGCAGTCGGTGGTGAATGTGCGCGATGCCTGGACCCGGCTGGACAGTTTGCTGACAGCGGTGCCCCAGCGCCCAGAGTCGATGGCACTGCCAGCGCCTCGCGGAGCGTTGCAGGTGGAGCAGTTGATCGCAGGTGCACCGGGCAACCCGGCGCCGATTCTGCGCGGGGTGCAATTTGCGCTGGCGCCGGGTGAGGTGTTGGCGGTGGTGGGGCCTTCGGCGGCGGGCAAGACCACGCTGGCGCGCCTGCTGGTGGGGCTGTGGCCAGCGCAGGGCGGCAAGGTGCGCCTGGACGGCGCCGACATATACACCTGGGACAAGGGGGAGCTGGGCGCCCACCTGGGTTACCTGCCGCAGGGGGTGGAGCTGTTTGAGGGCACGCTGGCCGAAAACATCGCGCGCTTTGCCAAGGTGGAGCAGCACAAGGTGGAGGCGGCGGCGAAGTCGGTGGGCATTCACGATTTCATTCTGTCGCTGCCGCAGGGCTACGAAAGCGAGGTGGGGCCGCAGGGTGCGCGGCTCTCGGGCGGGCAGCGGCAGCGGGTGGCACTGGCGCGGGCGCTGTATGGCGACCCGATGCTGGTGGTGCTCGATGAGCCCAACTCAAGCCTGGACGAGGAAGGCGATGCGGCGCTGGCCCGCGCGATCCAAGAGGCCAAGGGCCGCGGCACCACGTTTGTCGTGATGACGCACCGCACCAGCGTGCTGGGCGTGACCGACAAGATGCTGGTGCTGCGCGATGGGCAGCAGGTGACGTTTGGCCCGCGCGACGAGGTGCTGGCGGCTTTGCAGCAAGCCCAGCAACAGCAGCAGGCACCTCAAGCGCCAACGGCCCGTCAGGCGCCTGTGGGGCCGGCGCGTGCGCTGGCCTCTTCCTGATCTTCTTGGTCTTTTCAAGGCAGACTTTTCATGAAGAATCCTGGATTTTTTGAGCGCAGCGAGCTGACGCAGGCACTCTGGGCGTTTCGGCGCGAGTTTTTGGTGGTGGGTGTGTTCAGCATGGTGGCCAATGTGCTGATGCTGGCGCCCACGCTGTACATGCTGCAGGTGTTTGACCGGGTGCTGGCGAGCCGCAGCGAGCTCACCCTGCTGGCGATGTCGCTGATCACCCTGTTTCTGTTTGGCGTGATGGCGTTTGCGGAGTGGATGCGTTCGCGGGTGTTGGTGCAGGCGGGGGTGCGGCTCGATGGCGTGCTGGGCTCGCGGATATTCAACGCCAGCTTTGAGGCGCAGCTGGCGCCCTCTGGCGTACGCCCGGCGGGCGCGTTTGCCGATTTGATCCAGATTCGCCAGTTCCTCACCGGCAACGGGGCGATTGCGTTTTTTGACACGCCTTGGACACCGGTTTACATCGCGGTGCTGTATGTGTTGCATCCCCTGCTGGGTTATGTGGGGATTTTCTTCGCGGTGCTGCAGGGTTTGCTGGCTTGGTTTGGCCACCGGCGGGCGGTAGCGCCTTCAGAAGCGGCCAACAAAGCCAGCAGCGAGACGATGCAGTTTTTGCAAAACAAGCTGCGCAACACCGAGGTGTTGGAGCCGATGGGCATGGTGAACAACCTGCGCCCGCGCTGGGCGCAGCGCCATGCGAAGGCCCAGGCACTCAATGGGCAGGCACAGTCGCTGACGCACCGGATCACGGCGGTGAGCAAGTTTTTGCGCTACACGCAACAGTCGCTGGCGCTGGGGGCGGGCGCGCTGCTGGTGATCGACGGGCAGCTCTCGCCGGGCGGGATGATCGCGGCCAACGTGCTGATGACGCGGGCGCTGGCGCCGATCGACATGCTGGTGGGCGCCTGGCGCGGCTTCATTGGCGCACGCAGCGCGTTTGAGCGGCTGGAGGCTTTGCTTCGGGCGCACCCGCCGCGCGACCCGGCGCTCTCGCGGATGGCGCCGCGCGGCGAGATGGTGTTGCGCGATGTGGTGGCGGTGGTGCCAGCGCGCGCGGAGCCGATTCTGAAAGGGATCAGCGTGGCGGTGGAACCGGGCACGGTCACCGTGGTGTTGGGGCCTTCGGGCTCGGGCAAGTCAACGCTGGCGCGTTGCCTGGTGGGCATCTGGCCGGGGATGTCGGGCGAGGTGTTGCTCGACGGGCTGCCGATCACCGGCTGGGACCGCAACGAGCTGGGGCCTTATCTGGGCTACCTGCCGCAAGACATCGAGCTGTTCGAGGGCACGATCGCGGAGAACATCGCGCGCTTTGGCGAGGTGGATTCGGCGCAGGTGATTGCGGCAGCGCGCAGCGCGGGTTTGCACGACATGATTTTGCGGTTCCCCAAGGGCTACGACACGCCGATTGGCGAGGCCGGTGGGCTGCTCTCGGGTGGCCAGCGCCAGCGCATTGGTTTGGCGCGTGCGGTGTATGGCGACCCGGTGCTGGTGGTGCTGGACGAGCCCAACGCGAACCTGGACGACGTGGGCGAGGCGGCGCTGGTGCAAACGGTGCGCGAGCTCAAAGCCAAGGGCCGCACGGTGTTTCTGATCACGCACCGGCCGGGCATTGTGGCGGTGGCCGATCGGCTGCTGCTGCTGCGCGATGGCCGGGTGCAAGCGGAAGGACCCCGCGATGTGGTGCTGGCCGCGCTGCAAGCGGCACGGGCGCCGGCCGCTGAATCGGCGCCGGGCTTGAGCCCGCAGGCGGCTTGACGGGCTGCGGTGCTGCTTTGGGTTGGTGTGGTTGATTTTTTCTGTCGTTCTTTCTGTCGGGTGATGACATGCTCAATTCTTTGAATTTTTGGAAATCTTCGCGCGGTGCAGCGCCAGGGTCGGTGGCGCCAGAGTCGGTGGCCGATGAAACAGGCGATGGCATGCGGGCGGGTCGCATCGGCCTGTGGGTGTTGTTGATCGGCTTTGGCGGCTTCTTGCTGTGGGCTTCGTTGGCCCCGCTGGACGAAGGGGTGCCAGCGGCGGGCATGGTGGCGATCGACACCAAGCGCAAGGCGGTGCAGCACCTGAGCGGGGGCATCGTGGAACAGGTGCTGGTGCGCGAGGGCGAAGAGGTGAAGGAAGGGCAGCTGCTGCTGCAGCTGGACTCGGCGGTGGCGCGGGCCAATTTTGAGTCGGTGCGCCAGCGCTACCTGGGGCTGCGGGCGATGCAGAGCCGCCTGTTGGCGGAGCAGGCACGGCAGTCGGTGATCACGTTTCACCCGGATCTGGTGGCCGTGAAAAGCGATCCGCTGATTCGCCAGCAGATGCAAACACAAGAGCAGTTGCTGACCACGCGCCAAAGCCTGCTGCGCTCGGACCTGCAGTCGATTGAAGAAAGTATCGCTGGCCAGCAAGGGCTGCTGGTGTCTTACAAAGAGGTGCTGGCGAACCGGAAGCAGCAACAAAGCCTGATCAACGAGGAGCTGGGGCAGCTGCGCGGGCTGGTGGCCGATGGCTACGCGCCGCGCAACCGCCAGCGGGAAATGGAGCGAATGGCGGCCGAGTCGGGCAGCTCGATTGCCGATTTGCAGGGCAACACGGTGCGGGCGCTGCGCGCGGTGGGTGAGTTGCGCCAGCGCGCGCTGTCGCGCCAGCAGGAGTACCGCAAGGAGATTGAGACGCAACTGGCGGAGGTGAGCCGGGAGGTGTTGTCGGACCAGGAAAAACTGGTGGCGGTCACCAACGATCTCGCGCGCACCGAGATCCTCTCGCCAGCCAGCGGGCAGGTGGTGGGGCTGGCTGTGCAGACGGTGGGCGGTGTGGTGCAAGCGGGGCAAAAGCTGATGGACATCGTGCCCAAGGGCGTACCGCTGTTGCTGGAGGCACGTGTGGAGCCGCACCTGATCGACCGCGTTCAGGCGCAGATGCCGGTCGATGTGCGGTTCTCATCCTTCGCGAACTCACCCCAGCTGGTCGTGGCTGGGCAGGTGGTGTCGGTGTCGCGCGATCTGCTGACCGAACCGCAAACCAACATGACCTACTACCTGGCTCGGGTGGAGGTCACGCCTGAGGGGCTCAAGCACCTGGGCGATCGCCAGATGCAGCCTGGCATGCCGGTGGAGGTGATTTTCAAGACGGGCGAGCGTTCAATGCTGACCTACCTGTTGCACCCACTGACCAAGCGGATGGCCGCTTCGATGACGGAGGAATGAAATCATGAAGAATACGCACCGCTGCGTCGGCGTCCAAACGGCGCTGGCACTGGCCGCGCGCCATGCTGGCGCCGGCCTGATCGGGTTGGGCTTGCTGGCCGCAGCGCCCGCTTGGTCGATGGATTTGAAGCAGGCCTACGAGGCGGCTGTCGTGAACGACGCCAACATACGCGCTTCGCGCGCGGGCGCTGAGGCCAGCCGAGAGCGCCTGCCGCAAGCGCAGGCGCAGCGTTTGCCCAACGTGACTTTTTCGGCCTCGCGCAATTACAACGATCTGGAGAGCAAAAGCCGGGACTCTCTGGGCCGACCCACAAGGGCGGAGAACCAGTATTACAGCGATAGCCAGGTGCTGTCGGTGCGCCAGCCGCTGTACCGACCGCTGCTGAATGCGCAGGTGCGCCAAGCACGGGCACAGAGTGCTGAGGCCGACGCTGCCCTGGAAAGCGACGAGCAGGCGCTGGTGGTGCGGGTGGGCGAGGCGTATTTCGACGCGCTGCTGGCCCAAGACCAGCTGCTGCTGACAGCCGCGCAAAAGAAAACCTATGGCGTGCAACTGGAAGCTGCAGGCCGAGGTTTGACCGCCGGTTCGGGTACCCGCACCGATGTGGACGAGGCACAGGCCCGCCTGGACCTGGCGCTGGCACAAGAGCTGGAAGCGCTGCAAAACGTGGACTTCACCCGCCGCCGACTGGAGGTGCTCACCGGCCAACCGGTGCAGACACTGGTACCGCTGGATGTGCCACGCTTTCGCCCGCAGTCGCCCGAGCCAGGCAGCGTGCAGGCCTGGATTGAGCGGGCCGAGCAGGCGAGCCCCGAGTTGCAGGCACTGCGCGCCCAGTTGGACGTGGCGCAGCAAGAGATCGAAAAAGCCGAGGCGGGCCACAAGCCAACACTGGATGCGGTGGCGCAGTGGTCGCGCAGCAACAGCGACAGCGTGACGAGCGTGAATTCGCGCTTCGACAACAAGATCATCGGCTTGCAGCTGAATGTGCCTTTGTACGCAGGCGGTTTTGTGAACTCCACCGTGCGCCAGGCGTTGGCCTCGCGCGAGCGGGTGCGCGAAACGTTGGAGGCGGCCACGCGCGACCTGGGGGTGCGGGTGCACCAGGAATTCCGGGGCATGACCGAGGGCACGTTGCGGGTGGCAGCGCTGGAGCAAGCGGTGCGCTCGGCAGAGCAAGCGGTGCTGTCGAACCAGCGGTCGTTCCTGGCAGGCGCTCGCACCACGGTGGATGTGCTCAACGCCGAACAGCAAAAGACCTTCGCGCAGCGCGATCTGGCGCAGGCGCGTTACCGGTATCTGGTGGCGCAACTTCGGTTGCAGTCACTGGCAGGACAAGACCGGCAAGCCAGCATCGCGCAGGCCAGCAGCGTGCTGGCGCCCTGAGCGCCTGCGCAGGGCGATGAACCTGATCGCGGTGGCTTGTGGTCGCGCCTGACATGGCCGAGCACCTGTCCGCTCCGCCCTGTATCGCCGTGTTGCTGGCGGTGCACAACGGTGTTGCGTGGCTGCCTGAGCAGCTCACATCGATTCTGGGTCAGACGGGGGTGGCGGTGTCGGTGTTTTGCAGCGTGGACGCGTCCTCAGACGGCTCGGAGCACTGGGTTGACCAGCTCGCGCTGGCGGACGCGCGGCTGACGGTACTGCCCCACGGCCAGCGGTTCGGCGATGCGGCTTCGAATTTTTTCAGGCTGCTGGCGGATGTGGACGTCTCGGCGTTCGACAGCGTGGCATTTGCCGATCAGGACGACCTCTGGCTGGCCGACAAGCTGCTGCGAGCGCATGAAGCAATGCGCTGCAGCGGTGCCGAGGGGTACTCCAGCAATGTGCTGGCCTTCTGGCCCGATGGCCGCGAGACGCTGGTTGAAAAAAACCAGCCGCAAGCGCGCTGGGATTTTCTGTTTGAGGCGGCCGGGCCGGGTTGCACCTATGTGCTGAGCCAGCGACTGACCATCGCGCTGCAAGACCTGATCCAGCGGCGCGGTGACGAGGTTCGCCGGGTGGGGCTGCACGACTGGTTTGCGTATGCGTTCGCGCGTGCCCAGGGTTATCGATGGCTGATCGATGGCCACGTCGGCATGCGCTACCGGCAGCACGAGGACAACCAGGTCGGCGTCAACACAGGCATGCACGCGTTCGCCCGTCGGGCCCGCGTGGTGCTCAGCGGCTGGGGGCTGGCGCAGTCGGCCCTGATCGCCGATCTGATCGGCTTGGGTGGCGATCCATTCGTGAGGCGCTGGGCGAGCGGCAGCCGCTGGGGTTTGCTGTGGCTGGCCACCCACGCGGGGCAGTGTCGACGCCGAGGTCGCGACAAGCTGCTGTTTGCCGGGTCGTGTTTGCTGATGGCGGTGCTGGGCAAGTAAAACAGGCCGCTGACCGGTCTTCGCCAGACCACGATCCGCTAACCTAACCACCAGCCAACGCCATCGCAGCGGCCGATACGTCTACAAGAACCCACGCGGCAACGCCCCTCCATCGATTCACTTTGCCATTCACCCCATGAACATCCTCCTCACCGGCGGCGCTGGTTACATCGGCAGCCACACCTTCATTGCGCTGCGCGAAGCGGGCTTCGAGCCTGTGATCTTGGATAACTTCGCCAACAGCCACTCCGTGGTGCTGGAGCGGTTGGAGCGAATCACCGGCAGGCCAGTCACGCTGGAGCGTGGCGATGTGCTGGACACGCCTTGGTTGGAGGCTGTGCTCAAACGCCACCAACCCGCAGGCGTGGTGCACTTTGCGGGCGACAAGTCGGTGGGCGAGAGCGTGACGAACCCGCTGAAGTACTTTCACAACAACATCGGCGGCGCGGTGAGCCTGCTGCGCGCCATGACCGCCGTTGTCGCAGACGGCAGCGCACCGCAAACCCACACGCTGGTGTTTTCCAGCAGCGCCACGGTGTACGGCGACCCGGCCACGGTGCCCATCACCGAAGACTTCCCACGCTCGCACACCAACCCCTACGGCCACAGCAAGCTGGTGATTGAAGACATGCTGAGCGCCTTGGGTCAGGGTGGCACGGCCAGCCCGGCCTGGCGCATTGGCGTGTTGCGCTACTTCAACCCGGCCGGCGCCCACCCCAGCGGCCTGATCGGCGAAGACCCAGCTGACATCCCCAACAACCTCATGCCCTACGTGACGCAGGTCGCGGTCGGCCAGCGGCCGCATGTGAATGTGTTCGGCAACGATTACGCCACGCCTGACGGCACCGGTGTGCGCGATTTCATCCATGTGCAAGACCTCGCGGCTGGCCACGTGGCGGCGCTGCGCAGGCTGCTGAACCCTGGCGAGAGCTTCACGGTGAACCTGGGCACCGGACGCGGTGTGAGCGTGTTGGAGGTGGTGCGTGCGGTGGAGCGGGCGAGTGGGCGAGCGGTGCCGTTTGCGTTCGCACCGCGCCGCGCGGGCGATGTGGCGCAGTGTTACGCCGACGCGTCGCTGGCCAAGCGCCTGCTGGGCTGGGAAGCGCTGCGGTCGCTGGATGAGATGTGCACTGATGCCTGGCGCTGGCAAAGCGCCAACCCCAACGGGTACCGGGCCTGAGGCCGTGCAACTCTACGGACTGGCCAGAGGCCTGCTGACCGACCCGCTGTTTTGGGTGGTGTTGATGTTGGTGGTGGGGTTCGCGTTGGTGCGTCGCCGCCCGATCGCTGCCCGGCGCTGGATCGGGCTGGGTTTGCTGGTGTTGGTGATGTCGGGCTGGCGTGCGCTGCCCGACCGCCTGATGCACGCGCTGGAAACCTGGCATTCGCCGGCCAGCCCGGCGGATGTGGGGCGCTACGCAGGCGTGGTGGTGCTGGGTGGTTCGTTTGAGCGGGCTTCGCTACAGATCGGGCGCGAAGCGGTGCAGATCAACGAACACGCCGACCGGTTGACCGAAGCGGTTGCGCTGGCGATGGCCTACCCCGAGTTACCCATCATCTTCACTGGCGGCTGTGTGGACACCGGCGAGGGCTGTGTGCCTGAGGCGGTGTTGGCGCAGCGTTTTTTCACGCGCATGGGGCTGGCGCCGAATCGCATTCGGTACGAAGCGGCATCGCGCACCACGTTCGAGAACGCGTTGCTCACCGCTCAACTCACCGGCGTTGACAAGACCCACCCCTGGCTGCTGCTCACCTCGGCTTGGCACATGCCGCGCGCCGCTGCCGCGTTTCGCGCCCAGGGCTGGAACGTGACGCCCTGGCCGGCGGACTTCCGGAGCAACGCGGACATGCCCTGGACCGCGTACTCACTCACCAAGGGTGTGCAGCAATGGCAATTTGCGCTGCACGAATGCCTGGGGTTGCTGGCTTATTGGGTGTCAGGGCGGGCGGCGCTGTGAGAGCCGGTGTGTGCGGGCGTGGCCATTGGCATGGGTGGTGAGGTATTGGGATTCGTTGCATGCCAATGCGTCATCGCATCCGGTGACGCACTCGGCAAGTCCGCAGCCTATCGGTGGATCTCACGCCGGCTGCCGACCTGAACCACAAGGACGAGCAAAGCGCCATCTTGAATGTCACACACCACCCGACAGTCGCCCACCCGGTAGCGCCAGAGGCCACCCAGCGGACCCGTCAACGCCTTGCCGGTGCTGCGCGGATTCGCCAGCCCGGCGATGCGTTCGTCCATGTGATCCAGGATGCGCTTCGCCGTCTGTTTGTCCAGCTTTCGAAGCTGTCCCTTGGCCGTGTCCGCGTATTCAATCGCCCAAGCCAAGATCACGCCTCACGTCGGCAGCGGTATGCAGCTTTTCTTGCCCCTTGCGTACGCGCTCCACGACGTCTGCAGCGAGGTAGTAATCTTCCATTTCTTCAATACCCTGCTCGATGATTTCGCGCAGGTAAAACGCTTTGGTTCGCCCCGTGTGAGCGGCGAGGAAGTCAAGCCTTTGTTCGGTTTCAGGCGCAAGCCGGATTGAGGTAGCCATGTTCGGTATCTCCCGTTGAATACATGTATTCAATGTATCACGGTGCGATGCAAGTGAGCCACAGGATGCCGTCGGTGGCTCACCCCATTCAGAGCAGCGACATGGTGATGTTGCTTGCCCCACAGCGCAGCGACGCTGGCAAGCAAGGCAGACACACTAGCGCAGCTGCACACCCGCCGACCGCGCAGCCAGAAACACGCCTTCACCGATGCTGGCACCGAAGCGCTTGGCCAAGCGCCAGCCGAGGTTTTCGCGCTGGGTGTAGTCGACGATGTCCTCGGCCTTGATGATCTCGCGCGCCACGTAGTCGAGGCTGCCCAGACCGTCGGCCAGGCCGAGATTGACCGCCTGCTGGCCGCTCCAGATCAAGCCGCTGAAGGTGTCGGGCGTTTCTTTCAGGCGCTCGCCGCGGCCTTGCTTCACCACCGCGATGAACTGGGTGTGGATTTCGTTGAGCATGGATTGAATGTAGGCGCGCTGCGCTTCGTCTTGCGGGCTGAACGGGTCGAGCATGCCTTTGTTGCTGCCAGCGGTGATCAGGCGACGCTCGACGCCGAGCTTTTCCATCAGGCCGGTGAAACCGAAGCCGTCCATCAGCACGCCGATGCTGCCGACCAGGCTGGCTTTGTCCACATAGATGCTGTCGGCGGCGGCGGCGATGTAGTAAGCGGCTGAGGCGCAGGTTTCTTCCACCACCGCGTACACCTTCTTGTTGTGCAGGGCCTTCAAGCGGGTGATTTCGTCGTTGATGATGCCGGCCTGCACGGGGCTGCCACCGGGCGAGTCGATCAGCAGCACGATGGCCTGCGCACCGCTGTCTTCAAACGCCGATTTCAGTGAGGCCACCACGTTTTCGGCACTGGCTTCAGCGCCTTTGGCGATCTCACCTCGAATCTCGATCACGGCGGTATGGGGTGTGGTGATGGGTGCGCCCACCGACTCGGCCTTGTAAACAAACCACACAGCGGCGCCAATCACGATCAGCCACATCAGCCGCATAAACAGCTGCCAGCGGCGCGCGGCGCGCTGCTCTTTGACTTGGGCAAGCACCAGTTTTTCGATGGTGGCGCGCTCCCAGCTCACACCGGCCACGGTGGGGGACGTTGGGCTGGAAGAAGAGCCAAAAGTGGGTTCGGTCATGGGGTTTGGGGTGCTCAGAAAGCCAGGGGATACAGGTTGTATTGTGAACGCCAGTGCACCACACCACCCTGCTCCACCAGATCAACCTTCACCAGCCCGCCCCGGCATGGGCCGCCAGCGCAAGCACCGGTGTCGGGCGCGTAGGTGGCGCCATGGGTGGCGCAGACCAGCCAGCGAGCGCTGTCATCAAAGAAGCGGTTGGGCTGCCAGTCCATCTCCATCGCCACATGGGCGCAGCGGTTGAGGTAGGCGTGCACCTGGCCCTGAAAACGAATCGCAAAGGCACGGCAGGTCTGGCCGCCATACACCACATCAAACGGTACCGCCACGCCAGCATTGACCAGATCGTCGCTGCGGCACAGCGGGTGCAGGTTGTCGTCAGCGGTTGTGGACATGGGGCGGTTGGTGGTGGCGGACTCGGACCGATGGTGATTCAGGCGTTGGCCTGCAGCCAGTCGTGCAGCTCGCGCACCGAATGCGCGATAAAGCGCGGCTGCAGTGCGTGAAACGCATCGGGCTCGTGGGCGCCGTAGCTCACGCCCAGGCTGGCACAACCGGCGTTGAGTGCCATCTGCAGGTCGTGCGTGGTATCGCCCACCATGAGCGTGCGCTCGGGCTCGACACCGAACTCGCGCATCAGCTGGTTGAGCATGAGCGGGCTGGGCTTGCCAGCGGTTTCGTCTGCCGTGCGCGAGCCATCGAACACGCCTTGCAGCGCCACGGTGTGCAGCGCCTCGTCGAGTCCGAGGCGGCTTTTGCCGGTGGCAACCGTGAGCCAGTGCTGGCGCTGCTTGAGGTCGCTCAGCATGGGCAACACGCCATGGAACAGCGCGATGTCGTGCTGACTCTTCGCGTAGTGGTGTTTGTAGCGCTCGCCCAGCTGCGGGTAGCGCTCTTTGGGCACATCGGGCGCGGCGTGGGCCAGCGCCTGCATCAGGCCCATGCCGATCACGTAGCTGGCATCTTGGTCGCTGGGCACGGTGCCGCCCACATCGCGCACCGCGGACTGGATGCAGCGGGCAATGAGCGCGGTGGAGTCGAACAGGGTGCCATCCCAGTCGAAGGCGATGAGGTCGTATTGGCGAGGGCGCATGGAAGGTCAAATAGTTGGAAATCCATTATCGATGGCCAGCGCCAAGCACTGCGCAGCAAGGGACACCGAGCCGCTCTGCGCTCTGGGCCGCTGGATGACCAAAAGCGCGAAAAGTGTCGAAAAATTTGACATGCATCACCCCGTCGGAAGGGGTGAAAATCGCAAGTTATTGAAAATAAAACGTTTTTTTAGGTAGGCATAAAGTTTGCTTGCTAAGCTGTGCAAACAATTTTTTCCACTTTGATGTCAAATTTAGGTGAATCAAGAAAACGCATGTTTGCTACTCTAAAGTTAACTTTTCTGGGGATCATCATGAAAATCACTCGCCTTTTTGGAACTGCTCTACCTGCATTTTTGCTGTGCGCCGCTGCCTCGACCACAGCCCAAGCAGCTTTTGTGAAGACCTTTACCGGAAACGATTGCTCTGGCGAATTTGGACAAGGCTTCGACAACTGCAAGACGCCTTTCGAATATGGCAGCTCCCCAGTGATTGCCAAATTCAACTTTAATAGGACTTACGCAAAGCAAATAGTTGTTAAATTAATTTATCAATTACTTTAATCAACGCATCATCGTTATAGCATATAATACGTTTATTGCTTTTACGGACAAGCGCAGTGACAACACGTAT
>Ga0222706_1000048_pt1 | contig 55119 bp, 45 predicted proteins | sample AntAcemetage1572_FD_179829 | JGI IMG/M metagenome (GOLD analysis project Ga0222706, IMG submission 179829) | Saline water microbial communities from Ace Lake, Antarctica - #1572 | ecosystem: Environmental > Aquatic > Non-marine Saline and Alkaline > Saline | place: Antarctica: Ace Lake...
CGTTCTAAAAACCGACAACCCACAACCCACAACTGACATCCGACAACCGACAACCGACACCATCCCCAATTAGCAGAAAATACATTCGAATCTACAGCGCTCCAAAAACCGACAACCCATAACTGACAACCCACATCCGACAACCGACACCATTCCCAATTAGCAGAAAATACATTCGAATCTACAGCGTTCTAAAAACCGACAACCCACAACCGATAACTGACATCCGACAACCGACACCATCCCCAATTAGCAGAAAATACATTCGAATCTACAGCGTTCTAAAAACCGACAACCCACAACCCACAACTGACATCCGACAACCGACACCATCCCCAATTAGCAGAAAATTCATTCAAACCTACAGCGCTCCAAAAACCGACAACCCACAACCGATAACTGACATCCGACAACCGACAACCGACACCATCCCCAATTAGCAGAAAACACATTCAAACCTACAGCATTCTAAAAACTGACAACCCACAACCGACAACCGACACCATCCCCAATTAGCAGAAAATACATTCAAACCTACAGCATTCTAAAAACCGACAACCCACAACTGACAACTGACAGCCGACAACCCACATCCGACACCATCCCCAATTAGCAGAAAACACATTCGAATCTACAGCGTTCTAAAAACCGATAACCCACAACTGACAACCCACATCCGACAACCGACACCATCCCCAATTAGCAGAAAATTCATTCAAACCTACAGCGCTCTAAAAACCGACAACCCACAACTCACAACTCACAACTGACAGCCGACAACTGACAGCCGACAACCCACATCTGACAACCGAGAACTGAAAACCGCCTAAGCCACATCCGCAAAAATTCGCTCCATTCTTCGGAAATACATCATCCCAAAAACAAAGAAAATAACTGAAAGGATACTTCCGGGCCAGATCCAGTCCCATGGAATTGGCCGATCCAAAAAGGCTGCTCTAAAACCCTCGATAACCCCTACCATAGGATTGAGTATGTAATAGGGTACATATTCCTCAGGAACTGCATTGGTACTGTAGACTACAGGGGCGGCGTATAATAGGAGTTGTACAATAAAGCTCAAGGCATGTTTGACATCTCGGTATTTCACTGCCAATGCAGAAAGAAACATACCAATACCCAGGGAGGTCATTAGCAACTGAAGAATAAGAACTGGTAGAATCACTAGTCCCCAGCCCGGTGTGACTCGAAAGTAAATTAATAGTCCGATCACCACGACAAATGCAATCAAAAAGTCCAATAACTTGGAAAGGATTGCAGAAAGTGGCAAAACCATCCGCGGAAAATATACTTTAGTGATCATATTTGCATTTTGGATCAGGGAATTAGCCGATTCGGTCAAGGTACCTGAGAAATAATTCCAAGGCCAAAGCGCCAGGTAGGAAAATAGAAAATAAGGCATTCCATCCGAGTCTACTTTTGCCAACCCACCAAAAACCAAGGTGAAGACTATGGTGGAAAACAGGGGTTGGATAATTGCCCAAGACACCCCTAAAATGGATTGGGCATAACGAGCCTTGATGCCACGAAGCGTAAGGAAATACAAGAGATCTTTATAGCGCCAGATTTCCTTAAAGTCAACCATCTTCCAACCTGAGCTGGCTTGGATGATTTTTACATTTGGTTTAGTGTTCAAGCTAATACTGGTTTTTCTACTTATTTATACTTAAAATTTAATCCTGGATCTTACTTATTTCCCAAAGACCAGGATTCCTGAGATATTACCAGGGTCTTTTTCCAAGATTTCCACTTTCACCTTACGATTGACTTTTTCGTAAGTCTTATCTAAGATAAAATCCAAGTACGTTTCATCAAGATTCTTACCGATAAGAATCACCTCTACCGTACCCGAATCCCGGCCCTTTGCGTAATCTCCTATGATATAAGCGCGCTCCACCGCTCCCATTCGTTTGACAATTTTCTCCATCAGCTCATCCAAACCTAGGAACTTTGAAACCATACCTTGAATTTCAGTAAAAAATGGATGTCGCACGTTAGCTCGATAAACCTTGGTTTTTCCCTCATCTGATGATACGAGCAATCCTGCTTCGGTGAGGCGGTTGAGTTCCACCCGAACCGAATTAGTGGATTCATCAAAGTCCTTAGCCAGCGAACGTAAATAGCCTGAATTGCCATGCGAAAAGAACTTCAACAGCAATTTGATTCGGGTTTTGGAGGTGACTAGGGAATCGAGCACAAATAATTTAAAATTAGTGAAAATTATAAGCCAAGCTAACTAGCTAAGCTACTTTAGATTTTTTGATGATGGAATTGAGAGCTGAAATAATCTATTCGATTTCTGACTTTGAGAAATTCATGGAATTATGTTCTGACTGTAACTCCTCACTAGCTAGGAGTTTCAACCAGTAGTTGGTTTCTCTTAGTTCCGTATTTTAAGTGGTACGTGTGGTAACGAAATCAAGCTTTGAATGGGCTGCCGATGCTGCTTCCACCTTGGCTCCAATTGAAGTTGCGGCATCTACAAACTGGTCAGCCAAACGTTAATGACCAGTTGATTTCAAGGAAAAATAGAAGTTGATTGACTTTTTACCAAAAAACAGAGATTTGTCTACTATTTGGTTCGCCATACAAAAAACTAAAATTCCAAATCCCAATTTATTTTAAAGCTTTGCCCGGTCAGTCCCGGCCTGGAAATTAGCGGTTGAGTCAAAAAATTACTCGGTGGGAAACAAAATTACTCGGGTTAAGAAAATTTCCAACTATTGTTATGAAAACCTTTTTAGGGTAGAGACTTTTCAAAATGAAATCGAAACCAATTATTGCTCTTAACCTCTTCCTTGAGGATATATTTTTGAGTTGACTTAGAATTCATATAGCCTTCAAAAAAAAATTCCTCATTTACGTCGACACCAAAGAGGTAAAAGTCTTGTGCGTCTAAAATGGATCTTAAGCCTAGCCGAGCTAATGCTTTCTTTTGAAATGGGCTCTTCGAAATCCACCCAAAACTTATAAATGGGATTGGATTTTTGTGAGAGTAATGGATACCCAAATAATTTTCTTTGTATCCTTCTAAAATCACCAATGAATTTATCGGTATGTCGCTTTGAATACTCAAGAACTCATCCCGCATGACTTCTCTGCCCCTAGACTCCTCCATAAAATTCCATAAATGAATACCTGTTAATCCAAACAAGAAGATGATAATCGGAATATCAAATTTTGATCTGAGGTTAAAACGCGAAGCTATTAAAACCATTAAAAATGGAAAAATAAAAAGAATAATAACTCTACCATTTAAAACAAAAAAGTGGTTGAATATAAGAAAGAAAGATGCCCAACAGACAAAGAAAAATACCTTTTTCTTTACATCATACCCTGATAAGAAAAAGTAAATTATAATAATAATAATTGAAAAGACAGACTTGAAAACCTCTGTTCTTATTACTTGGTACAACCTCAAAAAAGAACTTTTCAATTGGGGGACGGTAAATAATTCAGCAGTAAGCTTTTTTCGTCTTTCTTCAAGTTCAGCAGTGGAGATTTGATCATCGTCCATCATCCAATGCGAAAAATAAAACCATTTAGAATTACTACTAATCTTCTCCTCAGAGGCATATTTAACTGTGACAGGATGGTCGGATACTGCCGCTCTAGCTTGATTATAACTAACAAAAGATGAATAGGAGGATGAATTCTCCCAGATAGTTTTTGAAAAAAATCCAGCTAGGAATAAAAGTAAAATTGAAAATAAAAAATATATGCTAGCTCTTATAAGTTGTTTATTGAGGAAAATTAAATGTCCAAAAAATCCTAAGCCAACTAAAACAAATGATTCCCAACGAATCAAAATCGAAATAGAAAGTAATGTGAATACCAAAAGGAGTCGACTAAATTTCCGCCTTCGGGTAAAAGACATAATCAAAGAGAAACCTGCTAATGCTGCAAAACCAGAAACGATCGTAAATTGCATAAATAGCGTAAAGTGGATCAGTAAGCATAACAATATGGTAGCTAACACCATATTACTTAATGATTGAGATTTTCTTTGAAAGAGCACTTTCAAAAGACCAAAATATCCCAGATATAAAACGGAAAACCAAGTCAGTGGATACCAGCGGATCTCTGGGGAAAAAGTATAAAGTTTTGAAAAAATCCAGCTTAGCAGCGGATGAATAAATACTGCGTAGGATTCCGGAGTACCAGTATAGGCACCGGAAACGAGCCACATCATCAGCTCATCGTCATTCGTCTGGAAGCGCCAAGGGAGAAACCAAATCACAATCAAAGCCAGTAAGCCTAGAATTGCCCAAAATCGAAATAGCGGTATAGTTCCTATTTTCTCCATAGGACCTGCAATTTTTCTCCGTTGGGCTGGATCAGTTCATTCTTGATCTTCCATTTTTTTTGGTCAAAAGGAAAGGAACCTAATTGATTAAATAGGATCAATTCGAGTTGGTCCCCATTTTCGAAAAAAGTCTTGGCCTGGCTGGGCTTCCAATAGCCGGGGATATGTGGAGAAGTTCGATCAAGAAGATACAATAGACCAGGATTCATATATAAAGAAGCCATATTTCCAGATTCGATGGGTTCGATTTCAGATTTTAACTTGTTTAAAAAGTTAATTTGAGGTCTGGCAAGTAAGATTGTTTTGCCGGTTTTATACTCCCATGCAAATCTCGAATCCCAAAGATAGCTTCCCTCAAAGGGAGTAATCCAAATTCCCGTAATAACCAGCAGCAAAGATGAAAGCGCAGTAAATTGGTAAAAAGCAGTTTGAAATTTAATAGATTTAGTTTGAATCAATATAGCAAATGCAAAAAGCCAGAACACCCAATAATGAATACCAAGTCGCATCCAATAGACATTACTTCCAAAATGAATGAGGAAAGGCAAACAGATTAGCACAAAAAATAAAAAGTTTCTTTTAGTTTTAAATGCTAGTATTCTTGACGCTCCAAGCTGCCAAGAAATTAAAGCAAATATGACTAAAAGAAAGAAATGACTCCACTCTTCAGTGATTCTAGTTTTATGAAAAACGAACAGCAAAAACAGCGTAGCAATTAAGAACATACCAAACTTAAGTTTACCTGAAAAATCGCCCAACTTGCCAATGACAAGGAAAAAAACTCCACTGATCAAAGACCAAAAAACTCCGACCAGAGTGTATTTAATCAAAAGAAGTGTACTATAATCTTGCCTTTGAGAGATAAAGCCATTTTCTCCGGTTAATCTAGTCATTCCATTTTCTTTGAAAAGGAAATAGCAAAAGCACTCAAAAATGAGCCAGGGAGAAATTAAAATAAAAACCTTAGTGAGCGAAAATTCTTTTTCTACACCCAGATAAAGAATGGAAATAAGACCAAGCAGAAGACAGGCAGTAATTTTTGAATAGAAAAGTACCAAAAATATCAATCCTAAAAAAAGCCAACTTTTCGGTCCCAATGAAGGATTTGAAATAATGCCAAGCCAAATACAAACAGCAACGACACTAATGGAATTATAAGATAGTGTTGGGGGCAAAAACCCATATCCAGCAAATAAACCGGCTAATGCAAGTAAAAATATAGATGAAGAAAGCCTTTGACTTTCAAAAAAGTTCTTCCAAAAGAGTGCTAATCCATAGGCTCCAATGAAATAACTGATCAATCGGATGATTCGAAGCCCAATGATTCCAAACTCAAGCCCAGTAAACTTGTATATGACTTTGAAAAAGAGATCATAATTGAAAATCCCTCCGATATTTTCTTGATTTGGATCGGCAAGCAGTACATAAAGCCCCTCATCTGAAATATCAAAGCCCCTAGGCATAGCAAAAATGATGGCCACAATTGATAAAAGAACTAAAAATTTCAGCATATCCAAAGTTGCTGCTTTTTTACAAATCTAAAATTAATCTTAATTAATTATTGTACTTCATCGAATAGTACAATCAGCTATCTGATGAGTTAAATTATGTTTGCAAGTAAGCCCTATTTACAATAAAAAATACCCTATACAGGGTATAAATCTCAGAGTCGGAGTACCTACTTTTAAATCAGGGTGATTAAACAACTTTTCTCAGCATTTTTACTAGAAAATTATTAGGGAAATTTTTATAACATTTTTTTTATCCCTTTTAAAAAATTAAAGTCCCAGTATTCTGGGACTTTTTTTTGTCAAAATAGGAATACGCCTAATAGAATCTCACCTCGCAATTGGGATTAGCTTTTTTATAGTTATCAATTGCCCGCTGGCTAAGCCTAGTATTGAAGCATGAGAGTTTTTTCAAATTCATCAGATCGTTAATTGGTCTTAGTGATCTCAGATTTGTGCTCGCTACGTCCAACTCTTCCAGGTTTGACAAGCTTTCCAGACCCTTCAATACTTTTAGATTAGTCCCCGAGATATTCAAGGTTTTTAGATTCAGTAATCTCGCCAGCGACGTAAGATCTTCAATGCCTGAATTACTAATATTCAGCTGTTCCAATTTCAAAAGTTGGCAGACAGGTGAAAAGTCAATAACCGGTACCTGAGAAATAGTCAATTTTTCCAGAAGTTTTAGTCCTGCGACTGGAACAATATTTACCAGAGGCGAATCAAATAGCATTAAAGATCTAAGGTTGATAAATGCAGTAAGCGGAGAAATATCACTTATCGATAGACTTTGAAAGGACAACGAAGATGAGGAAGTCATCTGATGGAGCTGATCATCGCTTGGATCTTCTCCCATTTCAAACTGCTTTCTAAAAATCCCTTTCCAAACAGGGTCAAGAAGCTCCCACCAAGATGTCAGTTCTTCTGTTCTATAAATAATGGTAAGCTTAGATTTTTGAATTAAAATCTCTGGAATCTCCTCATTGAAGATTTTTGAGTTGTTGACATTAATATAATTAAGATTTTCAAGAGCTAATACGGCCATGATAGACTCGATTGGACTACCTTCTAGATCAATTCGAACGAGATTAGCATTTTCACTAATTGGTGTAATTGAGCTTACGTTGGTATTTTTTCCTACAAACTCCACGAGAGTTCTCACCTCACTCAAAGGAATCAAATCTTGCACTGGATTTCCTGAAAAGTCTACTTTCTCCAATTTCACAAATCGAGTAATCGGGATTAAATCTTCGATTCCTGAACCACTCAAATCTAATTCAGTAAGTCCAATCGTTTGCGTAAGAATCTCGATTGAAGGTGAATCAGAGGTAATTACTGGATTCTCTTTCTTCAGCGCTGATTTCCAATTTGGCGAAAGCTTTGCCCACCAAGAGTTCAAGTCCTTGACATGATGAATCAGAAGTACGCTTCGGTTGCCCCGAATAAAGTTATCTGCCGCGATTACTGATAATCCAGTCTCATCGACCAATACTTTTCGAAGTGATTTTTTTCCACTTAAGGGAGCAATATCAGAAATTTGAGTCTTGGTCAGGTCGACTACTTCCAACTCATCGAAACCAATAAAAGGGGTAAGATCATTGATATTTGTTTCTGAAAGATTCAAATACCGCAGCGAAGCGAGATCGCTAAACGCAGAAAAGTTAATTAGGTAATTTCTACTCAGGTCAAGTTCCTTCAGATTTTTCAACTTTTGAATATTTTCCCCATTGTTGAATCCACTATTTGGTATAACCAATCGCTGAAGACTATCAAATTGATTGAGTACTGCAAAACTCATAATCGTAGTTTCTGCGGCTTCCAGTGATTGGAGCGACTTCAAATTAGCCAGTAATCCTATATCCAAGATTTTGGTAGACGAGATATTCAGACTTTTCAGCTTATCAGCATATTTGATAAACTGGATATCAGAAGTCGGCGTATTTGAGACATCTAAATATTCTAAAAAAGTGACATTCGAAATTGGTCCCAAAGCAGTGATTTTAGTATTACTCAAATCTATGTAGCGAAGCTGCCGCATTGCTTCGATAGGTTTCAAGTCAAGGATAGCAGTGGTACCAGACAGATCCAATGTATCCACGCTGACGAATCGGTAGAGCTGATCGACACCTACAGAATCATAAGTAGACAAGCCAAATCTAGTTCTGAAATAATCCTTCCAATTTGAGTTTATACCCTTCCACCATTCCAATAATTCTTCATCTCTACTGACTTTGGTCGTGTAGATACTGGCAATCTTGAGTTCCCCGGTTTTTTCCTGGAGATTGACTTCAATAAATCGTGGCTTGATGTTGGAAACTTTTTCGTTTTTAGTTCCAACCGCGGTAATGGTTTGGTCTATTGAAGCAATAAAAAAAACAGATCCATTATCCAGCTGATAAGGCTTCACTTCCCGGATTTTGAACTTAAAATTGATGTCTTTATAGAAAAATTCAATGTCCTTCAAATAAGACGTTATATCTTTATTAGTCACCACTTTTCTGTCCAGAAGAAGATCATCTTCCACCTGAACTAGGCCATCTCTGAAAATCTTCATGTAACTCTCCCGTATCACCACATCTTTATCTCGCGCGGAAGTTTCTTTTGACCCAATGGTATTTAATAGGTATTCCAAAAAACGAACTTGATCTTCCACCTTAGAAGAATAGCTGTCAATTTCATCTTTAGTATAGCCTTTTATCGTTTGCGAGAATCCCGAGAAACTCAAGAAAATCAACAAAACGATAAGCGTAATCCTATTATTTTTGATCATAAATATATTTCTGAATTGTTTCTTTATCACCTGGCCCAAGTTTGACCAAATTAGAAATCAGCCAACCTGTATTGAAACCTGGTCGGTTAAACTGATTGACTTCAAAGTACCAGCCGTCAATCTGGAAAAAATGGAATTTGACATCCAATACGGTATTAAAACGGAGATTACCCAATTTCATTTCATAAAGAAATAGGGTCAGGTAGTCCGGGCTGTAATCGGTCTTAGTGAATGCTTCTGGAGTTTTTGAATCTTGAAATGCACGTCTCAAATTCATGAAACCCAGTTCGTGGCTGAGCGGATGGAGAAAATCTTTTTCACTCCCAACAGGTTTGTTGAAGAGATTTTTGAAAGGCATAAAGGAAACTGCATCAAATACCCACTCATAGCCTAGGCGCTCAGGCTGAAGCTTTAGGATAATTGTAACGGCTTCTTTTTTACCTTTATAAATAAACTGGGCCTGCACCTCTGAGTACCAGCCTACTCTATGAAAGTTGATGTATTGAGGATAAGACGCGCTCAATACTGCATTGATAAATTGAGTTTTGAGTTCTTTTGAAATGGGAGAAGTTTGATTGTCAAACAGGATTTGAATAAACCCCTTTCTAAGTGGCACATTGTGATAGAGGGAATCCTCTGGATAATACCTAATTTTGCCGTCAAGGGATTCCTCGGCGTTAAATCTTCTGAAAAATTGGTTGAGTTGTTTGGTAGATGCGGAAAACCTGCCATCATCTTTAATAGTTCCAGGGCTGCCTAAGCCCTGCCCTGGAACTAACGAGATGTTTACAAAGAAAAGCGCACTAAAGAAAAGTATTATTCTCATGCTGAAGTTTCTGTCACTCGCACATCACCGAGCATGACATCCCAAAATTCAATGGTTCTACCGGCAATTTGGGTTTGCTTCTTCTCTACGTAGATAGTGATATCTTTCTTTGTAGTATCTTTGTAATTCATACCTGTCTCAATTGAAGTACCTTCAAACCGCTGATAGATTGTAATCACCCCTACATATCTACCGTCAGGCTGGCGCTCTAGATCGGAAATATATTGAATATCATACCAAGAGATGTTGACCCGGTCATAGTTCAAAGCCATCAATCGCTCGAAATATCTTCTGACTTTGTAGTACGCGATATCATTTGAGTTGATACTGGATACACCCATCTCAGCACTAGGGGCGAAAAGCTCCTCAGCACGATCCATTACTCGGTTAGCCTCAGAGAACTGGGTTTCTTTGCTTCCGATAATGCTGATATATTTTGAAAGGTCTTTTACTTTTTCAAGCGCGAGCGAATCGATCGCTTGCTTTCTAGCAGGGCTGACATCGTCAGATTGAGCAAACACTCCTATAGAGGTGGCAAAGAATAAGCCTAGGAAAAGGGTAAGGATATTTTTCATTTTTCGTGATTTAGATAGTAGGCTTTTATTTTCTTCTCAATTCAAGTTCTGATACTTTACCATTTGCATCAAGTCTGATGTCACTGATATAGTTTAAGTTCTTTTTTATGTCTTTTAAATATTCAAGATACTTCTTGATTGTAGTTGGCTCATCATAATCCTTAATTCCATTTTCTTCATGAATTACGATTAATACAGGAGTCTCCTGATTTGAGAACATAGCCATCGCTTGCTGAATGGATTGATCAGCTGCATTCACATTACTTGCATTAGCAACGCTGTTGAAAGCATTTTCAAGATTTTCTGCTGCCAATTCCTCTGCTGATCTTTTTACCTCCACAGGTGCTGTGGGTGGGGCCACTTTCTCTACTGTAGTAGTAGGAGCATCGGGAGTAGCTACTATTTTCTTTTTGCTTTTGCAAGCTCCCAAAGCGAGGAATACTACCATGACAATTATCAGGGAGCGATTGAGCGAGAATTGTGTAAAATGTTGCTTCATTTTTGGGGTTTTTAAATTTAGATTACTGACAATTTTTTAAGGCTAATTATTGAGCAAAAGTAATATAATTCATATCACTTAAAACAAATCCAATTCCAATTAATAGAGTGTATCCGTTAATAAAAATTAAAATCCCGTAAACGGTAGAAATAAAATTTCAAAAAGCGCGAATTAAGAGTGTTCAAGCGATAAAATGTAAAATAGGAAGAATCTAAAATTTGAATAAAACAGTCCAAAAACGGCTCTTAAAGATTTAAAACATTCAAAAAATACCCAATATTGGGTATTTTTTTTGCAGTTTTTTCAACTCAACTTTGATTTAGTGTTAAGTTTTAAATCAGGCGAGAGCCGTACGGAAAAGTCCTTGGGTCTCTCAAGGACTTTTTTTGAAGCAAAATCATTCTCGTTTTTCAAAAGTAATGTGTTTGGTCTATTAGCTAAATCAACAAAACTAGACTCTTGTAAATTTTTTCTGAAGCGGGATTTTTATGCCTAAATAGATTCCAGCGCGCATAATTAAGGTAAGAGCTGCTACCGTATGACTCGGATAAGTGCGTGATAGGATAAGTAGAAAAAAACCAATACATACTCTAAGCCCGCAAAAATAAGGATCACAGTAACATGAGTAATTTTTGGTTTTTTTTACGAACAGCTGATGGCGATGAGATCTGTGAGGCTGGGTCACATTTTCTCCTTTCAGTAAGCGCGCTGTCCAAGAGTTAAAAAAGAATCAATACCATATGATGCCAATAGGAGAATTATTATCCAGTCTTCTGCAACAGGAAACCATTGGGCTAGAAATCAAATAACTAAATACGCCAATCAAATACTTCCGATCACCGGCAAAGATCAATGCTTTTTTCCGCAGGCTAAACATACGAAAGCTTAGGCTCAAGTAATAAACGCAACACTTTGGTATTGAAAAAACCCACCCTAAAGATTTGGTCCCAAGGCCAAATCTTTAGGGTGGGGTAGCGGGAAAACCTCATATGTTTGGATTGGAAAATTTAAATAATATCTCGTATTTGACGCCAACGAAAAAATACGAAATTTTCGTCTTTAAGAAATAGGGGGTTGTAATGCCGAGATCACCAAGTCTCTGGGTAGGGATAGATCGACCATAGGCAGGGAGCTGAACAAGCACACTGATGGCCGTAACAAGAAAAACCGACCTCAGCTAACTCATAAAAAAGCTGCTTGCGGATAGGAGCAGAAAAACAAGCGAAGGCTTTTATTCTACAAATAAAGGATAGCATCACCTATTGGTTAAAAAAGGACTACAGCCTCGAACAGATAAAGGGGCATGCGGTCAGGAATAAAATTCCACAGTCTAGGTAGAGCGGATATATCAGTTCGTTTGGTAGGATAAAAGGATGTTAGGATGCTTACCAACAATAAGTAAATGAGCTAAGGAATACCGGAAACGGAGCAATAAGAAGGCTGGAAGAGGGCAAATCCCCAACAGAACAGTAGAGGGAAGAGGTCGGGAGTAATTGATCAAAGAATAGGATCGGTGACATGCAAATAGACCTGATCATCGGAAAAGGTCATCGTATGGCCCTATTTACCAAAAATAACAGCGCTACAGGGGAAAAACTTAGAATGGGCTACATAAAAAGGGAAGAGAGGCCAGGGACATAGCGAAAACAGCTGTTGAGCTGTTGGAGAACTCAGCACCTTTCATACCCACCATGACCACTGACAATTGAAAAGGAATCCGCAAACCAGGAACAGATTGCTGAGCAGTTAGGAATAGATTTTTACTTTTAAAGGCCTTGCCAAAGCTGGGAAAAGTGTGCCAACGAAAATTTAAATGGACTTGTCAGAAAATATTTTCCCTAGCGCACTAACTTTGGCGCAGTGGCTGATCAAACCGTCAAAAGGGCTGAAAACCTATTGAAAAGAAGACCCAGAAAAAGGTGCGGTTTTAAATCACCTAATGAGGTTTTGGTAGCAACCGTCAACAATCAAGGAAAAGTTGCACTTATGACTTGAATACACTGGACAAGAGTTATTGGAAAATTATAAAACTGCGTAAAAATTAAGAATTTATGCTAAAGCAATCCTTTTATCTTAAAGTCTGGCATCTACCAAGTCCCTGTTCAAAATCCCCTTCACATCATAGATTACCCGAGTTGAAGATCTTTCTAGCTTTAATGATAGAAATTTCTGATGAGAAACGGCCAAGATGATCGCAGAATAATCGGTTAAGGATGGCTCTTCGGCTTTGATCTTAATCCCATATTCATGGCTTACCTCTTCAGGATTTGCCCAAGGATCGTAAACATCCACATCAATATCAAATGATTTCAATTCATTATAAATATCAATCACACGCGTATTTCTCACATCTGGGCAATCTTCCTTGAAAGTAAATCCCAGAATCAATACTTTGGAATCAATTACCTTCAGATCCTTACGCATCATCAGTTTAATCACCTCGGTAGCGACGTGCTTACCCATGCTGTCATTAAGTCTTCGACCAGCGAGGATTATTTCTGGATGATAACCTACTTCCTGCGCTTTTTGGGCGAGGTAAAAGGGATCCACCCCTATACAGTGTCCACCAACCAATCCTGGTTTGAATTTTAAAAAATTCCACTTCGTACCAGCGGCTTCCAACACCTCATGGGTGTCAATCCCCAACAGATTAAAAATCTTGGAGAGCTCATTGACAAAGGCAATATTGATATCACGCTGGGAATTTTCAATCACTTTAGCTGCCTCTGCTACTTTGATAGATGATGCTTTGTGAGTACCAGCTGTAATGACAGTTTTATAAAGCTGGTCTACGTATTCGGCGATCTCGGGCGTACTTCCGGAAGTAACTTTCAGGATTTTAGCCACTGTATGTTCCTTGTCCCCTGGATTAATGCGCTCTGGTGAATAGCCCGCAAAAAAGTCCTCGTTAAATTTTAACCCGGAGACTTGCTCCAAGACTGGGACACACTCTTCCTCTGTCACTCCGGGATAAACTGTAGATTCATAGATCACCACATCGCCTTTTTTCAGGTATTTAGCGATATTCTCTGAGGCCTTAAGCATCGGAGTAAGCACAGGTCTATTATACTTATCAGTTGGCGTAGGGACCGTGACGATATAGATATTGCAATCGGCTAAAAATGATGAATCAGTAGTTGGCAGCAGACCTTTTCTAGAGTCTAAATTATCTACCAAAACAGCCTGTAATAAAGAATCCTCTACTTCAAGTGTAAAATCTTTTCCATTCAGTACTTCACCCACTCGTTTAGAATCAATATCAAAACCCACAGTTGCGAATTTTTTAGCAAACTCCACCGCCAAAGGCAGCCCCACATATCCAAGACCTATTATTGCTATTTTTGATTCGTTCAGGTTCTTTATCATGTATTATGAATATTTAATTATTCGAATTGTAGGTTCAGATATATTATTTTTGATTAGCCTCTTCATTGATAATGACTTAGCTTTTTACAACTCGCGAGGCTTGGTAATTTGTTTAAAAATCCAACAACATCATCCATTGATCTCAAACTTTTTTATTAAAAAAGTAGCCAAGAATCTTTTTAAAGCACTAATTAATTTGAACTGAGTACTAAAATTACTCGTTTTTTGAATTGGTAAAACTAAGATAAAATCAGGTAAAAAAAATATTTCGGCTACTTCTGAGAGCCAAAATGATAAATAAGATTCATACTCGCATGGAAGGTAAATAGGCCAGCTCCCACAGGAAAATCCGGACTGCTTCTTTCATCTGACTGCCATTGGTAATTGCTACTTTGTATTGCCTGCACTTTTGATCTCAATATCAGTCCTTTCCAACTTCTGTCATACAGAAAAGCTAGCCCCAGATCTATCCAAGGCTTTACCGAAGGTTCATTTTCGAAGGCACGATAGTAAAAATCCTGATGATTTTCCAATCGTTCAAATCTCAAACCAATCTTATTCAGTCCTGATAGTCTGGATAGTTCTAGGATTTGAATATTTGCTCCTACTCCTATCCCTGCACCCATTCCGAGCCCATGATTGGTAAATCCTCTGACTTGGTAATGAGTTTGCCAGCTAGTATTTCCTGAGAAGAAATCTACATATCTAATATATCTATTAATCGATTCCTTCTGTTGAACTATCTCTGCCCTTATTTGATAAAAAACATTTTTCTTTTCAGTTTTGATCAATTTAGAAAAACCCATTAGATAGGCTCGGGCATGGTCTGGATTCATTAAGAAATCTCTCCAGTTAAAGTTATGATCTCGCTTTCCAAATTCAGCATATACTTCAAAATTGGATTTCGGATTGAAATGCCTGAAAAAAATGGAAACCTGCTGATCTTGTCTTTGACCATCATAGATGACTGAGTTATCGTTCTGGAATAATTTCTTCTTCTGAAATGCCTCAAATACCGGAACTCTTCCTTGGAGATTTTTCGTAACATCATCGTTGTATTGTTGGAATGTCCTATTAAATCCTACAAAGAAATGAGGTAAAAATACAGGTTGGAAAGTCAGCGATAGCGCATTGACATACCGCCAATCTCCATTGAAAGGCCTGGTAAAAATCTCGTTCAACCGATCATTTTGCGATGGCATTAAGCCAGAGTCTTCTGCTCTTCCCATAATAAATTGGGCTTCCAGTGTCCCAATGAAAATATCTGCTGGCTTGCTGGTGCGAAGAAATAAATGAGGCATTCCCTGAGCATTGTCGCTAAAAATCAGAGCAGTAAATTGACCTGGTCCCCACCAGATATTTTGAGTTCCAGCGCCAATCTCCACTGGGCCAACGTTTATACTGAGGTAAGATTGGCCCCAATTGGCAATTCTGTTAAATTCTTGAGGAAATCGCTCAGGATGGTCCCCATAGTTCCAAAATTGGAATCTTCCAAAGTTAGTGCCAGCTGAAAAATCCGATCCAAATCCTGTGTAGGAGAGATTCTGGCTAAATGCAAATTGAGGTCGAAGTTGCACTTCCAGAAAGAAAAGTTTTGCATAGATGCCAACAGAAGTAAGATTCTGAAGACCCCGACCATTCATCAAGGTGGAATTTCCCCAGCCGTAAGGTCGATTTGAGTTATAGACTGAAGTACTTTGAATTGGAAGTAACTGAAAGTCTATTCTTTTCTTTTTCTCAATAGCTCCGGATTCAAAATTCTCATTGAGTAGTGAATCGACCAAAGTATGATTCCAACGAATCGGCCTAGATGCAAAAGAGTGATTCTGAAAGTGTTGACCAAGCAATTGACTTCTCCTAGCTGCATCATCCCAGACAGGGAATCCTGCGGGAATAGTTTGCGATTGGAGCGCACTGCATAAAAGCATTCCTATCATAAGAAAAAATAACGCTTTCATCATTTCAAGTTAAGTCAAAGAGACCTAAACATCATAACGTATTTCTTGGTGATCGCTTTCCAAGAATAATTTTTCTTTGCTAACTTCGAAAGATCGTGCGACATCTGCAATCGATCATGAGATCGGATATCTAACAATAACCTTTTCAAATCATCTGAGCAATCAAAATAAAGTGCTTTGCCAAACGTAGTTTCACGATTATAGTTAACTCCATAAGCAATTACAGGAAGTCCAAGATACATAGCCTCTACCAAAGATGGATTGGTTCCACCTGCACTGTGGCCATGGAGATAAAAATAACAATTTGATCGAAGCACATTCAACTCTTCCATCTCGTAAATCGGATTGTAAAGAATGATATTTTTTACTTTGGAATATTTTTGATACAACTTCATCCCGTATTCGTTTGCACTCCAGTTCCCTACGACTACGTAAGGCATACCTATTTCGCACTCTTTGAATGCTTTTAATTGCATTTCCACATTATTTTCAGGCTCGATCCGACACACCGTGAAAACGTAAGGAGAATCCAGAAACGAAAACTTTTTAACATAGGCTTCAACATGTACGGCAGCTACGTGATTAGCACCATAAGCGATCAGATGCGAAGGCTCATCGTATTCTTTGGTAACATAATCTTGAATATGCTTATTGTCGGCAACGATTCCATCTGAAAATTTGACTGCCAAATATTCGGAAATTTTTAGAAAACGCTTTGCAAACCAACTCCATTTATCTCTTTTCCATTCCAATCCATCTATGTGAGTGATGATTTTGGCACTTGCGAAAGGCTTCAAGAAAGGTAAAATAATTGCCCCCGAAACTCCAAGCAGGAGAATATGATCGTATTTTCTAATAGACTTAATTAGACAAACTGAATCATAGAGTATACTTTGAGCGCCGTTTGCCTTCATATTGATATAGATCAATCTCCCACCTTTGTAAGTATCCTGCTTCTCTGGATAGGCATTACTTTCACAAAAAATGGTGACATTATAAAACGTAGGTAATGATTCTAGTAAGTTTTCTACCAATGTTTCAAAGCCACCATAGTTTGCCGGCACACCTACAATACCTAAAATGGCTAAATTTTTTTTAGTCATTAAATATTTTATTCCAATTATAATTTAATTTGAAAAAGATGACTTTTCGAATTGAAAATTCCATCTGAAGATCCGTTTTAAGCTTCATCCAAGACCAAATATAATAAGGCATAGATTTTATTTTTTTAAGTAAATATCTTTTATTTAGTTTAAATGATCCAAGTACATTCGAATTATGTTGTCTGTATTTTACGAGTGATTCAGCTAGGAATAGCGATTTCCCGTAACGCGCAACCTTAATCGAAATCCATTGATCATGTAGGAAGAAATTAGTTTTAATAGGGATCGAAACTTCCACTGCAAGCCTATTAAGGATAATTGTATTTCCTGTTACCACGCTATGAGCAATCAGCTTTTCAAAATCATTGAGAATTAAGGGATCATCTTTTCTATCGTTCCAAAAAGAAGAACTGATAGTATTTAGATTATTATCTACAACTTCTAAATCTGTACATACCATAATAGGTATTTGATTTCCATATTCTATTTCAGCTTTCAAAATCCGATTCAAACTTTTTTCTACTTTTTGTGGCAACCAAAAATCATCTTGATCACATAACATAACATAAGGAGCAATTGAATATTCCATCAATTTGGAGAAACTTCCACTTGCTCCTAATCTTTCCAAACCATCAATAATTATAGTAATTTTTTCAGGAAAGGTTAATTGCCATTTTTCGATGATAGAAACTGTGCCATCTGTAGACCCATCATCCCTGATCAAGAGCTTCCAATCCTGATTGGTTTGTTCAAATACAGACTCTAGTTGGACTTCCAAATAGGTGCTTCCATTGAAAGTGGGTAGCAAAATTTCAATCATATTACTATTGACCAAAGCCTCTTCCCCCTTCCTTTTGCTGAATTCCATGTAAATAAGAATGTTTCACTGCTTGAAAAAAACGGATGTCTTTAAAGCTTTTAATAATATTTATTAGTGAGTTTTTTAATAAAAACAGCATCAAGTAACTCATTTTATTCAACTGGTGGTATTTTCGATCTTTAAGCAGAAAAATTGCATTTCGTATTTTGTAATACTCTCTGATATAGCTGTGGGAAGTAACGGAAAAAAGTAATAAGTCCCTAGACTTTAATCCAAGAGAATGTGAAACGCAAATTTCTGGTATCTGATAAATTGAGTAATCAAATAAATTTGCTCTCCAACACCATTCTGTATCTACCCAATCAATGAAAAATGATTCTTTCATTAAACCTATTTCCAGAAGGGTCTTGCTATTCAAGAACATCCCTGAAGAAATCGCATGAGAAACTGATTGTGGTTCATTTTCAGATGAGAATTTTTTAAGGCTAAAGTTTCCAAACTTTACCATCGAGTGAATCTTATCCTCATGCTTTTCATCTCGAAATACTGGACTAATCGCACCAATTTTTAATCCCTTTTCAAGTAAATTCCGGAAGGCATTAAGCATTCCGCTCACATAGTTTTCCGGAAAAATCGTATCCTGATCCGAGGTTAACACAAAATCAACCCCATTGGCCATTGCTATTTTTATCCCTTGATTTTGTGCTGCTGCAATTCCTATGTTTTCTTTGAGATTGATATGGATCAAATCAATTCCCCAATCTGAAAAATCATCATCATTATTACTAATTAAAAAAATTGTTCTTACTTGGTTTATTAAGCTTTGAAGAGATTTTTTTAAAAGGTCCCGATCAGGATAAAATGAAACTACTACTAGATCTACCTGATATTTCATCTATTGAGGAATTACTTGGACATTAACTATCAAATGATAAAAATAAACGAGGAAAAAAGCAATAAAGAAAATAGTAGCCAAGTACCACTGTTTGAACTTCAATACAACCGAAGGAATCAATAAAAGCAGTACTATATTAAGGTATTCAAATAACCGAAATGCTACTACTGGCTTATTGAGAATCGCAAAAAAATAGAACGAAAATAAAGAAAGGGAAAAGATTTTAAATAAGTCTAATTCAACTTTTGAAAATTCCTCTCTTTCCATAAAAATGATTATATATATTCCTACAAATAGACCTAAAAAAGCCAAATTTATCATGTTAAAAATATTGATCGCTGAGTCGTGTCCTGAATGAGACATATAGTAGAATAACAAAGCAGGATAATCCTGGATTAATTTGACTAAGAAACTCTCAATATTTATTTTTGATAAATAAACGGCAATTCCTCCAAAAGGAAGAACCAGGAAAAATTGAATCGAAAACTTTCTTACGATGAAATAAACAGGAATCAAAATCAAAGCCGTCCAGTGAAATAAACAAGCAATCACAATTTTTTTTAAATAAGCAGAACGGTTCCCTTCGGAAAGATCGTGAACAGCAAGCAGAAATATGCCCGCAGAAACACCTGCCCTAATCTGAGTATAATCGTGCAAAAGGAAATAAGAAAAAAGATATAGCACTAAGCTAAGTAAAGGCAAAGCTGAGTATTTTGAAAAGGCATAAAATTTAATTGAAATGCCCAAAACCGCAAAAATTAAAAAAAAAGCATCGATGCTATTGTTAAAAACCGTATTGTTAAAACTTAACAAAACTCTGAATCCAAGCTCTTTAGTAATGAGATCAAGCTTATTTTTGAGAATAATTAAATCGTAATAGTTAAAATAATCTGCATCCAACCCAAACATCCTCAAGCCGACTAAAGGAACCAAAATTAGGAATGAACAAGTCAAAATTAAGAGATTATAATCCAGCGACAGCCTTTTCATTTGAATGGATAAAATGAATAGATCAGTCTTCTCATTCGGATTTTAAACGACAAAGTCAGTCTTTCAATCGTCCCAATTTCCTCTTTACGATGAGGTTGATTAGAAAAATAAACTTGATCTCTTGAGTTTATTCCAATTAAAGGTAGTTCTAGTTCGTTTTTCCAAAATACAAATGGAAGACTCAATTGATCTCTTCCACTTCCATTTTGAAACTCCTCCCACCATTGCTCCATCAGACTTTTAATCTCAATATCATGATGTTTTCGAATCAAAATGCCATTCTCTGACAATCCAAAATGAGTTGGAAAGCCCACAGTTCTATAATCATTTAATTGCTTAATCGTTGCTGAATAATCGGATTTCTGAAAGATGACGCACTCCCTCGCCTCCTCATAGAGACAGTCTCTAGATAAATGTCTAGGCACTAAGAAATTTCTTTCAGAAAGGTCCTTTTCAACAATCCCACTTAAGTCTTTCAATAATTTCAGATTTGAATCAATATAGATGCTTACTTCATAATCAGGCAAATATTGATGTGGCATCATTTTTATTCGACGATTCATCAGCACCGGAGATCTTTCGGTACACTCAATAATTTTGATTTCCCATAGATCGGACTGAAGACTGGTTTGATCGGTAAAACAAACAAAATCAAATCCTTCGAACTTTTCAACAGGTCGGGCCAGATCATCATAGTCTCCGAAAAGTGCCGTATATATGACCCAGCGATTCATTTAATATTTCATCCACTTTTGATACCAAAGCTGGAATACAAGCAAATTCCAGATTCGATTGGCGTAATTGATATCCCCTCGCTTTTCAAAAAATTTAACCATTTTACTGATCTGTTCCCAATGAAAAATTCCTTGATCTTTGATGTATGCCTCACTCAAAAAGTCATCAATTAGGTAATGTAAGTCATTTTTTAGCCAAGTCACCAAAGGAACACTAAAACCCATTTTTGGCCTATCCATGATTGATTTTGGTAAATAACGATGGGTTATCTCTTTTAAAAGGTACTTTTTAACTCCTCCTTTCAGCTTCAGATGAGTGGGAATTTTACCCACATAGTCAATTAGTCGATAATCCAAAAGTGGCTCTCTTCCTTCAAGACCGTGAGCCATGGTAGCTCGGTCCACTTTTGTTAAAATATCATCAGCTTGGTAGGTGGCGTAATCATAAGCCATCATTTGATCCAGGGGGTTTTCGATAGCATTGAGCTGTTGAGTATCTCCGGAATAAAGTGATGAGGGCTCTAAATGGATTGAAAGCTTCTTTATCTCATTATCAAAAAAGAACTTTTGATAAGCCTCCAAGTTAGAAATGGAATCTTTGCTTTCTTTGGTTTTAAGAAAATTGTCATATATATATAGCTTACTCTCACTTAAAATCTTTACGGCTACATGATCTCTAAGAGGATCCATGACTTTATCAACTATATTCTTAATAGAATACTTTTGAAAAAAATTGAAATATTTTTCCGCGCTTTGATATTTTTCATAGCCTCCAAAAAGCTCGTCTCCACCATCCGCACTTAAGGAGACAACGACCTGATTTCTGGCCAGTTTACTTACCAGATACGTCGGGATGGCAGAGGAATCTGCAAAGGGCTCATCCCAAATATCAGGAAGCTCCTCGATCAGATTGAGCGCTTCCTTCTGAGAACATAGGTATTCGTGATGATCAGTTCCTAAATGGTCTGCAACCTGCTTGGCGTAGATAGCCTCATTGAATTTTTCTTCTTCAAATCCAATAGTGAAGGTCTTGATTTTCTGAGAAGACTCTTTCTGAACCATAGCTGTCACTAAAGAAGAATCGTAGCCTCCACTTAGAAAAACGCCTACAGGTACATCGGAGACCATTCTGTAGTTACACGCAGAACTTATAAGTGTATCAAGATCCTCTAAAATTTCAGACTCTTTCTTAGTGCTTTTTTCCGAAACATAGGCAGAAAACACTTCCCAATACTTTTCCTTTTGAATAGCAGCAGAACTGAGGTCCAGTTTCAAAAAATGACCGGAGGACAGCTTGTGTGTATTTTGATAAATACTCAGTGGCTGAGGGACATAGCCAAATTGAAGGAATAAGCTTAAAGCTTCAAAATTCAGTTTTCTTTCAAAGCGTGGATGCGCACATAGGCTTTTCAACTCACTTCCGAAAAGGAATAACCCATCCTTAAAAAACCAATATAACGGCTTTACTCCTGCACGATCCCTAAATAGGGTAAGTTCTTGTTTCTCCTTATCAAACATGATAATCGCAAACATCCCATTGAGCTTTGATACCATCTCATCACCCCAGCAATGGTAAGATTTAAGGATTACTTCAGTATCGGATTGGGATTGGAAATCATACCCCAGAGTTTCGAGTTCTTGTCGTATTTCCTTAAAATTATAAACCTCCCCATTATATACGATCACCAAATTTTGATACTTCATCGGTTGATGACCCAGAGGAGACAAGTCCAAAATCGAAAGTCTTTTATGTCCCAATCCAAGTTGGTATTGGTCCACCTCATCCAGATAAGTTCCCTCATCATCGGGACCACGATGGTTTAAAGTACTAATCATATTAGATAGGATGTTGGAATCCGACCCGCACTTGAAGTCAACAAATCCAGCTACTCCACACATGGTCTAAACGGGATAGGTTTTTCCAAGGATTCCTTTCTCTCCGTCATTTAAAGCAAGCTTGAAGAGTCTTGTTCTTTCTTTCACTAACTCTGGATTTTTGAAATAATTTTTTGCAGCATTTAAATTCAAAAGCAGTTTAAAAACCACTTTATTCAAGTAATAAATTCCTGAATTATTCGAGATCTTTTTAGATAAGTAAGTAGTATTCCTCAAACCATAAAAGAGTTTCATTGCAGAAGTTGACTCACTAAAATATCCTCCGTCTGAACCGATACTCTGATCTAAATCCTGAATTTGACTCTCATGGATTAGGTATTGAGGAATACCACCAGATGCAAATCTCAGAGTAAACTCTTGATCATCCGCATATAAAAAGAAGTCTTTATCAGGAAGACCAATTTTCTTAAGATTTTTCATTCTAGTAAAAAGCCCTCCATAAGGCCCCCACCTGACTTCAATCACAGGGTACTTGATCGGTATTGAATTCGAATCTAATTTGTGGGAAAATCTACTCTTCAAAAACACCTTAAAGTCAAATCCACAGAAGCTATTAATTATTGGACCTTTGATGAACCCTTCACTCACTGCCTTTCTGTCTTCAGGCCAAGATTCGCCTCTATAGCTATATAAAACGGGGCTTTTTTCACCGATTGTCAAGCGTTTTTCAGCTTTAACTAATGCATTCAATGCGCCTTTTTGAGGGAGATTATCATCGTCGAGAAACCAAAAAAATCGTTCCTCGGGTAATTTGTAGGCGAATTCTAATATCTGATGATAAGCACCCGATGATCCTACATTTTCCGAATTGTAAAATACTCTCAATCTTGAATCAGATTTCTCAAGAATTTCCAGCTGCGCCCTACTGTTAGGAAGGGAGTTATTGTCCACAATCCAGATTTCAGAAATACCTTCTTCAATTATGCGACTTACTACCTGATTTAGCAATTCAAATCGATCTCCGTAAGTAACGATAACTACTGTAACTACCATTTATTGATGACTAGCAATTTTGGTAGTTACCTTCACTAATCTTTTTGAATAAAAGTAACTAAGTACGATTAGATACAGAAAATATACTTTTTGGGAAAGTGGTTTACCCTTTTCAAAAACTCCAATATTTTTTGTAAAATATAGAATCACTCGAATCAGACTTTTGCCCGATAATACTTGATCAAAAAATTCGATAAGCATGCTGATTTCTTTGGATTCCAGTTTTAATCTTTCCTGAACTAGCTCTGTAAACTTTTTTTCTTTTTCCAAAAAAGCTCGGAAAGCTGCAAATTGATAAGCTCCCTGATTCCCTCTTAGGAGCTTGCCTATTTTTCCAAAAAGTGAAACGGTCGGCTGTACTGCTCCGATATTGTTTTGGATATGCTGCCTGTAGTCAATTAATGGTTCTTTCAGATAAGTAAGACCTCCATTCGAAAAGGCTAGTACACCAAGCCATTTGTCGTGGATATACAGCTTTTCTGGAAAAGGTAATGCCAAATCAAGCAATTGTCTTTTAAATAGACACGTACAGCCTGTTACAAAACCATTTAAAATTGCCTCAGTCATATTATGAGGGATAGTCATCTTGCTAGCGGACTCTTCGAATGAGCTAGCAATCTCAAACCCATTTTCGTCAATCAATCTTGCGTCCGAATGGATCAAAAGATGTTGTCCAATCTGTTGAGTCAACCGATGAAGTTTAGAAGGATCCCAAACATCATCTTGGTCTGCTAAAGCTATTAGCTCGCCTTTGGCCGCTTGAATAGCCCTTTCGAAATTTTTAACATATCCCAAGTTGGACTCATTCCGAAAAACCCTCAACTTTCCTTGGACCTGGTATTCCTCTAAAATCCCGGGAGAACCATCCGTAGAACAATCATCAAAAACAATAAATTCAAAGGGATAATATAATTGTGAAAGAATACTTTCAATTTGTTCCCGAAGAAATTTCTCTCCATTGTAGGTAGCCATCACAATGGATACCATCGGATTAGACATTTCTTCGTTGTCGGATTTTTATGGAAACAAATCGTAAGAAGCTTTTATTGAGCAATAGCTTGACCATCTTCCTTTTGTATTCCTTTCGATCAAACTCCCTAAGCAATCTTATATTAAAGAGGTATATAGGGAAAAATCCATCATGATAGGAATTAGCGGTAGCATAGGCCATTTCATTTTCAAGCAACGTGATCGAATCTCTAAGGATTCGCTCTCGTTTTACTTTTGAAGCATTCCCTTCGTGCCATCGGTACGATGCTACTATCTGATCCACGTAGGCAAATCGAGAATTTTTAGAAAGCTTCAGCCACATTTCCCAGTCCTCAACAGTATTTCCGGAGGTCCACCCTCCTACCTCCCGGATACTTACTGTCCGTACCAAGGTGGACATTGCAGGGAGATAATTCCCTACAAGTAAAGAGGAGTAGCTTCCAAAATAAGCTGGATCTCTGAAGTCAAACTTTCTTCCATAGGTATAATGCTCAAGAAAAAGTGGTGTTTGGGTGATTACCCCACCAGTTGAGTCTTTGATTTCAAGTGAGATGACCTCACCTTTTTCATTTATGAATCTTGCATTTCCAAAAGCAGCTGCATATTGGTCACCTTTTTCCTCAAGCTCCGAAACTAAAAGGTTAATTTTATCAATTTCCAAGATATCATCAGAAGCTATCGCTGAAAAATAGATTCCATTGGACCACTTAAGCCCTTGATTGAGAGTGTTAGTCAATCCTCTATTTTCTCGGTTAAAATATTCAATCTTTACAAACCTACCTGGACATTTTTCTAACCAATTTTGGATCCTTTGATGCGTTTGATCTGAGGATCCATCATTGATAATGAGTAGTTCTATTTCTGGATAAGTCTGTTTAAAAATACTTTCTAAACAGATTTCCACATAATCTTCATGATTGAATGCTGGAACAATAATACTTACAAGCTTATTTGATTTCAATGGATCGTTTTTTGATTTTGATTTGCCAAAACCTATTTAAGAAAATCGATCTGAGATTTTCTGTTTTACTTTTTGAAGTAAGTCCGTGGATTTATCCAATTCTCTAAACGTATAGATGGAGGCAAGGATACACACAGAGGTACCGACACCAAATAGATAAATAGGTCTTTCTAGAAAGTAAAAGCATATCATACAGATTGATATCAGAATTGAGAGAATCAAAAACTTTTTAAGGATTTTGAATTCAAACTCATAGCTGTAAAACCATCTGCTTACCACCATCACTTGAATGGCATAGATAACATAGCCGATCAAAAAAGAAATTCCAAGCCCCTTTAGTCCAAAGAAATAATATCCAGCCAAATTTATCGCCAACTGGTAAATTAAAGCTATCAATTCATTGGTAAAAAAAAATCTAGAGCTTCCTTTTGCCAGAATAATATATCCTAAACACCAACCTATTCCTTTAAATATCATCCCAGTTCCTGACCAAAGCAACATTTCATTAATTGGCCGAAAGGCTTCGGAATACAGGATAACAATGATAGGATTAATGAAAATAATGAACCAACAAAGAATAGGTCCAAGGAGAAGAATCGCTATTTCCAACTGCTGATTTGCTACCAACGAAAACCCTTTGACCTCTCCAATAGCACTGGAAAGTCTAGGAAAGTAATCTGTTGCCATTGCCGTAAAAACCAGTCCTACATAAGTATTGATAATCGCAAAACCCGCATTGTATAAACCCACATCTTCTAAGGTGCCTACATTATTGATGAAGATCCTAAGGAGATATGCTGATGCTAGAGTTAGCAAACCTGAAAGACCAATAAAGAAACCCAACTTGAGCATCCCTTTTCCTTCTAAAAGACTTTCTCCTAGCCCAACCTTGATGCGGAGATAAGGAACTCTTTTAGAAAAATAAAGGGAGACCAAAAAGCTGGATAATGAAATTAGGATCAGTGCAGGGACAATTCCCTTTTCTCCCAAAAAGTAATACAAAGGCACTGTAATCAGGACTGATGCTACCGCATTGACAATGTAGATAAGTGCCAATAGAGAGATACGTCGCATGCCCTGAATCAAGACCATCCGGGCGGCAAGGAGCTGATTCAAAAGCAAAGTGATCGATAAGGCTACAAATCCCCAGATAAAATCTGAGTTACCAAAGATCCATTTGCTCAAAAAAGGTGAGAAGATTATCAAGACAGCTAAGCCAAAAAATCCTGTGATCCAAACAAGGTTCTTGACGATGCTGATTGTCTTTCCTGTTTTGAATTCATCCCCGTCGCTACCTGCTTCGGCAAGACTTCGGACTCCTGCAGTAGAAATCCCGAAACTCGTAGCAGCTCCAAAAAAATCTATCGTAGAACTGAATAAACCAATAATTCCCATTCCAGCTGGTCCTAATAACACTGCTGCGAATTTGGTCCTGATGATACTAAATAGGATAGTTACTATTTGAACTCCTCCAAAAAGAGAGGTTGCTTTTAGTATTTGAGCAAATCCTTTTTTGTTTACCTCTTCCAACTCTTAGCTAAAAAAGGACTTAATCTGGTCTGAAATATAATCTACCTGATCGAAATCCATTCCTGGCCAAATAGGTAGGCTGAGGCTTGTGTTAGCTAACTCTTCAGCTATAGGAAAATCTCCTTTTACATATCCAAGATAAGCATAAGCGTTTTGTAAATGAGGGGGTATGGGATAATGAATCAAGGTGCCGATTTCCTTTTCTTGAAGATGTACCTGAAGCTCATCCCGTCGCTCAGTTCGGATCACAAAAAGATGGTAAACGTGCGTTGCATCCGGATGAACAGCCGGCAACACAACTTGAGTACAAGAAGCTAGTTGTTCTCTATATCGAACCGCTATCTCTTGACGCTTTTCGGTCCATTCATTGAGATGCTTTAGCTTGACGGACAGAAATCCCGCCTGAAGCTCATCCATTCGCATATTATGACCGATCACTTCGTGCTTATACTTCTGCTGACTTCCATAATTCCTAAGCATTTTAGCAACGGAAGCTAGTGAGTCATCGTTGGTAGTAATTGCTCCTGCGTCACCTAATGCTCCAAGATTCTTACCTGGATAAAAGCTCGTTGCATTGATTTCTCCAAAGGAGCCAGTCATTCGATTTCGATAAAGTGCTCCATGAGCCTGAGCATTATCCTCTATAACTTTAAGTCCAAACCGGCTTGCAATAGCTCCAATTTCATCCATCTGGCAAGCTTGACCATAGAGATGAACAGGGATTATAGCTTTTGTCCTAGATGTGATAGCTGCTTCAAGTTTGGTGGGGTCAAGAAGATAGGTTTCTAGATTTGGCTCGACAAAAACCGGAGTTGCCCCTGTGTAAGATACTGCCAAAACAGTGGCTATAAACGTATTGGAAGGCATTATTACTTCATCACCCGCTTGGATTTCAAGTGTTTTTAACGCAATATAGATTGCATCAAGTCCATTGCTGATCCCTACAGTATGTTTGATTTGATTGAATTCCGAATACAATTTTTCAAATTCCACTAGGCGATCGCCTAAAACATACCAATAGCTATCATAGAAATTTTCGAATGCTGTAACCATCTCAGGTCTAATAGCCGAGTGCAATAATTCAAAACTTAGGAAAGGGATTTTCATTTAATAAAGTCTTCTTTTTGAAGCTAAGTGTAGTTTCATAAATTCCTCAATAATTAATAAGATTTCGAGGTTATGTGGTATGATATCTTCTAAAACATAAGAGGCTATTTCTTTTTCAAAAGCTTCAAACCCATATTTTTTAATAGCATATAAATTAATTGAAATTGGCTTTCCAGGTATGAATCTTGAAAATGGTTTAACATTCTTGATTACTGCCGAATTAGCAGCAACCATCGAATATTGTCCAATAATACTATACTGATGCACTGAAGCGCCCATTCCTATTGTACAAGACTTCATTAGTCTGCTGATCCCACCTATTGCTACATGAGGAGATAGCGTAACGCCATCATAAAGGATGGCATCATGAGGCACATAAGCACCGGTCATCAAATAAGCATCATTTCCGATTTGAGTGGAGTCCTCATAACGAGGTTTTTGAACAGCTACATGCTCCCTGATTATATTATTATTACCAATTTTAATAAATTTTTCAGAGTGATCATACCTTGGGTTTTTGGTATCTTCTCCTGGTGTACCAATCACTACCTGTGGCCCAATCAAATTATTATCTCCAATTTCCAATGGGCCATAGAGAACTGAATAAGGTAATATTTCATTATTTTCTCCCAGTTTTACATCCCCTTCAATTATAACGGTAGGGTGAATTTTATTCATGATTTTTGTATTTTAAAAACTCCTGATAATCTCTTATATAATCCTGCTCATCAAACAAGGAAGAAGCCAAGACTAGGCATATCGACCCAGAAGAGAAATTATTCAACTCTCGCCAAATACCGGGTGGCATAAGTATGCCTTGATAAGGTCTATTCAAATTGAAAGTTTGAGAATTTCTACCATCATCTACCATTAGATCAAAACTTCCACTTGCAGCAACAATCAATTGCTGTAATTCACGATGACCATGTCCACCTCTCGCTTCCCCACCAGGAACGTCGTAGAGGTAATAGACTCGTTTTGTATCAAAAGGAATATCTTGGAGGTTATTAACTGCCGTAATATTGCCTTTTTCAGTATGATTTTTAGGAAGCACCAAGCTGGTACAATCAAACACAGTCGTATTTTTCATTATTAAAACGATTGGTATTCATGAAAATCTCTGATATAGTCATCTGAATCGAATCTAGAACTGGATAAATGCAAGCCAAGTGCATTTGTTGAAAAGTTCTCCATGTGCCTCCAGGTCATTGGAGGCAAATAAAGACCATAATAGGAACGATTAAGAGAGTACTTTTCTATTGTTCCGTCTTTTTTAGAAATCACCACGTCAAAACTTCCGCTTAAGGCGATGATAATCTCTTGTTGATTTTTGTAGGCATGGGCTCCCCTAGTTTCACCACCAGGTACATCATAGGTCCAAAAAACCCGTTGGATATTAAAGGGAAGATGATCTTGATTTTGGATGAAAGTCAAATTTCCCCTCATATCTTGAACCCTTGGAAAGTCTATAACAGAAACTATATTCAAATTTAATACGCCTTTAACCAATGTTTTGCCAGTCTCTTTTTAAATTCAATATAATCCAGGATAAAGCCACATACCCAAGGGCTGAAATGAGCCCAACTAAAATAAAAATAAACAAAATCTTTGGACGATTTGGACTCGATTTTTGGATTGGTATCGATACTTTCTGAATAATGGAAAATACTGGAGTATCCTTTGAAACTTGCAATTTAGCTTGTTCAAGTTGCTTAGCTAATTCCGTGTAAATGCTAAACGAGAAATCATATTCAGCTTCAAGTCTATCTTGTTGATTCAACAAGGATGCGGAAATAATATTTTGATTTCTATCCTTAAATCCAGCTAATCGGGACTGTACTTCGTTAAATTCTGCTTTTTTCGCCTCGTACTGTGCCTCCGTAAATTTCAACTGTTCACTCGCATTTTTTATTTTATATTCTATAATTTCAGTTTGAAGTAAACTTTCAGCTGACTGAGCCATTTGCGCTGCCATTAGTGGATCTGGCATTACAAAACTCAATTGAACAACCCCTTCTTTTTCCATACTAACTACAGAAAGCTGACCATCTATTCTTGCAAAAAGCTCAAACTCCTCGTATGAAATATGCTCGAAGCTGTTTTCACCAGCCGAGTTGGTCTCGTTTTTAATAACGGGAGGAGCGCTTCTCAAGAATTTAATAATTTCACCTGGTAAACCAATGGTATATTTAAAAAATAGCTCTAGAATATTTGGCTGATATAGTTTTTCATAATATTCTGCATAAGTTATATCATTACTTTGACCATCTAGGTTAATTTTGGTTCCGGCTAGCTTTTTCTTAAATTTTATAGATGAAATAAATTGAGGATAAAGTGAGGGAGAGATGTCATTACTATTACTCATACTTCCAATATTAATCCCTGCTAAAGAGGCTAACCCCCCAAGTGAGGCGCCTTGACCATTTTGTTGTGTTGTTTGAGGAATAAATAAAGAGTTAGCAGTATACATTTTCCTCGATGACAGCGCGATGAAAAGGCCTAAAAGAAAAAAAACAGTCAAAAGAAAAAAAACAGAAAGTTTTTTATCCGCCACTGCTTTAAAGAAATAAATTAAATTTATTCCATTATTATTTTTATTCATTTTACTTTTTTCATAGAATTTTTCGTTTAATACTAGTGCGAAATATTAAATATTATATGTACCCACAAGGCTGCACTTAGCTAAATTTGTTATTGATTTGATTTGAAAAATCAACCTTACGCCCTTTGAAAAAGAATAAATTTGGTTCGACTCTAATCAAGGTTTATTTTTAATTACTAACGTGCACTTTTTGAGACACTCATATTAAATATTATGTGTATCTGGTTTGTTGCACGTGGACAAGTTCATTGCTGATTTGATATGATAAATCCCCCTATCCCCCTTTAAAAAAAGGGAAATTTGATCCGTTTCCAATCAAGATTTTGTTTTAGATCGTGACGTGCACTTATGAGGATATAAAACATTAAATATAATCTAGGATATCGCTATTAGAAGAATAAAATTTAAATCTATCGAGAAATATTTGCTGAACCAGAGTGTTAAATATTTTAAGTTGATTTACGAATACTACTTCGTACCTATCCCGTAATGCTCAAAACCCAAGCTTTTCAAATAGCTTTTTTCATAGATGTTTCGGCCATCAAAGACCACCTTGTTTTTCAATAGTTTGCCTACTACTTCCCAGCTCGGAATTCGGAATTCTGACCATTCAGTGATTAGCAGTAAAGCATCTGAGTCTACCAGCGCCTCATAGGCATCTTTGCAGTAAGTCACTTTATCAAAAATATAGTGTTCTCGTGCTTCCTCCATGGCTACGGGATCGTATGCTTTGACTGTCGCACCGGCTGCTCTGAGTTCGTCGATGATCACTCCTGCCGGAGCTTCGCGCATGTCGTCTGTATTTGGCTTGAAACTTAAACCCCACATTGCAAAAGTCAGTCCTGTTAGATCTTCGCCAAAATGTGATTTTACTTTTGCTGCCAAAACATGTTTTTGAGCATCATTTACTTCCTCTACTGCCTGCAATACTTTGAGTTCATAGCCATATTGCTTGGCAGTTTTGATAATTGCTTTGACATCTTTTGGAAAACAAGACCCACCGTAGCCTACTCCAGGATAGATGAATTTGTTACCGATCCGAGGATCCGAACCAATTCCTTTTCGCACCATATTAGCATCTGCACCGACTAATTCGCACAAGTTTGCAATATCATTCATAAATGAAATCTTAGTCGCCAGCATCGCATTGGCAGTATACTTCGTCATTTCAGCCGAAGGAATATCCATATAAATGATCCGCTCTCCGCTTAATTGAAATGGCTTATAGAGACGCTTCATAATCTCTTCAGCTCGGGGGTCATCCACGCCGATGACTATTCGATCAGGCTTACGGAAGTCTTCCACCGCAGCACCTTCTTTCAAAAATTCAGGATTAGATGCAACCGCAAAAGGCAAATCTGAATTTCGCCTTCCTAAAGCATCTCGTAGTGCAGCTCGAACTTTCTCACCTGTAGTCACCGGTACAGTGCTCTTAGTCGCAACTACGATGTAATCGGTCATTTTGGTGCCAATCTCCTCTGCCACAGCAAGCACATACTTCAAGTCTGCAGATCCATCTTCACCCGGAGGAGTTCCCACGGCAATAAATACAACCGAAGCTCCCTGAATAGCTTCTCCCAAGTCAGTGCCAAACTTAAGTCTGCCACTCTTGAAATTACGCAGGACTATTTCTTCCAGTCCAGGTTCGTAGATTGGCATAATGCCATTCTTTAGTTTTTCGATTTTCTTCTTATCGATATCTACGCAAGTGACTTCGATTCCTACATCTGCGAAACATGCCCCCGAGACTAGACCTACATATCCTGTACCTACAATTGCTATTCTCATCTATTTAATATTTTGAATTATCGACTTTGATTTACTACTGTATTGATTAAGATCCCGAGTGTGGCGAGTGAAGAAGCTATTCCTATCCAGGCAGCTGCGTTTAGTCTATCTTTTTGAGGCTTCATCGGTACCACGATTTCAGCACCGGGCTCTAGGGTGGGGTAGAAATTCAATCCCAAAAAACTATACGTACGTCTGGCATCACCATTGGCATAGATCACATACGATTTAGACCTCCGTGCATTTTCGGTGAATCCACCGGCCTTTGAAATATATGATCTGAAACCTTGCATTTCAATATATCTCGAGGTAGTGGGTAGCAGTACTTCTCCCATCATCCGTACGGTCTGAAGTTGTTTTGGAATCTGAAGAACATCTCCCTGAAAAAGAATCAGATCTGCTTCAGAACCTGGATTCTGGAGTATAAACTCCAAATCAATTCCAATCATATCTTCTTCTTTATATCTAATTTTGTAAAGTTCAGAATTTTTTCGTACAGAATCTCTCAAAGTTTCTTGATCAGAAAAATTATTTTTTACTTTTTCCTCTTCAATTGTCTTAATCCTATCGCCCAGTCGCTCAAAAAGTATAGATTCGGCTTGATTTTGATTTCTAGTTACTTTGGGATCAAGATTATATCTCAATTCTCGCAATTTTTCCTCAGTTAGCTCCTCCTCGCTCTTTCCTTCGTAATTGACGGTACGCCTCATCAATGAAGCTCCTTTAGGATAGGCAAACGGCGAAAGACCTCCTGCCCTTGCGACCACATCGGAGATCCGCTCATTGACATTTGCCATGGCAAAATCTCCAGGATAGACGGCTTCACCGGTGATTGTGATCAATTGTTCGCGCTCAAAGCCCGGACTTCTGCGGATAAATACGTGATCAAATGCTTTTAAGGGTTGATTTTTTTCTTCTTCAGAAAGTTGAAGATTGGAGTCTACAGTCAGTGTGGAGATCTCCGCAAGTCTTCCAGAATTAGCAACTCTTACTCTTCTTGCTACTTCAATCGAAGAATTGGTTGCCGATTCCAACATTCCCCCTGCTCGAAGGATCAAATCACCAACGGTCATATCAGAGGCAAAAGGATAGGTCCCCGGAGAACCTATTTCACCTGAAATCTTGATATAATAAGCCTCTTGGATATCGTACCTGCTGGGTATGAAAAGTAAATCTTCATTTTTAAGAGCCATATCTGATACTGATCCTTCCATAATCCCTTCAAGATCGAGCGATTCAGCTGCCAAGGTTAGGTCTGCGCTAGTCCTGTAAAGTGTAGCTCTAGTAACAAAAGCTTCCGGTTTTAATCCATCGGCTTTCTCAATTAAGCCTTTTACAGTCAAATCGCCATCTCCTAATGAGAATTCTCCCGGACGGTTCACGGCTCCTGAAATCTGCACGCGGTTCGAAAATCGCTCCAGTGCCTCTCCTATTAGAATCTCATCTCCATCATTTAAGGAAAAAGAATCAAACTGATCAGATGAAACGTCGATCACCTTACGCTGATTATTTTCAATTCTTCGAATCGTCACCCGGTCTTTATATGCCAAACTGGTAAAGCCTCCGGTGTAGATGAAAAGATCATCCAGGTATTCGCCCTGCTTAACCTCAAATAAACCAGCTCTTCTGACAGGACCGGCTATTTCCACTCGTGCCTGCACAGGTTGTACTATGATTACATCATTATCCTGAAGAGTGATATTGGAGGATTGGTCACCTTTAGCCAAAAATTCATAAATATCCACTGTTGAGATCAGTCGATTGTCTCGGTAGACTTGGATGTTTCGAAAAGCTCCATTTTCATTTGGACCGCCGGCAGCATATAGCCCGTTGAAAACAGTGGCGAATGAAGGTAACATATAGCTTCCCGGCTTGGTCAACTCACCGACCATAGATACTTTGATCGATCTGATATCACCCAATCTAATCTGTAAGAATGTATTCGGATTGGATCCTTCCAAGCCAGAATAGATACGACTCAGACTAGTTTTTAACCTTGCTAAAGCTGCATCAATGGTTGCTCCTCCTACCTGTACCGGACCTATATTTGGCACGAAGACGCGACCTTCTGGATTCACTTCCAGGTCATAGGACTGTTGTGACGCACCGTAAATATCAAGTAACAGTTGATCTCCCGAACCTATTACGTAGGATTGAGGAGTAGGCATGTTGAGACTTGGACTGAAATCCAGGCCTCGATTATGAAAAAGTTTGAAACCAAAAATCTTCTTCTGTGTGGGAGTCAGATCATAGTAAGGATCTGCACGTCGGATAGAATCAAACATATCCTTGCCCTGCTCATTGTTAAATGTTCTTGAACCGCTACCAGCATCAGTTGTATTTGAGTTTCCACCTAATGAGCGCTGTATAGAACTGATTCGCTCTCGCAATTTGGCTGCTTCAGACGCAGGCATTCCCCGCTCACGAGCCACAGATTCCAACTGATTTACAGTTAATCCACTGGCTTCTGCTCTTTTGATCAATTGGGCTATTTGAGCATCCGAAAGATCATCTACTTTGAGATTTTGAATATCCGACAGAGTTTGCCCTTGTAAGGAAAATACTATCGAAACAAACAAGCCTATCAATACAGATTTTAAACCTAGTTTAAACAAGTTAATATTTTTCAATTTATGTAAGTTGGTGTTCTATTGATATTAGTTGAAAAAAACGAAACTCACTTATACTTTTTATTTGAAAATCAAACGAGCTAGAAACAGCTTCGCCCTTTCGGTCACAATCATGCCTATCTAAAAGAAGGAAAGAGAAACTCCAGACTTTAGTCTTCTATTGTCCGCTCAAAAAGAATCAAACCTGTAGCAGTCAGGCGCTCTTCACGTAAAGTAAGCACTACCTTGCGCTCAATCATTTCCCCAATTCGACTGGAAAGATTAAGAATATAACTTTCGTTCAAATCTTCTCCTGCTATGACCACTTCTATGTGACCGGAGTCAATACCTTTGGCGATGTCACCTATTAAAACAACTTGACTGACCGCACCCATCCGCTCTAGAATTTGTTCCAGCAATTGATCCAGACCCAAGTATTTGCGGATTATTTCCTGAATGTTTGAGAAAAAGGGATGCTTGACATTTGCCTGATACGAAATCTTATTCTTATCATTCTGCTTTGTTAAAATTCCAGCTTGTGTAAGGTTGTTCAGCTCTTTGCGAATAGCATTGGTAGATTCGCCAAATTCCTCAGCCAAACCTCTTAGGTGACTTTGCGTTTTTGAATTCACAAAAAATTTAACAAGTAACCTCAAACGGGTTTTTGAGATTATTAAAGATTCAAGCATAAAAGTTCACACCAACTAGTAAGTAATAAAGGTACTCATTTCAATGAAAACGTAAAATAAAAACCGTTCTTTTGGATAAAAAGAACGGTTTTTGAAATTATCTTTAACTATTACCCCTATACAAGTCATCTGGTTTTCTGCGAAATAAGTTTCGGAACAGACTACCTGTCAGTCCACTAAAGCCCCCAAGCAATAAGCCAATGATGGCCGTCACTCCTACCACGGTCATGCCAGAACCCAGCCCCATCAGTTCCCCTATTTTGTTTGGAAGTGAACTCCCTGTGCTGGTGCTGATAAAAATAGCTTGTCCGAGCCAGGCCAACCCCATTCCCAGACCACCGGCAAGAAAACCTTGAAAGCCACTTAAGCCTAAAAGCGCAGAGCCAATACCTATCAATAGCATAATGACCCAATAGGGAAAAATCGGATTTAAGAAAACCACAATGCCTATGGTGATTAGAATAAATAATATAAATCTCATAATGTCTACTTTAAAATCGTTTGAAACAAGACTCCTTCGGACTGCTCTTTGCTTCGAAGGTTGAAATTGAGGTATTCCCCATTTGCCCAGATAGGGATAAAATTACTGTAGAATTTACTACCCGGATTTCCTGATTGCCCACCAGGATAAATCCCAAATGCACTGATCTCACCGCCCATTTCTACCACCATTCTCCAGCTTGCTCCACTGCGTTCACTCGTTGCATTGAGCATCCCTCTTCCTCCGCCAGTGTAGACATTCTTTACAGAAAATGAGGAGAATTGAGGGACTAAATGTTGAATGCTCGTCTTCTTATAGTTTGCCCAAGAATAGTTCCCCTCCTTATTTTCCCATTCTTGCATCTTGATCAGGAGTTCTTTAAAGCCTTTTTTTACATGGTCAGACGCAGATTCTTTTGTCTGTGTAATTTCAATATCAAAGACTTCATCCTGCGGACTGTTGGTTAATAATAAAACAGTTTGATAATTATTTGGACTCACAACAGGTGCTCCAAATTTTGACCATTTCTCCCAAACACTACCATAGGTTTTGTCCCACCAGATATAAAAAAGTGTTGGTGCTTTTTGATTTGGGTCTGCAAAAAAGTCCCAGCTTTTCAATTCATCCAAATACTTTTTTGCAGCTGGGTCAGAGTCAAATTCAGTTCCGAGCAAAGCAATCATTACCGGCAAAGCCTCCTTGGCGTGAAGGTAATAATCGTCAAACTGTAAGGCTTTCATATCCTCTACAGTAATCCCCTCCTTTTCACGGAGTTGTTGATTCAATCGCCTGTTCCGATAATGCTCATAACTATTATCAAATACATAATAAGGATAAGAAGGGTCCACTGGATGCTGATTGGCAGATGAAACAAAACCTCTTTCAGGATTAAGGGTTGAAGCATTTTGCGCATTGGGAATAAATCCCTGCCACTCCATTCTTGGATCTGCTCCATCCATAAAGAATTTTCCCTGCTCCTTCCATTTCAAAGGAAATTTTCCTTGAATTCGCATGGCTATATCTCCGGATGTGGAAGCAAATACAAAGTTTTGTGCTGGTGCAGCGTAAGAATCCAATGCGATGTTATAATCTGCAAAATTCTTAGCCTTATTCATCAAGATAAAGGTTTGTTGCTCATTCGAACCTTCGTGAACCGTCCATCTCAATGAAAAATTAACATCTTGTCGATCACTTCTAAAGGTACGATCATATACTACCGGCCCGTAATGAGTATAGACTACAGTATCTAAATAGCGCTCCTCGCCTTTGATCTTGATCTCCTCAATTCGGAAATCTGATGGTCTCCATTCATTCCCGTACTTATAGGCCTTTCTACTGTCATCTTGAAAAGTGATTTTATACCAATCTCGCGCATCTTTGGTAGCATTGGTCACTCCCCAAGCTATATTCTGATTAAATCCTGAAATCACTCCCAATGCTCCCGGCAAGGTGGCACCCTTCACAGAGTGATTTGGAGTAGTCAATTGCATAGCATACCAAAGCGAGGGGAGATTCAGACCCAAGTGTGGATCATTTGCCAAAATCGGATTTCCACTTTTAGTTTTTGAGCCGGAGACCGCCCAGTTATTAGAACCGATTCCTTTCTCCGGCTGTGGCAATGGATCTATGAACAACAGGTTGTTTGGATAAGGAATGCTATCTGGCTTAGAGATAGAAAGTGGTGTAAATTCCCATACTTTGGTAGCCTCGATTATGGGGTCATTGTCTAAAGGAAAATCAGGATAAAGCTTATCCAGCATTTCTGCACCCAGAATTTTCCTCAGATTCGAATATTCCAAATCTCGATCACCCGCAAGCATATCTGACATATACTTAAGCAGAAGTAATGATTTATAAACCGTCCAATGTTCTGGCCTATAATTTAAAATTTTATATTCAACAGGTACTTGTCCAGGACTCAACTGATCAATGTATTCATTGACTCCCGCTGCGTAAGCTTCTGCTAATCGGAGTGTTTCCGGATCATTATCTTCTAAATATTTCTGGCCTAGTTCGGCTCCGTAGCCTAATCCTTTTCTGCGAGTCATTCGATCCAACTCGAGCGCAATAGGTCCTACTATTTCAGAAATCCTTCCGGCTGCGGCCATCGTCTGAAACTCCATTTGCCAAAGTCGATGCTTTGCTGTCACATACCCTTGTGCCCGATAGAGGTCCTCCTCATTTTCTGCAAAAATATGAGGAATTAAATTCTCGTCGTAGACCACCGTAACAGGAGCCGAAAGTCCTGTCAGTTCGAGTTCCTCAGCAGCTAATTCATCTTCACTGAAAGAGTTTTGCCAGAAACCATGATTTGGATCCAACAGTGGCGCTAGCGGAGGAACTGGTCCCAGTGGCTTGGAGACCGCTATCCCAAGGGCAATGGTAATTGCTAAAGCAATAATGAAACTGAAATACTTCATTAGATTGATTGGTGGGTGGTAATTGAATATAATATTATAAGCATATCCCCAACTATACTCGTAAAAGACAAAAAGCGACTTGACATATCGCAAACACTAGCTTTGCCGGTACTTCTCCCGATCGCTATTGAGATGTCGTCCACCTGCTTCGCCGTGGCGGGCCTGCCTGTCAGTTAAGCAACTGAGATTAGGTTACTGGTATATTTGAGAATAATGGCATAATATAATCTTATTTTTTTGCAATACGAACTAGTGCACTGGTTCAAAAGGACCAAAAAAAATGCCCTCAAATTCATATTTGGAGCACATTAACATGCTATTCTTATTAATTCATGGCGATTGGGAGCTTCAACTTTTCCCATCTGATTACTAGTCCCGGACTTTCGATTTCTATGGTTAATCTTTCTTGAGCATTTTCTATCCAACTTGGTGCGACTTCAACTTTGAGCACATCATTTTTATCATCATACTGAAAATGACCATGTTCTAGATTCCATTCCGAATTGAATATCACAGTCCAAGGACCAGATTCTTTTGGAATAGTGAATAAGGAATATTTCCCAGCAGGCAAGATTTTACCTTCTACCATCATATCTGAAGCCAGATCTACATAAGAAGCTTCATTAGCTCCTGTTCTCCAAACGATATTGTAGGGAACTAAATCTCCCCAGAGAGTTCGACCTTTCACAGCGGGCGATCCATAGTGAACTTTAACATTTTTGCCAGAAATCTCACCCTTTTTTAGCTCAATCGGACTGGGTCTGACTTCGCCGGTAGATTCTTCTTCAGGATCTTCCATGGCATTATCAGAGATTTCTGTTGTTTCGGTTGAACATGAAATCAACATAAACAAAAAAGTAGCCGATAATAGTGTGTTTATGATCTTCATAGTGGTTAAATTTGAGTGTGAAATAACAATTGTTAGCTTACTCATCAAAGGTCAAAACTCGATTTTCTTTTTGAAATAAATGAATAGTCTAAAAAGAAAATGTTATCCGTTTATCCATTTTTGGACAGCAAGATTGGGTGATTAAGTATCTTATTATGAACAGTGCTGCTTTTATCGAATGAGCAAATATTCTAATTCAGTTAATTTTTCTTCAACTAAATGAGATTCATCAGTTGGGTGATTGCTTTTATATCTGTCTTACTCTACTTGAGCGTTTTTGTTTCGCCGGAATATTTTAAGTACGTAGGTCTTCTCCCGTTTTTTATTCCGATTATATTTCTCCTTAATTTTTTATCATTCGCTATTTTAGGCTTAGCGTTGCGCAAACAGGCATTTTTGCATTTAATCATACTTCTCATCGGATTCAAATTTGCACTGATTACTTACCAAATAAATCAGAGGAATGAAAATGCGAAAGGATTGAAAGTATTGAGTTATAACGCTCACCTATTTGATTATAAGAGTAGAACAGAAGGAAAATTTGATTCTAATGTCTATACCTGGCTACAAGATCACCCTGCAGATGTCAAGGTTTTTCAGGAGTTTTATCAAGATTACACAACTGCTTCTAGAAATTCTGTGAAGCTATTAGGGAAAGATCAAGATTTCTACACATTCTATCAGCTCATTGAAGGAAACCCTGAGAAGCGATCCTATGGCATGGCAATTTTTTCAAGGTATCCGATCATAAATGAAGGGAAAGTCTTTGACAATAATCATACTAATGGGGCAATTTTTGCAGACATCTTGATCAAAGAAGATACTATCAGGATTTATAATGCTCATTTGGAATCTATGAAAATAAATTCAGATGGACTGGAAGATATCGAAGGTGTCAAGGAAAATTATAGACAAACACTCGGCAAACTTCACCGAGGTAGTTTGGTGAGAAGTAAGCAGTTGAAATTGTTAGTAGAGCATTACTCCAACAGTCCACATCCAGTGATTCTTATGGGTGATCTAAACGAAATACCCTATTCTTACACTTATTTTAAATTGAGTGAAAAACTTCAAAATGCCTTTGAAAAGGCTGGAAGAGGTTTTGGATTTACTTACAACAGAGTTCTGCTTTTTTTGAGAATTGATCATATTTTTTCTAGCCCGGAAATCATACCTATTCAATTTAAAACACATCGAGAAGTTGATTACTCAGATCATTTTCCAGTTTCCGCCACCTTCACTTGGGAAGGTTTGGAGCTTTAGGCAATCGTTTTTTAAACTTTTGATCCCATTTTTTCTTCATCGGCAAAAGAAGAATCGGAAGCAGAAGTAGATCTGCCAGTAACGCAAATATAAGCGATGCAGCGATCAGTAAACCTGTAAAGTGGGTCACTCCAAACTGACTGAATATCAACAATCCAAAACCTGAAACCAAGATAATTGATGTCTGAATAATCGCCTCACCAGTCTCCAAGAAAGTTCGTTTCAGTCCATAAATAAGATTTTTTCCAGTCATCAGCTCCTGTCGAAGTCTGGTCATAAAGTGAATACTATCATCCACTGCAATCCCAAAAGCAACTGTAAATAAAATCGCCGTTGTGATTTTAAATTCAATTCCAAGTAAGTACATCAACCCAAGCATCCACACTAAAGGGACCAAATTGGGGATTAAAAGAATAAAAGAAATACGCCACGATCTGAAAAGAAATCCTGCAATAATGCCAACTAAAATGAACGCAAGCCCCAGCCCTTTGGCCATTTGCCGAGTAACTGATTGATGTCCTTTATCTATCAAAAATGCAGTCCCAGTCCAACGAATCTGTAAAAATTCAGAGGAGATATTCTGATCTGTAAATTCTTTTAATGTGGCCCTTTTTTCTGTCATTATTAAAGTCCCAAAATCAGCTGATCGAGCGCTCAATCTGCCAGTCTTGAGGTCCTTGCTTACTATTTTTCCATCCGCATCTCGAAAAGCTGGCTCAAGGAATCGCTGCATACGGATATATTGACCTCTGGATGGTAAGGAAAAAGCCCGAGCATTTCCTTGATTTTGAGCTTGGTTTAAAGATTTGACAACAGTCAACGGAGATATTATTTGGCCGCCATTGAACAAGCGGTCCACTTCATTTTCCAAGTCATTTAACTCTTGAAGCACTTTGAGATCTAACAAATTCTTGGCACCTGGACCTACTGACAAATGAATCTCGAGTGGATTGGAGCCACCAAATTGTGAATCAAAATATGAAAATGACTTTTGAATCGGGTGATCTTCAGGAAGATTATCCAATAAAAAACCATTGATTTTGACTTGAGACCCTACTAAGCCAGAAATTACAGTTAATCCCACAAATCCAAAAGCAATCAATCTTCGTTTTCTTAGCAGCCATAAAAACAAGGCATTCAAGTTGATTAGACTTTTTAGCTTAGGATTTTCTGCAGGGGTCCCTATTCGAAATAAGTAAAGTAAACCGGGAGCGATTAAAATCACAGCTAAAAACATGACCAAAATCCCTAGACCAGTAGTCAATCCAAATTCCTTTAATGCAGGGATAGAGGTGAAATAGAGAGAAAAAAAGCCAAGTGAGGTAGTTAAAATGGTAAGCCAAACTGGTACAAGAAGCGATTTGAATACTGCACGAATTGCTTTGGTCTTAGTCACACCAGTCCTCAACTTCTTGATCAAGTGATTGAAAAAATGAATCAGCGAACTCAATCCCACGATCAGAAAAATAGTGGGCTGCATGACCGACATCACATCCAAGGCTTTGCCTAAATACAAAATCAATCCAAAAGCCCATACGACACCGATGACCAGAATCACAAAGGGAATAAATACACCCCACCAAGTTCTAAAAATCAAGGCTAGCATAACTAACATTAAGAAGATCGAGCACCCAAAAAATAAGCCAAACTCCCGCTGCATAAGAGATACAAAATCGCCTTGGGCCTGAATCTTTCCAGCTACTGCCTTAATCTCAAGATGGGATTCTTGGATTAATTGATTAATCTCAAAATATAGGTCATCTCCATTTTCTTTGCTGATATTCTGCTCATTTTTAATCCATAAGAGTAGGCTCTCTCCATCCTTAGAAATTAACTCAGAACGGAATTGCTTCAACACCTCCTGCTGACTTACTAGCGTTTTTGGATCTGACCAATCCAAAACCTTAACTGTTCGCATCCCGAAAATACCAATTATCGGTTTTTCGAGATTGAGAATGGAAATCACCGTATCCACCCGACTGAGCTTACCAATATCAAGTTGAAGATCTAGAGCCTCCGCCAAAAAAGAAGAATCTAGTAATTCTCCATTTGCATTACTTACTGCCAGTAGCAAATAGTCGTTATCATTTTCAAATTTATTTCTATACGCCTGGTAGAATTCAAGATCATCGTCATTCTGTGGGAAAAACTGCTCAAAATCGTAGTTAAATTGTGGTATTGGTCTAAAAATGAGTAGCAGTACGCTAATCAACCCCGCTATTCCGAGAAAAAAATAAGCTACGGATTTTTGAAACATTAGAATTTCTTGATTGAATTATAAGTCAAATTTAGCATCAAGTATAGTAATAATGATAGTCCTTTGTTCAATTTGGGTTCCATTATCTAGTCGAAGTCCCTAACTTGCCAAAGTTACAATAGCTAATAAATATATGAAGCAATACCACGATTTGATGCGAAAAATCCTTGACGAAGGAGTAAAAAAAGAAGATCGAACCGGAACGGGGACACGCAGTATTTTTGGGCATCAGATTCGATTCGATCTGTCCGAAGGATTTCCAGTCGTGACTACCAAGAAAATACACCTTAGATCGATCATCATTGAACTACTATGGTTTCTTCGCGGGGAATCCAATATTGCCTACTTAACTGAAAACAAAGTCTCTATTTGGAACGAATGGGCAGATGAAAATGGTGATCTCGGCCCTGTCTATGGCTATCAGTGGAGACACTGGCCTGATGGAAAAGGCGGAGAAATCGATCAAATTAAAAATCTGATTCATCAGATCAAAACAAAGCCAGCTAGTAGAAGACATCTGGTAAGCGCATGGAATGTGGCCGATGTGGACCAAATGGCATTACCACCATGCCATACCATGTTTCAGTTCTATGTAGCTGATGGCAAACTCAGTTGTCAACTCTACCAGCGGAGTGCTGACGTGTTTTTGGGAGTTCCGTTTAACATTGCTTCTTATGCGCTATTCACCATGATGATGGCTCAGGTTTGTGGATTGAAGCCGGGGGATTTTGTTCATACCTTCGGAGACGCTCACCTTTATTCTAATCATTTGGAGCAAGCTCATTTGCAGCTAAGCAGGGATATTAGACCACTACCAACAATGAAGATCAACCCTGAGGTAAAAGATATTTTTGAGTTTACCTATGAGGATTTCACCTTAGAAAACTACGATCCGCATCCGCATATCAAAGCAGCTGTGGCGATATAAAAAGATATTTATCAATTACGCGCTACCAAATTGAATGCGTAGTTATTCGGGTTGAAGTATGGTACTACCAAAAAAATTAAAGCTCGAGAACAAAAAGTTAAACACTTTCCGATGCAGGGCGGCGGAATGAGAATAAAATCGGTTCGAAACACCATTGACCATTGATCAAGACTAGACCGAACAATAAATGCTTTTTCTTGATACGTTGCCTTGTAGATTCTTGGAGTCCTTCGTGGTTAAAAATTCCATACCTAAAAAATTTGGGCCAAACCTACCTTATATTGTTCAACCTGAACTATTTATTCTTAATTAATCTCGTTGTGGACCCCGCATAACTTTAGCTCACGTTAGGATTAAAAAAAGCTCTGAATCATTAGATTCAGAGCTTTTTTGTTTAGTTACTCAATTCATATTTGAGTGTTTTTCCTTTCTCAACAGCTGGCAAACCTTCTGTCATCCACAGCGGTGCGGGAGCGCCTTTCAAATAATGATCAAAGAATTGACTCAATCTAATTGAAAGATCTTTTCGGTTTTTACGCTGGACCAGATTATGATCCTCACCATTATATTGAAGCAACCAAGCTGGCTGATTCAGTCGCTTCAAAGCCATAAACATTTCGATTCCCTGGTACCACGGAACAGATCCATCCGCATCATTATGCATAATCAGAACTGGAGTTTTCACGCGATCCATGAAGAACAAGGGGGAATTTTCAAGGTAGTAAATTGGTTTTTCCCAAAGTGTCCCACCAATTCTAGACTGGGTTTGCTCGTATTGAAACATTCTACTCATTCCTGTTCCCCAGCGTATTCCACCATAAGCCGAAGTCATATTCACGACGGGAGCTCCAGCTCCAGCTGCTTTAAACATATTCGTCTGCGTGATCAAATAAGCCACTTGATAGCCACCCCAACTTTGACCTTGGATTGCCATATTATCTGAATCTACGAATCCACGGGCTACAATTGACTGCACGGCCGGAATGATGCAATTGTAGGCAGACGGTCCTGGAAGTCCCAGATCATACTTGATATCCGGTACCAAAACCAAATAATCATTACTTACGAAAAATGGAATATTAATCGTCGATGCGCTAGGAGCCGGAGCTCGGTACCGGTGAATATTGTCACTGTTTCGCTCATAAAAATAAACCATCAAAGGATACTTTTTATTTGGATCAAAATTTTCGGGCTTGTACAGCAAGCCTTCAAGTGGCACTCCATCATTAGCCAGATAAGTTATCAACTCCACTGAGCCCCAATTCACATTAGCTTGTTGTGGATTTAGATCAGATACCTTTGTCAAGTTACTGAATGACAAGTCCCCTAAAAACACATCAGGGTTCGCTACATAAGTTGAGCGATTCAACAAAATCGCATCAGCTTCCTTGGCCTTAGTGAATCCCGTATAGCTATGAGCAGTCATCAACAGCTGCTTTGGTGCAGCTTTTCCATCAATTGATCCAGTATAAAAGCCAGCATCTTTATCTTGGCCATCAAAAGCCGTCAGTAGCAATAATGCCTTTGGATCTATACTTCGCTCGTCTCGATCAAGGACCTGTCTTCTAAAGACAATTGACTCTTTTCTTCCTATTCCCTGAGTAATATTGACAGCTGCTGATGGATTTTTTGGATCTACACGCCAAATATCAAATCGATCGTAAATCAAGATTGCAGCATCTCCAGCAATCCAACCCGCATTCCCATAGCTTCCTGGAAGTGATGGACTATCGTGAATCTCATCATAGAACACAGGCAGCAAAGCAGTCGTTAAGTTTATTTTAGATTTTGAAGCGACATCATATGCTACCCAACTGCTATCTCTCGCATCATACCAACTTACATATTTTCCTTCAGGAGAAATAGAAGGAGAACCAGATGCATCCTTTTCAATCAACGTCTTTTGGCCAGTCTTGAAATCCACTAAATATAAATCTCTACCAGTCTGAATGTCCCAACTATAGCTTCTCCGATAAGGCGAATCTGTGTAAGCAAGACCAAAATCACGCGTCACTTTAGATTCCAGTACCACATTGTCTATCTCAAGAGTACCTAGCTGGGTGATTTTTTTAGTACCTAGATCGATGCTTGCCAAATAGGCTTTCTTTTCTTCTCGAGATCTTCTAACCAACTGCATCGGCTGGATTTCTGCATCTTGCCAACCCCAGATATCCAAGCTCACTCGCTCATCATCTAAAATTGTGGTATCATTTTCATAAGAATAGTCAACATAATCGGCAGCAACTCCAAAAAATAAGCGTGCTTCATTCTCTGAAAACTTCAAGCTCTCGTCTGGGCTTATTCTTCCATTTTGTAAAGTTCCTTGGGACTTTTTTGAAGCAATTTCTTCTGTTTTTCCTGTTAGGGTTGTCGCTAAGAAGAGCGAATGATAAGGCTTCTTTGATTTGGTGGAATCATTGGTCGCCATGTAGGCCAAATATTTAGATTGCTGAGAGAAAGTCATATCTGTGTAAGATGTCATTCCCGCTGATAGCATTTTACTTTGGCCATTTGCAAGGTTGAGCAGATAGATAGCAGCATTATCCAGCGTATCCTCCTCAGCTAAAACATACTGGATAAAATCACCATTCGGTGAAAAACTATATGATTTGACTCGTTCAAAACTGTAACTAATCGATCCATCTAGCTTTCTTACTTCAAGCTTTGTACCGTCTGTTTTCTTTGGCTTATCAGCTTTTAATGTTGAGTCAGCCGTAGATGTGCTATCAGTTTTTGAGGCTTTGGCGGACTTTTCCTTTTCATATTGAATAGCTATCCAGCTTCCTGCCTCCTGAGGAATAGCATATGATTTAACTTTTGGGATTTTGATCAAGTTGCCATTACTCATTTGATAGATAAACAAACTGTCTGATGGCATATTGTCCTTTTTGGTTTTTTTGAGCTTCAATACCCTTACAGAATCAGCTTCGGGTACAATTTTTCCAACTGCAAATGCATCATCTGGACTGAAAACAAAACCAGTTCCTCGAGGAATTGTAATACGATTTTCCGGATTCTTAAAAGATAAAATCTCCAATCGATTATTTCCATCTTGAAGCGAAATTTGGTAGCCTACCCAAACTCCATTTTTGGTGATTTTCTCACTGGATATATTCTCCCATCCATCGTAATCTGCATGAGTAAGTGGCCTTTTTTGCTGTGCAAAGCCGATTTGAGTCGCAAAAACTAGAAAGAGAAAGATTCCTTTCGATAGTCTATCAATCATTTTATTTATGGTTTAGCTTAAATTATTTTTTCAAAAATCATCAAAGATTAGATAAAAGTTTAGTTTTTGGCTTTATTTCTTTCTTGACTTATCAGCCATACTAAATGGCGAAGATTGAGTTTGGCCTTTCTAGATGTAACAAGCTCGAAATATCTTGACATAGGTCTCAGAGGATGTGATTTTGACTTTTATGGTATTTTTGTGAAAACTTTCACTGTCCACTTTTGAAAACTTCTTATCTAATAAATAGTGAAGCCTGAATTCACGATTAAAAAATAAGATCATATTTTTTTACGGAAATGAGGACTTTCATCGCAATAAAAATACTTACACCAGATTTCCTTTGCCCAACCGTTTAAAAAAAAAGTCGATTTAGATCGGATAATTATTTTTTGTGATCGATTTAAATTTCTGTGGAGTATAACTGGAGAAACTAAAAACCGACTTACAATCTGGAAGTTTTCGTAGCAAATAATCAATTCGTTATTTTAAATATTTCTCCCAAAACCTCAAAGCCAGAAACTCTACCTTTGGCATTCACCTCAATCAAAATCTTGACTTCGCCAATTGACTGGCTCTTTTTATTTCTGAATAAGAGAAGTGAATAACTACCAATCATATTTAATGTGTTTTACTTCCAAGTCCAATGGGTGTCCAGATTTCTAGATATATTCTCTTCTATCATTGGGAGCTCTTCTATTTTTAATTCTGAGGCTTTCGAGTTGGCTTTACTCTCAAATTCTCTCGGAATATTTTTTAATGTTGGTCGATTGTATTCAATCGTATTTAGTCTTGCTTCATTTAGATCTGAAATCTCTTGAGTTTTTATCCCTTTCACTACCATTGGGAATTGATTAACCAAAAAGAGCAAACTATTAGAGCGGTGGGTCTTAAAAAAAGCACTGCGCATTCGAATAGATTGAATTTACCCGGAAACGCACAAACAAAATTTTCATGCGCGTAAAATTGCATCTAAAAATTACTAAAAAACAACAAAAAAGTCTTGCCAGTGACAAGACTCTTTTCAGAATATAAACCCAAATATAACTTTAATGATTAAAGTTCTTAAAGAAGCATTTAGATCTGAGACCTATCGAAGCCCAAATTTTAATTTGAAAAAATCTAAATTTTCAGAATATTAACCTATTCATTGTAGGTAAGACAAAGTAAAGTGATTTTTTTTTCAATTACAAATTGAAAAAAAAATTGCTATAATTTGAATAATCTGTAATTTATGGGTGTATCTTTTGATGAAAAGCTAATTACACCCAAAAAAAATGGACAAAACTTTAGACGTTGACAATATAGACCTAAAAATTATTTCTCTTTTAAACGAGGACGCAAAGACACCCTACACAGAAATTGCCAAAAAAGTATTTGTAAGCTCTGGCACAGTACACGTTAGGATGAAGAAACTAGAAGATATGGGAATTGTTAAAAGCGCCACATTAAATATCGATTTTGCTAAACTAGGATTTGATATTTCCGCATTTTTAGGAATTTACTTAGAAAAAAGTTCACTCTATGACAATGTGATTGAACGACTAAGAAGTATCTCTGAAGTAGTAAGTGCCTATTACACCACAGGAAACTACTCCATCTTTGCTAAGATAATTTGTAGAGACACCAATCACCTAAGAACAGTACTTGACAATATTCAAAAAGTAGACGGAATCGACCGTACAGAAACTTTGATAGTATTGGAAGAATCAATAAATCGACCAATTCAGTTTTTTGATAAGGAGAAATAATATTATTAAGACCAAATCCAAATAACAAATTTAGAGGTTTCCATATTTGTAAGTCTTGATCTACAAGAACTTTTTTTTTAAAAGAAATACCTTTTGGACTTCATTTTGAACTGTTTTATTCGAAATATTGTATAAGGATTAGAAATTTAAAAAGGTTGCAAACATTATAATTTCCTTAAATGTTGTTACCCTGTAGTTAAAATATAATTAGTCTAAATAACTCGCCAAACATGAGCAAAGACAACCGAATTTTAGAAGAGTTAACTTCAAAAGAATATGAACACGGCTGGTCAGTCAATTATGAAGCTGATGAGGCGGAAATAGGTTTAAATGAAGGTATTATCCGATGGATCTCTGCAAAGAAAGAAGAGCCCAAATGGCTATTGGATTGGAGGTTGAAGGCGTTCAAAATTTGGCTTGATATGAAAGAGCCCACTTGGGCAAACGTTCATTACCCTAAAATTGATCTCCAAGCGTTGAGATATTATTCAGCTCCAAAGCAGGCAAATAAGTCTAAGAAGTTAGATGATGTAGATCCTGAACTATTAGATATATACAAGCGATTAGGTATTAATCTCAATGAGCAGAAGCGACTTCAGGGAATTGCTGTAGATATAGTACTTGATTCTGTCTCAGTTGCCACCACATTCAAAGATACTTTAAGTAAATTGGGTATCATATTTTGTTCGTTCTCAGAAGCAGTAAAAGAACACCCGGAACTTGTTCAAAAATACTTGGGAACAGTGATTCCAAGTAATGATAATTACTACGCAGCATTAAATTCAGCAGTATTTTCTGATGGTTCGTTTTGTTACATTCCAAAAGGTGTTCGATGCCCAATGGAGCTTTCAACCTATTTCAGAATCAATGCTGCAAACACAGGACAATTCGAGCGTACCTTAATAATTGCTGATGATGAGTCATATTGCAGCTACCTGGAAGGATGTACAGCGCCACAACGTGACGAGAATCAACTTCATGCAGCAGTAGTGGAAATCTATGCCGGAGCACACGCAGAAGTCAAATATTCTACTGTACAAAACTGGTATCCTGGAAGCAAAGAAGGGAAAGGTGGAATTTTCAATTTTGTGACTAAGCGAGGTATTTGTGCAGGGGATTATTCGAAAATTTCTTGGACCCAAGTTGAAACAGGATCAGCAGTAACTTGGAAGTATCCTTCTTGTATTCTCAAAGGTGATTATTCTATCGGTGAATTTTATTCAGTAGCTGTGACTAACAATTACCAACAGGCCGATACAGGAACTAAAATGACCCATATTGGTAAAAACACGAAGTCAAGAATTGTCTCTAAGGGAATTTCAGCAGGTAAATCTCAAAACTCCTACCGAGGCCAAGTGCAGGTAATGAAGCGTGCTACAAACGCGCGGAACTTTTCGCAGTGTGATTCCTTATTAATGGGAGATAGATGCGGAGCTCATACCTTCCCTTACATTGATATCAATAATTCATCGGCTAGAGTAGAGCACGAAGCAACAACATCCAAGATTGGTGAAGACCAGATTTTCTATTGCAATCAGCGAGGAATTTCAACAGAGGATGCTGTAGCCTTGATTGTTAATGGCTATGCAAAAGAGGTGTTAAATCAACTTCCCATGGAATTCGCAATAGAGGCTCAAAAGCTTTTGGCTTTAACACTCGAAGGCTCTGTAGGATAAGAAGTTCCGACTAATAATTGGAAAATCTCAAATTTAAAATTTCAAAATATGTTATCAATAAAGAATTTACATGCTTCGATAGAAGGTACACCGATATTAAGGGGAATAAACTTAGAAGTAAAGGCCGGAGAGGTTCATGCAATCATGGGCCCCAACGGTTCAGGTAAATCTACTCTTGCTTCTGTCTTGGCAGGCAGAGAAGAATACGAAGTAACTGAAGGGGAAGTAATATTTAATGGCAAAAATTTGCTTGAATATTCTCCGGAAGTTCGTGCAAGAGAAGGGATATTCCTTGCCTTTCAATATCCGGTAGAAATCCCCGGAGTAAGTTCTACCAATTTTCTCCGGACTGCAGTAAATCAAGTTCGAGAGTATCGGGGTCTTGAGGCGCTTGACGCTGTCAAGTTTTTAACCTTGATGAAAGAAAAGATGAAATTGGTTGAGATCGACAAAAAGTTATTGAGTAGATCGCTTAACGAAGGATTCTCTGGAGGCGAAAAGAAACGAAATGAGATCTTTCAGATGGCTATGCTAGACCCTAAGTTGTCTATTTTAGATGAAACTGATTCGGGATTGGATATCGATGCCTTGAAGATTGTGTCAAATGGTGTCAATCAATTAAAGACAAAGGATAATGCAACCATTTTAGTTACGCATTATCAACGGCTCTTAGACTACATCATACCTGATTACGTGCATGTGCTTTACAAAGGACGGATTGTAAAATCTGGCTCTAAAGAACTCGCATTGGAACTGGAAGATAGAGGATATGATTGGATCAAGGAAGCAGTCGATTCAGAAGCTACAGTTTGATTTTCAACCAAAGATTCCAACTTATGAGTACGCTTACGCAACAAAATAAAATCAGTGATTTGATTAACCATTCTGGTACCGGATTTGAATCAGCCAGAAATTCAGCAAAAGAAATTTTCAAGCAGCAGGGAATGCCAGCGTTGAAAGCTGAAGAATATAAATTCACTTCAATTACAAAAAAACTTGATTCGTTCCTCACTAATTCATTGCAAGCAAAAGCCTTTGAAGTAAGTGTAGATAGGGTGAAATCATCAGTTTTCGAAGGTTTCGAAGGAGATGTTTTGGTATTTTCCAATGGAATTTATCAACCATCACTCTCCGATAAAATTGAAGAATTATCAATTTCTTCAATCTCAGCAGTCGCTGATTGTCCGATTGGCAGCATCGCAAAACCTGAGAAAGATATATTTTGTGCATTGAATCAGGCTTCTTTTCAAGATGGAGTCTTTATCTCTATTCCTAACAAAGTGAAACTTGAACGCCCGGTTTTATTTTTATTTCTGAATGAGGTTTCTGATGCCCAAGTCATTCAGCCTAGAATTTGGATCGAATCTGGAGACTTCTCTGAGGCCACATTCATAGAACAAACAGTCCAATTGAATGAGTCACCAACGTTCGTCAATAAAGTCATAGAAGTGAAAGGAGGCATGAATACTCACCTTCATCACTATAGATTACAGAACGAAGGGAAAAATTATATTGAAGTAAGTAATATTGAAACTGATTTATTGAAAGACTCCACATTTAACTCAGTGGTTATTTCACTTTCAGGTGATATGATTCGAAATAATTTGACTATCAATATCTTAGGAAGTAATTCGGAAGGCAATATGTATGGCTTATACTTACTCAATGGTAAGTCTCATGTTGACAATCATACCAATGTAGACCATACAGTTCCTCATTCAGAATCAAATGAGCTGTATAAGGGTATTATGGCTGATTATTCGAGAGGAGTTTTTAACGGAAAGATCTTTGTACGTCAAGACGCTCAGAAAACAAATGCTTTTCAACAGAATAATAATATCCTACTATCCGAAAATGCCGTGGTCAACACTAAGCCACAATTAGAAATCTGGGCAGATGATGTGAAGTGTTCTCATGGCTGTACAACCGGCCAATTGGACGAAGAAGCATTGTTTTACCTTCAGGCAAGGGGGATAGGTAAACTTCAAGCCAAAGGTTTATTGCTTTATGCTTTTGCTGGAGAGGTTTTGGAGCATATTGGTGATGATCCTTTCAAAAAATACTGTACACAATTAGTAGAAAATCGCTTAGGTTCTAAATTTTAAACATACATGAATTTTGATATCGAAAAAATTAGAGGTTTGTTTCCTGTGCTTCATCAGAAAGTACATGGTAAACCTTTGGTATATTTTGACAACGCAGCAACAACTCAAAAACCCCAATCCGTTCTGGATGCTTTGACGGGTTATTACAATAATGATAATTCGAATATTCACCGAGGTGCGCATGCATTAGCAGATCGAGCAACCCGCTATTTTGAAGAAACTCGTGATGCTATCAGGGAGTTTGTCAATGCAAGGGAAGCCGCTGAGATCATCTTTACCAAAGGAACCACTGAAAGCATCAATTTAGTAGCGGCTACTTTCGGTAGAAAATTCATCAAAAAAGATGATGAGATAATCATTTCCACAATGGAGCATCATGCGAATATTGTTCCTTGGCAAATGCTTTGCGAAGAAGTAGGCGCAATACTCAAAATCATCCCAATCAGCGAATCAGGAGAGATTTTATATGAGGAGTTTGAAAATCTGCTTTCCCCAAAAACAAAACTGGTCAGTATTGTACATGCCTCTAACACTTTAGGCACCATTAATCCTGTCAAAAAAATAATTCAAGCCGCACACTCAGTGGGAGCGAAAGTTCTGCTGGACGGTGCTCAAAGCACTAGTCATTTAGAAGTAGATGTCCAAGCATTAGATTGTGATTTTCTAGCTTTCTCAGCACACAAACTTTACGGGCCTACAGGACTGGGTGTACTTTATGGCAAAAGAGAAATTCTTGAAATTATGCCTCCATTCCTAGGCGGTGGAGAAATGATAAAAGAAGTAACTTTTGAAAAATCTACTTATAATGAGATTCCATTCAAGTTCGAAGCGGGAACTCCAAATATTGCAGATGTGATCGCTTTCAAATCTTCCCTAAACTTCATTAATGGATTAGGGAAGAAGGTGATTAAAGCACACGAAGATGATTTATTGGCATATGCCAATGAAAAAATGAGTGAAATTAAAGGGTTTATTCCAGTGGGTACCGCAGCAGAAAAAGTTAGTGTCATATCATTTAATATTAATGGGATGCACCCCTATGATGTGGGGATGATGCTGGATGCAAATGGAATTGCTGTAAGAACAGGGCATCATTGCACGCAACCCCTAATGAAAAGATTAGGATTGGAAGGAACTGTGAGAGCATCGTTTGCTGTTTACAATTCGAAATCAGAAATCGATGCTATGGCAGAAAGTGTTGCTAAAATCGCAAGAATCAAAAATAAATGAATAGCATACTAGAAATTCAGGACGAGATTGTATCAGAATTTGAAATCTTGGGTGACGACAAAGAATCGACAATCTACTTCATAATGGAGTTGGGTAGTGGATTAGAGTCTTTGCCCGAGGTAGCTAGAATTGAAGATAACATCATCAAGGGATGCCAATCCAAGGTATGGCTGATAGCAGAAGAGCAAGATGGTAAAGTTCATTATATGGCTGATTCCAATACGGATATCACTAAAGGACTGATTTCGCTGTTGCTTCGAGTATTGAATGATCGAGTGCCGGAAGAGATTTTAAATGCAAAGCTAGATTTTGTAGAGCGAATTGGAATGGGTTCCATTATCGGCAGCCAACGGTCCAATGGATTTGCCTCAATGATTAAGCAAATTAAATTATTTGCAATTGCTATTCAAAGTAATCAAACTGTATAATCAAATGGAAACAGAGCAAAAAGAAAATAGCGTAGGACAGATTGAAGACTTAAAAGAAAAAGTCGTTCAAGCGATCAAACTGGTCTATGATCCGGAGATTCCTGTTGATGTATATGAGCTTGGCTTGATCTATGAAATTACGATTTATCCAGTAAATAATGTCTATGTATTGATGACATTGACATCCCCAAATTGCCCCTCTGCTGAATTTATACCTTCAGAGGTTAAAGATAAAATCCAGCAAATACAAGGGATTAATAATGTTGAACTAGAACTCACATTTGATCCACCATATGCCCAAGATATGATGTCTGAAGCAGCAAAACTTGAATTAGGATTTTTATAAACAAACCAATAAAACTTACAATACTATGTATCCAGAGGAACTAATAGCTCCAATGAGAGCGGAACTTTCGAGTATCGGATTTAAAGAATTCAGAACAGCAGAACAAGTAGCTACGCATTTAGGTGCTGACCATAAGGGAACGACTCTAGTAGTGGTTAATTCAGTTTGTGGTTGTGCTGCAGGTGCTGCTAGACCTGGGATCACCTATGCTGTAGAAAATGCAAAAGTAAAACCAGATACCCTTGCCACAGTATTTGCAGGGAATGATAAAGATGCAGTAAACAAAATAAGAGAATTGACTCTTCCCTATCCTCCTTCATCACCCGCTATGGCCCTTTTCAAAAATGGAGAACTAGTACATTTTATAGAGCGTCATCATATTGAAGGAAGAAATGCTAAGATGATCGGTGATCATTTGGTAGAAGTATTTGAACATTTCTGTGTATAAAAATTAGCCCCGTAGGGCATTGGCGTTAACTTAAGCATAGATTGTTCTGAGATCCTCCTGATAATTTGATCTTTTTTTTCTTTTTTCATAGGAACAATACTTTGCCATTGTGGTGCTTATTATTCCCGGTTTACTTGG
>Ga0222706_1000050_pt1 | contig 53876 bp, 43 predicted proteins | sample AntAcemetage1572_FD_179829 | JGI IMG/M metagenome (GOLD analysis project Ga0222706, IMG submission 179829) | Saline water microbial communities from Ace Lake, Antarctica - #1572 | ecosystem: Environmental > Aquatic > Non-marine Saline and Alkaline > Saline | place: Antarctica: Ace Lake...
ATACGTGTTGTCACTGCGCTTGTCCGTAAAAGCAATAAACGTATTATATGCTATAACGATGATGCGTTGATTAAAGTAATTGATAAATTAATTTAACAACTATTTGCTTTGCGTAAGTCCTAATAATGAAGCTGTCAGCGCCATGCTGGCGGCGAACCTTAAAGCGCTCGGCAGGGCCAAGGAGATGCTCAAACGCTGCAGCCGCGATGTCCGCGATTGTGTCGACATTGCCACGCTTAATCCGACATTACCTGATCCTGCAACCGTGCCGTCGCCAAGTCAAATTGACTTGGGTAAACCCATTAGTTGCTTGGATTACAAAAACAGGTACGAGGCATTCGGCTCTGTCCAGAGGGCGAAACCGCTGACGGATGCAAACTATCGCATGTATATTGGTGGCCAAACCATCCGCTCAGCGAACATCTGGTGTGCGGACATGAATTCAGCTTCGCCGTTAGAATATATTTCGCTCGTCCAGCCTAACACCTCGCGATACCGCGCGGCACTCGGCGCGGCTACCGACGTCACCGCTTGGAGCAAAGTGAGAATCGACCCTATCACCCTGTCAATCAAGCCCAGTGATTTTCGCTTTGCGCGGCCCGCTGAAGGAACAATCACGGTTTTGTTTGGTTATGCTGGTGACTTTTCCAACGATACAGCGGCACAGAGCGGCAATATCGTTTCAAACGGTGATCTGCGTGGGACGAATTTCCAGTTTTCTAGTAGCATGCTAGTGACGATTGCACCCTTCGCCGGCACTACCGGTGGCAGTGTCATGCATGCGACCTCGCAGCAAATTGAACTGGTAGCGCCGCGGAATGGAAATACTGCATTTGCTATCGGTCCAAACAGTGGATTGATAGACCCTCTGAAGCTGGAGTTTTTGACTCCATAGGCTGTTGGCATCGGCGGGACTCAGGCCTTCCTCTACCAAGATATTGGGAATTGCAGCAAGGTCTGACGCGGTATTTTTTGCCGGTAAGCTGTTCTTGATCGTGGCACATTCGAAGGGATCAACGGTGAGGGCGCTGCCCTCACCGTTGTGTGCGTAGTCTTTTGCAATGCCTGTCGTACATGAACCGCAAAACACATCGAGATGCGAGCGACGGCGTCTCGTGAAAAATGGCGATGGCGCCGCTAATTTTTCCACTATAAATTCTTCGCTACTTGCACCGTTCACCTGCCGGCAACAGCAGCCGATGTGGACAGCGCAATGCTGAATACCACAGTAGTGGCAGGGCCACAGCACGGCTGATTATTCAGCCTGGTGCTGGTGAGCTACAAAAAGCTGTTTTCACAAGTCGTGCCGCAGCCCCAAATCCAGTGCAACCTGCGCGGCCTCTGTGCCAACCATCTGATGCGCAACGCCACTCGCTTGCCCCAACGTGCTGGCGCCTGAGCGAACCCGCCACACCAACTTCAACGGCGAAATTGGGGTCAAATTCTAATTAATTTCGTGGCCTGCATCCCTATTTGACCAGCGAACACCCCTTACTCCGCCCCACCTTCCAGCTTGACCAGCGCCCCTCGCGCCATCAGTTCGTTGATATCCCACAGGCGGATGCATCAGCCGCCCGGTCCATGCCTCTCCCGCCACGCCGCCAGCGCCAGCGGCCCAATCCCAAAGCGAACCGCATTGGCCGCATGCAGCGCTTTGAACTCGGCCAGCACCAGGGCGACGAAATGCGCCTTGTCGGCATCGGGCACGCTGGGTGGTGTTCGGGCGCGAACCGTTGTTTCGCTGGCCGCCTCGTCACCACGAACGATGGCGGCCACCACTTCGCTCAAGGCCAGCCGGTGGCGCAGCCGAAAGATGTCGGGTAGCACCAAGTTTTGCTGCACCGCCACGTATTGCTGGCATGAGCGTGCGTAGGCCCAAACGAACACATCGCGCAGCAGCTCAATGCGGTTGACTTCGTACACGCCGATCATGGCGTCCACATAGGCCTGCTGGGGCACGTCGATGAACGACAGCGGGCACAGGTTGTGGTGAATGAACGGGATGTTGTTGGCCGCCAGCCGCGAGACGCGTTTGTTCACGTCCTCAAACGGCTGCAGGTAAAGCAGGTGCACCATCAGAAAAAAAGCTTGCTCGAACGGGTCCGTCACCTCGTCTGCCATGGCGATCACGATGCCAAACAGCTCTTCAAGCCGCTGAGGCACCACCACTGGCAAATACACGCTGCCACCGATCTCCACCGCCCGACGGCGAATGCGCCCGCAGGCCATGGGGTCGGCCATCAGCCGTCAGACAAAAGGGCATGCAGGGCGATGACGGTCTGGGGCGTCAGGCTGGCGGCAAAGAGGGAATGGGCTTTGGCGTCCAGTCGCTCAGCGACGCATTCACAACCTGAGCCGCATTGCTCAAAATTCGACTCATATTTTGAGCCGTATTGTCTAAAATACGCCTATGTCCACACCAAACACCCCCAGACCACCCAGCTACTTGTGGCAACACCCCGCCTGGCCCGCGCTCACTTTTGATGCGGCTGCTTTGTTGCAAGACCTGAGCCATGCGCGCCTGGAGCAAGGCAAGTTGCTGGGCTTGCTGGAGGCTATTGGCCTGCGGGCGGGCCAAGAGGTGGCCCGTGAGCTGTGGGTGCAAGAGGCCATGGCGACGGCTGCTATTGAGGGTGAGAAGCTGGATTTGGAGGCGGTGCGTTCGTCCGTTGCCCACCGTTTGGGTCTGGCTGACATGGCCACCGTTGACCGGTATGTGGATGGCTTGGTGCAGGTGATGGCAGATGCCACCGAGCAACATCACGCACCGCTGACGCAAGAACGGCTGTGCCTGTGGCAAGCGGCCTTGTTTCCCGGGGGCAGCGCCAACCTGCGTCGCATTGCGGTGGGGCGCTACCGCGACCATGCGGATGCCATGCAAATTGTGAGTGGCAGGTTGGGTCGGGAGGTGGTGCATTACCAGGCGCCGCCATCGGCACAGGTGCCACAAGAGATAGCGCAGTTTTTGGTGTGGTTTGCATGTCCGCCGGCGGTGCCGGGCCATGCGCCAAGCACCGAGTCAGGCCCTGCGCCTGGCCTGCACGGCCTGGCCCGTGCCGCTTTGGCGCATCTGTGGTTTGAGACGATTCACCCGTTTGAAGATGGCAATGGCCGCCTGGGCCGAGCCATTGTGGACATGGCCCTGGCGCAAGACATGGGCGAAGCGGTGCGTGTGTTTGGCATGGCCCGCCAGATGATGACTGCGCGCGCTGCTTATTACGACGCGCTCAACTTTGCACAGCGCAGCACATCGGGCCTAACGCTGGATGTGACGCCGTGGGTGCGGTGGTTTGTGCGGGCGTTTGCGCAGGGGTGCATCACATCCCAAGCGGTGGTGAGGCAGGCGCTGGAGAAAGCCGAGTTTCGACAGCGCGCTGGCGCGTGCGGGGTGAACGCGCGGCAAGCCAAGGTGCTCGATCGTTTGCTTGAGGCCGGCAACAGCGCCCTGGGCGGGGGCTTCTTGGGCGGCATGACGAGCGACAAATATGGCAAGTTGACCGGCACATCCAAAGCAACCGCCACGCGCGACCTGACGGATTTGGCGGCCAAAGGGCTGCTGCGCATTGAGGGCGTTGGCAAGGCCACGCGCTACGCCATTGCGATTGACCAGTGGGTGCAGCCTGCGGTGTAAGGGTGCGGTTGCTATTTGATTCGCAGCTGTTTGGTACGCCAAGCCGTCTGCCCTCTCAGGCATGCGGGCGCTTGAGTGCACGAACCGCCGCTTCCAGCTTGTCGAGGCCAGCCGATGTGTCGATCAACTTGCCGTTGAGGATGAAGGCGGGCGTGGTGTGCAGGTCGCTCAGCTTGGCGGCGCGGCGGTGTTCCTGCACCCTTTGCGTGTAGATGCGGTCATTCATTTCGGCGTGGAAGCGGGTCATGTCCAGGCCGATCGACTGGGCGTGTTTCGTCAGGTCGGCCAAGCTCAGGTGGTTCGGCGCGCCAAACAGCAGCCGGTGCATTTCCCAAAACCTGCCCTGGGCTGCCGCCGCTTCAGCCGCCTCGGCGGCGAGTTCTGAGTGCGGGTGCAGTTCCAGATGCGGCAGGTGCCGAAACACAAAGCGCAGCTGCGGGCCGAAGGTCTTCACCAAGTGGCGCACCTTGGGCTCCGCTTTGGCGGACGCAGGGCATTCGTAGTCGCCGTATTCGAGCAGGGTGAAGCGCGCGTCTTCGTCACCAAGCGCGTGGTCGGCAGCGGTGAGGCCGGTCGGGTGGAAGCCGGTAGCGGGGGCGGGTTGGGGGTGCATGGGCTTGCTCCAAAACGGGGTAGGTCATCTTTGCGGCGAATGCGCGCCAAGTCTGTGCCTTGGCGCACACAGAGGCACGTCGCAGCGCAGCCAACCCGGTGTGTGGTACTCAATTGGTGCCTGCCCAGAGCGGCTGGAATTTGGCTGGTGGGTTCATTGGGCGAACGTGCACTGGAAAGCCCATGGCCTCCCTGCAAGGCCCTGCTCCCCGGCGCCAGCGACAAAGCTGCGGCACACTGCAAAGCCTCATGACCGCGCCCCACCCAGACCTCATCGTCGCCCGCCCCGAGGGGCTGTATTGCCCGGCGGGCGATTTCTACATCGACCCCTGGCGCCCGGTGGACCGAGCGGTCATCACGCACGGCCATTCGGACCACGCGCGACCGGGCCACGCCCATTACCTAGCCCACACGCTTAGCGCGGGCACGCTGCGCCAGCGCCTGGGCGCCGACATCGCGCTGCAAACGCTGGACTACGGCGAGGCGATCGTTCACCACGGCGTGCGGCTTTCGTTGCATCCGGCCGGGCACGTATTGGGCTCGGCACAGGTGCGGCTGGAGCACGGCGGTCGGGTGTGGGTGGCCTCGGGCGATTACAAAACCGAGGCCGACGGCACCTGCGCACCGTTCGAGCCGGTGCGCTGCGACACCTTCATCACCGAATCCACGTTTGGCCTGCCGATCTACCGCTGGCCCACGCAGGCGGTGCTGTTTGACGAGATCAACGCGTGGTGGCGGCGCAATGCCGACGAGGGCCGCGCCTCAGTGCTGCTCTGCTACGCGTTTGGCAAGGCGCAGCGGGTGCTCAGCGGGGTGGACGCGAGCATCGGGCCGATCGTGGTGCACGGCGCGGTGGAGCCGTTGAATGCGGTGTACCGTGCGGCCGGCGTGGCGCTGCCCGAAACCCACCGCGTAAGCGACACCACGCTCGACAAAGCCGCGCTCAAGCGCGCGCTGGTGCTCGCGCCGCCCTCGGCGCAGGGCACGCCGTGGATGAAGCGCTTTGGCGCCGACGCATCCGACGCGTTTGCCAGCGGCTGGATGCAGGTGCGCGGGCGGCGTCGGCGCCGTGGCGTGGACCGCGGCTTCGTGATGTCCGACCACGCCGACTGGCCGGGCCTGATGAGTGCCATCGCTGGAACCGGGGCGCAGCACATCCGCGTGACGCATGGCAGCGTGCCGGTGCTGGTGCGCTGGCTCACCGAGCAGGGCCTGGATGCGCAGGCGTTTGAGACCGAGTACGGCGCGGACGATGTGAGTGATGTGGGTGATGGGATTGGCGTGCGCGACGCAAGCGGCGAGACCACGGGCGCCACCGAAGCCGTTCGTCTTGAGTCTGTCGAAGGGTCAGCTGGTGCAGCGAGGCTTCAACCCATCGACATGCTCAGGCCAGACCAAGCTCAACCCGAACGAAATGGGATGGACCCTGCTCAGCATGAACACAACGTGCCAGCGTCTCCCGACAAGGGCAGAGCGTGAAGCGCTTCGCCACCCTCTACCGCGAGCTGGACGCCAGCACCGCCACGCGCGAGAAGCAAGCGGCGCTGCTGCGTTACCTGGAAGCCACGCCGCCAGTCGACGCGGCTTGGGCGGTGTACTTCCTCGCGGGCGGCAAGCCGCGCCAGACCGTGCCCACCCGACAGCTGCGCGAACTGGCGCAGCAGGTGACGGGGCTCACCGAGTGGTTGTTTGACGAGAGCTACCAGACCGTTGGTGATCTCGCTGAAACGGTGGCGCTGCTGCTGCCACCGGCCAGCGTGCCGGTGGAGCGCGGTTTGGCCGACTGGCTGGTGCAACACCTGTTGCCGCTGCGTGGCCTGCCAGCCGAGCCGCAGGCGCAGCTGCTTCGCGCGCAATGGGACACGGTGCCCGACGACCAGCGCTTCGTGTATTTCAAACTCATCACCGGTGGTTTTCGCGTGGGCGTTTCCCGGTTGCAGGTAACGCAGGCGCTGGCGGTGCTGGCGGGCGTTGATGCCACGCGCGTGGCGCAGCGGCTCATGGGTTACACGGCAATCGGTCGCTTGCCGGTGGCCGCCGATTACCTGGCATTGGTCGCGCCAGAATCCGCCACCGAATCCGAACCAGCCCGCAGCGGCCAGCCCTACCCTTTCTTCCTCGCCCACCCCTTCAACGAGCCGGTGGAGCGCTTCGACGAGCTGCTGGGCGCGCCGTCTGGCTGGCAGGTGGAGTGGAAATGGGACGGCATCCGCGCCCAGCTGGTTCAGCGGGGTGGCCAGGTGTGGCTGTGGTCGCGCGGGGAAGAGCTGATCACCGACCGCTTTCCCGAACTCGCCGCGCTGGGCGCGGCGCTGCCCGATGGCACGGTGCTTGACGGCGAGATCGTGGTCTGGCGAGAGGATCGCCCACAGCCCTTTGCCGAACTGCAAAAACGCATCGGCCGCAAGACGCTCGGTGCCAAGCTGCTGCGCGATCTGCCGGTTGTGCTACTGGCCTACGACCTGCTGGAACACGGCGGGCAGGATCTGCGACAGAGCCCGATGCACACCCGCCGCACGGCGCTGGACACGCTGCTGCTGCAACTCAATCACCCGCAGTTGCAGGTAAGCCCGGCGCTGGTCGGCGAGCAGTGGAGCGACCTAGCCACCCTGCGCGAGCAAGCCCGCGAACGCGGCACCGAAGGCTTCATGCTCAAGCAGCGCGAAAGCGGTTACGGCGTGGGGCGCACCAAGGCGGCGGGCACCTGGTGGAAATGGAAGATCGACCCGATGAGCATCGACGCGGTGCTGATCTACGCGCAACGCGGCCACGGCCGGCGCGCCAGCCTTTACAGCGACTACACCTTTGCGGTTTGGGACGCGCCGCCCGGACACACCGAACGAAAACTCGTTCCGTTCGCCAAAGCCTATTCGGGCCTAACCGATGCCGAGATGGCCAAGGTGGACGCGGTCATTCGCAAGACCACGCTGGAGAGTTTTGGCCCGGTGCGCAGCGTGCGCCCCACTCTCGTGTTTGAGCTGGGTTTCGAGGGCATCGGCCGCAGCCCGCGCCACAAGAGCGGCATCGCGGTGCGTTTCCCGCGCATGCTGCGCTGGCGCGAAGACAAGCCGGTGGCCGAGGCCGACACGCTGCAAACGCTGGCCGCTTTGCTGCCCGGCGGCGGCGCATGAGTCCACGCAAAAATTCGATGCGGCCCGATGCCAGCGCATGGCTGGCCACGCGCGGCTGGAAGCCGTTTGCGTTCCAGCGCGAGGTCTGGGCCGCGATGGCCGCTGGCGAAAGCGGCCTGCTGCACGCGACCACTGGCGCGGGCAAGACCTACGCGGTCTGGCTCGGCGCGCTGCAGGCGCTGGCCGATGCGAGCAGCGGCAACGCCAAGTCGGCCGCGCCGCTGTCGGTGCTGTGGATCACACCCATGCGTGCGCTCGCCGCCGACACCTTGCGCGCGCTGCAAGAACCGCTGCCTGACCTCGCGCCCCACTGGAGCGTGGCCACACGCACCGGCGACACCTCCAGCGGCCAGCGCACAGCACAGAACAAACGGCTGCCCAGCGCGCTGATCACCACGCCCGAGAGCCTGAGCCTGCTGCTCTCACGCGCCGATGCAGCCGCTTCGCTGGGCCGCGTGCGCGTGGTGGTGGTGGACGAGTGGCACGAGCTGCTGGGCAACAAGCGCGGCGTGCAATTGCAGCTGGCGCTGGCGCGGCTCAAACGCTGGAACCCGGGCCTGATCGTGTGGGGCATGTCGGCCACGCTGGGCAACCTGGAGCAGGCGCGGCACACGCTGCTTGGCCCACAGCAACCGGGTCGGCTGGTGCGAGGCCAAACGCCCAAGACCTTGGTGATCGACACCCTGATTCCGCCACGCGCTGAGCGCTTCCCCTGGGCCGGACATCTGGGTCTGGCCATGCTGCCGCAGGTGGTGAGCGAGATCGAGGGCAGCGGCAGCACGCTGGTGTTCACCAACACACGGGCTCAGTCTGAACTTTGGTACCAGGCGCTGCTGGAAGCCCGGCCCGACTGGGCGGGTCTGATCGCGCTGCACCACGGCTCGCTGGACCGCTCGGTACGCGACTGGGTCGAGACCAGCCTGAAAAGTGGCGCGCTGCGGGCGGTGGTGTGCACCAGCAGCCTGGACCTGGGCGTGGACTTCCTGCCGGTGGAACGCGTGTTGCAGATCGGCTCGCCCAAAGGTATTGCCCGCCTGCTACAGCGCGCCGGGCGATCGGGCCACGCGCCGGGCCGACCGTCACGCATCAGCCTCGTGCCCACGCACAGCATGGAGCTGATCGAGGGCGCGGCCGCGCGCGCTGCGGTGCAGGCTGGGCGCATCGAAGCGCGCGAGCCACCGCTGCAACCGCTGGATGTGCTGGTTCAGCACCTGGTGACGGTGGCACTGGGCGGCGGCTTCGTACCCGAGGAACTGCTGGCCGAGGTGCACAGCACCGCCGCCTATGCCGACCTCTCAGAAGAGGCCTGGCAATGGTGTCTGGACTTTGTTTCGCAAGGCGGCGCCTCGCTCGCCGCCTACCCCGATTACCACCGCGTGCGGCCCGACGAACACGGCATCTGGCGCGTGCCCGATGCGCGGCTCGCGCGGCGCCACCGCGCCAACATCGGCACCATCGTGAGCGACGCCAGCATGGTGGTTCAGGTGCTGGGTGGCGCCAAGCTCGGCACCGTGGAAGAAAGCTTTGCCGCGCGGCTCAAAGCCGGCGATTGCTTCCTGTTCGGCGGGCGGGTGTTGGAGCTGGTCCGCGTGCAAGACATGACCGCCTGGGTGAAACGCGCCAGTGGCAAACGGCCCGCGGTGCCGCGCTGGAACGGCGGGCGTTTGCCGATCTCTGGCGCGCTGGCCGATGCGGTGGTGGAGCAGCTGGCCAGCGCAGCGAGCGGCGTTTTCAACAGCCCCGAGCTGCAAGCCGCACAAGCCATGCTGGCGGTGCAGCGCGACTGGTCGGCCCTGCCCACGCCGCAGACGCTGCTGGCCGAGACATTGACCTCGCGTGAAGGCTCGCATCTGTTTTTGTACCCATTCGCCGGGCGCCATGTCCACCTGGGGCTGGCCAGTCTGCTCGCCTGGCGGGCAGCCCAACACGCGCCGCGCACCTTCTCCATGGCGGTCAACGACTACGGTTTAGAGTTGCTGTGCGCCGATGAGGTGGACTGGCCCACGCTGCTGCCAGATCTGCTTTGTGCCACCTTGGACGACGACGCCCTGCTCGCCGAGGTGCTGGCCAGCTTGAACGCCAGCGAGCTGGCACAGCGGCGCTTCCGCGAAATCGCCCGCATCGCTGGCCTCATTTTTCAAAGCCACCCGGGCGAAGCGCGCAGCAGCAAACAGCTGCAGGCATCGTCTTCTCTGTTCTGGGAGGTGTTCAAGAAGTACGACCCGGGCAACCGGCTGCTGCACCAGGCCCAGGCCGAGTTGTTGCAGCTGGAACTTGACATCACCCGCTTGCGCAGCAGCTTGGCGCGCATGGCCAGCCAGACCCTGGTGGTGAAGCCGTTGGCCTGCCCGACGCCGTTTGCGTTTCCGCTGCTGGTGGAGCGGCTGCGCGAGACGCTGAGCAACGAAAAGCTGGCGGACCGGATTGCGCGCATGGTGGCGCAGCTGGAGAAGGCGGCGGGTGGGGCTGCTGATTCGCCCGCTGCTTCGGCGGTGCTGGAGACATTGGCGCATGGGCGCGATGCGTTGGCGGATGGGGCTGTGCGGCGGCCCGGGCGGGAGCGGAAGGTGTCTCGGCCTTTGCCGCCTTTGTAGCCTTTCGTTTTGGTTTTTTGTTTGAGAAGCGTGCCGGGTTTCGCCCCGGCGGGCGCCTTACTTTTCTTTGCTTCGCCAAAGAAAAGTAAGCAAAAGAAAGGCGAGCCGAATGCGCTGTCCCTACGCTTCGCTACAGGCACGCTGCGTTGCTCGGTCCAGGCGGGGTCTGGCTAAACTCGCTTCGCTCAGACAGACGCCAGCCCTGATCCGCCTGGCCCTGCGCTACTCGCCAGCGCACCACGGCTAGAGGCGCAATCGGGTACGGGTGCGGGTGCGGACTTCCTCGATAGCGAAGGCGCTTGCGTTTCAGGGAAGCCCTCTCCCGGCCCCGCATCTGGCCGTGGGACCGGGCTGAGCAGCGCAGGGGCTGGCGGAAAAGGGCGGCCGTCTGTCTGAGCGAAGCGAGTTTAGGCCGACCCCGCCAGACGCGCGCAGCGCAAGGAACCGCGCAGCGGCCCGGGCTTCGGCTCGCCTTTTCTTTGCCTACTTTCTTTTGGCGGAGCAAAAGAAAGTAGGTCGCCCGCCGGGGCGAAACCCGGCACGCCCAGCAAGGAAGAACACAAATTCAAAGAGCCCGCACCGGCTCCACGCCAATGGAACAAACAGCCGAACCCCACGCCACCGTGCAATGGGCCAAAGAAACCCTGCACCTCCTGCCCGAGCACGCCCTCTTCTGGCCCGCTACAAAAACCCTCTTCATCGCCGATCTGCACCTCGGCAAAGCCGCTACCTACCGCAAACTTGGCCAGCCCGTGCCAGCAGGCAGCACACAAGAAAACCTGCATCGCCTGACCCTGCTCATCGAAGCACATAGCCCGCATCACCTCGTCTTCCTCGGCGACTTCCTGCACGCCGCCGCTGGCCGAACCCCCGATCTGATGCAGGCGCTGCAAACCTGGCGTCAGCAACACACCGCCGTGCGCATGACCCTGGTGCGCGGCAACCACGACGACCGCGCGGGCGATCCACCCGCTGAAGCGCAAATCGAGGTGGTCAGCGAGCCCTGGCTGATTGGCCCGTTCGCCGCCTGCCACCACCCGCAAACCCACCCCACCCACTTCGTGCTCGCCGGTCACGAGCACCCGGTGCTGCATCTGCGTGGCCCGGCGCACGACCGGCTGCGCCTGCCCTGCTTCGTCAGCGATGCCGCGCAAGCGACCTTGCCCGCCTTCGGTGCCTTCACCGGCGGCCATGCCGTGGAGCCTCGGCCCGGCCTTGGCCTGCATGCGGTGGGCGGTGGTCGGGTGTGGGCGGTGCCAACACAACCACCGGGCGCAGGGAACCTTGGCACCGGCCCGCGCCTCGCACCCCGCTGAGCCACAACGGCCACATCTTCAGAACGCTTGCAACGCATGACCGCCAAAAATTCAAAACCCTTCATCGAAACCCACCAGCTGGGCATGTCCTACCCGCTGGCCCATGGCCGGGTCGACGTGTTGCGCGACGTGAACATCACCATCGCGGCTGGCACACGCGTGGCCATCGCCGGGCCATCGGGCTCGGGCAAGACCTCGTTGCTGCTCCTGCTCTCGGGCCTGGAGCAGCCCACCGAGGGTCGGGTGGTGGTCGATGGCATTGACCTCGGTACGCTCGATGCCGACGGCCTAGCCGATATGCGGCGCAGCAAGGTGGGCATTGTGTTTCAGTCGTTCCACTTGCTGCCCTCGCTGAGCGCATTGGACAACGCGGCGCTGCCGCTGCAAATGGCGGGCCGGCGCGACGCGCGCACGCTGGCCACCGCGATGCTGGAGCGGGTGGGCCTGGGCGGGCGGCTCGATCACCGGCCGAGCCAGCTCTCCGGTGGTGAACAGCAGCGGGTGGCGATTGCGCGCGCGCTGGTGCACCGCCCGCGCCTGCTGCTGGCCGACGAACCCACCGGCAATCTAGACGACCACACCGCAGAGTCGGTGCGCGAGCTGCTGTTTGAGCTCAACCGTGAGTTCGGCACCACGCTGGTGCTGGTGACACACGACCTGGAATTCGCCGCCCGCTGCGACCGCGTGCTGCGCCTGCACGATGGCCAGCTGCACGAAACCCCGACCGCCACCACGCCCGCCAATACGGATGCCACCGATGCGCTTCCTGTTTAGCCTGGCCTGGCGCGATCTGCGCGCCAGTGGCCGATCGCTGTGGATCTTTGTGGCTTGCCTGGTGCTGGGCGTCTCGCTGGTGGCGGCGGGCGGCGGGCTGTACCGCCAGGTGGCCGACGCGCTGCGGGCCGACGCGCGCCTGCTCTTCGGTGGCGATGTGGAGGTGGAGTACCAGCAACCGCTGCCGCCCGAGGTGTTGGCGTGGATGGGCGCGCCGAGCCAGGGTGCGGCCACCGTCTCGCGCCTGATCGAGTTGCGCACCATGCTGCGCAGTGCCGACGGCCGCGCGCAACTCATCGAGTTGCAAAGCACCGACTCGGCCTACCCGCTGTACGGCGAGGTCACGCTCTCGCCCGCCAGCTCGCTGGACACCGCGCTCGCCGAGCAAAGCGGGGACTGGGGCGCGGCGCTGGACGCCACGCTGGCCCAGCGCATGGGCATCGCGGTCGGCGACCGGGTGGAGATTGGCAACCTGAGCCTCGCCGTGCGCGCCCTCATCACCCGCCAGCCCGACCGCAGCTTGCGCGCTGACTGGGGCGGCGCGCCGGTGTTGGTTGCCGAGGGCGCGCTGCGCGCCACCGGTCTGGTGCAGCCGCTCAGTCGCGTGGAGTACCGCTACCGCGTGCGCACCGACCAGCCGCCCAGCGCCTGGCGCGACGCGTTCACCACGGCCTTCCCCGCGCTCGACGCCGAGGTCGACACCTTCGATGAACGCAGCGAGCGCATGGCCGAGGTGCTTGGGCAGATCGGCTCGGGTCTGCTGCTGATCGGCTTCTCAGCCCTGTTCATCGGTGGCCTGGGCGTGTTCAACAGCGTGCAGGCCTACCTGCAGGGCAAGCTCGCCTCGCTGGCCACGCTGCGCGCGCTTGGCCTGCGCGACAGCCGACTGGCGGCCATGGTGCTGATCCAGATCCTCATGCTCGCTTTGCTGGCCAGCGCGTTCGGCGTGTTGGTAGGCAACGGGATGGCACTGGCTGGTGCGTTGGCCACGGCCGAGCGCCTGCCCATTGGGCTGCTGCTCGGCGGCCTGTGGCAGCCCTCGCTGGTGGCGCTGGCGTTTGGTGTGCTGACCGCACTGGCGTTCTCGTTGCCACCATTGGGGCGAGCGCTGTCGGTCACGCCAGCGGTGCTGTTTCGCGGGGTGGATGGGCAGTCGCTGCACACGCCGCGCGCCGCCTGGTGGCTGACCGCTGCGATCGGCGCGCTGGTGATGGCGCTGCTGGTGCTGGCCCTGCCCGACCCACGCTTTGGCGCGGCTTTTGTGCTCGCCACCGCCGTGCTGTTGGTGCTGCTCGACGCCATCACCCGCGCACTCAAGCACCTTGCCGCGCGATTGCAAAGCAGCACCCGTTGGCAGCTGCCCCTGCCCGCGCAGCTCGCGCTGGCCAGCCTGCAGCAACCCGCTTCCCCACTGCGCCCCGCCCTACTCTCGCTGGGCTCGGCGCTCACGCTGCTGGTGGCCTGCACTTTGATGGTCACCACCCTGCTGCGCACGGTGAACGAGACCGTGCCGGCCAACGCGCCAGCGCTGGTGTTCTACGACGTGCAGACCGAGCAGATCCCGCTGCTGCGCGAGACCTTGCAAGCTTCGCCCGGCCTGCAACAGGTGCGCACCGCACCGCTGGTGCTGGGCCGCCTCGCCGCCGTGAACGGCGTGGCGCTGCGCGACAGCGGAGACAGCGAGCGGGCTCGCGAGGCGCGCGACGAACACAAGCTAAGCAACCGCGAAGGCAACTTCGACGACGTGGTGATCGACCGCGGCGCCTGGTGGCCCGAGAACCACACCGGCGCGCCGCTGGTGGCGATGGAAGACCGCGAGGCCGATCAGCTTGGCCTGCAGGTGGGCGATATGCTGCGCTTCGACATCCTCGGTACGCCGGTCGAAGCCAAGCTCACCGCCATCTACAGCCAGCGCCGCATGCAGTCGCGCCTGTGGCTGGAGGCCATCTTCAGCGACGGCGTGCTCGACCCATTCATCACCCGCCACGTCGGCGCAGCCTACCTGCCCGCCAGCGAAACCCTGGCGGCGCAAGACCGGCTGGCTGCGGTCGCGCCCAACATCGCCACCGTGCGCACCGAGTCGCTGCTGCGCGAGACCCGTGCCCTCATGGGCCGGGCCAGCAGCGGGTTGGCTGTAGTGGCACTCGTGTGTCTGGCGGCCAGCCTGCTGGTGCTGGGCAGCGTGGTGGCCGCCAGCCGCAGCCGGCAGGTGTATGACGCCACTGTGATGCACGCCATGGGCGCGCGCCACTCGCTGCTCAAGCGCGTGCTGCTGTGGGAATACGCACTGCTCGCGCTGGTGACCGCCAGCTTTGCCATCGCGGCCGGCAGCGCGTTGGCCACCGGCCTGCTGCGCTGGCGCCTCGACATGGACCCGCTCGGTCTGTACTGGAGCGGCGCGCTCACCGCGTTCCTGGTCAGCGTGGTGAGTCTGGGTCTGGGCGCGCGCTACCTGCTGCGCCAGATGCGGCTCAACCCCGCGCTGCTGCTGCGCAGCGGGGGTTGAGTCAGACCGAATCGCCCCTTATTCTGGTGGCATCTTGGGCGGTGCATCCGCTTCCGTGCCTGGCGCTGGCTCTTCATCGAACTCCATCGGCGCGATGTTCATGTCCACGCTTTCCAGATCAAGCACCTGCTTCTCGCCCAAGCCGTAAAGCACGATCTGCGGCTTCCACATCACCGCTGCCACCAGAATCAGCTGCAACACGACAAACGCAAGCGAGCCCTTGTAGATATCGCCTGTTTTCAGCGCAGCGATGCGCTTGCCGGTCACCTTGTCGATGTAGTCCTTGCTGGGCGCCACGCTGCGCAGATAGAAGAGCGCAAAGCCGAACGGTGGCGTCAGGAACGAGGTTTGCAACACCAGTGCCACCATCACGCCGAACCACACGAGGTTGATGTCCAGTTCTTTCAGCACCGGCAGCAACAAGGGCAGCAAGATGAAGGCGATCTCGAAGAAGTCGAGAAAGCAACCCAAGATGAAGATCAGCACGTTGACGAACAACAGAAAGCCCAACTCGCCCCCAGGCAGCACCGCAAACAGCGCTGTGACCCAGATCGGACCGTCGATGGCCTGGAAGGTGAGCGCAAAAATCGTTGAGCCAATCAGAATAAACAGCACAAAGATGGACAGCCGCATCGAACTGTCCAGCGCCTGGCGCAGCAAGCTGCCGCCCAGCCGCCCGCGCGCCAATGCCATCAGCACCGCGCCAGCCGCGCCCATCGCGCCGCCCTCGGTCGGTGTGGCCAAGCCCAGGAAGATCGTGCCGAGCACCAAGAACACCAGCATCAGTGGCGGTATCAACACAAACGTCACCCGCCGCGCCAAGGTGGAGAGCAGGTTCAGGCCCACCGCCTTGTCCAGCACGGCAAGCAACCAAGCCGAGCCAATGCCAAACATCAGCGACATCACCACCTTTTCATCGGTGGGCAGCTCAGCCCCCGGGTTGCCACCCAGCAAGGGTTTGATTTCCGGCCAATAAACAAAAGCCAAGTAACCGATCAGCACGCCGATCACAGTCAGCACCCCCAGCGATTTGTGACCGCTGTTGCCATCGGCTTCGTGGTAAATCAGAGCGCTCGGCGGCAAGGCCGGTACCCACTGGGGCCGCAGCACCGCCAGCGCCACCATGGCCAGCACATACAGGCCCACCAGTATGAAAGCCGGGATGAAAGCGGCCTTGTACATTTCGCCCACGCTTTGGCCGAGCTGGTCGGCAATCACGATCAACACGATCGAGGGCGGAATGATTTGCGCCAATGTGCCCGAGGCGGTGATGACCCCAGCGGCCAGCGGCCGACTGTAGCCGTAGCGCAGCATGATGGGCAACGAGATCAGGCCCATGGAGATCACAGACGCCGCTACCACGCCGGTGGTGGCGGCCAGCATCGCGCCCACCAGCACCACCGCAATCGCCAGACCACCGCGCAGCGGGCCAAACACCTGGCCCACCGTGTCCAGCAGGTCTTCTGCCATGCGGCTTCGTTCCAGAATCAGCCCCATGAAGGTGAAGAACGGGATCGCCAGCAACACATCGTTGGCCATGATGCCGTAGAGGCGCAACGGCAAGGCGCCAAAGAATTGCGCTGGCACCACACCCAGCTCCACCGCGAACCAGCCAAAGGTCATGCCGGTGGCGGCCAAGGCGAAAGCGACCGGAAAGCCGGTGAACAGAAACAGCAGCAGCGAGCCGAACATGATCGGCGCCAGATTGGCGATAACGAAGCTGCTCATGGCTGGCTCCCAGCGGCTTTGGAAGGATCCACCGGTAACCCGGTGCCTGCTGCGCCAGCGTTTTTGGCGTCGATCGCCTCCAGCTCACGTTGCAAATCTTCCACCAACCTTTCCTCCTCGGACATTTCAGGTTTGGCGTGGGGGTCGGGCCCATCGCCGGTCAGGTAAGCCAAGCGCTTGACCAGTTCAGAAAAGCTCTGGATCGCCAGCAGGGCGAAGCCCACAGGCACCAGCATGTAAAGCGGCCAGCGGATCAGCCCGCCCGGACTGGCCGACACCTCCTGGGTCTGGATCGCGGTCGTGACCGAGGGCAGCGAGGTCCAGATCACAAAGGCGCACAGCGGCAGCAGAAAAACCACGATGCCCACCACGTCGATCCAGACCTGGGTGCGCCGCTTGAGCTTGCTGGAGAACACATCGATGCGCACATGCTGGTCGTGCAGAAACACATAGCCAGCACCGATCATGAAGATCACCGCGAACAGGTACCACTGCGCTTCCAGGTAGGCGTTTGAGCTGAGGCTGAAGGCTTTTCGGGTAATGGCGTTAACGCTGCTGATCACCACCATGGCCAGCAGCAGCCAGCACAGGGCGTGACCCAGCTTCTCGGTGATCCAGTCAATGCCGCGGCTGATGGCCAGCAAGGCTTGCATGCGTGTCTCCTCTTGTTATTGGGAAGGGTTATCAAGAAAGGGTGCGTCAGTTTGACGTCAGAAAATCAAAAGCAAGAACAACAAACCCCGCGCTAGGCGGGGCTTGTGGGTCAGGCTGCAAGCGCTCTAATCAGCTGCCGCGCAAGGCGTTCGCCATGAAGTCGTCGAAGGTGTTTTCGGTGAAACGCATCCAGTTCACCGACTGGCGCTGAAACGCAGAGTAGCTGTCGTACAGCCGCTTGAAGTTGGCGTTTTCCTTGCTGAGGTCTGAGTACACCACCAACGCGGCTTTGTAAAACTCTTCCATCACCGGGCGCGGGAATGCCTTCACGTCGGTGCCAGCGGCGATCAAGCGGCGCAGCGCCGGGCCGTTGCGGGCGTCGTACTTGGCCATCATGCCGGGGTTGGCTTCGTGTGCAGCAGACAGGAAGATGGCGCGGTATTCCGGCGTCAGCGCTTCCATGGCCTTGTTGTTGACGATCCAGCCCAGTGCCGCGCCGCCTTCCCAGAAGCCAGGGTAGTAATAGAACTTGGCCACTTTGTTGAAGCCCAGCTTCTCGTCGTCGTATGGGCCGACCCACTCTGCGGCGTCAATGGTGCCGCGCTCCAGCGCCGGGTAAATGTCGCCACCCGGAATTTGCTGCGGCACCGCACCGACCGACGCAAACAGGCGCCCACCCAAACCAGGAATGCGGATCTTAAGACCCTTCACATCCTCCATGGTCTTGATTTCCTTGCGGAACCAGCCACCCATTTGGGCGCCGGTATTGCCGGAGATGATGTACTGAACACCTTGGGGCTTGAGGTAGTCGTTGAACATCTTCTCGCCGCCGCCCTCGAACCACCAGGCGTTCATCTGGCGGAAGTTCATGCCGAAGGGAATGCATGAGCCGAAGGCCCAGGTTGGGTCTTTGCCCACGTAATAAAAAGCCGCTGTGTGCGAGCACTCAACGGTGCCCGCCGCCACCGCGTCAGCGGCCTGCGGCATAGGCACAATTTCGCCCGCTGGAGCAATGCTGATCTGGAAACGACCACCGGTGGCCTCGGACACGCGCTTGGACACGTCTTCGGCGGCGCCGTAGATGGTGTCCAGTGCTTTCGGGAAGCCCGACGAACAGCGCCAGCGCACGGTGGGCTGGGCATGGACGATGGCGGGGGCTGCCAAGGCAGCGGTGCCCACGGCGGCGCCCAGGCTGGCTTTGGATAGGAATGAGCGGCGTTCCATGAAAGTCTCCAATAGTTAAAAATTTTCAAGTGTCAAGAGGCCTAAGGGTAAACAATGACGAGCCGCTGGGAGCGGTGTTGTCTGGTCTGACCCAACAGCGTTTACCCCGTTCTCAATCGCTGCGGCACGCATAATGCTTTGAAATATGCAGAAACAAAAGTCGAATACAGATACACCTGAACTCGGTTTTTTGGAGTGATGAATATCTTGGAAAGCCTCAACTACAAACACCTCCATTACTTTTGGGTGGTGGCGAAATCGGGCGGTGTGGCCAAGGCTGGCGAGCAGCTGCATGTCACGCCGCAGTCCATCAGCGGGCAGATTCGTTTGCTGGAGGCCGCCATCGGCGGCCCGCTGTGGCGGCGCGCCGGGCGCAAGTTGGAGCTGACCGACACTGGCCACCTGGTGCTGGACTTTGCCGACCGGTTGTTCGCCATGGGCGAGCAGTTGAAAGACGCGCTGCGCGACCGCCAAGGTGGTCAGAGCGGCACCTTTCGTGTCGGCGTTTCGGGCGCGGTGGTGAAGATCGTGGCCCACAAGCTGATCGCGCCGGCGCTGGACGTGCCCGACGCGCCGCGCCTGGAGTGCCGCGAGGGCCGCTTTACCGACCTGCTTGCCCTGCTGGCGGTGCACAAGCTCGACCTGGTGCTGTCTGACCGACCCATGCACAGCTCGATGAACGTGCGCGGCTACAACCACCTGTTAGAGGAGTGTGGCGTTACCTTTTTGGCGGTCAAAAGCCTGGCCACTGCGTTGCGGCGCGGCTTTCCACAAAGCCTGGACCAAGCGCCGATGCTGCTGCCGGGCGAAGACTCTGCGGTGCGCGCGAGACTGCTGCGCTGGTTCGATGGACTGAACCTGCGCCCACGGGTCATCGGTGACTTCGACGACACCGCGGTGATGAAGGCGTTTGGCAGCGCGGGCAGCGGCGTGTTTGTCATGCCCACCAGCGTGGCCGAGCAAACAGCGGAGCAATTCCGTTTGGCGGTGGTGGGTCAGACCGACGACATTCTGTACAAAACCTTCGCCATCTCGGGCGAACGCCGCATCCGGCACCCGGGCGTGGCCGCCATTTGCGCGGCAGCGCCAGCCCCAGCGGCGAAAGCCTGAAGCCAAAACCCCGCAACGCGGGGTTTTGGCTTGGGGCAAGTGCCCGGACGACCCCGGCAGGCTCGATCAGACACCGGCAAACGGCAGCGATGAGTGGTGCACCACGATGCGCAGCGCGCCCTTGTCGTCTTTCACGAACTTCCAGGTCTTGTCAACGCTGGTGATCTTGCCATCGGGGCCGGTGAAGTTCACGTTGCCCATGGTGGTGGCCGAGTCGCCCGCGATGAACACCGCCGAGTTGGCCACTTCGCACTTCGACCAGCCTTTGAGCGCAAAGCCAGTGTCTTTGGGGAAGACTGCATTGCCGCCCACAAAGTAGGCCAGCGCGCCATCGCGGGTGGTGCGGAAGGTCTGAGGCACCGTGGTCAGTGTGGGCTTGAACAGCACCGCGCCCATCTGGTATCCGTAGGCGGCATCGATCACTTTTTCGGCCAAGGCCTTGGCTGCGGCCTGCCCTTCGCGCTTGTGCATCGCGCTGATGTCGACCAGCGCCTTGCACCACGCCTGCTGGCCAGCCAGCACCTCGGCTTCGGTGATGCCTTGGTTGACCACCGGGGCGCTGGCCAACGCCACCGGGCTCAGCGCGACAGCGAACAGGGCGGTGGCGATGCGGGTGGTGTGGTTCATGGCGTTTTCCTTTTTCTGGTTCAGAGGGGGTTGAGAACTTGTTCGACGGCTTTCTGTTGCCGCGGCGCTATTGCACCCCGCCCAGTTGAACCTGACCTGAAGCGCAGATGAGCAGACGCTGAACCGCACATGAACGCCAGATGACAGGCCTGAAACCCGGGCCTGCTGCACCACAATCGCCAGCATGCTTCGCAAGCGCCTGACCGTCGCCCTCGCCGTGCTCGCCCTGGCCGCCGTGATCGAGGGGCTGATGGCGCTGTGGGCGCTGAATGTGGCGGCCCAGCACCTGGAGCGCGGGCGGGTGGTGAGCGACATCCAGCTTGGCTTTGTGGAGCTGTCGGTGAACAAGCAGCGGCTGCGCACCTGGGTCTCGCAGCGCCAGCTCGACGCCGGTGCGCAACCCGCCGAGCGCGACCGCTTACTGCGGTCCATGCGCGACACCTTGGTGCAGCTGCAGACACTGGCGCAGCGCGCAGCCATGCTCGATCCAGATACCGACACCCGCGCCGAACACCTGCAGCGGCTAGACGCGCTGGCCGTACTCACCCGCAGCGTGGATGCGCTTGCGCGCGAAGTCGAGCGGGTGCAGCCGCTGCGCCCTGGCACCGACGCGCGCACCACCTGGGACGCACTCAACGAACGTTTCGACATCAGCGACGGGCGCGACCTGCGCCAACTGCTCGCACAAGGCACTGCCCGCGAAGCCGCTGCCGTGCAACGCGAGCGCCAAGCAGCCGACCGCACGCTGGGCTGGATGCGCATGCTCTGGACGGCCGCTGCATCGTCGCTTGCGCTCGGCGCGCTGTTGCTGGCGGGCTACATCACCCGAGCGCTGCGCCAGCCGTTGGAGCGCCTGAGCGAGGGCGCGCTCGCGCTGCAACGCGGCGACCTAGACCACCGCATTCCAGAACAAGGGCGCGACGAATTCTCGGCTGTGGCGCACAGCGTCAACGCCATGGCCGCCGAGCTCGCCGAGCACCGCACAGCCGAGCGCCAGACCCGCCAGCGGCTGGAAGAGCAGGTGCAGGCGCGAACCGCCGAGCTACAGGGCGCGCTGCAAACGCTGCGCGATGTCGACGCGCGGCGGCGCCAGCTGTTCGCCGACATCAGCCACGAGCTGCGCACCCCCACCACCGCCATTCGGGGCGAGGCCGAGATCACGCTGCGAGGCCAGGTCAAACCGCCCGCCGAATACCAAGCGGCACTGCGCCGCATCGTCGACACCTCGGGCCAGCTCGGCCTGGTGATCAACGACCTGCTCACCATGGCGCGCAGCGACATCGACGCGCTTGCGTTGCAGCGCCGCGCCATCGATCTGGCGCCTGTGCTCAGCGAGGCGCTGGAACAAGCGCAGGCCTTGGGCCATGAGCGCGACGTGACGCTGCACATGGCACCGCTGCCCGAGGCGCCTTTGCCGCTGCTGGCCGACCCGCAGCGCCTGCGCCAGCTGTTTACTCTGCTGCTGGACAACGCGATTCGCTACTCGGCGCCGGGCGGCGAGGTGCGCGTGCGGGTGCTACTTGCGGCCGACAACACACAGCGCTGTTTGGTGGAAATGCACAACGGCGGCATCGGCATTGCACCCGACGAACTGCCACGCGTGTTCGAGCGCAATTTTCGCGGCGAGAAGGCGCGACGCCACCGCGCCGATGGCAGCGGCCTGGGCTTGGCGATTGGCCAGGCGCTGGCGCGCGCACACGGTGGCGAAATCCACCTGAGCAGCGACCCCACCAGCGGCACCACCGCCACGCTTTGGCTGCCTGTCACTCCCTGTCTGGAACCCGACGAAACATGAACATCTTGGTGGTCGAAGACGACGCGCGCATTGCCGACTTTTTGCAGCGTGGCTTGCGCGCTGAGGGCCACCGGGTGCAGGTGGCGCGCTCCGGTCCCGAAGGCCTGAGCAAGGCGCAAGACGCCGCACGCGAAGCCCGCGACAGCGGCGATGTGACCGTCGTGTTACTCGACGTGATGCTGCCCGGCATGAACGGCTTGGAGGTGTGCCAGACCCTGCGTGCCGCCCAAGTGGGCCTGCCCATCCTGATGCTGACTGCGCTCACCACGCTGGAAGATCGCGTGGCCGGTCTGCGCCTGGGCGCCGACGATTACCTGTGCAAGCCGTTTGAGTTCGAGGAGCTGCTGGCGCGCATCGACGCGCTGGCCCGGCGCGGCCGCAACCAGGCCCAAAGCACACCAACCCGCCTGAGCATGGCAGACCTGGAGCTCGACCGCGACGCCATGCGCGCCACCCGCGCCGGCCGCGCGCTCACCCTTACCGCGCGCGAGCTCGCGCTGCTGGAGCTGCTGATGTCGGCACCTGGCAGGCTGTTCAGCCGCGAGCGCATCCTGGCCAATGTGTGGGGCGCCAACGAGGACCCGCTGACCAACGTGGTGGACGTCTACATCCGCCGCCTGCGCAGCAAGATCGACGACGGCCACCCGTCGCCGCTGATCCACACCCTGCGCGGCCTGGGCTACCGAATGGAAGACCTGGGCGCTGCTGCCGCCTGAAATCGATGCGCGGCGTCAAACAGCCGCAGAAGCAAAACGCCTCGACGCCACCGTCCCACGCACATGGCAGCACCCAACGCAGCAGCAAGCGTTTTTGCAGTCGTCATACTTGCTGATCGATTTTTCTCTGCCCACCGCCATGCTGAAACCCACCCTCGCCCTCACCGCCGTTCTCGCCTGTCTGCCCGCGCTCGCACAAACCGCCCCGCCCGAGTTCACCCAGTGCCTTGATGGCCTGAAAGCCCCCGCGCGAACAGCTGGCGTGCAGGCAGCCACCTACGAGCGCCTCACCCAGGGCCTGGTGCCCGACATGGGGGTGATCGAGAAACTCAACTTTCAGCCCGAGTTCCGCACCGCGATCTGGGACTACCTCGCGGGTTTGGTGGACGACGAACGCGTGGCCGAGGGCCAGGCCAAGCTGGCGCAGTACGCCGACACCTTGAAGCGCGTGGAGCAGCGCTATGGCGTTGACCCGGCGACCGTGGTCGCGGTCTGGGGTGTGGAGAGCAACTTCGGACAGACCTTTGGCAAGAGCCCGCTGCTGCAGTCGCTCAGCACGCTGTCGTGCTTCGACCGGCGCCAAAGCTACTTTCGCGGGGAGTTCTTTGCAGCCCTGCGCATCTTGCAAAAAGGCGACATCTCGCCCGAGCGGCTGGTCGGCTCCTGGGCGGGCGCGTTTGGCCACACCCAGTTCATGCCCAGCACCTTCGAACGCCTAGCGGTCGACTTTGATGGCGATGGCCGTGCCGATCTGATGGACAACGCCAACGACGCGCTGGCCTCCACCGCCAACTTTCTTGACAAGGCCGGTTGGCGCACCGGCCAGCCCTGGGGTTTCGAGGTCAAGCTGCCCGCTGGTTTCAGCACACAGGGCGAAGGCCGACGCAGCAAGCGCGCGATCAGCGAATGGGTGCAACGCGGCGTCACCCGGGTCGATGGTTCACCACTCCCCTCTGATGCGGGCAGCGCCGGCTTGCTCACGCCCGCAGGTCCCACCGGCCCGGCGTTTCTGGTGCTGCGCAACTTCGACGCGCTTTACAGCTACAACGCTGCCGAGAGCTACGGCCTGGCCATCGCCCACCTGAGCGATCGCCTGCGCGGCGGGGGCTTGTTCGCCACGCCCTGGCCCACCGACGACCCCGGCATTTCGCGCGCCGAGCGCCGTGAACTGCAGGGTTTGCTGATCCTGCGCGGCCATGACATTGGCGATGTTGACGGCATGCTGGGTGAGCGCAGCCGGGCTGCGATCCGCGTCGAGCAGCAGCGGCTCGGGCAGGAGGCCAGCGGACGCGGCGGGCAAAAGCTGTTGCGCATGCTGCGCGGTGGCTGAAGCCAGTCCCCAACGCCGCCACCGCACGACGCCCTTCACCCCACACCACAACCCATGGCCGCCGACATTCCGTTGCGTGACGCCACGAAAGACCGGTATGCCACCCAAGGCGATCTGCTGCTGGTGCTGAACTGCGGCTCCTCGAGCATCAAGTTCGCGCTCTTCGATACCGGGCAATCGCCCCTGCCGCGCGAACCGGTGTGGAACGGCAAAGTACAAGGCATCGGCGATCGCGCCCCGACCTATGGCGAAACCGGCGTGGCGCCCGCGCCGTTGGTGCTCGATGCGCAGCACCCCTATTTTTCAGCGTTGGAGCGCATCTGCGAGCGGGTTATCGCTCGGCTTGGTACGCGTCGGCTCGCAGCGGTGGCGCACCGCGTGGTGCATGGCGGCAGCCAGTACTTCGAACCGATCCGCGTCGATGCCAGCGTGCTCGCCGATCTCAAAACCTACATTCCGCTGGCGCCACTGCACCAGCCGTTTGCAATGGAGGCGATCGAGCGGCTGCTGCTCACCTACCCGGCGCTGCCGCAGTTCGCCTGCTTCGACACCGGCTTTCACCACACGCTGCCCATCGTCGAGCAAATGCTGCCGCTGCCCTACGCCACCTGGGAGCGCGGCCTGCGGCGTTATGGTTTTCACGGTTTGTCGTACGAGTACCTGTCGGTCGCCCTGCCCGAGCGCCATGGCGAGTTGGCCCAGGGGCGGGTGATTGGGGCGCATCTGGGCAGCGGCGCAAGCCTGTGCGCCATGCAGGGGTTGCAGAGCGTAGCCACCACCATGGGTTTTTCGGCGCTGGACGGCCTGATGATGGGCACCCGCTGCGGCGCGCTCGATCCCGGCGCGGTGATTTACCTGATGGAGATCGAAAAACTCTCGCTGCAAGAAGTGGCCCACATGCTGTACCACGACTCCGGCCTGCTCGGCGTCTCGGGCCTGTCGGCCGATCCGCGTGTGTTGCTCGAAGCCGAGGGCCGAGACGACGCTGTGGGCGAGCGTGCGCGCGCTGCGCTCGCGCTCTATGTGCGCAGCATCGTGCGCGAGATCGGCGCGATGGTGGCCGGACTTGGCGGGCTCGATCTGCTGGTGTTCACCGCGGGGATCGGCGAACACAGCGTGGCCATCCGCGCCCGGGTTTGCGAGGCGTTGGGTTATTTTGGGATCGAGCTGGATGCGACTGCCAACGCGTTGAATGCAACCACGATTTCCACCGCCACGAGCCGGGTTCGGGTTGGCATCGAGCCAACCAACGAAGAGTGGATTGCTGCGCGGGACGCGGCCCGGTTGCTGCTGTCAGGCACCGCCAGCGCTGCGAAGCCAACGCGGCAGAGCGCAAGGTGAACCGTTCCTGACCGAAGCGGCGTCACGCATTTGACATGTTGACCCACTACAAACAGGGCTTCGTTTTTTGTCCTGTTTAACCTGTCCACACCATGCCAACTGTTGCCCGTCGTTCATCGCCACCCGCCCGCCTTTGGGCGCTGTCCCTGCTGCTGAGCGCGGTGCTCGCTGCCTGCGGTGGCAGCGACGACCCAGCCCCGCCACCCCCCGAGCGCACACCGGTCAGCGTCTCCCTGGCGAAGATCGGCGGCTTTGCCCACAGCGGCGGCGCCTCGTCGGCTGAAATCACGGCTTACGACCCGCTGAGCAAGCGCTTGTTTGTCATCAACGGCGCTCTCGCTTCGGTCGATGTGCTCGACTTCAGCAACCCCGCCACCCCGACCTTGATCAGAACGATCTCGGCCGCCAGCATCGGTCCGGGCCTGGCAAACATCAACAGCGTGGCCGTGTTCAACGGCGTCGTGGCGCTCGCCGTGGAAGCCAATCCCAAAACCAGCAACGGTGTGGTGGCCTGGGTGCGCGCCAGCGACCTGACCGTGCTCGGCACCAACACCGTGGGCGCCCTGCCCGATATGCTCACCTTCACCCCCGACGGCAGCCACTTGCTGGTGGCCAACGAGGGCGAGCCCAACAGCTATGGCCAGCCGGATTCGGTGGACCCGGTCGGGTCGATCAGCGTGATCGCGCTCTCGGGCCTCAGCCCAAACGCCACGGGCACTGCCTTGCTGCGCACTGTGAGCACCGCCGGTTTCGAGTCCTTCAACAGCCAGATCGCCAGCCTGCGCAGCGCCGGTGTGCGCATCTTCGGACCGGGCGCCAGCGTGGCGCAGGATCTTGAACCGGAATACATCACCGTGTCAGCCGACAGCCGCACCGCCTATGTGACGCTGCAAGAGAACAACGCGGTGGCCATCGTCGACATCGCCAGCAAGCGCATCACCGACATCAAACCGCTGGGCTTCAAAAACCACAGCCTTGCTGGCATGGGCATGGACGTGAGCAATGAAGACGGTGATGTGAACACCAACAGCGGCAGCGCTGCGATCAAGATTGTTCAGGTGCCGGTCAAAGGCATGTACCAGCCCGATGCGATCGCCAGCTACAGCGTGGCCGGCCAGACCTACCTGATCACGGCCAACGAGGGCGATGCCCGCGAATACACCGGCTTTGAGGAAGAACAGCGTGTGCGCGCCTTCTGTGGTGCGTCCGGGCTGGACCCCACCGTGTTCAGCGACGCAGCCAACCAGGTGCTCGACAGCAACCTCGGCCGACTCACCGTCACCACCGTACCCAACGGCGGCAACACCGCCAAGAACAGCGCGGGCCAATGCACCGAGCTCTACAGCTTCGGCGCTCGCTCGTTCAGCATCTGGACCAGCTCGCTCACCCGCGTCTTTGATTCCGGTGACGAGCTGGAGCAGCGTACCCAGTCGCTGCCCAATGTGGCCTTCAACGCCAGCAATTCCAACAACACGTTGGACGGCCGCAGCACCAGCAAAGGCCCCGAGCCCGAGGGCGTGGCGGTGGCAACGTTTGGCAGCAAAACCTTCGCCTTCATCGGCCTGGAGCGGGTCGGCGGTGTGATGGTGTACGACGTGAGCAACCCGGCTGCGCCCAGCTTCGTCACCTACCTCAACAGCCGCACCGAGGCCACTGGCGACCGCGGCCCTGAGGGCCTGACCTTCATCCGCGCCAGTGACTCGCCCAACGGCCAACCGCTGCTCGTCGTGGGCAACGAAACCAGCGGCACCACCGCTGTGCTGCAGATCAACCTGTCCTATTGAGCGTCGATCCGACGCCGCCAGTACAAGTGTCGGTTGGGCCGGAAAACGCACCAACCCGCACCAAGCCGGGCCTCGGGGTGAAACCCCATGGTCCGGCTTTCCGTTGTGGCAAACGTTCAGGGGCCTGCGAAGCAGCGGTGCTGTCGTCCGCACATCACCGTGTGCTCGCTTGGCCACCCCCTGCCCGATTTCGACATCCATGTCACCGTCAGCGCCTTCCCCTGCAGCACCCCAGGCAAAGAACCTTTGAGCGAGGCGACAGCCAACGGCACCACCGGCCCACAGCGCTTCGCACGCCGAGCTTGGCGACAACGCACAGCGGCTTGGAAGCTGGCACATGCCCTTTGTCGATGGGCAGCGCGCTGGCTCCTAGAATCGGCCAATGAGATCCACCGCCCCACCCAATCAGCCCGCCCACCCCATCGGTACAACCACCGCCGCAGACGGTGAACACAAGGTCAGCAACTTCCTGCGCCAGATCATCGAAAAAGACCTGGCACAAGGCACCTACGCCAGCCGCCGCTGGGCTGGCAGCCCGGGCGATGCCGCCCACCAAGGCAAAGGCCAGAGCGACCCCGCCAAGATCCGAACCCGCTTCCCCCCCGAGCCCAACGGCTACCTGCACATTGGTCATGCCAAAAGCATTTGCATCAACTTCGGCCTGGCCGAGGAATACGGCGGCGTCTGCCACCTGCGCTTTGACGACACCAACCCAGAAAAAGAAGACACCGAATACGTCAACAGCATCATCGACGCGGTGAAGTGGCTCGGCTTCAGCTGGAACAGCGAGCCGGGCCAGCCCAACGCTGACGCGCTGCCCTACCAGGCCAGCGACTATTTCGACTTCATGTTTGAAGCCGCGCTGTATCTGATCGGCGCCGGCCTGGCCTATGTGGACGAGCAAACGGCTGAGCAAATGCGGGCCGCCCGAGGCGACTTCAACACCCCTGGCCTTGACAGCCCCTACCGCAGCCGCACCCCAGCCGAGAACCTCACGCAGTTTCAGGAAATGCGCAGCGGGCAACACGAAGACGGCTCCATGGTCTTGCGCGCCAAGATCGACATGGCCTCGCCCAACATCAACCTGCGCGACCCGGCCATCTACCGCATCCGCCGCGCCACCCACCACAACACCGGCGACACCTGGTGCATCTACCCGATGTACACCTACGCGCACCCGATTGAAGACGCGCTGGAGCAAATCACCCACAGCCTGTGCACATTGGAATTCGAAGACCAGCGCCCGTTTTACGAATGGCTGCTGGAACGCCTGTGCGAAGGCGGTCTCTTCACCAGCCCGCCGCCACGCCAATACGAATTCGCCCGCCTCAACCTCACCTATGTGATCACCAGCAAAAGGAAACTTGCCCAGCTGGTGTACGACCACAAAGTGAGCGGCTGGGACGACCCGCGCATGCCCACCATCGTCGGCCTGCGCCGGCGCGGCTACACGCCCGAGGCGCTTCGGCTCTTCGCCGAGCGCATCGGCGTGACCAAGAGCGACAGCTGGATTGACTACGCCACGTTGGAAGGCTGCCTGCGCGAAGACCTGGAAAACAAAGCCCACCGGGGCATGGCTGTGCTCGACCCGATCAAGCTCGTGCTCACCAACTGGGCCGAGGTGTTTGGCTCAGACGATTACACCGAGATTTGCGAACAACCCGCCCTGCCCCACAGCGCCGTACCCGAAGGCACCGAGCCACCACCGGCCCGCCAGTTCCGAATCGGCAAAGCCGTTTGGATTGAGCGGGAAGACTTTGAAGAAGTGCCGCCCAAGGGCTACAAGCGCTTGTTCCCGGGCAACATCGTTCGCCTCAAAGGCGGCTACGTGATTGAGTGCACCGGCGCGGGCTCCAAAACCGCTGAAGGCAAGGTGATCGAAGTGCACGCTAAAGTGATCCCCAACACCAAGAGCGGCACCTCCGGCGCCGACAGCGTAAAAGCCAAAGCCGCCATCACCTGGGTGGGTGTCGCCGACGGCGTGCAAGCCGAAGTGCGCCTGTACGACCGCCTGTTCTCAGACCCGCAGCCCGATGCAGGCGGCAAAGACTTCATCGAAGCGCTGAACCCGGACAGCTTGAAGGTGGTGACCGCGTTTGTGGAGCCTTCGCTGGCGCAGGCGTTGCCCGATCAAAAGTTTCAGTTTGAGCGGTTTGGGTACTTCGTAGCGGATCGGATGGATCACGTGACGGGGAGCAAGCCGGTGTTCAACCGGGTTGCGGGGTTGAAGGATTCGTGGGGAAAATGACCCTGTTTTTCATCTGCCGACCCTACGGCTATGCCGTATGATAAAACTGCGTCAATGCTCACCATCGTAGAAACGCCCACCTTCCAACGCCTTTGGTCGGACTACTGGACAGAAGACGAACGGGCTGCGTTTGCGAGCTGGTTGGCGCTGGCACCCGATGGTGGCGAAGTTGTCCCCGGATCGGGTGGCATGCGCAAGGTGCGATGGTCGCGCCCAGGATCAGGCAAACGGGGCGGCGTGCGGGTGGTGTACTTCAATCGGCTGGAAAACGGAGAAATCTGGTTGTTGCTGATCTACAGCAAGAGCGTCAGAGACAACGTACCCGCTGGTGTGCTCAAACAACTCAAACAGGAGATTCACAATGCCCATGACTGACAAACAACTGCGCGAACGTGATGCCAAGCGCGATCTGGGTGCCGAGCTGCTGCAGTCGGTACGCGAAATGAAAGCAGGCAAAGGCAAGCAGGTTGCCCAGGTCGCCGTACCCGAAGTGGTGACCGCGCGCATGAACTCGGGCTTGTCGCAAAGCCAGTTCGCGCAATTGCTGGGGGTTTCGGTGCGGACACTGCAAGACTGGGAACAGGGCCGCCGCACACCCTCGGGCGCGGCCAAAACCCTGATTGCGATTGCGCAGCAGCAACCCAAAGTGCTCAAGCAGGTGCTGAAGGCACAAGCCGCCGCTCAAGGATGATGGGAATCTGAGGCATTGTTGGAGCAGGATTCGCACTTATGAAGCTTTGCGGCACGGCCGTACGCAATGCTTCAATCCGGTCGGTGTACTGACCATAGGCATACCAGCCCAGTCCGGCAGCCAGCAGCAAGGCCACAAAGCCGATGCCAGTAAAACTGGGCGCGGCGCGCTGAGCGGATCGCCGGGTTTGGTTACGCGCCTGTTCAGGGCGGCTCGCCTTGACGAGCAGTGGCATCCCAGGCCGTCGAGCGCTCACCGCTCGCTTGCGCCCATCCTTGTCCAGCTCAACCTCAAACGACAGCGGCTCGCCGACAATGGGTATACATCCATCCCGAGGCATGGCGGACAAATGCAAAAACAGTTCCTGGCCGCCCTGCTCGGCCACCACAAAGCCAAAGCCTCGCTCGGCGTTCCACTTCTTGAGCGTGCCGTTGAATCGAGTGGCTGATTCTCGCATGTTCAACAGCCCAGACTGCGGAGGCGATTCCGGGTCAAAAACAGCTGTGTCTCAGCTTCCCCTCGGGTTTTGGTATCGCCCTTATTTACCGCTGCCTCATGGGCTGGCAACCGAGCGTCCAGCCATTGGCATTCGAGCTTCACACTGGCGGGTAGCTTGAACCGGCGCTCAAAAATCTTCTTTTCTTCGTGCGACATGCCAGTCAAAGGGCGCATCGCTTCGTTCAGCGCTTTTCTGTTTTGCTCGCGCTGAACGTCTGGCCCCTTGCGGCTCATGCCGCTGGACTTGTCCAGACCTTGCGTGGGGGTGGTGTCGACCACCTTGGCGCCAATACACGGCTCGTTGGAATAGCTCACCTGACCCTTCGCCGATTCGCATCGGTAAACCGCTTGGGCAAGGGCCACGTTGCACGAAGCGAGCGCAATGGCCGCCAAAACAAGCAAACGACCAGCAGCAGCGCCACGTGATCTGCTTAAGACTCTGTCCATTGCTCTCTCCTTCAATCTATGACGCGGGGCATTTGGGGTAGCCCTCGAACTGTCTAACGCTCAAGCAGCAAAGCGCGTAGCAAATTGCCCGCTGCCACTCAGCCCAATGATGAGCCGGTGCGTAGCCCGGGTGGCGCCCACATAAAAGAGCCGGGCTTCGTCCTTCTCGTCTTCCCCCTGCCCCGCCATGTGCCCCACACCCAGCATGGCCCCCACAGGGAACTCCAGCCCCTTGCTAGCGTGTAGGGTCAGCACCTTGATGGTGTCGGCGCCGGGGTCGAAATGCCCCGATTTGTCGCGCACTTGGTAGGGCAACTGGCGCCGGTTCAACAGGTTGGCGCAGAGGTACATGTCTTGGTGGTGGCGGCACAGAATGGCCATGTCGCCCCAGGCGTGGCCTTCTTGGTGGGCGGTGCTGAGCAGTTCAACGATTTGCGCGGCCTCGGCCCGCAGCGTGGGCAGGCGGATGATGAGCGGGGCTTCGCCGTCGCGCCCGCAGCTCACGGGCTTGATCATGGGAATACCGTCTTCGTCCTTGTCTTCTGCGGTGAGCAGATCGGCGGCGATCAGGTTGGCTGCTTGCAAGACCTGGCGCGTGTTGCGGTAGTTGATCTTGAGTATGGTGGTGCGCCCCTGGGCCTGAATGCCGACGCTCTTGAAGCTGAACTGCCTGCTGCGGCTGCGCTCGTAGATGCTTTGAGCATCGTCGTAGAGCACCAGCAGGCTGTTGGTGGCGGGGTCGACCATCTGGGTGACGAGCCTCAGCCACTCGGGCGCGAAATCGTGGCCTTCGTCGATGAGCACGGCTTGGTACTGGCCGCTGGGGATCTGCCGGCGGTCCACACCGTCGATCACGCGCTGCACCATCTCGGGCATCTTCACCTCCACTGGCAGGTGGTGGGCTGGCAGGGTTTGCCCATACGCCACCAGCTGATCGCGGCACCATTTGTGGAAGTGCCTGACGTGTACTTGGGCCGACAAGCCTTTGGCCGCCATCACGCTGGCCAGCTTCACCGCCAGCGGCTCGTTGTAGCAAAGGATGAGGATGGGCTTGCTGGCGGCGGCGTGCGCCTTGGCCAGGTACTCGGCGCGGTAGCCGAGCAGCATGGTCTTGCCCGAGCCGGCCACGCCATGGATCACGCGATGGCCCTCACCCAGGCTGCGCGCCAGCTGCTCTTGCTGTAGGTCCATCACCCGCATGATGCTGGGCAAGTCGGCCTCTTCGTCCGTATCGTCAAAAAGTGCGCCGGTGATCTGCACCCGCACCTCGGGAAACATGATCCAGCGCACGCGGTCCATTTGCGGCAGCGACATGACGCCACCCATCATGAAAGGGAACATGCCCCACAGGCGGCTCTGCAGCTCTTCGGGCTCCACAGATTCCAGCATTTCGTCCTGGCAAATGACGCGATGCCCTTCGATGGATTGGCCGAGTTCGGCTTTGTCAAACTGCGCCCGGGTGATGTTGGGCAACACCACGCCGTAACTCCAGGGAAATGCCAGCTTGCCTTGGTGGCGCCCCTCGGGCTGCACCAGCTGCGGGTCGCGCTCCAGCGCTTTGACCACCTGATGGGCGTATTGCCGCGCTTGCTCCAGCGGGCTGGCAATGGTCTTGGGACCAGAATCGCCGTGGATTTCCCAGACTTGCTTGTCGGCGTTGATGAGGGTGGACAGGCGAAAGTCTTTGACTTCCAGAATCAAGATACCCCGGCGCGGGTGCATGACCACAAAGTCCGGGTGCTGGTGTTTGGGGCCAACGGCCACGTCGTACCACAGCAGATAGTCGGCATCGAGCTTCTGCTCCAGCCGCTCGGCTGTGCGCCGCTCCCCGCCTGTCATGCGCGAAACACAACTTCCCATTGCCGGTATCAGCGTCGCCATCCCTGGTTGTCCGTTTCTTTAGATCAAATTGGTTCCGCGTCGTCCCGATTTCGGTCGCGGATGATGGGAATCGCGGTCACATTTTGCAACAAGCCAAGTACAGAGCACGCTCAACGGTACGAAACAAAGTCGTGACTCCTTCAACTGCAGCCACAGTAACCCCTCATTTCCACTCAGCCGCTGCAGCGGGCATGATGAGCGCGTTTGTCAGGCGCTGTGCTGCACATGCTGCAGTGGGTTGGCCTTCGGCAAAGCCAGGAGATGCGCATGACAGTGTCGAAGTCTGGGCCGTTCGAGCAGTCGTTCATGTTCCACATGATCCGCGACTTCTTTCTGCTTTTGCTGGTGGTAGCTGCTGTCGAGATGGGCATTCGGTACGCGGTGCTGCGCTACGACTTCAACCAGCTTGAGCCGCCCCGCGTTGATCGAGCGGCAGAACAGCTGGCCAACGATGTGAAGTCGATCATGCTGAACGCGGGTGGCCCAACAGCGGCGCTGACCATCTACCCGATCCTCAATCGAAACTACAACGACCTCGGTTTGTCGATCGCGGTGGAACCATCGGCTGTGACCGTGGCGTCGATGAAGCAGACGCGCAACATGGATGTGCAAGGGCTGCCGTCGCGTTGGGCGCTGGGGGACCACCAGCAGGCGTCGGTGAACCTGACGGCCGAGCAGTACTGCTTGGCCTGCCATGTCAAAGCCAACGTGGGCGACGTGCTCGGCACCGTGACGGTGCGCAGCTACCTTGATCGCAAGGAGATCCTGTGGTGGCAAGAGGTGCGACTGACAGCGGGCGCACTGAGCCTGAAAATTCTCATCCACACCATTGTGTTGTTCATGCTGCTCAAGGTGCGCATGGCGCCACTCTTGCAGCTGCGCTCTACCGTCTCTGGCTTGGCCAAGGGTGTGATGAACCTGTCGCCGCGCGCCGGTGTCAACACCGAAGACGAATTCGGCGAGCTGGCGCGCGACCTGAACCACTTTCTCGACCGAATCGCGGTGGTGGTCGCCGACCTGGACAAGATCCTGAGCGAGGTGGTCACAGTCGGCGGCCGACTCGGCACCTTGAACAAACAGCTTGAGCAGCAACTCGACGGCATGCGCGACACCGCGTTGACTTCGCTGGGCAGCGGCGCTGAACGCGGGCTGGCCACGCAGTTGGTGGTGGCCCGCGAGTCGGGGGCGTTTGACGTGCTGGCACAGACGCTCGATGCGATGACCGCCGCCGATGCCGCATCGGCGGGTGCGGTGAACCCCGTGCGCAGTCAGGTTGCCCGCTTGCGCGCCAGCTTTGCAGCGGTGACAAAGGCGCTGAACGATACGGCGCCGCCTGTGGCGGTGACCTCGTCGCAATCGGCTGAGTACCAGGCTTTCGCACAGTCGCTGCGCGAGATGGCGGTGCTCGAAGCAACCATGCAGTCGGTCGCCGAGTCAGGGCAGCGGTTGTTGCGTCGGCTTTCGGCTGACAGAAAAGTTGCGTCCAGTTGAAGGAGAGCGCTACCGCAGTGTCGTCGCCAGGCGATTCAGCAGGCCATGGTGTATTCAAGTTGCGATTGCAGCAGCGTTAATGATGGTTATCGAGTGGACTTGTCATTCGAGCGAGCCTGCATTTTGAACAGCCATTTTTGGCTGGTCGCGGCACCATTTGTGGAAATGTTTGGCGTGAACTTGGGCCGACAAGCCTTTGGCCGCCATCACGCTGGCCAGCTTCACCGCCAGCGGCCCGCCACAGCCAAGACCGAGGATGGGTTTGCTGGCGGCGGTGTGCGCGTCTGCCTGCTCCAGACGCAACAAACGGCCCGTTGGGGCCGTTTGCATGGAACGTGCTGCTGGATCAGATCAGCGGCACGCCGGTTTTGGACTGCACAAACTCGCGCGTGACGTCGGGTGCCAGCTCCACCAGCTTCAGGCCTTCGGGGGTCACGTCCATCACAGCCAGGTCGGTGATGATGCGGTCGACCACGCCTTTGCCCGTGAGCGGCAGCGTGCACTGGGGCAGAATTTTCAGGTCTTCGGTGCCGTCTTTTTTCTTGGCCACGTGCTCCATCAGAACGATGACGCGCTTGACGCCAGCCACCAGATCCATGGCGCCGCCCATGCCCTTGACCATCTTGCCGGGGATCATCCAGTTGGCCAGATCGCCCTCGGCGGTGACCTGCATCGCTCCCAGGATGGACAGGTTGATCTTGCCGCCACGGATCATGGCAAACGACTGGTCGCTGCCGAAAATCGCCGAGCCTTTGATGGTGGTCACCGTCTGCTTGCCGGCATTGATGAGGTCGGCATCGACCTCGTCCTCATACGGAAACGGACCGATGCCGAGCATGCCGTTTTCGCTCTGCAGCCACACCTCGGCGTGGTCGGGCACATGGTTGGCCACCAGCGTCGGGATGCCGATGCCGAGGTTCACATAAAAGCCGTCTTGCAATTCTTGCGCCGCGCGAGCAGCCATCTGGTCTTGGGTCCAAGGCATCTTGATCTCCTGGTGTCTATTCGGTCGGGGACAGAGCTGAAGGTCTGTCCCACAAGTCATTTATTTTCGATCGCGCACGGTGCGCTTTTCAATGCGCTTTTCTGGCGTGGCGTTGAGCACGATGCGGTGCACGTAGATGCCCGGCAGGTGCACGTCATCCGGTGCAATTTCGCCTGTGGCGACGATGCGCTCCACTTCCACGATGCAGACCTTGCCGGCGGTGGCGGCGGCCGGGTTGAAGTTGCGCGCGGTCATGTTGAAGCGCAGGTTGCCCGAGCGGTCGGCCACATCGGCCTTGATCAGCGCCACATCGGGCATGAGAGCGCGCTCCATCACATAGGTCTCACCGTCGAATTCGCGCAGCTCCTTGCCATCGGCCACCAAGGTGCCAACGCCGGTCTTGGTGAAGAAGGCGGGAATGCCGGCGCCACCGGCGCGCAGCTTCTCGGCCAACGTGCCTTGGGGCGTGAATTCGAGTTCAAGTTCACCGGCCAGGTACTGGCGTTCGAACTCTTTGTTCTCGCCCACGTAGCTGGAGATCATTTTCTTGATCTGGCGCGTTTGCAGCAGCTTGCCCAGACCGAAATCGTCCACACCGGCGTTGTTCGAAATCGCGGTCAGGTTCTTCACGCCGGACTCGCGCAAGGCGTCGATCAGGGCTTCGGGGATGCCGCACAAGCCAAAGCCGCCCACGGCGATGAGTTGGCCGTCGGCAACCACGCCTTTGAGCGCTTCGGCCGCGCTGGGGAAAATCTTGTTCACGTTGTTTGCTCCAGGGGTTGAACACACCAGCGGCTACGATACTACCTAACCCCATACGTAGTTTGACCTAATGGCTAACCCGAACCCACCGGTTCCCGAAGTCGATTACCGGCTCGCCTTTGAGCTGGCGCCGCTGGGCATGGCGCTGTCGCGCCAGCGCGTGATGGTCGATTGCAACCAGGCGCTTTGCGAGATGTTCGGCGCAAGCCGGGAGCAGCTGCTGGGCCAGAGCTTCCAGATCCTCTACCCGAGCGCCGACGAATACGAGCGCATCGGCGCCCGCATCGCGCCGATCCTGGGCCGCAGCGGCACCTACGCCGACGATCGGGTGATGAAGCGGGTGGACGGCCGCTTCCAGGGCGAGACGTTTTGGTGTCATGTGACCGGCCGCGCCCTGCATCGCGAGAGTCCACACGAAGCGGGTATCTGGAGCTTTGAGGACCTGAGCTCAAGCCGTGCGGTGCGCGCCGAGCTCACACCGCGCGAGCGGGAGGTGGCCGCGCTGTTGATGCACGGCCAGACCAGCAAAGAAATCGGCAAGGCCCTGGGCATCAGCCATCGAACGGTGGAAATTCACCGGGCGAAGCTGATGCGCAAGTACGAGGCGCACAGCACACCGGATTTGGTGCACCGGTTGCTGGCGGGGTAGCTGAGAAGCTGAGCCCCCACGCTCTCCCACTGCGCGGGTCGCTGCCCCCCGAGGGGGCTGATTTCCCTTGGGGTGGCCCGTCGGGAAATCGGTTGCCCCCTTGCGCTGCATCGCCTGCGGCGCTGGTTCGCGGCTTCGCCGCTGTGCGGGTCGCCCGTGTCACTGCGGCTGGAAGCCGCTGTCCTTGATGATGCGGGCCCACACCTTGCTGTAGGCCTGTTCGCGCGTGGCGAGTTGCTCGGAGCTCATGTAGCCCACGCTCAGGCCCATGGCGGTCAAGCGGTCGCGCACCTCGGGCTGGGCGATGGCTTTCTGGATCGCAGCACCCAGCTTGTCGAGCGTGGCTTTGGGTGTGCCGGCGGGCGCGAACACGCCGTAGTACGGTACCTCCTCAAAGCCGGCCAGGCCGAGTTCGGCCAGCGTGGGCACGTCGGGCATGGCGGCCTGGCGCTGGGCGCCCATCACCGCCACCACGCGCAGCTTGCCGGCCTTGTGGTTCTCGATGAAGTCAGGCACCGAGGCCACACCGGCGGGGATCTGGTTGCCCAGCATGTCGGTCATCATCGGCGCGCTGCCGCGGTACGGCACGGAGATCAGATCGAGACCATTCTTTTTCGCGATTTCCTGCACCAGGAACTGCGGCACAGAGTTCGGCGCCGGGATGCCGACCGAGCCTTTTCCACCAGCCTGCTTCACCGCTGCCACATAGTCCTTGAACGAGGCGGCGGGCGTGCCGCTGGAGAGCGCGAACGCGTTGACGAAGGTGGCGAAACCGGCCACCGGCACAAAGTCTTTAGCCGACTCAAAGCCCGCGTTTTTGGTGACCATCGGCAGGATGGTGATGCTGTGGTCGTGGCTCAGAAACAGGGTATGGCCATCGGGCGCGGCGGCCTTGAGCGTTTGCGCGGCGATCTGCCCACCAGCGCCCGGCTTGTTCTCCACCACCACCGGCCCGCCCAGTTCCTGCTGCAAGCGCTCGGCCAGGATGCGGGCGATGGCGTCGGTGCCGCCACCAGCGGGAAAGCCCACCATCAGCTTGGTGACAGCGCCGCTTTGGGCAGCGGCCCAGCCGGAGGCGCAAAGCGTGGCAGCAATCGCGACGCCGCGAAGCGAACGGCCGATGAAGGAACGGCGATGTGTCATGTCGATCTCCAGAAAAAGAAAATAGGACGAGAGAAAAAAGAATATCTGCTCAGAGGAAACTCAGGCAGCAGGCGCATCCACCACCTCGGCAGCGGTGCGAAACGCGTCCACCGCTGCGGGAATGCCGCAGTACACCGCAGCGTGCAACAGCACCTCCTGGATTTCCTGCACGCTGGCGCCGTTGTTGAGCGCGCCGCGCACATGGCCGCGCAGCTCGTGCTGCTTGCCCAGCGCCGTCAGCATGGCCACGGTGACGAGGCTGCGCGTCTTGCGGTCGAGCCCATCGCGCTGCCACACATCGCCCCAAGCATTGCGCGAGATGTGGTCTTGAATGGGTTGGGTGAAGGCGCTGGCGCTGGCCAGCGCGCGCTCCACAAAGTCGTCGCCCATGACGGCGCGGCGCGTGGCCAGGCCCTGGTGGTATTGGTCGTCTTGCATGCGTGCCTCCGAGGCGTTGGGATGAACTCGCGTGAAGGATAAACTCGTTTGGCCTCTGTTCTTTCCTCATCAGGAGATCCGCGATGACCAGCCCCCGCTACCCCGTGCCCGATATCAACACCCTGCCGGAAGACATAAAAGCCAAGGTGATGGCGGTACAGGAAAAGACCGGCTTCGTCCCCAACGTGTTTCTGGCTTTTGCCCGCCGACCAGCCGAGTGGCGCGCCTTCTTCGCCTACCACGACGCGCTCATGACGCCTGAGGCCGTGGGCCGCACTTCGAACCTCACCAAGGGCGACCGCGAGATGATCGTGACCACCACCAGCGCGGCCAACCAGTGTCTTTACTGCGTGGTGGCGCACGGCGCGATCCTGCGCATTTACGAGAAGAAACCGATGGTGGCCGACCAAGTGGCGGTGAATTACCGCAAGGCCGACATCACGCCGCGCCAGCGGGCCATGCTCGATTTCGCGATGAAAGTCTGCCAGGCCGCACACGAGATGGAAGACGCCGACTTCGAAGCGCTGCACGCACACGGTTTCGATGACGAAGACGCCTGGGACATCGCCGCCATCACCGCCTTCTTCGGCCTGTCCAACCGCATGGCAAACGCCACCGGCATGCTGCCGAACCCCGAGTTTTATCTGATGGGCCGGGTGCCGAAGGCGAAGTAATCGCGCTTCGGCTGAACCACCCCTTCAGCTATTCAACCACCAGCCGGGGAGGACTGCCCCCGCCCTCGATCAAAGCGCGCGCACGCGCTGACATGGGCACGGACTTTTGTTGGGGAAAATCCACCCAGACCACCGTGGCGCCCCCGTTGGCGTAGACCGCTTCGGGTGCATCGGTGCGAAGCAGTTCGTGGTAAGTGTCGAAAGAGGTGCGCCCCATTTCGCCAACATAAGTGCGCACCAGCACATCGCCAGGAAATTCCAGCTGGCGCAGGAAGTTGCAGAACGCGTTGACGATCACCGGCCCCTCGCCTTTGGGATCGGCGGGCAGGCCGACACCAAAAAACCAGTCGAGCCGGGCGATTTCCATGTAACGGAAATACAGCGTGTTGTTGACATGGCCCATAGCGTCCATGTCGCCCCAACGGATCGGCACGACCACGCTGTGAACCAGTCGTTTTTCTGCAGGCAATTCCAGCTTCATGGATTTTTCCTCATCGGTGGGCTTTGACGGAGGCCAGCATGCCGGCCACAAACAGCGCGCAGGCCAGCCATTGCAAAGCGGCTGGCCAATGGGCCAGCCAAAGAAAACCATACAGCAGACCGAACACAGCTTCGCTCACGATCAGCTGCCCGGCCAGACTGGCGCTCAGGCGCCGACTCGCCATGTTCCACAGCACAGACGCGATCCAGGCCGCGCCGATGCCGGTGACCACGCAGACCGCCACAAAATTGGCGAAACCGGGGCGCGCCACCAGGATGGCGAGATCGGTGCCGGCCACCGCCCAGATGAGCAGCGAGCCGAGCCCGGCAGCCACGCCCAGCCAGTTGGCCCACTGGGTTGAATTCACCTCCGGGTGGCGTGCCAGCCAGCGCGTGTTGAGCAGGCCGAACAGCACCCAGGACGCGGTGGCGAGCGCGGCGTAGAACACGCCAAGCCAGAACGTCGGGCCGACAGCGACCGCACCCAGTCCTTGCGTGGTGGCGTAAACCATGGCGCCCATGCCAGCGGCGGTCAGCGCCAGGCCGGGCAGCAGTCCCGCCCAGCGCAAGTGCTTCGGCTTGCCCAGCAGCATCATCCAGAGCGGAATCGTACCCACCACCAACACCGGCAGCGTGGCGCCAGAGGTTTGAATGGCCAGCGACAGCAGCAGGTAGTAGCCGGTGTAGCCCAGCACGCTCAAGCCCAGAGCCGCCCCCGCCTGGCGCCAGGTGGGCAGTACGCGGTTACCGCGCAGATACGCGACCCCGAGCAACAGCAAGGAAAGCGCCGCGCAGGCCAGGTAGCGCCCCACGGTGATGTCCACCGAGCCAAAGCCCGGCGCCATCAGCGGCGCCACAAACGCCATGCCCCAGAAGGCGCCTGCGCCCAGACCGGCGATGACGCCGGTTGTCATGCCTGTTGCGGGGCGCAATGGAGCGCCCAAAGAACTTGCGACTGTCATTTCAACCAGATCAGAAAAAGTTAGTCGGCGCGTGTGTCTTCAACCCAGAACGCCACGGAACCGGCTTTGCCGGGCCGCCAGCGTTGCCCCCTTGGAGGAAGCCGCGAAGCGGCGCAGGGGGAGCGTCAAGCTCCGAATCCGTCATCGGCAGCGATCACCGCGCCGTTGATGAAATGGCTTTCGCTGGCGCACAGCATCACCAGCAGCGCGTCGAGATCGGCCGGCTGGCCTACCCGCTTGCGTGGCAGCATGCTGATGAGCTTTTGGCCTTGTTCCGTCTGCCAGTGGGCGTGGTTGATCTCGGTGTCGATGTAGCCTGGGCAGATTGCGTTGACGTTGATCCCGAAGCGGCCCCACTCCACTGCCATCGCCTTGGTCATCTGCACCACCGCCGCCTTGCTCATGCAGTACACGCCGATCTGCGGCAGCACCTTGAGCCCGGCCATCGAGGCGATGTTGATGATGCGCCCGCCCACGTAGGTGCCGGGTGCCGCGCCCTTGGCGCGCGCCAGCATGCGCTTGGCCACTTCCTGGGCCACGAAGAAGGCGCCTTTGGTGTTGGTGTTGAAAATGAAGTCGTAGTCCTCTTCCGTCACGTCCTGCAGCCGCTGCGTGGTGCTCACACCGGCGTTGTTGATCAGGATGTCGATCGCGCCGACCTCGGTTTCGGCGTGGGCCACGGCCGCCTTGATCGAGGTGGTGTCGGTCACATCAAGCGCGACAACATGGGCGTCGCCGCCGTCGGCCTCAATGCTCGCGCGCAGCGCCAGCAGGCGGTCGGTGCGCCGGCTGGCCAGCACCACGGCCGCGCCGGCCTTGGCCAGTGTCCGGGCGAACTGCTCGCCCAGACCACCCGATGCACCGGTGATCAGCGCCACGCGCCCCGACAAATCCAGGCTGTATGCCATTAGAGAATCTCCTCGAAAGTGGACCAACGCCCTGTGGCGCCTTCTGTGTGACAAGGATTGTGCGCGCAAGGCCCCTAAAATCTTTGCAGCGGTCGGTCGCTCTCACGACAACGCCCTGCGATGCCGAATTCAGGCACGGCACCGCACCACCGATCACATCTCTCCTGGCTAGGACACCTTGATATGACACCCGAAGACATTCTCAACACCCACGGCCCGCGCGAAGCGATGGAGTACGACGTGGTGATCGTCGGCGGCGGGCCCGCCGGCCTGGCCACCGCGATCCGCCTCAAACAACTGGCTACCGAGAAAGGCAGCGAGGTCAACGTGTGTGTGCTGGAAAAAGGCTCGGAGCCGGGCGCGCACATTTTGAGCGGCGCGGTGATGGACCCCAGGGCACTGACCGAGCTGATGCCCGACTGGAAGGAGCGCGGTGCGCCATTGAACCAGCCGGTCACCGGCGACGATGTGCTTTTCTTGAAAGAGGCCAGTCACAAACGCACACCCGATTTCCTGGTGCCGCGCACTTTCCACAACCACGGCTGCTACGTGATCAGCCTGGGCGCGGTGTCCAAGTGGCTGGGCGAGCAGGCCGAAGCGGCTGGCGTGGAGATTTTCCCAGGCTTCGCAGCGGCCGAGGTGCTCTACAACGACGACGGCTCGGTCAAGGGCGTGGCCACCGGCAACCTGGGTGTGGGCAAAGATGGCGAGCCGCTTGAGAGTTTCCAGCTCGGCATGGAGCTGCACGCCAAATACACCGTGTTCGCCGAGGGCGCGCGCGGCAACCTGGGTAAGCAGCTCATCGCCAAATTCAAACTCGATGAGGGCAAAGACCCGCAGAGCTACGCCATCGGCGTCAAGGAGCTCTGGGAAGTGCCAGCCGACAAGGCGCGACCGGGCCAGGTGGTGCACACCGCTGGCTGGCCGCTGGACAACGAAACCTACGGCGGTGGCTTCCTCTACCACCTGGAGGGCAACAAGGTCACGCTGGGCTTTGTGACCGGCCTCGACTACAAAAACCCCTGGCTCAGCCCGTTTGAAGAGATGCAGCGCTGGAAGACCCACCCCGCGATCCGCGCCCACATCGAAGGCGGCAAGCGGCTTGGCTACGGTGCGCGCGCTATCACCGCCGGCGGTCTGCTCTCGCTGCCCAAGATCGTGTTCCCAGGAGGTGTCTTGGTAGGCTGCAATGCGGGCTTTTTGAATGCGGCGCGCATCAAAGGCAGCCACGCCGCGATCAAGAGCGGCATGATGGCCGCCGAAGCCGCGTTCAGTGCTTTGGCAGAAGGTCGGGCCAGCGACGAACTGGCGAGCTTCCCCGAAGCGTTTGAGACCAGCTGGTTGCACAAAGAACTGCACCAGTCGCGCAATTTCAAACAGTGGTTCAAGAAGGGCAACACCATCGGTGCGCTCATGACAGGCATCGAGCAATGGTTTTTGCCCAAGGTCGGCGTCAGCACGCCGCCCTGGACGATTCACCGCACCCAGGCCGATCACACCATGCTGCGCCCGGCGGCCGATATGCCGCAAATCACGTATCCGAAGCCCGATGGCAAGCTCACGTTCGATCGCCTCTCCAGCGTGTTCGTCTCCAACACCAACCACGAGGAAAACCAGCCGGCGCACCTGACGCTGAAAGACGCGAGCGTGCCGGTGCAGATCAACCTGGCCAAGTACGCTGGACCCGAAAGCCGCTACTGCCCGGCCGGTGTGTACGAGTACGTGAAAGCCGCGGACGGCCAAGACCGGCTGCAGATCAACGCGCAAAACTGCGTGCACTGCAAGACCTGCGACATCAAGGACCCGACGCAAAACATCGTCTGGGTCACGCCAGAAGGCGGCGGTGGGCCGAACTACGCGGGGATGTGACTGAACTCGCGACCCTCGGGCGATACACAAGCCAGCCGCCTTCGGGCGGCTTTTTTGTATCCGCAGGTCACCGCAGCGTCACAGGGAGTGGCCACAGTTCAGGCTTGTGTTTTCACCCGCCGCTACAAGATGTTGAACAAGACCGACAAGGGCCGCGCCGAACTGCAGCCCGGCCAACGCACACTGGGCCAACGCGAACGCGCCGTGCTGTTGGTGGCGGATGGGCGTCAAGTCACGGAAACGCTGCAAGCCCTTTTCGGGGGTCTGGGCGTCAATATCGTGCATAACCTGCTGGCCAACGGCTACATCGTCGAGGAAATGCTGCCCGCCCTGGCCGCATCATCGCGAACAGAACCCGCTGCGCCCCAGGGCTCTGTCGATACTTTCTCGGGACCGCGCTCGCTGGCCAGCGCGCGAATGTTTCTGTTCGACCTGAATGAACGCCTGTTCACGCCGCGCGACAAAGACATGGCCCGGCGGTTTCATACCGCTTTGCGCGAGGCCCGTGATGCGTCGGCCATGCTGGCAGTGAGCCGAGATATTTTGGCGGCCGTTGAGCGACTGGCCGGTGCAGACCGCGCCGACGCGATCAGCGAACGGCTGGCCAAGCTCTTGCCCGAATCGGTCACGGAAAGCAAATGAGCCGCTTCTCTGCGATACACTTATTTCCGTCAGGAGAGCGTCCCGCACCGGGGCCGCCGAAGGCGCAGGAGGTCTGTGTTGCAGCAGCAAGCAGGCCCTGAACGCTCAGGCAAAAGGACTGACAAACACCGCCTTCACAGGCGGTGTACCCCCCTGGAGAGAGGCCTTCCCTGAGAAGGCCCACCGAAGGAGCAAACGCGGCATCGCCCGTGCGAATCTCTCAGGTAAAGCGGACAGAGGGGCAGCACACGGATGTACCGTGTCACGCTCAAGGCTCATCTCTTGGGCTCTGCCCCCATGCCACCTGAAAGCGCGCCGTGTCCATTGCTCCCGATCCCGCCGAACTGCTTCAGACCCCGCTGCACGCCCTGCATCTCGAACTCGGTGCGCGCATGGTGCCGTTTGCTGGCTACGCCATGCCGGTGCAGTACCTAACCGGTTTGATGGCCGAACACCTGCACACCCGCGCATCGGCCGGCCTTTTCGACGTCTCGCACATGGGCCAATTGCGCCTGGTCGGTACCGATGCCGCCTCCGCCTTTGAGACCCTGATGCCGGTGGATGTGGTTGACCTGTCGGTGGGTAAGCAGCGCTACGGCCTGCTGCTCACCGAGCAAGGCGGCATCATCGATGACCTGATGTTCGTCAACCGGGGCGACGATATTTTCGCGATCGTCAACGGTGCTTGCAAACACGGCGATCTCGCGCACATCGAAGCCACCATCGGGACGCTCTGCCATGTCGACGCGCAGTTCGATCGCGCCCTGCTCGCGCTGCAAGGCCCACAAGCCGTCACCGCGTTACAACGTCTGCTGCCCGGCGTCGAAAAGCTGGTGTTCATGACCGGCGCCGCCTTTGACTGGGCCGGCGCCGACCTGTTCATCACCCGCAGTGGCTACACCGGCGAAGACGGTTTCGAGATCTCGCTGCCAGCCGACCACGCCGACGCTTTCGCTCGCGCGCTGCTGGCGCAGCCCGAAGTGAAGCCGGCGGGCCTGGGCGCGCGCAACTCGCTGCGCCTGGAAGCCGGCCTGTGCCTGTATGGGCAAGACATGGACACCACCACCACCCCGGTCGAAGCCGGCCTGAACTGGGCGATCCAGAAGGTGCGCCGCACCGGTGGCGCGCGCTCCGGCGGTTTCCCGGGCGCCGAGCGCGTGCTGGCCCAACTCAACGGCACCGAGCCGCTGGCGCGCAAGCGCGTCGGCCTGATCGCGCTGGAGCGCATCCCGGTGCGCGAGCACTGCGAAATCCAGTCGCTCAACGGCTCGACCATCGGCGAAATTACCAGCGGCTTGCTCGGGCCGAGCGCCGAAAAGCCCGTGGCCATGGGCTATGTCAGCGCCGAGCAGGCGGCGGTCGGCACCCGCCTTCAAGCCATGGTGCGCGGCAAGCCGGTGCCCATGGAGGTGGCCGCCATGCCGTTTGTGCCCAACCGGTATTTCAGGGGCTAGAAACATTTTTCGTTCGGGCTGAGCCTGTCGAAGCCTTCACACACACCCGTATCGCGGCCCTTCGACAGGCTCAGGGCGAACGGACACAAGAGCACCTAGAAAGCGTTGCCATGACCACCCCAAGCACCACCAAATACACCGAAGACCACGAATGGATCCGCGTTGAAGGCGATGTCGCCACCGTCGGCATCACCCACCACGCACAAGACGCGCTCGGCGATGTGGTGTTTGTCGACCTGCCCGAAGTGGGCAAGTCGTTTGCGCAGAAGGACGTGGCCGGCGTGGTCGAGTCTGTGAAGGCGGCGGCCGATGTGTACATGCCGGTCAGCGGTGAGGTGACCGAGGTCAATGAAGCGTTGCGCAGCGACCCGTCACTGGCCAACAGCGACCCGCTGGCGGCTGGCTGGTTCTTCAAGGTGAAGTTGTCGGCACTTGCCGAGGTAGACGCTTTGTTGGACGAAACGGCCTACACCGCTTTTTCCGCAAACGCCTGACCACCCGGTCCTGTTCGGGCTGAGCCTGTCGAAGCCCTCGTTCATGTGCTCCGTTCGCCGCCCTTCGACAGGCTCAAGGCGAACGGTTGGGAAGCTGCCACCATGCTGATGCCGTCCGCCAAACCTTTGAGTGAACTCGAAAACCCCTCCGAGTTCATCGCCCGCCACATCGGCATCAGCGACGCCGACGAGGCGTACATGCTGTCCGTCATCGGCGAAGCCTCGCGCCGCGCGTTGATCGACAGCATCGTGCCGCGCTCGATTGCGCGCAGCACCGGTATGAAGCTGCCCGCCGTGGCCAGCGAGGCTGCGGCGCTGGCCGAACTCAAAGCCATTGCCGGCAAGAACCAGTTGCTCAAAAGCTTTATGGGTCAGGGCTACCACGGCACCCACACGCCCGGCGTGATCCTGCGCAACGTGTTGGAGAACCCGGCTTGGTACACCGCGTACACGCCCTACCAGGCAGAGATTTCGCAGGGCCGCATGGAGGCGCTGGTGAACTTCCAGACCATGGTGACCGACCTCACCGGTATGGACATCGCCAACGCGTCCATGCTGGATGAAGCCACGGCCGCCGCCGAAGCCATGACGCTGGCGATGCGCTCGGTGAAAAGCAAAAGCCACACCTTCGTCGTCGCGGGCGACTGCCACCCGCAAACCATCGAGGTGATCCAGACCCGCGCCGCGCCGCTGGGCATCGAGGTGGTGGTGGCCAAATCGGCCCAGGAATGGGAGCAAGCACTGGCGGGCGACTTCTTTGCCGCCCTGATCCAGTACCCGGCCAGCAGCGGCTGGGTTCAAGACTGGGCGCCCGACGTGCAACGCATCCACGACAAGCAGGCGGCCGCCATCTTCGCCGCCGACCCGCTTTCGCTCACGCTGCTCACTCCGCCCGGTGAATTCGGCGCCGACATCGTGGTCGGCACCACGCAGCGCTTCGGCATGCCCATGGGCGCCGGTGGCCCACACGCCGCCTTCCTGGCCTGCCGCGATGCGTTCAAACGCTCGTTGCCCGGCCGGCTGGTGGGGGTGAGTGTGGACGCCCACGGCAACCCGGCTTACCGCCTCGCGCTGCAAACGCGCGAGCAGCACATTCGCCGCGAAAAAGCGACAAGCAACATCTGCACCGCGCAGGTGCTGCCCGCCGTGGTCGCGAGCATGTACGCCGTCTACCACGGCCCGCAAGGCCTGAAGCGCATTGCGCAGCGGGTAGCAGCGTACACCGCCATCCTCGCGAAGGGTCTGGCGCAGTTGGGTCACAACCAAACTCACCACGACACCGCATTCGACACGCTGTCGTACCAAACCGGTGAGCAAACTGCCGACTTGATGGCACGCGCCGTGGCGCGTGGCGCCAACCTGCGCCGAGCCTGGAAAGACAGCCTCTGCATCACGCTGGACGAAACCACCACCCGCGCCGACGTGGAGCTGCTGTGGAAGATCTTCGCCAAAGACGACCAGGCCCTGCCGAGATTTGATGCGTTCGAAAAAGGCATTGAGCCGCTGATCCCCACCGAACTGCGCCGCACCAGCGCCTTCATGACGCACCCGGTGTTTCACAGCCACCATTCCGAGACCGGCATGCTGCGCTACATCCGCTCTTTGAGCGACAAAGATCTGGCGCTGGACCGCAGCATGATCCCGCTGGGCAGCTGCACCATGAAGCTCAACGCCACCAGCGAGATGATCCCCGTCACCTGGCCCGAGTTTGCCAACGTGCACCCGTTCGCACCAGCCAACCAGCAGCTGGGCTACAAGGAACTGGACGAGCAATTGCGCGCCTGGCTCTGCCAAGCCACCGGCTACGCCGGCATCAGCCTGCAGCCCAACGCCGGCTCGCAGGGCGAGTACGCCGGTCTGCTGGTCATCAAGGCTTGGCACGCGTCGCGCGGCGAAGGGCACCGCAACATCTGCCTGATCCCCAGCAGCGCGCACGGCACCAACCCGGCCAGCGCACAAATGGTGGGCATGACGGTGGTGGTGACCAAGTGCGACGAGAACGGCAACGTGGACATGGCCGACCTGAAGGCCAAGTGCGAGTTGCACAGCACAAATTTGGCCGCCGCCATGATCACCTACCCCAGCACCCACGGCGTGTTCGAGACCACGGTGAAAGAACTTTGCGCGCTTGTGCACCAGCACGGTGGGCGCGTGTATGTGGACGGCGCCAACATGAACGCGCTGGTGGGCGTGGCAGCGCCTGGCGAGTTCGGCGGCGACGTGAGCCACCTGAATTTGCACAAGACCTTCTGCATCCCTCACGGTGGCGGCGGCCCCGGCGTTGGTCCTGTGTGTGTGGTGGAAGACCTGGTGCCGTTCCTACCCGGGCACGCAACCGGCGGCATTCCGGTCAACGGTGTGGGCGCGGTCAGTGCAGCACCGCTGGGCAATGCGGCCGTGTTGCCGATCAGCTGGATGTACATCCGCATGATGGGCGCCGATGGCCTGAAGCACGCGACCGAAGCCGCCATCCTGAGCGCCAACTACATCAGCAAGCGCCTGAAAGACCATTACCCCACGCTGTATGCAAGCGACAACGGCCATGTTGCCCACGAGTGCATCCTGGACCTGCGCCATTTGAAGGAGACCAGCGGCGTGATGGCCGAAGACGTGGCCAAGCGCCTAATGGACCACGGTTTCCACGCGCCCACGCTGTCGTTCCCCGTGGTCAACACGCTGATGGTCGAGCCCACCGAAAGCGAGACGCTCGGAGAAATCGACCGCTTCATCGACGCCATGATCGCGATCCGCGAAGAAATCCGCCTGATCGAAAACGGCACTTGGCCGCAGGACGACAACCCGCTGAAGAACGCACCGCACACCGCCGCCAGCCTGATCGCGAGCGAGTGGACCCACCCGTATTCACGCGAAATCGGCGCGGCCAGCAACGGTGCGCGTGCCAACCAGAAGTACTGGCCGCCGGTGGGTCGGGTGGACAACGTGTACGGCGACCGCAACCTGTTTTGCAGCTGTTTGCCCATCAGCGAGCTGGCCTGAATCCCCTCAGGGCTTTGCGGAGACCATAGCCCCGCTGATAATCTCGCCTTGATCGGGAGAGACTGCGTTGAATCGCAGCGCCGAAGGAGCAACCGCCCCGGAAACTCTCAGGCAAAAGGACCGGTCAAGACATCCGTAGGATGTTGCTCTGCCCCAAGCATGCAACACCCCACAACACTCTGAAGAGCAGCCGGTAACGTCTACCGACTCACCGCAGGAGCAAGCGGCGCCACACCTGGCGCCGTGAATCTCTCAGGTTCCAAACAGAGGGGGCGTGTGCCGCGCATGTTGCGTGGCCCACTCCACCCTTTGACGTTTTGGAGCTTTTCACATGCAGCAACAACAATCGGTCGCCGTCATCGGCGGCGGCATCACCGGTGTGACCACCGCCTACGCGCTGGCCAAGCGCGGCTTGAAGGTCACGCTGTTCGAGCGCCACCGCTACGCCGCGATGGAAACCTCGTTTGCCAACGGCGGCCAGCTCTCGGCCTCCAACGCCGAGGTCTGGAACCACACCTCGACCATCCTCAAGGGCCTCAAGTGGATGCTCAAGAGCGACGCGCCGTTGTTGGTCAACCCCAAGCCCAGTTGGCACAAGCTGTCGTGGTTTGCTGAGTTCATCGCCCACATCCCGCGTTACCGCGAAAACACCATCGCCACCACGCGGCTGGCGATCGCCGCGCGCGAGCATCTGTTCGCCTGGGCCGACACTGAGGGCATCGATTTCAGCCTGAAACAGGCCGGCATCTTGCACATTTACCGCAACAAAAAAGGCTTCGACCATGCGGCTGAGGTGTCGAAACTGTTGGCCCAGGGCGGGCTGGAGCGCCGCGCTGTCACACCCACCGAGATGCGCGCGATTGAGCCCACGCTGGCAGGCTCGTACTTTGGTGGCTTCTACACCGAGAGCGACACCACTGGTGACATTCACCAGTTCACCGTTGGCCTGGCTGCTGCGGCCGAGCGCCTGGGTGTCACCGGCATCTACGGGCAGCCGGTGCGGCGCCTGCAGAGCAACGGCACGCGCGCCAGCGTGACTGTGCACGATGGCGAGGCCGAGCACACCCACCACTTCGACAGCCTGGTGGTCTGCGCCGGCGTCGGCAGCCGCGATTTCGCCGCCCAACTCGGCGATCGCGTCAACGTGTATCCAGTCAAGGGCTATTCGATCACCGTGAACCTACCCGACGCGGCCAGCCAGCAAGCCGCGCCCACGGTGAGCCTGCTCGATGACGAAACCAAGCTGGTCACCAGCCGCTTGGGCATCGACCGCTTCCGGGTGGCCGGCACAGCCGAGTTCAACGGCGCCAACCGCGACATCCGGGCCGACCGCATCCGCCCGCTGACCGAATGGGTCAACCAATGCTTTCCCGGCGTCAACACGCGCCAAGTGGTGCCATGGGCCGGTTTGCGGCCCATGCTGCCCAACATGCTCCCACGCGTGGGCGCCGGCCGCCGTGCCAACGTGTTCTACAACACCGGCCACGGTCACCTGGGCTGGACGCTGTCAGCCGTGACCGCCGAGATGGTGGCCGAGCAGGTGCGCCAGTTTCACCGCCCAGTCGCGCTGCGGCCCACCCCGTCTGCGGTGCTGGCTTGAGGCGCAGGTGCGAAGGTTGCCGGGCTCGCGCCCGTAAGATCGACTGGTGACCGCCCACCCTGATACCCACTCAAGCGCGCTGCTTGGCGCTGCCGTCGACGCCATCCCGAGCCGCGTCGTGCGCGTGTTGAGCCTCATCCCGCCGATGACGCAGCTCAACACGCCCTACCCCTCTACCGCCTACCTCACCGGCTTTCTGCGCTCGCGCGGCATGGATGCGGTGCAGGAGGACCTGGCGTTGGCGCTGGTGCTGCGTTTGTTCGCCCCGTCCGGGCTGGACGCGGTGAAGACCCGCGCACTGGCCATGGACGAGGCCGATCGCAGCGCCAGCGTGCACGCATTCCTGGATCAGTTCGCCGCCTACCGCAGCACCATTGGCCCGACCATCCGCTTCTTGCAAGGCGGTGATTCCACCCTGGCGCACCGCATCGCTGCTCGTGGCCTGCTGCCCGAGGGACCGCGCTTTGCCGCACTCGATGCGTACCAAGATGCCGAGCTGGACGGCGACAGCGGCGACCCGCTGGCCTGGGCGTTTGGCGCCCTGGGCACGCAAGACAAAGCGCGCCACATCGCCACGCTGTACTTGAACGACCTGGCCGACGTGATCAAGGGCGCGGTGGACGAGCGCTTCGAGTTCGTGCGCTACGCCGAGTCACTGGCCAGCAGCCAGGCCACCTTCGAGCCGTTGGCCGCCGCGCTCGCCGCACCTGCCACGCTGATCGACGAGCTGCTGGTCGAACTCACGTTGGCCGCCATCGAGCGCCACCAGCCCACACTGGTGCTGCTCTCTGTGCCGTTTCCCGGCGCGGTGTACGCCGCGCTGCGCATGGGCCAAGCGATCAAGGCACGGCATCCGGGCGTGAAGATCGCGATGGGCGGTGGCTATGTGAACACCGAGCTGCGCGAACTCAAAGAGCCGCGCGTGTTCGATTTCGTGGACTTTGTGACGCTGGACGCTGGTGAGCGCCCCCTGCTCTCGCTGATCGAGCACCTGCGCGGTGAACGCGGCGCGCAGCGCCTGCAGCGAACCTTCATCAGGAACGCCGACGGCCGCGTGCAATACGTGAACTTCGCCGAACCCAACATTCCGTTCGAAGACGTGGGCACGCCCACCTGGGACGGCTTGCCGCTGCACAAGTATTTGAGCTTGCTCGACATGCTCAACCCGATGCACCGCCTGTGGAGCGATGGCCGCTGGAACAAACTCACCGTGGCCCACGGCTGCTATTGGAAGAAGTGCAGTTTTTGTGATGTGAGCCTGGACTACATCGGTCGCTACGAGACCGCCACAGCCAGCGAACTGGCGGATCGCATCCAGAAGATCGTCGAAGAAACCGGCCAGACCGGTTTTCACTTCGTCGACGAAGCCGCCCCGCCCAAAGCGCTCAAGGCGCTCGCGCAAGAACTCATCCGCCGCGACCTCAACATCAGCTGGTGGGGCAATATCCGGTTCGAGAAAACCTTCACCCCCGAACTCGCCGAGCTGCTGGCGCAAAGCGGCTGCATCGCCATGAGCGGTGGGCTGGAGGTGGCCAGCGACCGGCTGCTGCACCTCATGAAAAAAGGCGTGACGGTGGAGCAGGTGGCGCGCGTCACCAAAGGCTTCTCGGACGCCGGCATCCTCGTCCACGCCTACCTGATGTATGGCTTTCCCACCCAAACCGTGCAAGACACGGTGGACGCGCTCGAATACGTGCGCCAGCTGTTCGAACACGGCTGCATCCAGAGCGGCTTCTTCCACCGCTTCAGCTGCACCGTGCACTCACCCGTGGGCAAAGACCCCGCCGCGTTTGGTGTGCAGCTCATTCCGCTGCCCGAGATCACCTTCGCCAAAAACGACATCGGTTTTATTGACCCCACCGGCGTGGACCACGACATCCTGGGCATCGGCCTGCGCAAGGCGATCTACAACTACATGCACGGCCTGTGCGTTGAAGACGATGTGCGCCGCTGGTTCGAACACCTGCCGGGCAAGGTGCCGAAGGCGACGGTGGGGCGCAACCGAATTGCGCGGGCGCTGGCAGCAATCGCCTGACTCAGCGTTTTAAATTCGGCAAAGCCCAGCCCTGTTGCTCAGGGCCTAACCGAATTCAGTGCCCACCAGCAGACTGGCTCAGACAGAACTCAAAAGAGCGCGTCAAGCAGCGGGTTGCTTGTGATTAAAAGCAACCTTTTAATCATCGGCGTGCTGTTGATCTCCAGCCGCACAAAGTGCTCTCCTGAGCCAGACGGTTGCTTGCGAATAAGTTGAATACGTCCAAACATCGCACCGTGTTTTTCAGCGAATTTCGCTAGACCCACAGCCTTCTCAAAGTTGTCGTCCAGATCACCCCGGTGCGGCTCCAAGATATCGACAACAAACGCTCCGTCCACTTGGCGCACGACCACCAAGTCCGGGAACATCGGTCGCACGTCACCGCCTGTCTCGTACGGAATTTCCAGCGACCACGGCTTGCGATCAACGTTGCGCAACCAGCCGACGACATCCACATTGGCCAGCTCCTCTTTCAGCACACTGGCTTCCCAACTCCCCAAGCCTGCGCGAAATTGGCCGCTGTTCTCAACGTACAGATGCCGCGCCCACAACGGATCGGTCTGCTCGCGCTTGAAATCGATAGATGCTGGCAAATGCCACGGCACCTCATTGGGTTTGGCCGTCGCCAATCGAAGCTTTTCATAGTTGATCCTGCACTGCTCTTTGAGCTTGAAGATAGCCTTTTTGTGCTGGTCATACAGTGCATCGAATGCCGCCTCGGCACATTTATCCATTGCATTCATGGCAGCCGGGTTGCTTGCCAACACGATGGCTTCGACCTTCACCTCCAAAGCATCACGGTCTGCATGGGCGCGCCAGTACTCCATCTGAAGGCTGTTGCTGAAAACACGGCCCGCTTCTTCAAACAAGCGATCAATGTCCACATCCGAGGCCTCAATGTGGTAGTTCGCCTCAGGCTCTGAGGTCCCGGTGCCATTGTTGACAGCCAGCGTACGCAAGCCAACTTGAACGATGGCGCTGGCCGCTGCATCAAACAGCCCTGTGGCTTTCATGGCGCTGATACCTTGACCCATCCACGCCACGATCTGAAGCTTGGCCGCGGCCCAGGTGTTCCCATCGATTTCGTCCAAGGTCAAACTGCGCGAAATAGCATAGAAGCGCCGCAAGGCCCTTTTAGCCCGCACCGCGTTGACGCGGTAAGTCACCACCTCGTCCAGCGCCGAGAATATTTCTTCGGTGCCGTCTCTGCGACTGAGCACCACCAAATGCCGACCAGAGCCTGTTTCTGCGGGCGGCACATCCTCCGCGTTGTGAAGCGACGCCACCACGTTTTCCACCGCGCCGGTATCGAAGTAAGGCAGAAAAAGATGCACGTCGTTCAAGGCCGCATCTTTCTCAATGCGCCGTGCCAGCGGCGTGCGCACCATCCGGCCGAGCAACTGCGCGATGTAGGTGTGGTCTTCCGCGCGGCGAAACGACATCATCACTTCTGCTCGCGGGCAATCCCATCCAGTGGACAGGCTGGTCTTGAAAAACACCACGCCAATGTTCTTATCGGCATCGATCCGAGAAGCCTCTACCTTTCGCACCCGCCGACCGCCCACATCCAGATCGCCCGTGTCATGCATGGCATGTGCCACCTCGCCCTGTATCTGTTCACCCCCCCCCCCCACCCCCCCCCCCACACCCCCGCC
>Ga0222706_1000052_pt1 | contig 50650 bp, 31 predicted proteins | sample AntAcemetage1572_FD_179829 | JGI IMG/M metagenome (GOLD analysis project Ga0222706, IMG submission 179829) | Saline water microbial communities from Ace Lake, Antarctica - #1572 | ecosystem: Environmental > Aquatic > Non-marine Saline and Alkaline > Saline | place: Antarctica: Ace Lake...
GGAACGAGATACACTTTGGAGTTGAAGCCAAGAATACCAGAACAACCAAGGAAAAAAAACGAAATCAAAACACTAATTTTAACTTGACTCTAGACGGAATAGTGACAACCAAATTCAGGCACAGTCAGTTAGTTAAGCAGTAACAACCAATAACCGACAACCCAAAACCAACAACCGACAACCCAAAACCCACAACCGAAAACCCACAACCCACACAAGAGTGTAACAAAATCTATGTGAACAAGGTTAACGCCACATGCATACCCTCGAACCTTACTACAACTGGAGTCACCTATATGTAGCTTCAGAAGATCCTCAGTCCCCTTTTTTTGGTTACGAAAACAGTGAGGTTCACTTTACCGATCAGATTTATAATTTTTTGATTCACCCTCAGTGGGACAATATTGATAGTGAAACACTTTTCCTGAAAGTTATCTATGTGGATTACACCGATGGTTTTGCAGTGATCGAACTCATGGGAGAATGGAATGACCTTTTGCATAACGACATTATGACGTTAAAACGTGGGGTTATTGAATTGATGATCGGCGAAGGGATTACTAAATACATTCTGATCTGTGAAAATCTGCTGAATTTTCATGCAGATTTGGATTCAGATGATTATTACGATGAATGGCAAGATGAATTGGAAGATGGCTGGATTGCAATGATAAATCTGCGTGATCATGTCTTGACTGAAATGAGCAAATTCGGGATCGATCGATATTTGGTCATGGGAGGTACCCTGAACGATATTAGCTGGAGAACCCGTCACCCAAAACAACTTTTTGAAAAAATTGATGAATTGGTCATGAGAAGGTTGAGTATTTGAGTTCAAGATTTGAGAAGGTTAGAAGCAAACCAAACAGTAAAATTTGACTCCAAATTGCCTAGCCGTTCTACCTCAGGTCCGGCGACGGAGTACTGCCAACTGTGTTTTACTAGGTAAATACTGCCCACTTTTCACTGCCTCCTGAGTCAACTTTGCCCGTGAGCGGACAATTTTGTTCGAGGTGATTGATCTATATTTTCAAAAAAGCTATTTTTAACGTATTCAGCCTATTTTTTGATGGCACAGAAGTGGGAGTGTGAGTACTTGTACTGCTAGTCCTGATACGATACACTAAACTGAAAAGGGTTTCTGCCAGGTCGAAGTAATGTCATTCCTCAAGACAGATTGCCTGCCCTGCGGGAGGTGGGCTCCAGATTTGAAATGATCTGATAACCATTAAGTTAAGTAGTGAGTCCCAGCAATCTCAACCAAAAACCCACAACCGCCAACCGATAACTCACAACCCACAACCGACAACTGCCAACTGACAACCCAAAACTCACAACCGACAACCCACAACCATTAAAACCATGTTCAAAAACTACCTTAAAATTGCTTTTCGCGGATATTTGAGAAATCGAAAATTCACCGCTTTGAATTTGATGAGTTTGGTTGCCGGTCTATTTGTAGCCTATGTAGGGATTTCTTACATCAGTTTTGAAAATAGTTATGAAAGCTTTAATGAAAACTCCGATCAAATCTATCGCCTGGCTCGAACCTACCGTTCTCAGGATTATAGTGTGATTGGATTCTCGAATTGGTCTGATGATACAGCTGAATCCCAGCAAGGACAAGCTGAAACTTTTAAATCATCTCCAGGAATTGAGAACGTTACTCAATTTATTACTTCTCCTAATACGGAGTTTATCCGGTCTGGAGAAAGCCAAATCCAGAGCGATGGGATTTTGACTACCAATACGCCAGCTGGTTTTGTAAACATGTTTACTTGGGAGCCAATTCTAGGGACTTTGGAGAACTTCTCCTCTGACACCAAAAAAGTAATGTTGACAGCTTCTGTTGCAGAAAAGCTCTTTGGTTCGGACTATTCATCGCAGTCAGGTATAATCAATAGTTCGGTGCAGATTGGTGGTGAAGATTATGAGCTTGCAGCAATTATTCAAGACGTTCCTGTCAATTCTCACTTTGATTTTCATGTTGCCTTAAGTTTAGGTCGCATTGATTATTGGGGAAGTAGAATCTATGTTCAGACCAATGAAAAAAGCGATTTCAAAGAAGTTGAAAGTCAACTAAATAAAACCATAGCAGTCTTTAACCCACGGCTTGCAAAAGAGGAGTTGTATGCCGGGCACTATCTTCAACCAATCCAAGATATTCACCTTAACTCGAATATTCTCTACGAGTCGAAAACTCCCGGGAATACCAATTACATTACCCTAATCGGCTTTTTTGCAGGCTTTATTCTGGTAATAACACTTTTTAATTATGCCAACCTTACACTGGCTATTAAATCAAAAGAAAGTAAAACAATCGGAGTCAGGAAAGCCATGGGAGCTCAAAATTCCATGATCACCACTCAGTTTTTGATGGAGGGAGTTTTACTTTCACTGATTGCTCTCCCTTTTGTTGGACTTCTGATTTCCTTGGTAATCCCTCAATTCAATGCATTGATGGGGACGGCGATTTCCAATAATCTAATCACTGAGCCGATGACCTTTTTGACCTTATTAGTTTTGGCAATTCTGGTGGGCATATTGGCAAGTTTATCCCCGGCGATTTACTTGAGCATGAGGGGCGCAGTCAGTCTTTTCAAAGAAGATCTAAAGCAGTCTAGCTTCCAGCAATTCCCTATTCGAAAATATTTGGTGATCAGTCAGTTTGTACTTTTGATTACCATTAGCTGTGTTTCCTATTTCATATCCCAACAGCTTCTATTTGTGGAAGGAAAAGATATCGGATACAAGAAGGAAGGGATACTTTATACCTACTCTTCACCGGAAAATCGGGGAGTTTTTCAGCAAAGACTTCGGCAAATCTCTGGAGTGATCGCGGTTGGGAATGGGAGTTCTTTTGGGATTCAATCATTCAATCAAGGGACCTATCAGCTTGAGGGATTGGAGACTGTTTTTGATGATTCCAACCAATTGTATTTGGACTTCGAAGGAATCAAAGCATACGAATTGGAGACTACGCTTAAGGAAAAACCTGGAGCCCGAACTACCCTTATCAATCGCACGGCCGCAGAGAAATATGCAAACCTAAAAGGGATAATTGCAGAGGATCTGATCGGTATGCAGATCGTCACCGAGCCTGAGTATATCGATGAAGAATCGGGACAAATTGGGTTTCCATTTACTATTGGCGGGATTTTCGAAGATATTAATCTCTTTTCCCTTCATGAAAAAGTTGAACCTTATTTCTTGACTATCTATGAAAATGTTGAAATGGATGGGCGAAGTATAGTTTCCTATAATCCTGAAAATGCTGCCGCCGTTTTAGCTGCTGTGAATTCAATCTATAGTGATTTTGATGAGCCGTTTCCTTTGGAACTTGAATTCCTTAGCGAAAATGTGAGCCAGCTTTATGCTCAAGATCGACAGACTGCCGACTTGCTTCTTTACTTTAATATTATTGCAGTTTTCCTTGCTGCCTTAGGAATCATAGGAATTACCATTTTCCTTACGATGGCTCGTAAGAAAGAAATTGGAATCCGGAAGGTTCTTGGCGCATCGGTCTTTTCAATCATCCAATCGGCTACCAAAGAATATTTGATCTTAGTCGGAATTGCTTTTCTGATCGCTTGGCCAATTGCCTACTACGCGGCGAATTCCTGGCTTTCCAATTTTGCCTACAGAATCGAAATCAATCAATTAGTTTTCGCTTCCATTGGTTTGATGACTTTTGCATTCACAGCAGTCATTGTAGGAATTATCGCCTATAAAGCTGCTCGGGCAAACCCGGTGAATAGTTTGAAAAGTGAATAAAACTGAAAGTATGAATGCTAAAGTGAAAAGGGGAAAAATTATGTGCTGGGACGTTTCGATTTAACTACTCAATATAAAAGTGCAAGTTGAAAATCGAAAACGTTTTATTCTGCCGTGTTAACTCCGATCATTTAAGTATGTATCTCATAAGAAAATTAAATTAGGTTTGATTCAAGTCCCTCGGATTTAGTCTCGATCTGCGGGAATCTTATACCGGAAAAAGGAGGCACAGACCGAGGTAAATAGGTTTTGTTTTTGTCCGTGGCTAAGATTTACCCATCCGAATGTAATTCGATTAGATTCCCTTCTGAATCTTCAAAGAAACCCATAAAGCCATTTTCTCCAATCCTGGTTTTTGGTATCGTGATTTGAGCTCCGGCAGTTTCGATTTGATCCAGCAGCAATTAAAGATTGAGATTTCCAGTTAGATCGGTGACCAAACCTTCTTTACTTGGTTTATGATCTGGACTTTATATGAGTCCACTTCCTGAAAGAGGCAGTTCGGTAGTGAATATGGCCATTTTATATCCTTCACATCAAATATTTTTATTTCAATCTTAAATATTTTCTTGTAGAAATCTTTTACCCGATCAATGTCTGTTGCTGGTATTTCAAACCAGTTGAGTGCGTTGCTATCTTTGCTGAGTCATGCCATCTTTTGTTTTTTTGTGAAAAATACTGGGTTATACTATCGAAGTTGAAAATTTCAAAGAAGTCTTGTTATGAGTACGTTAAAAAAATAAAAAGACCTTTTTCTTAGCTAATTGATTTGATCAGAGAACCTCAGAAAGTGAATTTTCTTTTAAACTAGGATATAATGGGAAAAGGTTAGCACTTAAAATAAAGTACCATCTACTGAGCACTGCCCACTACCTCCTGATTTAACTTTGCCCGAAAGCGAACGATTTTGTTCGGGTAAATAAATCAGTATTTTTCAAAAGTGCTTAATTGATTGTTTTAGGCTATTTTTTGATGGCACAGAAGTGGAAATAATAGAGAATGACGATGCGAGACCATTGACGTCATTGCGGGGATCCCGTCATTGCGAGATCTGAAACAGAATATTGAGTTTAGACGAGGTTCAGCCGGTCAGAAGCAATCTTATCGGTTTGAAACGGATTGCCTACCCTTCGGGAGGCGGGCCTCGGATTTGAAGAAGTGTAGTAAATAACTAAGCGTGCTATTAAATCCTCGCAATGACAAATAAAGCACTCGCAATGACGAAAAGTAATGACAACCCACAACCGACAACCCCATGCTCAAAAACTACTTTAAAATCGCTTGGAGAAACTTACTGAGGCAAAAGTCATTTTCTCTAATTAATATCCTTGGTCTTTCCATTGGTCTCGCTTCTTGTTTGATCTTACTTGCTTTTGTAAAGCAGGAGCAATCCTACGATCAGTTTCACCCTGAGAGTGAGCAGATCTATCGGGTAGTTCAGGATGTGAATAAGGCTAGCCAATGGGCTTGGACTGGTGGGGCGATATCTCCCATGCTTCGCAAAGAATTTCAGAATGAGTTGAGCAATGTGGTGATGGTCGTTCCTAGCAATGTCTACTTCAGCTCACCAGATGGAATTGCACCGGATGAAAGTTTTCAGGAAGCTCATTTTTACTATGCCGATGCAGGTTTCGATGAAGTTTTTGGATTTAAACTGAAAGAAGGATCCTGGCAGGGAGTTTTTGAAAACCCTAATCAACTAATTTTAACAGAAGAAAAGGCTAATAAATATTTTGGAACCGAATCTGCGATCGGAAAGACCCTTGTCTCCTCTGATGGGACGATTTTTGAGATCAAAGCTATTTTAGAAGATTTACCTTCCAATACCCATATGAAGTTTGACTTTATCACGGGGATGGCAACTTTCAAGTCTCAGAATTATTTACCGCTTGACGCTGATTTTGGGAGCTTCTGGTGGCCCCAAGGCTATACTTATGTAAAGACGACTAGTGCAGTAGATGCAGCTCAGATCAGTACTCGGATTCAGGAAGTGAATGGGAATTATCGGAATCCCGATGAGGCAAAAAGTTATCAGCACTACCTTCAGCCTATCGCAGACATTCACCTTACAGCTGGATATGATCGTGAATGGACTCCAGTAATGTCTCGACAGACGTTATATATTTTCGGGTCGATTGGGATTTTTGTTTTGTTGCTAGCTTGCATCAATTTCATCAATTTGGCTACCGCTCGAGCAATCAAGCGAATGAAGGAAATTGGAATCCGAAAAGTGAACGGTGCCAAAAGAGGTCAGTTGATCGGTCAATTTCTTACAGAATCATTTTTAATCAATGGGATCGCAATGCTAGTCGGCTTGGGATTGGTTTACTTGATCTTGCCTGTGACTAATAATTTGATGGGTGTTGAAATTCCTTTTCAAATCAACTCAGATCCGGCTATTGGCATATTTATAGGCGCGATTTGGATAAGTTCCTCACTTTTGGCTGGCATTTTCCCTGCATTCTATCTTTCAGGACTGAAGCCTGAGATGATCTTAAAGCAATCCAGCGGAGCTCGAGGGACTTCAGGTTTGAGGAAATCACTGGTGGTATTTCAATTTATGCTTTCCGCCTTACTGGTATTTTGTGGAGGAGTGGCTTATTTCCAGCATAGGTATTTGAAAAATGCTGACATGGGCTTTGATTACAAAGGCTTGGTTTCCATCAAGCTGAATGAACAAAACCTATCGAATATAGAATCGATCAAAACTGAATTAGGTAGCCAACAAGGTATTCAGTCTGTCAATACCACATCGGCTATTCCCGGCGTGGAGGTAGGTTGGGCTCCTTCTTTTTCCTATACTGATATGAAGGAGGGAGATGAGGAAAATGTTCATTTGCAATATGTAGATGCAGACTTTTTCCAAAATATGGGAGTTCGGGTAATTTCTGGGCGGGAGTTTAGCCCAGAACATGCTGACCAGGGCACTACTTATATGATGCGTGAGCAATTTGCGGCAATGGATGATTTGGGAGTTGTGGTGAATGAATCAGCTGCTGAGTGGATGAAGAAAAATCCAGCGCAAGCTTTGGGAATGGGGATCCGAGTTTATACCGAGGAAAACGGAGAGCTCTATTCCGATTATAATGGAAATGTAGTTGGAGTAGTGGCAGACTATCATACTCAAAACCTCAAAGATGATATCGTGCCTACCGTTTATTTTCCCTCAAAAACAGCCGCATTTGATGCAAGTCGGTATTTGCTGTTGCGGGTTACTGATAATTTCGGAGCTCAAGAATTGGAAGCTTTGAAATCGAAATGGAAAGAATTATTACCGGGGACTCCATTTGACTACAATTTCGTGGATACCACTATTGCCTTACAGTATGAGCAAGAGGCCAGAATTGGTAATATTCTTGGAGCTTTTGCATTCCTCACACTTTTTATCTCTTGTTTGGGATTGCTTGGATTATCGATTTTCACCGCCGAGAGTAAGCGAAAAGAAATTGGGATTCGAAAAGTACTGGGTGCTTCCGTATTCGGAATTATTCAAAAGCTTTCCCTCGAATTCTTGATTCCGGTTGGAATTGCGATGTTGATCGCCTTACCAATTGGCTATTATCTGATGAATGAGTGGCTGAGCCAATTCGCTAATAAAGTCCCGATATCCAGTTGGTTCTTCGTGGGAACGGCGTCGATTTCCTTGGTTATCGCTTGGATGACGGTATCAATTCAATCTTGGAAATCCGCCACAGCGAATCCGGTGGAAGCGATTAAGAGCGAATGAGGAGTTCGTCATTGCGAGATCTGAAACGAAAATATTTAGTCTATACGAGACTCAGCCAGGTCGAAGCAATCTTATTTAAGTAAACAGATTGCTTCGGATTTGAATTGGTATACTAAATATTGAGTGTATAGATAATTCCTCGCAATGACGAATAAATCCTCACAATGACGAATAAAACACTCGCAATGACGACAAGTAATGATAACCCAAAACCGATAACCCACAACTGACAACCCATAAAACCATGTTCAAAAACTATCTAAAAATCGCCTGGAGAAATATCCAACATAGTAAAGGATATGCTTTTATCAATATTGCTGGGCTTGGAATTGGAATGGCGGCTTCTATCCTGATTTTGATTTGGGTGCAGTTTGAGCTTTCCGTGGATCGCTTTCACGAAAATTCGGATCGAATCTTTGCAGTTTGGAGAAATACTGAAATGCAAGGCGAAATTTTCAGCGGGGATTATACCCCTGCGCCTTATGCTCCGGCTTTGAAAGATCAATTTCCAGAGGTAGAAGAAGCCATTCGGATTACAGAATGGGATCCACAGCTATTGACCGTTGGAGAAAATAGTTTCTACGAGGAGTCAACATTTACCGAACCCGGATTTTTTAAAATATTTAATTTTGAAGCAATTGAAGGCGATCCTGTTGCGGCATTGGAAGAGCCCGAAAGTATTGTCTTGACGGAATCGGTCGCCCGTAAGCTTTTTGGTGAAGAATCCGCGTTGGGTAAAACAGTCACCGTGGAGAAGCAATTGGATCTGGAGGTAAAGGCGGTGATCAAGGATTTGCCTGAAAACACGAATTTTCCTTTTACTACATTTTTGTCTTTTAAAAAACTTGTTCAGATGGAGTGGGCGGATGATTTTTGGGGAAATAATTCTTACCGAACTTTTGTAATGCTGACTGAAGGCACTTCAGTTACTGACTTCAACGAGAAGTACAAAGGCTTCACTGCCAAAAATACCGAATACGATGAAATCTCAGACTTCCTTTTTCCAATTGATGACTTGCATTTGTATTCTAAGTTTGAAAATGGGAAGTCTGTTGGAGGTAAGATTGAACTGATCCAAATGTTCGGGATCGTGTCCATTTTGGTACTGTTCATTGCCGGGATCAATTTTGTGAATTTGAGTACCGCACAAAGTGACAAGCGATCAAAAGAAGTCGGAATCCGAAAACTTTCCGGTGCTAATAAAGGCATGTTGATCGGCCAGTTTTTAGCTGAATCCACGATGATTGCGATTGCAGCTTACCTATTTGCTATTCTATTGGTTTCTTTAGCTTTTCCATGGTTTAAAGATCTGATCGGTCAAAATCTAGCCAACCCATTTACACAGCCTTTTTTCTGGCTAATATCGATAGGCTATGTGGTGATTATTGGAGTTTTGGCGGGAAGTTATCCAGCATTCTTGATGAGTTCGTATCAGCCGGCTTTAGCCATGAAATCAAACTTTAATATCAACAAAGGCTTTGGAGTTAAGCCGCGTGAGGTTTTGGTTGTATTTCAATTTGCGGTTGTGGTTATATTGATCTCAAGTGTTTGGATCGTTCGTGATCAGATGACTTTCGTTCAAAATCGTGACTTGGGACTTGATAAGGATAATTTGATCTTTCATCCTATTACACAAAATATCAGAAAGAATAAAACTGCAATTCGAAATGAATTAGTAGCTCTTCCTGGAGTGGCTTCCATATCCTATACTTTTTCACCACTTACAGTCATTTATAGCGATACAGATGGGATGGATTGGCAAGGAAAAGATCCTTATTTTAAGCCAAATATTAGTCGGATGGGCACCGATGCTAATTTAGTCAAGACGGCAGGGATGGAATTAGTTGCCGGTCGAGACATTGACATCTATACTTATCCAAGTGATAGCCTTTCGGCATTAGTCAACGAGAAAACTGTGGAAGTCATGGGCTTTGAGGATCCAATAGGTCAGGTAATCAAGGATGATGACTATGAATTTAAAGTGGTCGGCGTGGTGAAGGATTTTATTATGGAGTCGCCATTTGAAGAGGCCAAACCAATGGTAGTAATTGGGCCGGAGCGGGAGTTGAATTTCATTCACATCAGATTTGCCGAAGGCGAAAACTTAGCGCTTGCGCTTGGAGAAGTCCAGCAAATTTTTGCCAAGTTCAATCCTGATGCGCCATTTGAATATAGCTTTGTAGATCAGGAGCATGCCCAAAAATTCCAGTCTCAGGAGCGCACAGCCTATCTCACCACGATTTTCACAGGTTTGGCAGTGATTATTTCTTGTTTGGGTTTGTTCGGTTTGGCAACATTCATTGCGGAGCGAAGGAAAAAAGAAATTTCAGTGAGGAAAGTGATGGGAGCTACGGTGGCGAGTTTGGTCACTTTAATTTCTTCAGAATTTACCCGATTGGTCATCATTTCCATCCTGATTGGCATTCCGGTGACTTGGTATTTTATGAGTGATTGGCTGGAGACTTTCGCTTATCGGACAGAACTCAATTGGAGCATCTTTATCTGGACTGGAGGATTGACGCTTCTGATTGCCTTATTGACGGTAGGTTCACAGGCGATCAAAGCGGCACTGGTGAATCCGGCGAAGACACTGAAAAGCGAATGAAACGTCATTGCGAGACCTGAAACAGAATTATGAGTGTATACAAGACTCAGCTAGGTCGAAGCCATCCCTGCGGGAGGCAGGCTTCGGATTTGAAATGATCTGATAACCGTTAAGTTTAGTATTAAATCCTCTCAATGACGAATAAAGCACATGCAATGACGAAAAGTAATGAAAACCCACAACTGATAACCCACAACCGAAAACCCAAAACTGACAACCAATAAAATCATGCTAAAAAACTACCTGAAAATCGCCTTTAGAAATATTAGAAGAAACAAGCTTCGGTCTGGAATTCATATTCTCGGTTTATCTCTGGGAATAGCGATCTGTTTTTTGATTTTCAATGTGGTGATTCATTCCTACAGCTTTGATCGTTTTCATCCGGATGTGGAGCGAATTTTCAGGATCAATACGATTTCGGATTGGGGAGATGGAGATAGATTTCCTAACTCCGGAACGCCCGGGCCATTAGGAGACGTGATCGATCAGGAGGTTGCTGGCATCATGCAAAAGGCGAGATTATATACGCTACACGATGTCTTGGTGTCGGATCCCAGAAACAATAAAACTTTCGGAAGATCCAATTTGATGACCTTCGCAGATCCGGGATTTTTCCAGATTTTTCCCAGAAAATGGCTTGCAGGAAATCCTTCCTCAGCTCTTGAACAGCCCAATTCCCTAGTGATTTCAGAGAAAAGTCTTACTAAATATTTTCCAGGTTCGGCGCCAAGTGACGCATTGGGAATGGAGCTTATGTATGTGGACTCGGATAGCATTTCGGTTCAGATCACCGGTGTCGTGGAGGATTTTGAGGAGAAGTCCGATTTTATCTTTCAAGACTTCATTTCTTTTAATACCATTCAAACAGACGAGCAAAAAGAATGGTATGGTCTGAATCAGTGGGGAACCGTGAATTCCAGCTCTCAATTATTCGTGAAAGTTGCAGACGGAGTGACCAAGGATGATCTGGAAGCTACTTTAGTACCTGTAGCCCAAAAACATTTTGAATCCGAAACGGTGGAGGAGACTACCTTTTTTCCGGAGCCTCTTACCGAAATGCACTTTTCCCAAAACTATGCAAATGATCAGGTTTCCAAGGTCTTTTTAAATGGATTGGTCTTTATCGGCTTTATTATTTTGGTATTGGCTGCGTTGAATTTTATCAATTTAGAAACCGCGCAGGCCATCAATCGGGCGAAAGAGGTGGGCATCCGAAAGACAATCGGAGGAAGTAGGGCCGAGTTGATCGGACAGTTTCTGGTGGAGACACTGCTATTGGTAGCTCTGAGCACTCTTTTGGCCATGATTGTGGTGGAAGGCTTGCGTTTTGCTTTCGCAGCTTATTTTCCTCAAGGTTTTGTCTTGAATTACCTTACACCGCCTAATTTGATTTTCTATCTCGGTTTTCCTGTGCTGCTTGCTTTGATAACAGGGATTTATCCAGCGCTCGTGTTGTCAGGATATGAAACTCAACGGGCGCTAAAAGGAGATTTGAGTTCAAAAGGTGGGTTTTCAATGAGTGTTTTCCTTCGAAAAAACTTGACTGTGCTACAGTTTTCATCTTCGATTGCTTTTATCATTCTTGTTTTGGTGCTGAATGCCCAGTTGAAATTTGTCACCAGTCAGCCCTTAGGTTTTGAGAAAGATGCGGTGCTTTATGCTTCACTACCATTCATGTCAGACCCGGACAAGATGGCGCAACTTCGAGATCGACTCAACCAGGAATCTATGGTGGCCAGCAGTAGTCTAAGTGGAAGTTTGGTTTCTTCCACTAGCCTTTGGACTTCGGATGCCTATATCCCAATGGATACGACGGAGAAGCAGATTTTTATTCAGGTGATGAATGTGGACTCAGCATTTGTGCATGTGAATGAGATTCCGCTTTTGGCAGGAACAGCCTCACTGAAAGGAGAAAATGAAATTTTGGTCAACGAAAATTTTATCAAAGAAGCTGGCATATCTTCCAAAAATGCCGCCATAGGACTGGAAATCAGGCATAGCGAAAAGCAGATGAAAATCGTTGGCGTGATCGGAAACTTTCACTCCCGTACGCTTCGGGAAGAAATCAAGCCGATGCTGATGAAGCAAAATTCGACCTATTTCCAAACTATTAGTGTGAAGCTTACTTCGGATCAGAATCTAGCAGAAGCCAAGCAAAATCTGGAGGATGTATACCGCTCAATCTACCCAGAGGAAGAAGCTTCGTTCAGCTTCTTGGATGCTGAGATTGATCGCTTTTACCAAGAAGATATGAAAATCCGGAACGTGCTTGGCTTTGCCTGTGGACTGGCAATTCTGATATCATGCATGGGTTTATTTGGACTTTCTTCCTTTACCATTGCCCAGCGAACCAAAGAAATCAGCATCCGAAAAGTCCTTGGAGCCAGCCTTCAGCAGATCTTGTTTTTGATCTCAAAAGAATACTTGATTTTGGTAGGAATTGCCTTCTTATTAGCGGTTTATCCAGCTTATTATTTCTTGAATTTCTGGTTGAATGGCTTCAATACTCGTATTGACATGCCGTATCTAATTTTTGCTGCTGCAGGAATCGGAGTGATGGCGATTTGTCTGATTATCGTAGGGATTCATTCCTATGTAGCTTCGCAAAGTAATCCGGCGAAGGTGTTGAAAAGCGAGTAGGTTGGAAATTCAGAAATCTGAAGTGAGAAAGCTGAAAGGAATTCGGATTTCCGGCATTGCGAGGGAGGAACTGGTTGAGTAATCTGTTTTGGTTTTCTTTAGTATAAGCGAGGAAGGAGCGAAACTATCGTAACTGAAAATTCAAAATTCCTTCCAAATTCAATTCTTATCTTGCTCGGGTGAAAATATTGATCATCGAAGACGAAAGGGACTTAGTAAAGGATATGATAAGTTATTTGTCTGGCGAGCAATACCGGACCGAAACTGCATTTGATTTTGCTTCAGCTATGGAGAAAATCAGCCTATATGATTATGACTGTATTTTGCTGGATTTGATGCTACCCGGCGGGGATGGATTTACCATTTTAGAAGCCTTGCGGAGCAAAAACAAACAAGATGGCGTGATAATCATTTCTGCTAAAAACTCCTTGGAAGATAAAATTAAAGGACTGACCATCGGAGCGGATGATTACCTTTCCAAACCCTTTCATCACGCTGAGTTGCTCGCGCGAATCCATTCTGTGATTCGGAGAAAACAGTTTGACCCATCGAATCAACTGATCCAAAAAGATCTTGTCATCGACCTGCTCTCCAAATCTGTTAAAATCAGAAATGAATCACTAAGTCTGACTAAAAAAGAATTGGATCTGCTTCTTTTTTTCATTGGAAACAAAGGTCGAGTACTTTCTAAAAGCGCATTGGCTGAGCATCTTTCGGGAGACTTTGCGGATATGTTTGATAGCCATGACTTTGTCTATGCGCATGTCAAAAACCTCAAGCGTAAGCTCAACGAGCATGACTATGGGCAATATCTAAAAACTATCTACGGGACAGGCTACAAGTGGCAACTATGAAAAAGCTACTAGATCGACCATTTAAGGTATTTACCATTTTTTCGTTGGTGATTTTTTTAATGAGTATCCCAGTTTACTTCGTAGTAGTAGATTGGATTTGGCGTACCGAGTTGGATGATCATAATCTTACGATTCGGGATCGCATAGCCAATCAACTGGGGCAAGTGGAAATCAATCAAGATGATTTGGAATCCATCCTCCAAATCTGGAATTCACTTCAGCCAACTTCATTTGTGATTCCACTCGGAGATCAAAAAATCCTTAGGGATAGCATCTACGAAATCACCAAATTCAATGAGTTTGAGATGGAGTCGGATCGCTTTCGAGGCTTGAGATCTGTGATCGAAATCAACGGGGAACCATTTATACTTCATGTAGAGACCAATTTAGAAGAAGCTTATGAGACACTTTTTGCAATAGGGTTGGTCACTTTTTTCCTGTTTTTGATTTTGGTTTTCGGATTTATCCAACTCAATAAAATCATCTCTAAAAAAGTCTGGAGTCCATTTTATCGGACTTTGGATACCTTATCTGCCTTTGATCTAAGTGCAGGGAAAGAAGTGAGTTTTGAGGCTTCAGACATCGAAGAGTTTGATCGATTGCAGCGAACGCTCAGCACGCTGATTGCTTCCAATGTCAAAACCTATTCCCAACAAAAGACCTTTATCGCTAACGCCTCCCACGAGTTGCAGACTCCGATAGCTTTGCTCAAATCCAAACTGGAGCTTTTGCTTCAGCATCAAAGCTTAAATGAAAAGGAGTCTGAAATGATTCAGGCAATCCAAATTCCTTTGGCAAGGTTGACTCGCGTTAATAAAAATCTTCTTCTCCTGGCAAAAATAGAAAATGGCAAGTTTGAGGATCTAGACCAAATTGATATGGGGGAAATGCTCGATCAAAGTCTGGAATTGTTTGAAGGTTATTTGGAGGAACGGGAATTGTCATTTCATAAAACATATGAATCGACCCTAAAATTTGAGGGGAGTCGTTTTTTAGTTGAAACGCTCATTACTAATCTTTTTTCAAATGCGATTCGTCATAGTCCTTTGGGAAGCGAAATTCTAGTGGAAGGTCGGCAAGAAATGATTGTTTTTAAGAATTCAGGAAAAGATCCTTTGGATGAAGCCGCTTTATTCAAGCGTTTCGCTATTTCTACCTCAGAGACCACCAGCAGTGGACTAGGTCTTGCCATTGTCAAAGAAATCTGCAAGCTTTCAGGTTGGTCGATTGGCTATGATTTTGAAAATAATTTTCATGTTTTTACCCTGAGGTTCTAAAGATTCAGAATCTATTCTAAATCATACATGAGCTTAGTACTATAATTCAAACTCAATCCAACAAGTCATGAAAAATGTCCTCTTTATTTTTGCTATTGTAATGTCCAACTGCTTGGTAGCATCCGGCCAAAGTAAAACTGATGCTCCTGCAGCTGTCAAAGAAGCATTCGCCGAAAAATTCCCTGATGTCAAAAAAATATCCTGGGAGATGGAAGATGAATCCATTTGGGAATCGGAATTTAAATTGAAAGGAACTGAGTACTCTGCAAACTTTCGAACTGACGGAACTTGGGTGGAAACTGAATATGAACTCAAAAAATCTGAATTACCTTCCTCAATTCGAGATTTCCTCAATTCTGATTACAAAGAGTATAAGATCGAGGAAATCGAATCCGCCGAAACTCCTGACTCCAAACTCATCGAAGTCATTGTAGAAAAGGGTGAAGAGCACTGGGAGTTGATTTTTGATTCCAATGGAAAATTTCTAAAAAAGAAAGCTGTAACCGACGAAGATGAAGATTAGAATTATTCTTATGATTGGCCTTTTAGGCTTGACACAAGTCCTTTTTGCGCAATCAAGTAAAGTAAAAGTTTCAGGTAAAATCATGGATCAAACGACCCAAGAGCCATTGCCTTATGTCAATGTACTCCTTAAGAAAAGTACAGACTCTACTTTCTTGACGGGTTCAATCTCAGATGAGGCAGGCCTGTTTATTCTAAATGAAGTACCCAATGGGGAGTTTTTCCTGGAAGCCAGCTTTATTGGTTATGGAGTGCTTAAAACACCTGTTTTTATAGGGGCCAGTTCGCCTTTTTTAAATCTGGGAGAACTGTTTTTAAAGGCTTCGATCCAAGATTTAAATGAAGTAGAAGTCTTGGGACAGGCTGATGCCTTAGGAAATAAAATGGACAAAAAGACGTATGATCTTTCTCAGAACATAAGTCAAACCGGTGGCTCAGTACTGCAAGCCATGCAAAACCTGCCGGGTGTGGCTATTCAGGAGGGAAAAGTACAAATCCGGGGTAACGACCGAATCTCAGTCCTGATTGACGGAAAGCAAACCGCCTTAACGGGTTTTGGAAATCAGTCTGGACTTGACAATCTTCCTGCTTCGGCAGTGGAAAAAATCGAAATCATCAACAACCCTTCGGCTAAGTTTGATGCAAATGGAAATGGAGGAATCATCAACATTATCCTCAAAAAAGAGCAAAAGCAAGGAGTTAATGGGACGGTAGGAATGGCAGTTGGAGTGGGAGCACTGTGGGAGAAAAAGGCCAATCTACCCGGAATCCGACCTCAGTATCAGAGTACTCCTAAAATCAACCCTTCTATTTCACTGAACTTTAGAAAGAAGAACTTGAATTTTTTCTTTCAAGCAGATAATCTCTACACGCAGACCTTGAATAAAAACGAGTTTGTAGTCCGAACCTATGACGATGGAACGGTGATTAATCAGCAACTCAAGCGCAACCGAAACACCAATTTCCTGACGACTCGAGCTGGTGTTGACTGGCGAATTAACGCTTCCAATACACTTACCATTTCTGGACTTTTTGGAAGTGAGAAAATAATCGACCGAGGAGATCAGCCTTTTTACACTAAAGATTTCACAGAGCAATTGCGGCTTTGGCAATTTCTGGAGGATGAGTTGAAAACAACTGTAATGGCCACCGCAGCCTACCAGCACCAATTTGCTGATCCAGGACATACCTTAGCTGCGGGGATTAATTATACCTTTCACCGAGAGGACGAACAGTACTTTTTTACAAATATACTTCCCACTTTTGTCGGGCAAGATGCGTTCAAATTGCTCTCAGATGAGAATGTGATCGATTTGACTTTTGATTATGTGAAGCCACTTCGGTACGGAAGATTAGAGACTGGAATGAAGTTGAGAAGACGTTGGATTCCGACTAACATGCAGTTTTTCCCAGGATTAAACTCGCCGATAGATTCTGCTGCTGGGGGAGCTGCCACCTACCGCGAGACTATCCCGGCAGTCTATGGTAATTATATTTTTGAGCAGCGGAAGTTTGAAGCTGAAATAGGCCTGCGTGTTGAATATGTGGATTTGAATTACCAAGTCAATCGGGAGCATCCTACCTATAAAAGTGACGGCTATAGCTACTTCCAGCCTTTCCCAAATGCACGCATTTCCTATAAAATCAATGCCTTTGATAAGCTTACGATTTCCTATAATCGCCGAGTTGATCGACCAAACGAGGTAGATATTCGGATCTTTCCAAAATATGACGATGCGGAAATCATCAAAGTGGGTAATCCTGCTTTAAAGCCTCAGTTTACCAATTCCTTTGAATTAGGATGGAAAAAAGGCTGGAATACGGGTTACCTATATTCTGCGATTTACCACCGTGGGGTTGATCAGACGATTACACGGATTTCTACCACTGTCCCGGGAAGTCGTCTAATCTATGCCATCTTCCAAAATGCGGATAAAAGCTACAACTCGGGTCTTGAATTGATTTGGAACCAAGACATAAATGATTGGTATTCATTTGAGTTGAATCTTACTGGCTATAACAATAGAATAGATGCATTCACGGTGGAAAACCTGTACCCAAAGCCACATACTTTTACCGCCGAGAAGCAGGAGATTTTCTCAGGAAATATCAAATGGAATTCGAAGTTTAAGTTTTCGGATAAGTTTACCGGACAAGTTTCCGCGATTTATCTGGCTCCCGATATTATCCCACAGGGAAGGATTGAGGAACGCTTTTCCTTGGATGTCGGGGTAAAGAAAGTGATTCAGGGAGGTAAAGGAGAGGTGTTTTTCAATGCCACAGATCTTCTCAATACCATGGTGATTAACAAGACCATCACCGGAAATGACTTTAGCTATACCAGTGCGGATTATTACGAGACTCAAGTTTTTCGAGTAGGGTATAGCCGAAAGTTTTAATCGATTGATTGGATAGATCCCGAAAATGAAAGACTTGAAAATAAATAAGGTGGCAGAGATTACCCTGATTTTCTGGGTAATAAAAATTGTGGGCACTACTCTAGGGGAAACTTTAGGAGACTATTTGTCTATGACTTTGGCGCTTGGATATGGTACAGGGATAGTGATTACTTCTGTTTTCTTTATTTTGGTATTACTGATCCAGCTGAGCTCCAAAAAGTTTATCCCACTGTTTTATTGGTTGGTCATAGTCGCTACCACCACATTGGGGACTGAGATTTCAGACTTTATTGATCGAACTCTCGGCTTAGGATATGTCTGGGGTAGTTTATTGTTGTTTTTTGGGCTTATTTTAACGCTTTTAATTTGGAATAAAAAGTATGGCTCCTTGACTGTATTTCCAATCCTTGCGAAAGAAAAGGAGCTCTTTTATTGGCTGGCAATTCTATTTTCGAATAGTCTTGGAACAGCTTTCGGTGACTTTTTGAGTGATGTCGTAGGATTATCCTATATGAGTGGGGCATTGGTGACGGCTGGAATTATTGGTATTGTGGCTGGGATCCATTATTTCACTTCTTTCAATGAAGTCGTTTTGTTCTGGATGGCCTTTATTTTCACTCGACCATTTGGAGCTACGTTTGGAGATTTTTTGACTAAACCTCTGAGCAAAGGCGGGCTTGATTTGGGGACTTTAAATTCCTCTATTGTGGCCATCGTGATTTTAGGAATTTTGATATATGTTTCACACCGAGGGGTTTCGGCTAAATTAAATGCCGCCTAGATTTTATAAATATTCAAGTATTGGCAAGCGTCTCTGGAAATGAATGTTGAAGAATGACAGATTATTTTTTAGGAATATGAGCTTTATTGCCAGCAGAGGATGCTTCATCAAATGGCCTTGACTTAATCCGTCATGCTTATTACTTGTCGCTCGGTCACTGGGTTAGTCTTATAGCTTTAGGGGAGCAATTCTGTCTGGACACCGAGCATAGTCGAGATGCGGGAAATTTGATTTGGTTACTGGTTCAATTGCGGATGTACAGATTCTTTTTATACCTATCCGTTTACTTTCACACAGCCAAATTTATGGATGATTTGATTAAAAAAATCTCTCTCGAAGTATTATGGGACAGGCATTTGCACTCCGCCGCAGTGGAGAAAATTAGGTCCAATTTTAAGTCAAGATTTCGTTTTTGATCGTAACGTGCACTCAGGAGGAAACACTTTTTCTTTCTATAAAAAATCCATGAACCTTCATCCGTAAAATAAATATTTTTAAATAAGTTTTCAAGTGTAAAATTTAGATGAAATAGTATCTTGCAATACGTAGAGCTTGTCCTTTGCACCTAATTTCACTCATTTTCACCATGAAAAAACTAATCGTATTCCTCTTTTTATCACTGTTTACTTTTAGCTCTAATTCTATGTTTGCTCAAAAGGCTCCTAAAGAGAAAAGATTTGTTTCTCTTTTTAATGGGGAAAATCTAAACGGATGGGTAGGTAATAAAAGTTCTTACCGGGCAGAGAATGGAATGATTATCATTGATCCTAAAGGTGAAGGAGGAGGGAATCTGTACACTGAGAAAGAATATGGAGATTTTAATCTTCGCTTCGAATTCCAATTGACTCCCGGAGCGAATAACGGTTTGGGAATCCACACACCTTTGGAAGGCGATGCAGCCTATGTGGGAAAGGAACTTCAAATTTTGGATAATACCGCATCGAAATACGATGACTTGGAAGTCTATCAATTTCACGGTTCAGTCTATGGCGTCATCCCAGCAAAAAAAGGTTTTCTCAAACCTGTAGGCGAATGGAATCAGCAGGAAGTGATCGTCAAGCATCCCAAAATAAAAATCATCCTTAATGGAACTGTCATTTTGGAAGGAGACTATTTGGAAGCGAGCAAAAATGGAACACTGGATCATAAAGATCACCCTGGCTTGCAAAGGTCCCAAGGTCATATTGGATTTCTAGGTCACGGTGATGTAGCGCATTTTAAAAATATTAGAATTAAAGAATTATAAGAAGCGGGATAGGACAGAAGAGAAAAGAGATTGGAGAGAAGAGACTAGCGAATGAGGCTTTAGCGGTCTATACACGAGTGACTGAAGAGAATTTAATTTAATCTGTTATTTATCTGTATTTTAGCTAAAATAGTTCACCGCTGTCTACTGGTGAAATATCGGTTTTGTAAATCAAAAAATTATAAGCATTTAACATAAAACGAAAATGAGTAAGAAAATCACATTTATTCAACGGAGGGATTTCATCAAGAAAACTGGTCTGGGATTGTTTGGATTAACGCTATCTCCTGCCGCTTTTGCCAATATTAAAGCAGGTGGAAGACTTCGGACAGCGCATATTGGTGTGGGAAATATGGGGCTACAAGATCTTAAAGCCATTTCTTCACATGCAATGGTCGATGTGGCTGCACTTTGTGATGTCGATAGCAACAACCTTGCTACCGCATCCAAGCTTTTCCCGAATGCGAAAACCTACTCGGATTATCGCATTATGCTAAAAGAAATGGAAAAATCAGTTGATGCGGTTATTATCTCTACGCCTGATCATACGCATGCGCCTGCTTCGATCATGGCGATGAAGCTAGACAAGCCAGTTTACTGCCAAAAACCATTGACTCACCATGTGACTGAGGCTCGGAAGATGAAGGCCTTGGCAAAGAAGAATAACTTGGTGACTCAAATGGGTATTCAAGTTCACTCATTTTACGATTACAAATTAGCTACGCTCTTGATCCAATCTGGGGTTATCGGTAAAGTTCACACCGTTCGTGCCTGGTCTCCAAAAAACTGGGGCTATGATGGACCCGCACCTGTTGGCAGCGATCCGATTCCAGCTGGTTTGGATTGGGACTTATGGCTTGGGACTTCTGCAGCACGTCCGTTCAAAGAGGATGTATATCATCCCGGGAATTGGAGACAGCTTGTGGATTACGGATGCGGTACCCTTGGGGATATGGGAGTACATATTTTTGACACACCTTATAATGCATTGGAACTTGATGTGCCACAAACCATCGTCAACGAATGTCGAGAGCCAAATGGTTTTGGATATCCAGTGAACAATACCGTGACCTATGAATTCCCCGCCACTAAGTATACCGCTGAAACCTTAAAGTGGGTATGGTATGATGGTCAGGGCGCGCCGCCAAAGCACGAGGACTTGATGCTTCCAAATGGGGAGGAGCTTCCTGATCAGGGGGCGATGTTTATCGGGGAAAATGGACGATTATTATTACCACATTTCCAGCAACTGCCACGTAAAATAGTCGATGGGGAGTATGTTGAGATGGATATCGAGTCGTTCAATTTAGGAAAGCCTGTAAAAGATTATGCTTCTGAAAGTAAGAAGCATTACCATCAGTTTGTGGATGCATGTCTTGGAAATGGCGAAACTACAGCTCCATTTGAGTATTCTGCAAAATTAACCGAGACGATTCTTTTGGGTGTGATCGCCGGTCGCTTTCCTAATGAAACCCTGAATTGGGATAGCAAAAAAGCAAAGTTTGCGGAGAAGAAGGCAAATAAGTTCTTGAATGGGAAGTATCGGAAGTTTTAACTATTCCTGCCATCCAGAACAACCGGTGAAGCGCTGATCTATTACCAACACCATAAAAAGCCTTGCCGGATGAGTAATCTGGCAAGGCTTTTTTTATGCTTTTTCCAGACATAAAGAAGTCAGTGTCAATAAACCTTATTTCTCAAAAGCAATAAGCTCAAACGATCATAAACAAGCTGATGGTTCAAAATCGCATCACTATTCGGATTAGTTAAATCGATCATTTTAGGTCAAGAAATATCTGAAAAGAATTTTCAAGAATTAAGCTGAGGAGTGGCTGAATCAAGGGATTCGTCCGCCAGCGAACAAAAACGTTCGAGAAAATCAAGGTTGAAAAACTACAAAAATGCCTCTGGAGCTAATTCAGGGGCTTTTTTTATGGCATAAAAGTGGAAAAGGGTATAAAAGATTTATGATTTTAGATTGTTGATGTCAGATTTAGGCTAGGAGTATTTTAAAACTGCGTAGTTCAAAAATGACATTGATCAAATTTTCCAATTTTGAATTTTCCAATATTTCAATATTTCAATCAGTACATCATGTGGAAAAACTACCTCAAAATTTCGCTCCGCAACCTCAGAAAGCGAAAGCTCTATACTGCCATTAACCTATTTGGGTTGACGATTGCTTTGGTGAGTTTTATTGCGATTTCACTTTACATTCATCACGAATGGAGCTATGATCGAATGATGACTGATGCTGACAGGATTTATAAAATCAATCAGGAATTTGTCTCAAATGGAGAAAGTGAATTGGTTGGTTTATCACCTTCACTGCTCCCAGTAACCTTGCGCGAGGAATTTACTGAGGTGGAGCAAGCTACTCTCATTTTTGATTTGAGTATTTTCTCATCAGTCATGGTCGATGCCGGGCAAGGCAATCAGGAGGAATCGAAGTTTGCCTATGTGGATGAATATTTCTACGATGTATTTGATTTTGAATTAATCGTCGGACAAAAGAAAGGTATACTCTCCCAGCCCAATCAACTGGTTCTTACCGAATCCACAGCCGATAGGTTATTTGGATCAGTTTCAAGTGCAGAAGGGAAATCGCTAAAAGTCGATGGGAAAGATTACCTAGTAACTGGAGTGATGCAGGATTTTCCGAGTACCAGCCATATGGAGTTTGACTTTTTGGCCTCGTTTAAAACGCATCGAGGCAGTCGGGAACCGCAATGGTCACCAAGTAATTATTACAACTATGTGAAAGTGAAGCCAGGGGCAGATATGGCACAGTTTAAGTCAAATTTGGACCAAATGGTAGACAAATATCTTGGAAGTGATATGGATGAGTATGGCTTTCAGACCGCATTTTTTGCGCAGCCGCTTACTTCGATCCACTTGGGAGATCCGACTTTGACTCCATTTAAACCGGGAACAGAAGTCAAGTACTTATATATTTTCGGAGTTGTTGCGATTCTGTTGATCACCATCGGTATTATTAATTATGTGAATCTGGCTACTGCTGAAGCTACCGAACGAAATAAAGAAGTTGGCTTGCGCAAAGTCATGGGTGCAGGCAGAATGCAGCTTTTCGGGCAGTTCGTATCCGAGTCTATATTACTTTCTTGTGGGGCGATTTTATTAAGCACTTTTATATTGTACCTGATCGCCATTCCATTTGAGAATTTCGGTGGAGTGCCTTTGAATTTTGAGCTGCTATTTTCCCCTGTGGGAATGACTGGCCTGCTGGGACTAGCTTTGATTGTTGGATTATTGGCAGGTTTTTATCCTTCAATGATTCTGTCCCAAATGCAACCTTTGAAAGCCTTGGGAAATAAGATGAAAATCGGAAGTGGAGCTTGGGTGCGGAAATCGCTCGTGGTATTCCAGTTTTTTGTTTCCATGGGTTTATTAATTTCCACTTTCGTGGTCAAAAATCAGCTTAATTTCATGCAAGAAGTCAATCTGGGTTATGATAAAGAGCAAGTGGTCGTTCTGAATTACCATTACAACATGCGGGAGGCTATTCCCACACTTCGCGATGAGATGGTAAGATCAGGTACGGCGATTTCAATTTCTCGCGCGGCTGCTATGCCTCATGATGTAAAGGGAACTTATAAGATTTTTCCAGGAGGGGATAATGATCGGGAATTTTTTATAACAGGCTACGCGGCAGACCCTGATTTGATTAGAACTATCAATTTGGAGCTTTTGGAAGGACAGAACTATTCAGAATCGGACCCACTACGAAGTAGTTTGAAAGATGAAAATTCGCGAATGCCAATCCTTTTAAATGAATCTGCCATTGCCGAGATGGGATGGACTGCCAAGGAAGCAATTGGCAAAAGAGTCAATGTGGGATTCACCAGTAATGCGCTGGTAAAAGGAGTCATCAAAGACTTTTACTTTAATTCACTTCACAAAAAAGTGGGGCCGATGGTGATCTTCAATGATCCTGATGAAGCAAATGTCTTATTGATCAAGCTGCGTGCTGGAAATCCAACTGCTAATCTCGCTACAATCGAAACAGTTTGGAAGAAATTGGTTCCAGACCGCCCATTCAATCCTAAATTTCTCGATCAGGAATATGCCAGTCTCTATCAATCTGAGCAAAATGTAAGTTTGATCTTCAGCTTATTTGCAGGAATTGCAGTGTTCATCGCCTTGATGGGCTTATTTGGTTTGGTGTCTTATGTCGCCTTGCGAAGAACTCGAGAGATTAGCATTCGAAAAGTACTTGGTGCGACTCAAGGTGATGTGCTCCAGGTTTTGTCTGTGGATTTCTTAAAGCTATTGGCTATTTCGGCCCTTTTAGCAATTGGATTTGGGATTTGGTTTTCAAATTCTTGGCTAGAAGCCTTTGCCAATCGAACAGTGCTGAGCATCTGGCCATTTGTAATTGCGATTTTGTCGGTCATGGTTTTAGCTGTGTTCACTATTGGCTATCGAAGTTGGAAAGTCTTCCGCCTGAATCCGGCTACAACGCTGAAGAGTGAATAAACTGATTTATGATATTAGATTTTGGATATACGATTTCTGAAGAATCGTCATTTCGAGAACAGCAACCGACAACTGATAACCGAAAAAAATGATACAACTTAAAAACTTAGATAAATTCATCGAATCACGATTTCAACGGGTTTTCATCCTCAAGGGAATCAACCTGACCATTAACGAGGGTGAATTTATAACCTTGATGGGACCAAGTGGAGCTGGGAAATCTACTTTACTCAATATCCTTGGACTGTTGGATGAAGACTATGAGGGAGATTATTCCTTCGGTGAGCGAGGGATTAAAACCATGAAGGAGCGGGAGCGATCTGCTTTGTACAAAAGTGAATTCGGGTACATTTTTCAAGCCTACCATCTGATTGACGAATTGACGGTTTATGAAAACATCGAGACGCCTTTGCTCTATCGAAATGTGCCTTCAAGTGAGCGAAAAAGCATTATTGCCAATCTGATGGATCGGTTTAATATGGTTGCAAAAAAAGATCTTTTCCCTGCGCAACTTTCGGGTGGTCAACAGCAATTGGTAGGAATCGCCAGAGCTGTAGCGGGAAGACCTCGGATATTACTGGCGGATGAGCCGACGGGAAATCTTCATTCAGGTCAAGCCAAAGAGATTATGGAGATCTTTCAGGAACTTCACCGGGAAGGGACTACGATTATTCAAGCCACTCATGCCCGTGAAAATGCAGACTTTGGTACCCGATTAATCAATATGCTAGATGGAAAAATAGAACGAGATGAAGCGATTTAATTTGATTAAAATCTTTCTTGGAGTAGCGTTTATTTTTCTGTTTTCTGGAAAAATAGTAGCTCAGGATACCTTGAGGATTGATTTCCGGGAGGCAGTGGAATTAGCTTTACAGGCTAATGTGAACTACCAAACTCAGCTTAACTCCTTGGAAGTATTACAAAAGGAAAAGCAAGTGGCCAAGCTTTCTCATCTTCCTTCCATAGGATTTAACACTACTTTCGCTCAACAGTCTGGTCAGCAGTTTCAGCAGGTTGAAGGTGAAATAGTGGTGACTAATGTGACGAATGAAATCATCTCCTCAGGACTCAATGTGAACTTGCCAATTTTCAACTCAGGCAGAAGAATCCTAGATACTCAATCTGCAAAATTGGCTTATGATGCCGGTGAGAGAGGTTTGGATCGTGCAGCTCAGCAGGTAGTTTTTGACGTGGCTCGCAGGTATTTACAAGTATTGCTTGACCAAGAGCTTTTTGGAATTGCAACCGAGAACTTAGCTAATCAAAAAGAACAGTTGCGTCAAATCACAGGCTTTGTGGATGCAGGATTGCGGATACTTTCGGATCAGTATAATCAGCAATCCGAAGTGGCTAGACTGGAATCTGTTTTAGTGGATGCGCAGGTCCAATTGGAAAATGACCTCTGGGACTTATCGGAATATTTGCAACTGCAGGTTGGTGTTACTGCCGAATTGGTTCCGGTAGATCCATCCTCACGGGAGAATAGCCTGCAAGGTCTTGGAATCCTTGAGTTATATGAAATAGCAGCATCCAATCGAGCAGATAAAGTGCAGCAAGAACTTTTGGTCAGTTCTACCAAAAAAAATCTGAAAGCTATTAAGGCGATGTACTACCCAAGGATTTCAGCTTTTTACAATTATTCCACCTTTTATACTTCGCTGGATGGCCGGTCCATTCAAGATCAACTATTAAAAATCTACCCTCAAAACAACCTTGGTTTAAGCCTGACTATTCCGATTTTCAATAATTTCCAGACTAGACTAGATGTGAGTAGGAGTAGAGTTGCTTACAAAAATCAGGAGCTTCAAAAAGCTTCAATAGATCGAAAAGTCTATCAAGATGTACGATTGGCACATCAGAACTATCAGGCTGCAGTTCGCAAGGAATCAAATACAGGTGTGCAAGTGATGGCTGCTAAGGAAGCTCAGCTCGCCATTTCAGAACGATTTAGATTAGGACTCTCCAATTTCGTGGATTTGGCAACTGCCAATCAGCAGCTAGTAGCAGCTCAGGCAGATCAAGCCCAATCTACTTATACCCTGTTTTTCCAGGAAGTATTGATGAAGCATGCCTTGGGGACTTTGGAAGTGATGGAGTAGTGTTCTGTGATATTGGTTTTGAAGGGTTGTGATTGTAATTCAAAAGGATGGTATTTTCCTAAGAAGATACAGTGCCTCGCTTGCTAGTACTAATTCGACATTCAGCATTCAGAGTTTTAAATTTATTTTACTTGTTGAGATTATCCCGTCTAGCGCTAATTCAAAATCCGAGGTGAAAAAAATCCATCCGTTTTGGCGAATTCTTATTTTATGGATTGACATCCATTCGGCCAAAACCCGAGACAATATGATTTCTGTTGCTACAAAGATGCACCTCTGATGCTTTAGCCGTGAGGCTATAAACTATGTAGCTACGTTTTCTATGTGGGTTATCTGATTAAAAAATCTCTTTGAGACCTCGGCAAAACCTTTGTGTTCACGGTGGTAAGAAAAAACATTAAAAAAGCAAACCAATCTGGTTTGCTTTTTTTGATAGTAAATAATTGGTTTGTTTTTAAAGCATTGCAAAGAACATATCCAAATCTGGAATCAGAACGATTCGAGTTCTTCTGTTGATCGCCATATTTTCAGCAGTATCATTAGCTACAAGAGGCATGTAGCTCGCCCGACCTGCAGCGATCATCTTCTCAGGAGAGACATTGAAATCATATTGAAGTTTCCGGATGATGCTAGTTGCACGTTTTACGGAAAGATCCCAATTATCTTGAATCACACCTGTAGAGATGGTCCTTGGGTCAGTATGACCTTCAATCATCACTTGAAGGCTTGGCTCAGCATTGATTAGTTCAGCCAATTTAGCCAACAGAGGATCAGCCTTGCTGTTGATTCTATAGCTACCAGTATTGAAAAGTAATTTATCAGATACTGAAATCATTACCACAGTTTTATCAATACTGATCTCAATATCATCAGCACCCTCTTCAGTGCGTTCTGTGATGTTTTGTTTCAAATTGTAGGACACGGCTAAGTTGACAGAATCCTCCATTGTCTTTGCTTCTGCTAATTTTGCAGGATCTACTTTTGTTAAAGTAGCATTCATTTTTTCCTTAGACTTTTTAGACATTACGGTTGCACCTTCTAAACTGTACATCCCATCATTTTGAAGAGACAGGGCGCTGTTAGTGTCTCTAAGTGAGTTGATTCGGGCGTTATACGCTGCAACTCGGGCTTCGATAATAGCCATTTTTTCCTCCAATTCAGTTTTCTCCTGATTGGTCATTGCCAATTCAGTCTGAGTTTTAAAAAGGTTACTCTCTAATTCAGTGTATTTCTTTTTTGAAACGCAGGAAAAGAAGATCAGGAAACTAGCTATTCCAGTTATGATCAGTGTATTTTTCATAAAGTATTGATTTTTCTTGTTTGAAATGAATAGCCAAAGTAGCAGCCAAAACTTCTAATCAATTTCTACGATTCATAAAAAGTGGGATTCAAGCCAATCAAAGGGTAAAATAGAGTAAAAGGGCATAAAAAAATCTCAAAATGAATTTTGAGATTTAACTCTTAACTGTGGAACAAATCCACAGGTTGTGCAATTTCCTGGATATTATCGCCTGGATTCATTGAATCTGTTTAGAATCTTAAATTCATTCATCACTCGGTAGGCGGCTCTGGTAATATCTGCCTGGAAATCGGGCGACTCAAAATCAAACTTCGTAGCAGTGTAGCCTTGCCAAATCGTATTTCCCTGTTCACTGTCAATCACATAGATGACTAGCATCCCATCATTTTTATTGTATTTGACTTGGTTGTAGGTTTCATCCTTCTCCTGTTCTCTGGCGAGTTGACCTTCATCATCTCGATAGGTAGTCCCTGTCCGCTTTAGCCAATAATCAAACTCAGGCTGAACATAACCTCGGTACTTAATCGAATCAGTGAATATCTTATAACTTACCAAAAGGTCAGGTTTTACTTTCTGTTGTTTAAAACCCTGTGATCCAAGTCTTGCTCCGATAGTTGCATTTAATACTGGAAGAATAATAGTAGAATCAAATTCATTCGTCTCTACAAAAGCAAATGTTCTATATTTTTTGAATGACCCTTGATAATTATAGTCGTATTCAGTGACATAGTCTTTTTGAGAAAAACACCCACTGATAAGTAGTATAATCAAGACGAATAAAGGAGATATATTTTTCATAATGCAAAGAATAAGAGTAATTGATTTAATGCAATTTTTGGTAAAAATGTAAATATTTAACACGTAAGTTGAAAGGTTGTTTAATCAATAACTTGTTTATCAATGAAATAAGATGGTTTTTTTGTTGAAAATTTAAAAAAAAATCACTTTATTTTTCTGCGCTCAACTTTATGATATTCTAAAAAAAAGATTAGTTCTGAATCTATTCTTATTGAGTGAATTAATGGGTGTGTTTTATATCATCCATCAGGCATTTTTCCTGATCTACTTCAATTTCGACAGTGAAGTGTGAGAATGGATAATTTCTCAATTCTGCTTTTATTGCAGTTTTGGTCTCATTTAGCTCGGTCAGGGAATCTATCGGTTTAAGCTTCACATGAACTGTGAAAACGTGATTTTCACCTTCGAGCGACCATACGTGCATGTGATGAATTGACGCCACTTTTTTTAAACCACAGATTTTGGATTTGATCTCGTCAAGTGAAATGTTTTCAGGAACAGCTTGTAGAAATATAAGAGTCGTTGATTTTAAATTTTTGAACACGTTCCAAAGGATGAAGAGCGATATCCCAAGTGACAATGCCGGATCTAGCCAAGGTACATTTTTGAAATACAAGATAATGCCAGCTATCAGCACAGCAACCCAACCTAACACATCTTCCACCAAGTGCCAGCTAATCACTTTTTCATTTTGGCTACCGCCTTTAGATACTTTGAGAGCAGCATAGCCATTTACTGCAATTCCTACCAAAGCAAATAAAATCATTCCTTGGGCATCAGAGTTTTCGGGGTTTTTGATTCGTTGGATAGCTTCAGAAATCAAGTAAATGGAACCCAAGAGAAGAATCAAAGCATTAATAAATGCGCCAGCCAAGGAAAACCGCTGATACCCAAAAGAAAATTGATTGGTAGCTGTCTGTTTAGATTTCTTATCTAAGTACCAAGCCAAGCCCAGCGAAAAGCTATCACCCAAATCATGTACTGCGTCCGAGAGGATTGCAACCGAATTCGTATACAGTCCCCCGAAAATTTCTAAAATGGTAAATCCTAAATTGAGGAAAAAAGCCAATTTCAGGTTGCTTCCAGAACTCTGTGAGTGCCCGTGATGAGAATGTGAGTGAGCCATAATGAAAGTGTTTTCTCAAAATTATAAAAATGACAGTGCAAGGGAATTGCAGAAAGGGAAAAGAGTTGGTTTTTCTGAAATTCAGTCGACTGTCAAGGGTACAAAGGTTTCACAAAGAGCACTAAGCAATTGATAAATTTGGTTTATATTCGGAGGATTTTTAACTCCAAAGGCTGCTGAAGTTTCACGAAGCGCACAAAGAAAAAGCGGTATTTATCTTTTTCCATCGGTCTTTGTTTCTTGCTGCGAAGCCATACCGCTGGGAGATTCCTCTTCATATAAACTGTAAGACATTTCCTTTGCTCTTGTACACTACTAATTCTGGAAGAATAGGTCAGAGTTCTATAAATTCAAATTTGATGTCTTACTTTTCGATAATGGTTAGAAACAATCTGCGTCAAAATACCGATTTCTAGATTAGTCACTTTTAAATAAATCAAGTGTTGATTCAACTAGCTTATGTAAATTTTTAAGTTGGGTAAATAAAATTCAGTAGATTAAGAAGTAGTTGTTTTCAATATGGAACGAAGAAAATTTATCAGTAAATCAACCTTAGCCATTCTTGCCACAAGCTTAGGGAGTGAAATCGTTTTTGGAGCTAACCTTCCGGAAGAGCTTAAATTGCTAGGATTGCAAGATCCAGATCCTTATGCACTATTTAAAAAGAACAAAGGACTGCGTATTTTGAGTGATAAACCCTGGAATATGGAGCCGCTTGCGCATCATTTGGATGAAGAAGTTACCTCTAATCCATTCATTTTTGTGCGGAATAATGGCCTCGTACCTACGAAAATAGATCCAACTACATGGACATTGACAATTGATGGTGAGTCAGTTAAACAAATCAAAACCTATTCACTTGCCGAGTTGAAATCAAAGTTTGAGCATTATTCCTACCAGTTGGTGATTGAATGTGGTGGCAACGGCCGTGCAGAATTTGATCCACCTACTAAAGGTAACCAATGGGATATTGGCGCAGTTTATTGTGCCAAATGGACTGGAGTCAGACTTAAGGATGTGCTGAATGATGTCGGTGTGAAACCCAATGCGGTATACATAGGCTATCATGCCGCAGATGTACACCTCAGTGGTGATCTGAAAAAAGAGCCTATTTCTCGCGGTATTCCGATTGCAAAAGCCATGCAGGAGGAGACACTTTTAGCATTTCAGATGAATGATCAGGACATACCATTCGTACACGGCCATCCTTTGCGACTTGTGGCTGGCGGTTATCCAGCTTCTGTATCTGGCAAATGGCTTCAAAAAATCAGTGTTAGGGATAGGGTTCATGATGGAGAAAAGATGGGTGGAGATTCTTATAGAATACCATGCACACCTGTGGGTCCGGGCGAGGAGGTAAAAGATGCTGATATGTGTATCATTGAATCTATGCCTGTAAAATCCTTGATCACCTATCCGAAATCAGGAGGGATTATTTCAAAAGGAAAAAAACTAACTATTAGAGGTCACGCCTGGGCCGGGGAGTTAGAAGTCTCAAAAATGGAGTATTCCATAGATTTTGGGATGACTTGGAAGTCAGGTGTTCTGAGAAAACCTTCAAATAGGCTAGCCTGGCAACATTTCTCTGCTATTATTGACTTCCCGAAAATCGGTTATTATGAAGTTTGGGCCAAAGCGACAGACTCCGAAGGTAAATCTCAGCCAATGATTGTGCCTGGCTGGAATCCCAAGGGTTATTTAAATAATGCCTGTCATCGAATTGCTATAAAAGTCAGCTAAATGAAAAAAAGCAAACAAAAATTTGGGAATTTCAAGAAAAGCTTTGGTCAGCTTAATAAACTAGTCATTGCCTTGAGCGGATTAGTAGGTGTGGGGTTGATCGTGTCCATTTTTTTATTGATGAATCCAAGTCTTCCTCTATTTGTGGGTCCCGATACTGAAGAAAGTGGTGCTGTGGCAGTAGCAGATCAATCAGAGGGGGTCGAAAATGGAATTCATGTAGCTACCGGATTCATCGATGCACCTGGGATGATGATCACCATACAGAATTGCACAAGTTGTCATTCTTCAAAATTGGTGATCCAAAACAGAATGAATGCAGAACGATGGGTAAAAACCATCAGATGGATGCAGGAAACTCAAAATCTCTGGGATCTAGGAGAAAATGAAAAGATTATCGTAGCCTATTTAGTAGCCAATTATCCACCAAAAAAAGTGGGTCGAAGATCCAACCTAGAAGTTACAGACTGGTATGAGTTGGAATAGCATTCCTTTCATCAAAGGAGATGTGATTATCCGCAATTATGCCAATAACCTAATTTTCCTTGCTCAACTGGCAGGCAGGCCCACCACGGCGAGCCAGGCCCGCCACGGCGAGGCAAGCCGATAACGTTCCGATAGCCATCGGAACAAGTACCAGTAATGCTAGTATTTGCCACATTTTACGCTGCTTTTTGACTGTTACCGGTGCAATTGCCTACATACATAAATTCTTAATAGGTTATTCTTAGTTTCCATATTAGGCTTTGAATGATAACTCCTTCGGAAAGGATTCAATTTCTGATTTAAGTTGTGAAAATTGATATTTCATTTTCTGAATTAAGTCTGAAGAATCTAAGCTGACATGGTTTGTCAGATCCTGATAGTAAGCTATTCCTTCCATCAGATTCTCCCGAAACTTATCCAATTTTTTTTGGTTTTTGACGCTTCCACTCTTGATGGACTGTTCGATTTCATTTTTGAAATAGCTTACATAGAGTTGAAGTTCCTTCACAAAGACATGTGGTCGTTCGGAGTCAAGCTTCAGACTGATTTTGCCATAAATATGGTCTATCATCTGCTTTAGTGAATACGTATTTTTGAAGTAGGCCAGATTTGGTCCCGGGCAGATTGTCACAGCGAAAAGATTTCTTCTGGGCGTGCCTCCGACCGATAGGATTCCCGGAGCACTTAGTCCTTCGCAGAGACAGTCTTTCGCTAGGATTGTATCAAGTTCCGCTTTCTCGATATTCTGATTGGCCAGCTGCTTTATCTTTAAATCTTGATAGTGTCTTGAAGCGGTACAGATCGGTTTTTCAGTAAATTCTTTGTTGGATGCTAGGAACTTCTTGTAGCAGGGTGATCCTGGCCGATTTTTTTCGATCCGAGCTTTGCGTTGTTCCTCACTGCTTGAGTTTCTCAGATTGTGGAACGGTACGCCTAGGGGTGATGCATAACTGAGAAAATAATCTGATTTTTTAGATTTCAAGATCCGATCCAATGTATCTGAATCCACAGCAGTAGCTTCTGGAACTAGCAGGAAAGGACTTCCCCAGCCCGTGCCGTCAAGTTGATAGTATTCTTTCAAAAAAGAATCCTCTGCATGCGTTCCAATGCCTCCTTGATAGGTGATTTTCATTTTCTGTGAGGTACAAAGTGGCTTTTTGAGATGTTCGGCTAGGGTCTGCTGACAGGTGTTGAAAATTGTCTCATAAAGCTCTTTACGATTGGTTTTGAATTCCTCAAGTATTGACCCGATCAAAAAGCCATCCGTTGCAAATGCATGACCACCACAATTAAGCCCTGATTCGATTCTAAATTCTGAAACAAAAAGTCCTTTTTTAGCGAGAAACCTTCCTTGAATCAACGCAGAGCGATAGTCACTCACTTTTAGGATAATTCCTTTTTGAATTTTCCCTGAATGATCAGGAAAGAAGCACTCGAAATTTTCCGCGTATCCGTAAAGTGCTGGATTCATCCCCGCAGAAAAAACTACGGAGCCGTTTACCTTGCTCTTTGCAAAGCCTTTCAGAGCTGATAATGCATTCGATTGTTCTCTTGGCAGTGGATTACCCTCCTTGTCGAAGTTCATCTTATCCACTTTGGTCAAGATGTTGACGTCGATACTTCCTGAGACAATTTTGGATTTAATCAAAGCGACTAAATCAGTTTTATCCGGTGCATTTGAATTAAAATAAAGTGACAATAGATCATGTATTGGGTGTTTGGGAGGGATCAAACTAAGGTACTTGGCAAATATGCTATCAGTACTCCAATCACTTTTTTTTAGATATTCCACTTGGTTTGCTACCAACTGGTCGATTAGATCCAAATATGCAGTAATTCTCATACTTCGGGAATCTATAGCATCGGGTTGTATTTCAAGATATTCCAATTGATTTTTGCGGCAATACAGTCTCCGCATATCTTCCAAAAGGTGGTCATCCATAATGGAAACCACACTGGAAATGCCGAATTTGGCAACTTTTACTGGAGTATCAACAGTATAGCCGAGACCCATCACGGGGATGTGAAAACTGTGTTGACTGGCATTAGTAGGCATAAGGGAGGGTTTTTATTTCAATTTGATTAAGTAGTATAAAGTTATTTCCACTTTGGGGCGAAAAAGCTGACTAGTAGCAGTTCAAAAGCTGACTTATGTCACGTAAAAAAATGAAAGTGTTTTTTGCGGAAGAAATAACTTACTGTAGTGAGTTGATAAATAGGAATTTCGCCGGCTTTTAGATTTTTTTCTAATTCAAAGAGTCTCTCTTAGCTGGCTGAATTGAGTCAGCCCAAAATCATTTTTTTGACTTCGACTAGATATGGAATTAGATAAGATTACTATTGCCATATTTCACCCTAAAATAAAGTCTGCTGGTCATATTTATTTGTTTTACAAATAAGTAGTAAATACATTACATTCATATTTGTAAATAAAATAATTGGAAAAGGATGAAAGGCTATCATTTAGGGGAATTGGAAGAATTGATACTGCTGACCGTAGGAATCCTAAATCAAGGGGCATACGGGGTTTCGATTTTGGAAGAAATCAAAAATCAAACTGGGCGAAGTGTTAATATTTCCGCAATTCACACCGTGTTAAACCGCCTGGAGGAAAAGGGTTTTCTTCAATCCAAAATGGGAGGAGCTACCGAGAAGAGAGGAGGCAGGAGAAAACGACTCTTCACACTTTCTGCCACTGGAAGGACAGCAATCGAGCAAGTAAAAACCGTAAGGAATAAGCTATTTGAACAGCTTCCGCCCTTAGCAATGGACTTTTCGCATGGATATTAAGCGTAACCATCAGCCGCCAAAACTGGCAGATCGATTTTTGGAATTGTATTGCAGCGCCGAAAAGCTCGAGCAAATCCAAGGAGATGCCTACGAGATTTTTTATTTGAATCTGGAGGAAAAAGGATTGCGCTATGCGCGATTCCGATTTTTCATTCACATCCTCAGTTTTTTCAGATGGGGAAATATCAGAAGAACCAGACCTACAAACTATAGCGCTATGAATACTTCAATGCTAAAAAATTACTTCAAAATAGGCTGGAGGAACCTCATCAAGCAAAAAGGAACCACATTTATAGCTGTTTTTGGACTGGCTTGTGCAGTTGGATGCTGCTTGGTTGCCTATCTTTTTATTGAGCAAATATGGTTTAAAGGAATGCTCCAACCCAACAAAAATGAGCTCTATCAGCTGACATATACTGTAGATGAGAATGAAGGAAAAGTTACGTATGGGACTGTTGCCGAACCGATTGCAGAATTGCTAACGAATGACTTTAGCCAAATCAAATCGCAAACACGGGTAAAATCTGGCTTTCCGGTATTGATTCATCGTCGAGAAAGCTTCAACCAACGGGTGATTTATGTGGATCCCGGATTTATGGAGATGTTCAGGTATCAACTGGAATATGGTTACCCCCAAGCATTATCAGAGCCGGATCAAGTGATTTTGACTTATGAACTTTCAGAGAAGCTATTTGGTGATACGCATCCGATAGGTCAAGAAATCATTTTGGTCACCCATGGAAAAGAGATCCAATACAAAGTAGGAGGGGTGCTCGAAAAGCTGAATGACATGGAAATGTTCAATTTTGATCTCCTGGTCAATTTTGAAACTCAGGAAATGTCGGGGATAGCTGTTTCAGTGAAAGATTCCTGGAATTCTGAGTTGTGGACTTTTGTGCAAATCGACAGTGAAAGTCATCCCAGTGAGCTTAGTGCCGGATTGGAAGAAATTCGGAAAAGCCAAAATGAGATCAATCCTGAAAAGCCTTACCTCAATCTGGAGCTGGTTGCTTATACCGATTTGATCAGTAAATCTGAGCAGATTGAGAATGGGGTGATCAGCTTTCTAGCAATAGGTCCTCAGGTATTACTTGGGGCAATCGGTGCTTTTGTATTGATCCTCGCAGTCTTTAACTACATCAATATTTCTATTTTGATGGCTACCAAAAGGCTACAGGAAATTGGAATCAGAAAAGTAATGGGTAGTCGGAGGTCTCAACTCATGATCCAGTTTTTAACTGAGAATTTGATCGTTTGCTTACTGGCTATTTGCTTTGGATGCTTGCTGGCGGTATTTATCTTTTTGCCGGGATTCAATCAAATTGCCTCTAAAAGTCTCAGAATTGATCTTTTCAACGATCCCTACATCTGGGCATTTTTGATTGGTTTAACTGTTTTTATCACCTTGGCTTCAGGTTTATATCCAGCTGCTTTTGTATCTTCATTTAAGCCGATAAATATTTTAAAAGGGAATCAGCAGATTGGAAGTAAAAGTATCTTGACTTCGGTTTTGCTTACTTTTCAATTCACCCTTGCCATCATCAGTATCGTCGCTGGAATAGCTTTTCTCCAAACAAACTATCTAAATGAAAATCGGGACTGGGGCTACGATAATTCAGATAAAATCATCGTCAATGTGCCAGAGTCAGCGAGTTTTTCGGCGTTGAAAAATAAGCTTTCCGCGATCGCAACTGTGGAAGCTGTAAGTGGAAGTCAGCATTATGTTGGGAATTATCTTGCCGAGTCATCAGTGACTTATAATGACCAGGACTATGAAATTGATTTGCTTCTTGCTGAGGCAAATTATCCTGAGATTCTGGGAATGAAATTAAAGGCGGGTAGATTTCTGGATTCCAAAAGTGCTACAGACTTGACAGAAAATATAATCGTCAATGAAAAGTTTTTATCAGCTCTGGGTTTGAGCTTTCCCCTAGAAGAAGCTATTGTTTTGGATTCAATAGAATATCAAATAGTTGGGGTGGTGGCTGATTTTCATACCGAGTTTTTCCAACGGCCTATGGTTCCAACGGTTCTTCGGGCTACAGGAGAAAGCACTTACGACTTTCTGACCTTGGAAATCAGTCCAGGCTCGGCTAGCAGCGCCATGGAGCTAGTGAAGGTGAGTTTTAGAGAAATATTCCCTAACGGACTTTTTGAGGGCAGGCTTCAGGCAGATGTATTTGAATTCTCATTCAATGATGTGCGAGGAGTTCAAAACATCATTCTTTTCTCAGCTATTCTTGCGGTGCTTCTCTCGGCAATGGGTCTGTACGGCTTGGTTTCCTTAAATATGAGTTCCAGAATCAAAGATTTCTGTATTCGGAAAGTATTCGGGGCGGAGATGGGAGATCTATCCAAAAAACTGTTCAGAAGGTATCTGATAAGTTGGGGAATAGCTTCAGTTTTGGGAGGTGTTTTATCTTTTGTACTAGTAACCTCATTCTTAAACAACTTCTTCGCTTTCCATTCGGGCGTAGGTTTGCTTCCTCTTGCCAGTGGTATTCTGGGTTTGCTTCTGGTGATTGGAGTGACTGTTAGTTCGCAATTATGGAAGGTGTACAAGGCTAATCCATCTTATATTTTGAAGTCGGAGTAGGGGGTTAGGTTATTTATGATTTTTCGGAAAACCCAGTAGTCTTATTTTCTTTGATTTTTTCGATGGAAGACGGAAGACGGCAGACCGTAGGCCCGTTACGGCGAGGCAGGGCAAAAAGTCCTAATTCAAACAGATGGCCACCTTAATTCCTTTTAAATTTAACTTACTCTAACTACGCGCAGAAAAGTTTTTACTAAAATACTTTTTATTTGAAGCTATGAAAGCGGTCCATTTAAAATCAGAAAGTATTTTGATCTATACCATCGAATGAAAAATTGATGAACCTTTTATGAGTGAATTAGGATGGATCAAAGTTGAAACCCCCGAAGACAAAGCGTTCAAAATTTTGGCTATTGTTTCTGAATTCAGAGGTTACAAAAAATGGAAAGCAGCCAAAGATGCATTGTTTTTCGATCTGGAAACGTTTCAGGATGTAACTCACTATGCTATGGTCACTGATTTAACTTGGCTAAAAAGTGTCTTGAAATTCATTTCTTTTTTCCTGCCAAGGTTAAGCTTCCGCTATTTTGATCTGAAAGAGAAAGAAGCGGCAATTGATTGGTTGAGGAAATAGAATAGCTAGTTTGTTGCTAGCTGGCTTGTTGGTGTAATGAAATCCTATTTTGGTTGTCGCAAAAAGTGCCGATCCCCGAAGGCTATCGGAGGAGTCAGTCTTTTGCATCAAATGGTCGCATATCCCAAAAATTCGAGTAGATTTTAAAAGTGAGGTTAATTTTCATCAAGGTGTGCCGCCTATCTTTTTTAAATCTCCTTTCTTTGAGCCACTTGCATATTTGTGGTTTGAAATCCCCTTTTTTTTCAGCAACATTAGTTATCACTTTTGAAACGATTAAGTTTTTTTGAGGGGTAATTATCCAAAAACCAGTAAAAGAATAACTAATTACTTAAATAAAAAATGATTCAAATTGGATTTCAATTTGACTTTCATCAACTAACCTATGGCTCTTAAAAAATCTGAATTGTACAGTTCCCTTTGGGCAAGTTGCGATGCGCTCCGTGGAGGAATGGATGCTTCGCAATACAAGGATTATGTGCTTGTCATGCTATTTCTCAAATATGTGTCTGACAAAGCCGATGCTGATCCCAACGCCTTGATCGAAGTCCCTGAAGGCTGTAATTTCAGAGATATTGCTGCCCTGAAGGGTCAAAAGGATATTGGCGAGAAAATAGATATAGCCATTGGCAAACTTGCTGAAGAAAATGCGCTGCAAAATGTGATCGATATGATCAGCTTCAACGATGAAGAGAAGCTTGGCAAAGGCAAGGAGCTGGTAGATACGGTAAGTAAGTTGGTGGCAATCTTTGAAAAGCCTGAGCTCAATTTCAGTAATAATAATGCTGGCGGTGATGATATTCTAGGCGATGCATATGAATTCTTAATGCGCCACTTTGCAACTGAATCAGGTAAGGCTAAAGGGCAGTTTTACACGCCATCCGAAGTCAGCCGGATTATGGCAAAAGTATTGGGAATCCGAAAAGATGAAGTGGGCCAATCTTTCTATGATCCAACATGTGGATCTGGATCTTTGCTTCTGAAGATAGCCGATGAATGCACTGCCTCTACCTCGCTGTTTGGTCAGGAGAAGGATGTGTCTACGGCTGCTTTAGCGAAGATGAATATGATTCTTCATGATAATCCCACAGCCAGAATCGAGAAAGGACAAAGCACGCTCTCAAACCCGCTTTTCCTCGATGATCGAGGTAATATGAAAACATTCGACTACGCTGTAGCCAATCCTCCTTTTTCTCTAAAAAATTGGATGCAAGGATTCAATCCTAGTGAGGACGAATTTGATCGGTTTACTGGTTTTGGAGTTCCGCCAGATAAAAATGGGGATTATGCTTTTTTGCTGCATATCATTCATTCGCTGAAGAGTAATGGTAAAGGAGCAGTGATTTTACCTCACGGAGTACTTTTTAGAGGTAATGCAGAATCAGAGATTCGTCAAAACTTGCTGAAGCGGGGATTGATCAAAGGAATCATTGGACTTCCTGCCAACCTGTTTTATGGTACAGGTATTCCTGCATGTATCATTTTGATCGATAAGGAAAATGCATCTACCAGAAAAGGTGTATTCTTTATCGATGCCAGTAAAGGGTACATGAAGGATGGGAATAAAAACCGACTTCGAGATCAAGACCTTCACAAGATCGTGGATGTGTTCACTAAGGAAATCCAACTTGCTAAATACAGCCGAATGGTTCCCTTGGACGAGATCGCTGAGAAGGAATACAACCTAAATATTCCCCGCTACATAGACAGCACTGAGTCCGAAGATATTCAGAATATAGAAGCGCATCTGAAAGGTGGAATTCCCAATGCAGATATTGAAGCCCTACAAAATTACTGGGATGTCTATATAGGATTGAAGAGCTATTTGTTTGAACCGATTGACCGAGCTGGATTTAGTAGGCTGAAGGTGGCCAAAGAGGATACTAAGCAAGAAATCTTCTCCCATCCTTCATTTACAGCTTATTCGGAGAAAGTGACTCAAGTTTTTGAAAATTGGAAATCTGAGAATAAGCCCGCTTGCCTTACAATTGATACAGAAGTAAAGCCAAAGGAATTTATCCATGAACTCAGTGAGAATCTCCTGCTTTCTTTTACCAATCTCAACCTAATCAATCAATACGATGTCTATCAACAACTGATGGATTATTGGATGGAGACGATGCAGGATGATGTCTATCTGCTAGTTGCTGAGGGATGGAAAGCAGGCAAGCAGATCGAATACACCAAGAAAGCATTTGAAGGAAGATTAATTCCGAAATCCTTAATTATCCAACACTATTTCCAAAAGGAGCAAGATCTTCTCAATCAACTGGAAGCAGATAAAGAAGGACTAGCTGCTCAGCAGGAAGAGCTGGAAGAGGAGCACAGCGGAGAAGAGGGCTATTTTGCTGACTTTGAAAAAATCAATAAAGCAACAGTGGCAGCAAGGCTAAAGGAACTAAAGCTGACCACTAAACTCTCCAAACAAGAGCTAATGGCAGCAGAACCTTCAGCAGGCTATGGAGAAATAGGAGTGCTGGAAAGGTACTTAGAGATTAGTGAAAACCAGACTACGCTAAATAAGAAGATCAGAGAGAAGCAGTCCGAACTTGATAAGAAGCTTTTGGGTCAATATGCTAAACTGACTGAGGAGGAAATAAAATCACTGATTGTAGAGCATAAATGGATGGCCTATTTGGAATCTACCGTACAGACCGAGATGCAGCGAATTTCCCAGCGACTAACCCAACGAATCAAGGAACTGGGAGAGCGCTATGATCAGCCTTTACCAGAACTGTCTAAAGAAGTAGCTAGCTGGGAATCGAAGGTAAGTGAGCACTTGGAAAAGATGGGCTATAAACTTTAATCATTTAGAAAACACTTTTATTCAAATTTTAAAAAATAATAAGGCCCAGAATGCAAACTGTTACAGAAATATTGATCGATTTTTCATCAAGTATGCAAGAGAAATTATCAATTACTAAATCGACGATTTTAAATGATATTATACCAAATCTTGATTATTCATATAGGATTGGTGTTAAGACCTTTTCAACAGGCCTAAATAATACTCCTCTAATTAAGACTATTTTACCTTTATCTGTGACTAATAAAGAGCAATTAGTTATTTCAATAAACTCATTAGCAAATCCAAATGGTAATACTCCAATTTCTGTAGCAATAAAAAACTCGATATCGAGTTTGAAGGAATTTAGAGCTTTTGATAAAAAAATTATTTTAATCACGGATGGAGCGGAAAATTGTGGAGGTGATTATAAAGAAGAAGTTAAAAAGGCGATCGAAGATGGGTTTAACTGCCAGATACATATAATCGGAATTGGGTTAAATGAAGTGGCAATAAAGCAGGCAAAATCAATAGCCAATGAAACAAAAGGCACTTTTAGTCCCATTCCGTATACAAAGGGAGCAACTTATTCGCAAAACGCAAACCGAAGTAATCTATCAAGTTTTTATTCTGCGGTGAAACCATTAGTTAGACAAGTTTCTATCATATCTCCTCATTTACAAAAACCAGGTTATTCACAACAAAATAATATACAGTCTTCACGACAAGTTACTCCAACACAAACTTCATCACCGAAACCTACGATTATACAACAACCTAATAATCCGACTAAAAGGAATGAGCAGAATTCAGAAACTGACCAAAAGAATCAGACTTTAACAGGTAATTCTAAAGAAAATGAATGTCCAATAGAACCAAGTTTGGAAAAGGAAAATAGTAAAAATAAATTTTCAAATGGGGTAGAGGATACTTTAAATCAAGTTCTCCTAGAACCATTAAACCCTATAGTTAATATTCCAAGTGACATTCTTGCTTCACCACCTGAAGAGGTTGGAAATAGTCTTTTGGAAAAAAAGTCAGAGGATAAAGAAGTATCACAACAAGAAGGTATTACTGCTGGAACTGTAAGATTATTGTTATCTGAAATCAAATCAATTAAGAAAAAAGTCAAGAAATTAAATAAAGAAAAGTCGATTGACTTTGAAGAAAATCCAGAATTAAATGAAAGGATTAGAAAGGCTAGTGAGGAGTTTTTAAACGAGTTGTTGATAAAAAAATATGGGGAAAGGGTGAAGTGGTTGAATAAGGATGGTGAAAGCTATGCGGACCACGATTTTGAAATCCTTGATCTTGATGGTTCAATAGAACTCTACATAGAGTGCAAAGGGACAAGCCAAAATGATTTACAATTCTACATGACAAAAAATGAATGGAGACTCTTTCTCAACCATACTAAAAACTACCAAATTTATTTTATTAAGTATTCGCTCAATAAGCCAACCCCAATTTTTATAGATAATCTCCTTGACTGGTTTCTTAAAGGAAAGATTGTGCCTTATCAAAAGGAAAAACAAGTCCTAAAAGAGGATAGAGTGGTCTTGACCATTTTGGATTAGTTAAGTTGAAAGACAAATATTTTGACCCAAATCATACCGATTGAATGCTTGAAATAAGAAGAAATAGGTCTTCTAAGCCCTATGAAAATGAGTTTTTTAGGATTTTTGCAAGAAAGCTTTCGAGGAAGTTTGATGAGCTCGGTATCAATGGAGTTCTTTTAGGAAGTCCTAAATGCTTAAAAAGGAATGATCTCCAGATTGATGCATTACTAGTTTGTGAAACAGCAATCGTTATAATTGATTTTAAAAATTATTCTGGAGATGTCTCTCTTCCTAATGTAAATCAGTTTGAAAATGGAGACTGGAATCTTGTGGAAAGCGCTTATAAAAGCACACCTATAAAAGGAGGAGCAAAAGGAAAAAACCCTTTCAAGCAGGTTATGGACCAAAGAGAAAAGTTAAATTCTCTTGTACTAGAATTTGTCCATAAAGAATTACTTCCATCAGAACATGCAGAGCCAAATGATACGTTTTCGATAGTTTGTTTCCAGCAAAAAGTTAAACTACTTAACGAGGTGCCTTCAAGATTAAAGAGACTGTTTAATGTTGCAGACTCAACCTCGATTGTAGATGTTGTGGAGGCAGCTGTCTATGTTGAGCCGAATGAATGGAAGGGTCAGATAAGGGGGTATAAGCTTTCAGAGAATGCCTATTCTCTAGTTAAAAAAATCTTCAGGGCTGATAAATACGATCCATTTGCGGATAATAGTCTCTTCGCTGAATTTGAAAAAATTGACTTTCCGGATGAAAATTCAATCGATGAACAAATCGAATCTGAATTTCTAGAGAATGCACCGGTTGTTGATAAATTTTTGAATGGTGATGCCCAGCTATTAAAAATTGAAGCAGATAGTTCGTCAAACAGAATCGGGTTTATCCAACGAGTAATCTATGAGTATTTAAGAAAGAAAGGGCTTGATGATACAGATCCTGATATGGAAACAGGGGTTTGTTTTTTGGCGCCATCCAATAAATATGTCAATCAAATCATAAATCATAATGGTCCAACTTCCATAAGGTCATTGTATGGGAAGCTGTATGATTATGAAAACACAGATATTGAATTACTCAGTAATAACATCAATGAAAGAGAAGTTTTCCCTGTAGTAGAGAATCAAGATCCTGACGGGATTCTCTATGTGATTTTTTATTCTCATTTGATTTATGACTTTTCTTCTGATTCAGAGGATTTAGTGAGGTTTGGAACTGGTAGTTTGTGTAATGATACATTCACCTTCATCAACCCACTTGGGAAAAACAATAAAATTATCTTGGTGGATGATCCTTATTTTTATGGGTTTAGGGCAAATACCATAGCTTCTGACATTTCAATACAATCTGCTAATCTTCAGCATCTAACCATATCTCTTCATTCCAGGCCTGTAGAGCCCAATGAGAAATCGATAAATGATTTGGTTTCAAGTTTCAAAAAGTCTGAGTTTAATAACTTCTCATTCCAAGGGAACCCAAATATTTCACATTTATATGGGGATGAGTTCAAAATTGAACTGAAGGAGTTGATCAAAGCTGGTCAAATCAATAAAAGTAAAATATTGACTAGAGAGCCAAGCGATACCTTGGAAGTCAATAAAGTAATCAGAAAAATAAAAGGGATAACTGATCCGTCTATTCAGCCGGGAGATGTGATTTGGTTGAAAAACAAAGCATTGGTACCCGAGGAAGAAATAGATCCATTCTCTATTCCAAAGTTTGTTCAATCAGGAGATATAGGGGAGGTGCTTGAAGTAATCTTACGATCCTCGTTCAAGTCTGAAAAATACAATTGGAAGCCTATTGAAGTGACCAAGGTGAAGATCAGTTTACTAGATTATGATAATCACAGAGAACTGTATTTGTCCACCTATCCTTCCTCTGAATACTCGGATCTAAAAGATCAAAAAAAACATATCCAGATTCGCTGTCGAGAAATTATTGATGACTTCCTTTCCACCAAAAATATCAGCTACAAGGATATACTTGACCCAGAAGAATTGGCATCCTTCCTCCTTCAAAAGGACGCTATACAAATTCAGACTAGCCTAGAAAAATCTCCTGAGGAACTGTTTGCTGCAAGCTTACAAAAGCTAGAGACTAAGTGGAAAATCAATAAGCGAAAACAAAAATTTGCTGGTGCTGAATTATTAAGAGATGCGTCTTCAGAGTATTTTCAACTTACTCAGCTGGTGCAGTTTGAATTTGCTTGGGCTTTATGTTTGAAAAATGTTTACGGGTATAAGTTCCCTGAGTCTTATTTGGTCAAATATCCTGCTCCAACAAAATCAGCACAGCGAGTCCATCAATTTATCTACTCAGCATTAGGAGTTTCAGAAAAATTGATCACCCATGAGTTAGTAGGCTTTAATCCTTGGATGTCCGTCGAGCCAAAAAATAACGCTCGAGAAAAAGCTGTTCTTGAAGTCAATACCTCTTATTTATTCGATCCAGAGAATTCTGAATTGAGTGAGTATGAGGAGGAATTGAAGTCGAACTATTTTGATAGTGATTCTCCAAATCAGCTGGTCAAAATCTGTGCGGAGCTTTTGGATAGAATTCAAGGCAAAATGGAATTTCGACTGGATAGTATTGGTCATCCCCAATATCAAGAGAAGTACTACTTCATGAGCGGCTCAAAACCCATACTTTTTGAATTTCATTACGACAAACATTTTAAAGTAAAGAAGCCTGCGTCACCGAAGCAAGGTGAGATTTGGGATATTCTCCTCACACAAGAAACAACTGAAAAGGAACCTTATATTTTTTATCCAGAGGAGTCGTGGCAGAGTAAGGAATTCAAAAAACTACAAGATATTCTGTTAGAAAAAGATGCCTTTATCTATGACTTCAAACATCTAGAATGGCATTATCTCATTCAGGTAAAATCAGGAATCGGCGAAGGGGTCTTCAAACTCACCTATAATAAGGATGGTTTTTTCTCCTCTATGGAAATGATTGCATTTTCAGAATTCAACCTTTTTCCAATTATCAATGAATCAATTGAACAATTAAAATCTTTTTGATGGAACCCAAACGAGACCTTGATACCAAAGCAAAAGCACTTGTAAAGACTTCTCCTGAAGAAGCAGTAAAAATCTATACCCAGATTTGGGAAAATTATTCAAGCGATTTCAATTCATGGGATGCATTTTATACCCTTCAATCCCTTCGTGGATCCAAATCTCCTTCACTGAAATGGGCGAGAGAGTTGATTGAAAAGTATCCAGAGGAAATTACTGGGAATATCTATGGCTGGTTAGTTTTTGATCATTGTATAAAAGGGAAAGAGCGCAAAGACATCTTAGCGTTTGAGCCATTTATAACGAGCCTTCCTAAGTTCTGCACCCAAAAGGATTTGAGTGTTGACACACAATATCCTTGTCCTACTACCATCAGTATTCTAAAATTATGTGAGGCACATTCAGAAAATCAGTTTAATGCTACTAAAATTAACAGCCTACTCGAAGCATTAGATTATCAAAAGCTTTCGGCTGTACCTAAAGCGTTTACCAAGGATGATGGGAAAGAAGTAGAGCCTTCCTCAGATCTAGAGAAGTATTTTTCTCTAAGAACAAAGGCACTATTCAAGCTAGCAAAGTACGAGGATTGCAAGGAATTGGCTGAGTTGGCGCTTCAAAGGTTAGATAAGTTCCATACAGATAACGATCTCTGGTTCAAGATGAGAATTGCGCTCTGTGAGGAAGGTCTGGGGAATCATGAAACGAGTGAACAGCAATTAAGTGAACTGCTCTCAAGTCGGGCTGGGAGTAATAAGTGGTTTCTATATCGAGATTTAGCTGATGTATGCTTTGAAAAGGGAGAATATGTAAAAGCTTGGAAGTATGCGGTAGATGCTACGTTTCATGGGAATGAGCCAGGGTTTATGATTAAACTTTACCTGCTTCAAGCTAAGATTCTCTATAAATTATCAAGAGCGGAAGAAGGAAAGTTATTGGCTGAGCTGATCGCAGCAATTCTCAAAGAAGAAGGCTGGAGGGAGAAACAAGAATATTCTAAATTGTTTAGCTTCTATAAAATTGATACATCTGCAATTAGATCGGCTCAGGAAGTCCTTAAGGATGCAAACCAATTTTGGTCCAAAGAGCGCTATGGAAATCAAGCAAAAGAACAGGGCGAGATCATACGAATTAATCGAAATGGCAAGTCTGGCTTGATCAAACTACCATCTGGTGAGCGGGTAGATTTCCATAAAAAAGACCTCGTCAAGCGATTTAAAAGCTTGGAAGAATTGGTGGGTGCACAAGTTGAATTTTATAAGATGGCGGCATTTAACGGTAAGCCTGCGGGTGAATGTATCGAAGTCAAAAAGATGCCAGTACGAAATGCAGCTCCAACTGATAGTTCATTCCCAAAGGGTGAGCTGGAAGGAACGGTGAAGAATGTGGCGGATTTTGGTGTATTTATCAAGATTCCGGGACATGGAGATGGTTTGCTTCATAAGAGCAAGGTGCCAGCTAAATGGCAAGAAAGTATGAAAGAGATCTTTCCTACAGGGAAAAAGGTAAAAGTCAAAATCCAAAAAGTGACTGATAAAGGAACGCAACTTCAACTGGTCGATAGCATATGAACGAAGTATCAAAACCCGGCTACAAGCATACCGAATTGGGGTGGATACCTGAGGAGTGGGAAGTGGATGAACTAGGGTCATTCATAAAATTAAAAAATGGATATTCATTCAAGAGTGAATTTTTTGGGGATAAAGGCCCAATTTTAATTACCCCTGGAAATTTTAAAATAGGAGGTGGATTATCATTCAATGCAAGGAATACTACAAGATATAAAGGCACATATACAAATAATATGACCTTTCATAATGGTGATTTGCTGATGGTTATGACGGATTTAACTCCAGATTGTAATTTGCTTGGAAAACCTGGAATTGTTACCGAAAACGAATTGATGCTTCACAATCAGCGAATCGGTAAAATTGTGATATTAGATTTAAAAAAATCAAGAGATTTTCTTTACCATTTTTTCACTTCAACTATTTATTCTAAATGGATGAAGGAAACAGCGACAGGATCCACAGTTAGACATACTTCAACTGGAACAATTAAAGCTTCAAAAATCCCGCTTCCCCCTCTCCCAGAACAAACCGCCATCGCCAAAGCCCTGAGCGATATGGATAGCTATATCCAAAGTCTGGAAGCCCTGATCACCAAAAAGCGTCTGATCAAGCACGGTGCCATGCAAGAACTGCTGACTCCAAAAGAGGATTGGGAAGAAAAGTGTATAGGCGATCTAGTTTCAATTTCAACTGGAAGTAAAAACACACAGGATAAAATTGAAGACGGAGCCTTCCCATTTTTTGTTAGATCTCATACAATTGAAAGGATTAATAGTTTTTCATACGAGGGAGAGGCTGTGCTTACAGCGGGAGATGGTGTAGGTACAGGGAAAATTTTTCACTACATAAATGATAAATTTGACTTACATCAAAGGGTTTACATAATGAGTGATTTTCCAGAAAGCCTTGACGGATATTACTTTTACTTATACTTCAGCGAGAACTTTTATGACAGGGTTATGCAAATGACAGCAAAATCTTCTGTTGATTCAGTTAGAAGAGAAATGATTGCTAATATGAGAATACCTTTGCCGTCAATTCAAAATCAAAAAGAAATTTCCGAATCATTAAGAGAAATTGAATTAGAGATTATTTCATTGGAAAAGAAACTATCAAAAGCTCTTCAAATAAAACAAGGTATGATGCAGGAGTTATTGACAGGTAAGATTAGACTGGTGTAAACTTTGGATAAGTCCGGTTGACGGGTATCGTTAGGACATTATCGATCAATTGATAGGTATAATCGTTAGAATTCGTTAAAAATCAGTAAATTTTTAACTTAATCCATATTAATCTAACAATTTTGAATTACAATTGTATTCAAATCTTAAAGCCATGATCGTACATTTTTCAGTTCAAAACTTCCGTTCCATCAAAGATCGAGTTCAAGTCAGTTTTGAGAAAACAGGTTTGAAGGGATTGCCCAATAACTATTTTACTGCTCCGGCGAAGACCCAGCTGCTAAAGACTGCTGTATTGTACGGCCCAAATGCCTCTGGGAAAAGCACCTTTCTGCAAGCATTCCATGCGTTGGAATTTTTGGTGGTGCATTCTGCAGGTTTCAAACCTGATCAATCCATCCCACCTTATGAGCCACATCTCTTAGATCGAAAAACTCAGAATCAGCCTGTTATATTTCATATTATATTCTTTGGCAAAGACCAGGTTAAATATGAGTTTGTAGTAGCCTTTAGTAAAAATAGAATCGAAACGGAGGAAATGTACTTTTACCCTAATGGAGTGCAATCCTTACTTTATCAGCGAATTGCCGAGAAGGAAATCAAATTTGGGGAAGGGTACAAAGGCGCAAAGAAAACGATTGAAAAACTTCTTTTGCCTAATCAGCTCTTTATATCTAAAGCTGCGGAAAACAATGTAGCCCCCCTGTTGATTGCCTATCAGTTTTTTGGGAAAGGGATGATGATTTTTCCCTTTTTGAACGAAAACCATGAGTCTGATTTGAAGCGACTCTATGCCAGACGCTTGGTAGAGGAGGAAGACTCTCTCTTTGCAAAAAGGCTAAATTCCTTGATTTGCGCATTAGATACAGGTATTTCATCTGTTTCTGCCAAAGAAGTTGAGTGGAGCACCATCAAATTTCCGGATAATCTGCCTGATGAGATTAAAAAGAAAATCCAAGAAGACTATCAATTCGATATCAAGACAGCGCATCCTTTGTTTGATGATGGGGAATTGGTTGGCAAAGAGCTTTTTGATGTCGAAGATGAATCTACAGGGACAAAAAGCCTTTTGATCATTGGCGGAATTATTTTGGATTCTTTGGAGACCGGAAGAGTATTAGTCGTGGATGAATTTGAAAAGAACCTGCATCCATCGATTACTAGTTTCTTGATCAGTCTTTTCCATAATCCACTGACTAATCCAAAAAATGCGCAATTGATTTTTGCTACACATGACATTACCCAGCTTGCCAATGGTGCCTTTAGAAGAGATCAGATTTGGTTTACAGAGAAGAATGAATTTGGAGCAACAGAATTGTACTCATGCGCAGCTATTAAAGGTATTCGGACTGAAAATCCTTTGGACAAATGGTATGCCTCCGGCAAATTGGGAGCAACCCCTATCATCAATGATGTTGATTTTTTGATCAAAATGCAGGAAGATGTCCTTGAGGAGATCAAATAAGCGGATTTTGATCCTATGCGAAGGCGTGACAGAGGAGTTTTATGCCAAATCCCTTCGAGCAGAGTTGGATAGATCTATTCAGCGGAGTATTGCAGTGGATATTTCGGTTGGGAATAAGTGGGATCCGTTGAATTTGGTCAAAGAAGCAATCACCAAAAGTAAAAAAGCGAGAAAGGAAAAGAATCCCTATCATACGATTTGGTTATTTTTTGATCACGACAATTGGCCTCAATTAAGAGAATCATTTCAATTGATCGATAAGGTAGATTTTAAGTTTGCATTTACTTCACTCTGTATCGAGCATTGGTTTATCCTACATTTTGAGGATTCTGGTCGGGCGTTTCAGCGAGGGGAAGATGTGGTGAGATATCTGCAAGGTTTATGGCCTGAGTATCATAAGACTAAAATAAATCATTTCCAAAAGTTGAAGCCAGATCTTGAATCGGCAATAGAAAGAGCAGATCGCATCAACAAAAGACAAGAGGATTTACCCGTTTTTGAAAGAAATCCATATTGTAGTATTCCCGATATGATTGCCTATTTTAGGTCACTTTAAACTCTAATAGCTTCTGGTCAGATTATAGGTTAATGACTTTTTAGTCTATTGATTCAAGGTAAGACAAAACTAAACCAAGGAGCGGTGATGAGATCAGGTATATTTTTATCATAAAAGCAAAATGAGAAGAGAACGGATCACTCAGAATCGAGTCATGCAGCTATTTGCTATGACGCTTGGCTATCGGGACTTGGGCAATCTTGAAGACGAGGAAAACCTGCCCATTCGAGAGCAGGATTTGAGAGCTTGGTTGCGCAAGCAGGGAAAGTATTCAGATCAGGTCATTCATAAGGCAATATTCGAGTTTAAGAAAGCAACCAATGTAAGTCCCACAGATGATCTCTATCCCATCAATAAGGAAGGCTACAGTAAGCTGCGCTATGGAGTAAAAGTAGCAGAGGAAATTGGCAATCCAGTGCAGACCGTTTGGCTAATAGACTGGAAGAATCCATTCGCAAATGATTTTGCAATAGCAGAGGAAGTCAGTGTGAAAGGTACAAATACCAAGCGTCCTGATCTGGTGATCTATGTAAATGGGATTGCTCTAGGAGTACTTGAGTTGAAGAGTGCTTCAGTTGGAGTTTCGGAGGGAATTCGACAGAATCTCGATAATCAGGATCATCGATTTATCAGACCGTTTTTTGGTACGGTTCAAGTGATCCTAGCAGGTAAT